>Ga0209721_1002694_pt1 | contig 10669 bp, 10 predicted proteins | sample TshhotsprinmetaG_FD_184139 | JGI IMG/M metagenome (GOLD analysis project Ga0209721, IMG submission 184139) | Hot spring microbial communities from South Africa to study Microbial Dark Matter (Phase II) - Tshipise hot spring metaG (SPAdes)... | ecosystem: Environmental > Aquatic > Thermal springs... | reverse complement strand
CTGTGCGCGACCCCCGTGCACCCCAAAACCTGATCCCGATTGGTGGACTTGAGCAGTGGCTGGGGCGCCACATGGGCCAGGCTGAGGTCGTTCGCCGCAGGATTGCACAAGCCCTGTTTTCACCGGATGGCAGCGAACCAACCCGAGCGAAGGGAGTACTCTAGAACTAAAAGGATACCCTCTAAGGTTTTGATTATCTTTTTGAATCCGGTACTGGCTGATGGGAGGTAGCGGTGAAAAGAGTTGGGATGGTACTGGGTAGCCGAGAGGCTGGAGCACTGGATTTTTGGGTTGCTGTAGAGGAAGGGGCCTATCTGCGCCTCGACGATCTGGTGTATGTGGAGTTTCGCCACCCCGATCCAAAAAGGGGTGACGAGAACGGCAATATCCGTTACTACGGTATGGTTGACCAGGTCATCAAGCTTTACGAGGGGAATCCGTTCGATACCGACGTATTCCTGGCTCAGCGCGACCTGTTGCCGGTCAGCCTATCGTATGCGGCCCACGTGCAGGTTACACGTCTCGTGCCTGAGGAGTACCTGCCGCCCAGCCCTGGTTCGCCGGTATTCTGGGCCCAGGAAGAAGCCCTCAGCATGGCCCTCTACTACGACAAAATGCTCGACCAGCGCCTGCCTGTGGGCATCTTGAAGAACGGCGAGGTAGCCTATGTCAACTTTGAGTTTCTGAACGGCTTCAAGGGCGGGCATATCAACATCTCGGGGATCTCGGGTGTTGCCGCCAAGACCAGCTACGCTACCTTTTTGCTGCACAGCGTTTTCCAGTCGTCGGCCAACCGCCATAGGGCCAATACCAAAGCCCTCATCTTCAACGTCAAGGGCGAAGATCTCTTCTACCTTGACAAAGACAACCGTGGTTTAGGGGCCGAGGCCAAGGAGGCTTACCAGAAGCTAGGGCTACCGGCGCAAGCCTTCAAGAGCGTGGCCTTTCTGGCCCCACCTCGAAAAACACCCGGCGAGGTCATGCCCGATGTGAGTCGCTTAGACGCCGCTACTTACCACTGGGATTTGGTTCAGTTTTGTCGGCAAGGGCTTCTGCCCTTCTTGTTTACCGACCGAGGCGCGATGAGCAACCTGGGTTTTCTGATAGACCAGGTAACCGAGCGGTTGCGTCGCCTGGTGGGCGATGAAAAAAACGGTCAGAAAGGACCGAGCCTGCTGGTGGAGGACTGGAGCGACGAGCTTTCGGTCATGGAAGCCCAGGTAACCTTCGCTGACCTGGGCAAACACAGGATTACCTCCTTCGCTCAGCTTGTCCGGTACATCAAGTTCAAACTTCTGGGTCCGGAATCCAGCGAGGATAACGATAAACCGAAAGGTGACCCTTTGTGGATAGCCCAACAGGCCAGGGGAACCCTCGAGGCCTTCGTACGAAGATTGCAGGCGGCCACCGGTAACGTGCAGCATCTGGTCCGCGGTGATAAACCGGGCAACCGGCCCAATCCGCTGGGAGGCCAGGCCCAGGTGAGCGTAGTGGATATTCACCAGCTAGCGGCCCAGGGACAGATGTTCGTGGTGGGCTCTATTTTACGCGAGGTGTTTGACCGCAAGGAACGCGGCGATTATCGGGGTCTGGTGTTTGTAGTCTTGGACGAGCTGAACAAGTATGCGCCTCGCGAAGGGGACAGCCCCATCAAGGATATCCTTCTGGACATAGCCGAGCGGGGGCGTAGCCTGGGCGTCATCCTGATCGGGGCCCAGCAGACTGCCTCTGAAGTGGAGAGCCGGGTGGTCGGCAACGCAGCCATCCGAGTGGTAGGCCGCCTCGATGCCGCCGAGGCCGAGCGACCTGAGTACCGTTACCTGCCGACCTCGTTCCGCCAGCGGGCCATGATTCTGCCGCAAGGAACCATGATTTTGCAGCAACCCGAAATTCCGGTACCGCTGCCCCTCACCTTCCCCCTGCCGGCCTGGGCCATGAAGCGGGACGAGGTTGCAGAGGAGGTATCTGCCGAAGCTCTCAAGAACCTGTTGGATTGATGTGAACGGAAGTAACTTGTTGGCCGTGCTCAACATGTATGCTCAGGGGTATTTCCCGCTGGGTTTACAGCACGGTATCGGCTGGTTTGACCAGCGGGCCTACGGTACACCCTACAGGGCCATAATGCCCCTAGACGAGCGTTTTCACATTCCCAAAAGTCTGAAGCGGGTGCTCAATGCACAGCGGTTTGAGGTGCGTATCAATAGCGATTTTGAGGGGGTGCTCGAGGGCTGTGCGACCCGCGGGGGATCGTTCAAGTGCGATACCTGGATCACGCCGGAGGTAGCCGAGCTCTACCTGGCCCTGCATCAGCACGGCTTTGCGCATAGCTTTGAAACCTGGCAGGGGGGCCAGCTGGCCGGGGGTATCTTGGGCGTTTCGCTGGGAGCTGCTTTTATCGGCGACAGCATGTTCTACCGGGTGCCCAATGCTTCCAAGGTGGCCATGGTGCTGCTGGTGGAGCATCTTCGCAGCAGGCATTATGAGTTGTTTGATGTACAGGTGCAAAACCCACACCTGGCTCGCTTTGGGGCCATCGAGGTGGAGCCTGGGGCGTTCTTGCGGCAACTCCGACAGGCTATCGGCAAACCGATTGTGTTTGTGGACTAGAGCGTTTTGGGAAGTGTGGAGCGACCTTATAAATTCTAAAAGCTGTCACGCGCCTTACCCCTGGGCGTCTGACCAGTGAAGCGTGTGATAGGGGCTCTAACGTTTTTTGGGCGGATCGTGCCCCGGCGCCCAGGCCGATGAGGCCGGACTTTGAGCGATCTGTGCGAAAAATCGACACTGCGGTGTATACGCCGACGACCCGTGCTTGGTGGGCGCAGCGCGGTATTGCACGATGACCCGCCAAAGTTTTTGACATGGATGGCGATCTTTTTGAATCCGAGGGGCTTCACCCAACGCTTCAATGATGGCTGTGCTTTTGGCTAGCGCTGAAAATGCAAGGTGTTCCCAGCCTGGTCTGTGTCTGTTTCAGCGTAGGATAATGAGCATGAGCCCTCGAGTCCATACCTTTTCGTTGGTTGCCCGAGACCCGGCCACCGGCGACCTTGGGATTGCGGTAGCCAGCAAGTTCCTCGCGGTGGGTTACATAGTGCCCTGGGCCAAGGCGGGTGTGGGCGCAGTGGCCACCCAGTCCTACGCTAACCCCGATTTTGGTTCGAAGGGCCTGGCGCTGATGGAAGCAGGCGCAGGCCCGGAGGATATTCTGGCTGTGTTTGCCCGCAGCGACCCCAACCTGGCAAAGCGGCAGTTCGGATATGTGTTGGCAAACGGCGAGAGCCTAAGCTATACCGGACAAGAGTGTCATGCCTGGGCAGGAGGACGGTGGGGGGCCAACTACGCCGCGCAGGGTAACCTGCTGACAGGTCCCGAGGTGGTGGAGACCCTCGAGCAGACCTTCTTGGGCCGTTCGGACCTACCTTTCCCCGAGCGATTGCTAGAGGCCTTACTGAGTGCTGATCGAGCAGGCGGCGATAGGCGCGGTCGGCAGTCGGCGGCCTTGCTGGTGGTGGGTGAGGGCAAGGGCTACGGCGGAATGGAGCGTTGGATTGATCTGCGCGTAGACGACCATCCAGACCCTGTGCCCGAGTTGCAACGGCTGCTGGGCATTCACAGACTTCTTTTCGGGGCGGGTGAACCGGCCCGACCTCTGAGCCAGGATGAAATCGTCTGGATTCAAAGCATCTTGCACGAACATGGCCATTACACCGGGGCCATCAGCGGTGTATGGGATGAAGCTACCGAGCGGGCTTTTTCGACCCTTATAGGAATGGAGAATCTGGAGGAGCGCTACCATGGGGGAGCTGTCCTAGACGAGACGGCACTGCGCTATTTGCAGGAGAAGTTCGCATGAACAGTGCGGTCAAGGGTGCAGGTGGGGTACTTTTGAATCCCCAGGGCCGGGTTTTGCTGATCCGTGATCGGCAAGGCTACTGGTGTTTTCCCAAAGGTCATCTGGATGTGGGAGAGAGCCTTCAGGAGGCAGCACTGCGAGAAGTCGCGGAGGAAACTGGAATCAGGGGCAGGGTTATCCGGGCGCTTTCGGTAACCCGCTACCGCAACAACAAGGGCGTCCCTCGAGAGATTCATTGGTTCTTGATGGTAGGACAGGGTAAGGTTCACCTTGAAAAGGGGCTTAGCGGGGCCGGTTTTTTTGACCTGGCCGAGGCCCGCCGGCTCTTGGCCTTCCCGGAGGACGTGCAACTGCTCGAGGAGGCCATCGCTTATATCCAGGATCCAAATTCCACCCTAGACTGAGGCGCAATAAGGAGTCAAGATGGCCGTTTATCGTCTGGACGAACACATACCCCAAATTCATCCCACCGCCTTCGTTGCGCCTAGCGCGCTGGTTGTCGGTCAGGCCGAGATCGCTGAGTACGCCTCGGTCTGGTTTGGTGCGGTGGTCCGGTCGGATACCGAAAAAGTCGTGATTGGCGCAGGCAGCAACGTCCAGGATGGTGCAATTCTGCATGCCGACCCCGGGGATCCCTGCATTCTGGGGCCGAATGTGACGGTGGGTCACAGGGCGGTGGTACACGGGGCCCTGGTTGAGGAGGGTGCCCTCATCGGAATCGGAGCGGTGGTGCTGAACAAAGCCAAGGTGGGTAAAGGGGCTATGGTGGGTGCCGGAGCGGTGGTGCCGCCGGGGATGGAGATTCCAGCAGGAATGCTGGCCATCGGCATTCCGGCCAGGGTGCGCGGCCCGGTAGAGCCAACTCAAAATGCCGAACGTTATGTGGAACTCTCCCGATACTATCTGGCCCACCTCTCGCCATTTGCTGCCGTGGGTCGTTTCCAAGTTACCTTGCGCGGGCAGGATGCCTTGAATCCGTTCAGCGATCTGCACCTGCAGCTCAAGCGCAGTGAGCCGGAAGCGCTCTCGGCGCTGAGGGCCATCGCAGAAGGGCGCACCGGCGATGCCAAACCCGAGATGCTGCATGAGCTGTTGCGCGAGGGGCTGGTCAGGCAGATTTGAGCTAGGGCTGGTTGTTCACAATCCAACAGCCTACCAGGGCCTTCGAGTACAGTAGGGCTGTGAGGGGTGCCCAACCGGGAGCTGACCAACCCGCTATAGTGCTTGGGCTGGTGTTTGCAGCCCTGCTGACCTCGGTGTTGTTGGGTTTGCGGGGATTGATGATGTTTCCGGTAGAACCTGTCCCAACAGAGCATCAACCATCAACCCTACACGATTCCGGTCAGGCCCATGAGCACCTCGAGGGCTGCCCTTTGTGTTATGTGCAGGCACCATTGCCGGCTCTGGTTCCTGAGTTGGGTCTGCCGTACCGGATGGGTTTCGGGCCTCATCTGTGGGTTTCGGGAAGCCTGCCTAGAGAAGAGCTTTTGAAAGCCACAGCGGCTCGAGGTCCGCCTAGGCTACTCCGAGACGAATAGCCAGCATGCTCGTGGGGGCCACCCAGACTGGGGCCTTGCAGTGTTGCGAGGCAAGTCCTCTGAGTTCTTACGGGAGTGTGACTCTCGACAAGAGATAACCCTCCCAAATTAGGGCAGGTTGTGGCGTGCGGTGCAAAATAGAATCCCAGAGCACACGCCACCCCTACCTACGGTCGGCGAAACCAGCATTACCTGGTCGTTCGGCGAGACAAACATCTCCTTTTGGTTGAGCTGGTTTGCCACCATCCGGTGCCGAACCAACCGAATCTGGTATGAGATTCTCAAATCTGGTGACAAACTGCTGGAGGCGCAATGAAAAGATTGTGGGCCGTCTACCTTGTGCTGCTGGGCCTTGCGCTGGCTCATGCGGAGTACCGAAGCTCTACCCCCATGCCCAATGCAACAGTTAAGCAGGCTCCCAAAGCGATTACCATCCGCTTCAGTGAGGCGGTTGAGGTCCGTCTGTCCACCTTCAAGGTGTACCCACTGGGCGCACCTGAGGAAGTTTGGGGTAGCCCTGCACGTTTGCGCCGGTTGGCCCAGCCATTGGTCAATCGGGTGCTCTCGCAGCGTGGCGATGCCTCACGCCGCATGGATACGGGCGTCAGTGCCGCCGCTCGTACCAGCCAAAGTGTAACCATCTCGCTAAAACCGGGTCTTAAGCCAGGGCCTTATGTGGTGATGTGGAGGAATCTCGCTGTAGATGGTCACAGCCAGACCGATTTTTTTGTATTTGTCTTCAGGCCCTGAATGGCGCGGCAGGCCCGAGCCCACACTGGTGGTGGGGGATGTGCGCTAGCATGGTAGGTCTGTAGGCTAGGTAGCCGCGCCGTAGGACTCGGCCAGTCTTGACCCTTTTGAACATGCCCCACGAACACGACAATACCCAATCCATCCTGCGGGCCGTCTTGTACGCGGGGGTTTTCCTATTGCTGGGGGCTGGGGTGTTTGCCCGTTATGTGGGGCCGGAAGCCGCCCGTAGCCAACGCTGGCGTTTGTGGTACCTGCTCTCGGGGGGGTTTCTGCTGGCCCTAGGGTCTACGTTGTACGGCATCTACCACGTGACCTGGATGCTGGGGGATACCTCGCTGATGGGCAGCTACTTGCTCGAGACCGGCCAGGGCAACCTGCTGCTGATACGGCTGCTGCTGCTGCTGGGGTTGTTGGTGCTTTCAATGGGTTGGTCGGGGCTCGATCGCTGGTTGTATGCGCCGTTGGCGCTGGGCCTACTCCTTACCCTGAGCCTTACCTCCCATGCCGGGGCCGCAGGCGGCCTGCAGGTCTGGGCCGACTTGGTGCATCTGGCCTTTGCGGTGGTATGGGCTGGGTGTGTGCTGGCGCTTGCGGTGGTTTGGCCAGGCACCCGCTACGAGGCGGTCATGCGGGCGATTCGCCGCCTTTCGGCGCTGGGTCTTGGCTCGGTGCTGCTGGTGACCCTGATGGGGGTGTACCTCTCCTGGGCAAGGCTCGGCGAGATTGCCAATCTCTGGACGACCCCCTACGGACAACGGCTTCTGCTCAAGCTGGCACTGGTGGCCCTGGTCGTGGGGTTGGCTGCGCTCAATCGTTTGTGGCTTCTACCTCGCCTCGAGGCCAAGAGAGTCCGGGGCCTGCGGACGGTCAGCCTCGAGGCGGCCGTAATTGTCGGCGTGCTGGGGGTGAGCGGACTGTTGGCCACCACCGAGCCGCCCCCGGCGACCAACCAGGCGACGCCCACCGCCATCCGCATCAACGAAACCGATGGTGACCGGCAATACATCGGACAACTGTTTAGCCAAGCCGGCCTGATTCACCTATATCTGGACATTCGCGATGCCGAGGGGAATTTGCTGGAGGGTGGCCCGCCCCTGAGGCTGCGTGCCGAACTCGGCACAGAAGTTCTTGAGGATGCCCCAATCCCGTACTACAAGTCGCAGTACCACAGCGCTTTGGTGGCCCGCAAGCCGGGCGACTGGCAGGTGGCCCTGGAGCTGCCCCGGAAACTGACCCTCGAGTTCGCCCTGGGCGTGAAGCCCTAGGCGCTGTTCACACGATTCTGAGTTTTGGTTTGCTAACCTCAAGGAAGGAGTGTTGGCAGTGAACAAACGATTCCTCTCCCTTGTGCCGGTGTTTTTTACGCTAGCTACAGCAGCACCGGTCGAACTCAAGATTAACCTGCGCGTGGGTGATCAGCCCCTGCAGTTTGGCCGGACCTATCAGACACCCCAAGGCCAGCGCTACCAGATCGACCTGCTCAAGTTTTACATTTCCGATGTGGCCCTGGTGCGCTCCGACGGCACTGAGGTCAGGGTGGATGGGTTGGTGTTGGCCGAATTCAAACGCGAGGCCCCAACCCAGGGGGTCACGGTGATGAAAATGGATGTTCCTGCAGGGCAGTACCGGGGGATTCGCTTTAATGTGGGGGTGCCCCGCGAACTCAACCACCTCGATGCTTCAACGCAGCAACTGCCCCTTGGGGTCAACTCCGGCATGTACTGGGCCTGGAATCCAGGGTATATCTTCTACCGTCTGGAGGGGACAGCCCTTCTGCCTGGGGGCAACCAGAAATGGGTCATTCACATGGGTACCGATGCCTTCCGCCTGCCCGTGCGGGTGCAGGATCTGCAAACCCGCCGGGTGCTTATTAACGTCCCGCAAACGGGTGGTAGCATCACCCTCAACCTCGATGTGGCCGCTGCTTTCCAGCCAGGCCCCGGCGCTGCTTTTTTGGACTGGAACCAGCCTGAGCTACGCCAGCTACACGGCCTGAGCCCGCAAACCCGGCTGATTATGTCGGTGGTCTACTTTCACATGACCGGTGCCTTCAGCCTGGCGCGCTAACCTGGGTCAACCGGATTTTCGAGCGGTATGTTCAAGCGAGTAACATCCACTCTGCTGGCGGCTCTGGCCCTGATCGGCTGGGTTTTTGTGGCAACCCAGCGGGTCGATGCTCCGCCTCCGAGAGATAACCTGCAAACCCTTCGTGCGAGCGTGCCAACCCCGACTGACAACCCGCAAACCCCTGCCAAGATCGAGTTGGGCCGGAAGCTTTTCTACGACAAGCGCCTCTCGGCCGACAACACCGTGGCCTGTGCTACCTGCCACAAACCCGAGTATGCCTTCAGCGATGGGGGCCATGCAGTCAGTACGGGAATTGGCGGCCAGAAAGGTACCCGCAACGCGCCCACCCTGACCAACGTGGGCCACCGCAAGGCGCTTTTTTGGGAAGGACGCTCACCGAGGCTGGAGCTACAGGCTGTAGGTCCTATCACCGCCCACGACGAGATGGGTATGCAGCCCGATGAGCTAGCCCGGCGGCTCGAGGCCATTCCCGAGTATGCCCGGGCCTTTCGCGAGGTGTTTGGCGAAGCGCCCTCCCTCAAGACCACCACCTACGCCCTGGCTGCCTTCCAGCGAACCCTGCTTTCTTACAACAGTCCTTTTGACCGCTATCAGGCCGGCGACGATAAAGCCATGTCGGAGGCAGCTTTGCGGGGCATGGATTTGTTCTTCAGCGAAAAGGGTGACTGCTTCCACTGCCATGTGGGCGCGGAATTCACCGATGACGAGCCGCGTAACACCGGACTTTACACGGTCTACAAAGACATCGGGCTGGCGCGTGCGACCGGCAAGGACGAAGACGTGGGCAAGTTCAAAACCCCCACCCTGCGCAACGTAGAACTCACCGCCCCTTACATGCACGATGGCTCCATCCCAACCTTGCGCGATGCGGTGATGCACTATAACCGAGGGGGTGAGCCCAACCTGAACGCCGATGCCCTGATCCGCCCTCTGGGTCTGACCGAACAGGAAGTAGACGATCTGGTGGCTTTTTTGAAGTCCCTCACCGACCGGGGCTTTACCACCAACCCCGCCTATCTGCCCCCTCGTTAGGAACTTCGATGAGCGCTTTCTCATTCGGGTTGTGCCAAACTGGTAGCCAGAGGTTCAGATGATACGGAGTATGCCCAGAGTGTTGGCACTGGTGGTCATGTTGACCCTGTCGCTGGCCCACCCCCTGTCTGGGGATGGTCCGGTTTCGGGCGAGCTCAAGTGGGGGAACTCCGATATTCCCATTGCCAACAAGCGGCTCCAGGGCTATCTGAGCTTCGTCTCGGTCAACGGAGTCCACGTCAATCTAAAGGACTGTTTCTGCCGGATGCTGGCCTACCAGGGACAGGCCAGCGCGCAAGCCCGCCCCGATGTGAGCGTTACCTTCACCCTAAACCCGGCTACCGGGCGAATAGAGAGCCCGGTGGTGTTCCCCAAACCGGGACCCTACATGGTTGTGGTTATGGGGCGGGCCCTGCCGGGGAAAAATCTTCCCGCCTTCATCCTGACCGCTATCATTGTGGTGGAGCCCGGTTAGCGTTTGTGGCTGTTTGGTATTCCCTTCCGTTCCGGTGCAAAGACATCCATCGCCTACCAAATGCCTACCATTTCAAGCAAAACCCCCCTTAGGGGGCTCTGGACTTTTTCGCGTCCTGGACTTTATTTTTGATGGAGCCGGTGGTCGGATTTGAACCGACGACCGCTCGATTACGAATCGAGTGCTCTACCGCTGAGCTACACCGGCACGCTGGGTCATTTTAGCGGTAAAGTCCCGCGGGTACAACTGGCGAGGGCTCCTGTGGGTACAGCTGCCAAGTTTCTGTGGCTGAAGAAACGCGCTGGGTGGTAGAGTCTCGATGATGAAACGCAAAGACGGGCGGCAGGCCCAAGAACTACGTCCTCTGACAATCCGGATGGGCTACGTGCAGTACGCCGAGGGCTCGGCTCTTGTTGAGCTGGGCAACACCCGGGTGCTGGTGAATGTGTCCCTGACCGATGGTGTTCCTCGGCATGTATCGGGGCGCGAAGGTTGGTTGATGGCAGAGTATAACCTTCTGCCGCGTTCAACCAAAGAGCGCAAGGAACGTGAGCGACAAAAAATTTCAGGCCGTACAGCAGAAATTCAGCGATTTTTGGGAAGGGCTTTTCGGGCTGTGCTGGACCTGAGCCTACTTCCGGGCAAAACGGTGGTGATCGATGCCGATGTTCTTCAGGCCGATGGCGGTACCCGGGTGGCCTCGCTCCTGGGCGGGTATGCGGCACTGCACATGGCCCTGGATCGGCTGGTCAACCAAGGTACAATTGACGAGTGGCCCCTCACCGAGTTTGCTGCCGTAAGCGTGGGCTGGATGGGGGAGGATACCTTGCTGCTCGACCTGACCCAGGTTGAAGATGAAAACGCCTGGGCCGACCTGACGGTGGTTGCGACCCAGTCGGGCGACATCATCGAATTGCACGGGGCCGG
>Ga0209721_1002690_pt1 | contig 10672 bp, 8 predicted proteins | sample TshhotsprinmetaG_FD_184139 | JGI IMG/M metagenome (GOLD analysis project Ga0209721, IMG submission 184139) | Hot spring microbial communities from South Africa to study Microbial Dark Matter (Phase II) - Tshipise hot spring metaG (SPAdes)... | ecosystem: Environmental > Aquatic > Thermal springs... | reverse complement strand
AGCTTCGCCACCGACAACGGCGAGGTTTGAATGTAACGCCGTCTGGCAGGGGTGGTCGTGGCGTTCTTGTGCAGGCGGATGTTCATGTCGCTTCGCTCCAAAGTTGCTCTATCAGGCCACGCATGAGCTCGCGGCTGACAAACAATGCACGACGTTTCGGGTCTATGCAATCGTCCGGTACTCGACACGTAACTTTCGATCTGCATGCTCTCAAGGTCCGGCGTTGTGCCGCGACTTAAATATTCAATCGACAACCCTACGTCTAGGAGATACGCATGCAGCTCAAACCACTCGCGATGCTGATGGCCGCAGCCCTGGCCACCCAGGCCGGCTTGGCCAGCGCCAACATGTTCATCGGCCCCACCACTAATGTAGTTCCCTATGTCACCCCCACCGCGCCCCTGATCCAGGTGACCTCCCTCATCACCGTGAATGACAAGCCGGCGGAAAACGGTTACAAAATGGTTGGCATCCCTGATGGTCTGGGCGCCTGGGACAACGGCGACGGCACCTTCACCGTGCTGATGAACCACGAGCTGGCGGCTAACTCTGGCATCACACGTGCGCATGGCAGCAAGGGCGCCTTCGTTTCGCAGTGGGTGATCGACAAGGCCACCCTGCGGGTGATGAGCGGCCGCGACATGATCCAGAGCCCCAACGACGTTTTCACCTGGAACAGCAGTATCGGCCAATGGCAGCAGGGTAGCACCGCCTTCGGCCGGCTCTGCTCCGCCGATCTGCCCCCGCTGTCGGCCTTCTACAACAGCACGAGCGGCAAGGGCTACAACGGTCTCATCTACATGAACGGTGAGGAGATCGGCAGCGAGGGTCGTGCCTTCGGCTGGGTCGCCACAGGCGCAGGCGCTGGCAAGGTCTATGAGCTGCCCTATCTGGGCAAATTTTCCTGGGAAAACTCGGTGGCCAACCCCTGGAGCGGCGACAAGACCATCGTCGTCGGCCTGGATGACTCCAGCCCGGGTCAGGTCTATGTCTACATCGGCAACAAGCAGACGACCGGCAACCCGGTCGAGATGGCTGGCCTGCACAACGGCAACCTCTACGGCGTGAAGACAGGCGTGGCGGTGGAGGGTGCGACCGCCATCAACGGCAGCTTCACCCTCACGCAGGTGAACTGGAACCAGACTGGCGCAGGCCTGCAGTTACAAAGCCAAAGCCTGGGCATCACCGAGTTTGGCCGTCCCGAAGACGGACACTGGTACGATCAAGACACCTTCTACTTCGTCACCACCGGTCGTACCGGCGTCCCCTCCAGCCTCTACCGTCTGGACTTCAACGCCGACTTTAGCGGCGGCGTGATCACCATGGTCAAGCGCGCGGGTGATCTGATCGGCACCGACGGACTGCCCGGTCGCGCCTTCGACAACATGGTGGTTTCGGACGGCTGGATTCTGATCCAGGAAGACCCGGGCAACAACAACTACATCGCCAAGACCTGGCGTTATGACATGGCCAAGGATGAGTGGACGCAGATCCTCGAGTCCAACCGCGACTTCTTCCTGACGGGTGCGTCCAAGTTCCTCACCCAGGATGAGGAGAGCTCGGGCATCATCGAGATCACCGACATCCTGGCCCGCAACGACGGCAGGCGTTATTTCCTGGCCGACATGCAAGCCCACTACGCCATCCCCGGTGAATTGGTGGAAGGCGGGCAGCTCTACCTCATCACCGCTGTGCCCGAGCCCGAGACCTACGCCCTCATGCTGGCCGGTCTGGGTCTGGTGGGCTTCATGGCCCGCCGCCGCAAGGCTTGATTCGACGACGACGAGCAGACTGCGATCAGGCAGCACGCTCCCCCCTCCAAGCGGCCCCCGAGGCCGCTTTTTTTCGTGGTTAGCGCGATGACCTCTTGTCACGCGGCCTTCACACAAATGTCATAGGATACTGCGGTCTCTAGCCTGCATCGACATCATGAACCGTCTGCTCCTCTCCCTGCTCGCCCTCGTCTCGCTGCCTGCCCTGGCCAATCCCGCGGAGGTCATCGCCCGCATGGGCGACCTCAGCCTGACCCGTGCCGAGGTGCAGCAGCTCGCCGACGCCAACCCGGCCGAGGCGCGCAGCGCCGTCGGGCTGGAGCGGATGGTGCGCACCGAGATCATCCGCCGTGCCGTGGCGGCCGAGGCGCGCCGGCAAGGTTTCGACAAGCGGCCGGAGGTGGCCGCGCGCATGGAGCAGGCCGCCCGCCAGGCCCTGGTCACGGCCTATGTCAACGACCTGAGCCGGCCCCCGGAGACCTTCCCCAGCGAGGAGCAACTGCGCCAGGCCTATGAGGCGAACAAGGCCGCGCTGCAGACGCCGCGGCAATACCGCTTGAGCCAGATCTATGTCGCCGGCACGGACGACACGGCACGCAAGCGGGCAGAGGACCTCGCCCGCGAGGTGCGTCGCCGCGGCGCCGACTTCGCTGCCGTGGCGCGCCGGGCCTCACAGCACGCAGCAAGTGCCGCCCAGGGCGGCGACATGGGCTGGCTGGCGGAGGCCGACCTGCAGCCGGCCGTGCGCGAGGCGGTGGAAAAGGCCACCAAGGGAGACATCGTCGGCCCGGTGCAAGGACCCGAGGGCTGGCATGTACTGCGCCTGGCCGACCGCAAGGAGCCCGAAGCCGCCAGCTTCGAGCAGGTGCGCGACAGCCTGCGCAACACCCTGCGCCTGCGCCGCGCGGCCGAGCTCGAGGCCGCCTATCTCGACGCGCTGCTGGCGCGCACGCCGGTCACGGTCAACGGCATCGCGCTGGAGGAGATGCGCCGGCGCTGATGTCCGTAGGCCTCGATCCGGGATCGGGCTCGGGCCTGTAGGTCAGGCTTTAGCTTGACAGGTTTGTCACGCGAACCATTCATGGCCCAACGGCCACCCCTGACTAGGAAAGACGTCTTGACGGCCGTGAACGGTCCCTCTCCCCCCGCCCCTCCCTCCGAGGGGAAGGGGAGTGTCATGAGTCGGCTGCGCGACTTTCACGGTAACGGGGGTGTCAGGCTGAAGCCTGTCCTACGACCCGACCCAATGCGTACGGGTGGGCGACGCCATAGCTCCGGATGCGCTGCGCTGAGCACGCCGGCAGGATCCTGCCGCCAGGCTGCCCAGGTAGTCCGTATTCAGCCCCCCGGCGGCTTGATGAGCTTCTGATCGTCCAGCTTGTCGCGGTACATCTCGAGCAGATTCTCGGTCTGCACCCGCCGGATGCCGGTGAAGGGTTCGCCCTCGGCCAGGATCTCGTTGCAGGTCTTGCGCTCGAAGCGCACCATGAGGTCGCGGCCGATGGCGTACAGGGCCTTGTTGCGGTCCTCGCATAGGGCGATCTCGCGCTCCTGGCGTGACTTGACTGCCTCGAGCGCGCGCCTGTCGGCATCCGCCTGGCGCAGCCGTGCCTGGGTCTCGGCCAGGCCGGCCTGGGCCTCGGCCAGACGCCCGCGCTCCAGGGCGAGCTGAGCCTTCAGTTCGGCCGCCTCCTTTCGTGACTGGTCGAGGTCCTTTTGCAATGCTTCGCGTTGCTGCCGCTCCTGCGCCAGATCGTGGCTGAGCCTGTTGAGCCGGCCGCGCGCGGCGTCGCGTGCCTTCTCCGCCTCGGCGAGGCTCTGGGTCAGGCGCGCCTTGTCCTGCTCCAGGGCGCTCAGTTGCGCCTGGGTCTGCTGCAGTTGCATCTGCACGCGGCGCAACTGCTCGCGCTCCCGGCTGGCCCTGCGCTCGGCGTCGGCCTGGGCCGCGGGGGCGGCCAGGCAGAGGATGAGCAGCACGGGGAGGATCCTTCGCTTCATGGTCTGGCCTCAGAAATCCACCCGCAGATGGCCGGGATCGGCGCCGCGGGCGAGCAGCAGTTCGGCGGCGGCGCGGTGACGCCGGTAGATGGCGTAGAACAGGGCATCCAGCCCGCCCCGGTCGCGGAAGCGAGGGTCCGCACCCGCCTCCAGCATGAGGCCGAGGGCGCCGACGCTGTTCTCCAGGGCCGCGACTCCCAGCGCGGTGAGGCCGTCGTAGCGGTTCAGGCGCTCCTCGGGCCGGTAGAAGTGCGGCCGCTGGGTGCTCAGGAAGCCGTCGAACAGCGGGGCCGGCTCGGTATAGCCCTTGTTGGGCAGGGTGAAGTCGGGCCGATAGGGCAGCAGCTCGCGCACGACCTCGACCCGGTCCAGCCAGGCGGCGAGGAACAGGGGCGTATTGCCGTCCGCACCCTTGAGGTCCACGTCCGCCCCGGCGCGCAGTAGCAGGCGGGCGATGCGGCCGTGGCCGCGCAGGGCGGCCAGGCCCAGGGGGGTGTAGCCGTTGCCGCCCAAATCGGGGTGTGCGCCGGCCTCCAGCAGGATGCGCACCAGCTCCACGTCGCCGCGGTCCACCGCGTGTACCAGGGCGCGTTCACCCCAGCGCAAGGCGGAGGGGCGATTGGGGTTGACCCCCTCGGCCAGCAGGGCCTCGACCCGTGCCCGGTCGCCGCGCGCGGCGGCCTGGATCAGCTCGGCCTCGCGGTCACGTGCGGTCAGGGGCTCGGCATCACTGCCGGTAGCGACGATGCGGGCGAAGAGCTGGGGATCGCGCGCCTTGCCGATGCGCTGCACCTGGGCCGGTTCCGGCGCCAGCCAGGCATCGCGTTCCGGCTCGTAGGCGTGCACGGGGCCAGCCAGCAGCAGGCCGGCAAGCAGCGCACCGGCGGGCCAGCCCTTGCCTGCGGCGCTCATGTCATCTTCGCGTTCAGAACCGGGCATTGAAGTCGAGCTGCAGCACGTCGACACTGAACGGCAGCCCATCGATGGCATCGGCGCTCATCCACTTGGCCGCCAGCCAGACGTTGCGGTCCAGGGCATAGCTGCCGCCGAGATAGTAGCCCTTGGCATCGGTGCCGCCGAGGCGGAAGTCGGAATCGGTGAAGGCATCCAGCACGGCGTCGCGCTCCAAGTGGCGGTAGCCGAAATAGACCTGCCAGTTGCCGGCCGCATTCATGCTCGGCCAACCATAGGCGATGCGCCCCTGCCAGCCCAGGGTTCGGGCCTTGTAGCCGGGCTGACCAATGCGCGCCGCGGTGCCCGCCTTGTCGTAGCCGATGTTCTTGACCACGTCGGCCGAGAGGATCAGATGGTAGGGGTCGAAGTGGGCCAAATCGGCCTGAGCGGTCAGGTTGAGCAGGTCGTAGTCGGTGGCGAGGCCCCATAGGTTGTCGTCGGGCGACAGATCGAACACCGTGTTGCCCTTCTGCCGGAACTGCGGCGCGCTGGCGGCATAGGGGTTGCCGCCACCGATCACACCGTCTTGCACGCCGCGCACGTTGCGATAGTCGTACCAGGCCAGACCGAAACGCCAGCGCGAGTTGGCCCCGGCGCGCCAGTCCAGGCCCAGCTGGGCAGCGTATAGCCACTTGTCCTTGGCCAAATTGATCGGCGAGGTCTCGATTTCCTGCAGGGGGAATATTCCGAGCACCGCATAAGGTTTGAGGCTGCGATCTGGCTCGCGCTCCCAAGGCGCGAAGCGCGCGGCCAGACCCTCGAAATTGAGGTCGTCGTCCCAGACCAGATCGGTGGAAAGAAAGGGATTGGGCAGGCGCCCGCCGGAGAGGGTCAGCCACTCCCAGGGTTCGTAGCGCAAAAAGGCTCGGTCGAGCACCAGTTCGTATTTGTTGCCGGTGTTGCCCAGGGTCTGGTTGGTTGAGACGGGATCGCGCGTGTTGCCGGTAGTGATGCGTAGGCCGCCGCTGACCTTGGAGGTGATTGCGGCGGTCAATCCCAGCCTGGCGCGCAGGCGCATACGCTCGCGGTCCTTGGTGGTGTTGTCCACGGTGCCGTCCAGGTTGAAGTCCTGGGCGACGTTGCCTGCCGCGTAGAGATCCTTCTGGTTGCGCAGCCTCAGGTCGCCCTCCCATTTCAGCCTGTCCACCCATTCCGGCACGGCATTGACGTCGCCCCAGCGCTCGGTCTTGGCCTGGGCCACGACCTCCTGGCGGATTTGGTCACGGATCTCGCGCTTGACCACCTCGGGGATGTAAGGCACCCGCACCACGCCCCCCTGGGCCCTGGCCGTCGCCGCCGCGGCCGCTGCGCCCTTGGCCTCGGCCTGCTTGACCATGGCCTGAGCCGCCTCAGGGGTCAGGATGCCCTTTTCCACCAAGGCGTCGAGGATGGCCTGGGTAGTGGCGCGCAAGGCCTCCAACTGCGCCCTTTCGCTGGCAATAGCCGGGGCGTGCATGACGAGCCCGGCCAGGGCCAGGGCGATGCTCAGTTTCTTCTTCTGCATGGGACGGTCCGGTTGATGGCTGTTAAGCTTGCTCGTCGACGGCGCAGGGCATCAGGTCCGTGAGGTGACCCGGACGCGCACGGGCTGAGGCAGGTCCTCGGGCAGGGCCTCGCGCAGGGGCGGCAGGTTGTGTACCTCCTCCTGGATCACCCGATCCAGCTCACCGTCGCCGCTGCCCCGTGCCAGGCGCACCTGGCGCACGCGGCCGGCGTCGTCGAACCAGACATTGAGCTGCACGTTGTAGGTGCTGCCATTGAGCCCCTTGGCCCGGCGCAGGCCTTCCTCGAAATGGCGGGCGATCTGCCGCGCGTACCAGGCCTGCCGGTCGCCGCCACCCCCTCCCGTGCCGATCGTGGTGATGTCCCGGCCACCCTTGCGCGCAGCCAGGCCGAAGGCATCTCCACCGGTACCGCCCTCCGCGTCGAGCCCGAGCTGTTCACCTGGCGGTGGGTCGTCGTTCTGGGCCTGTTGCGGATCAGGCTTTGCCTGTTCGGGCGCCTCATCGAGCTTGACCTCCTCCCGCTGCTGCTCCTTGAGCTCCTCCGGTTCCGGCGGTTTGGGCGGCTCGCGCGGCGGCGGCGGCTTGACCAGCGAGATCTGCTGCACGCGCGGTCGCTCGGGCTTGTCACCCTTTTCGAGGAAGGACTGCACCATCATCACCACACCGGCGGTGAACAGGAGCAGGAACAGGCCGCCGACGAGGGCGGGCAGTCTGCGTCGCAGGGCGTGCTTGCCGGCGGACATGGCGGCGCTATTTCACGATCTTGGCCGTGACCAGCCCGAGCTGGGTGATGTCCAGCCGGGCGCACAGGTCCATCACCTCGATGACCCGGGCATACTGGATGGCCGCGTCGCCTTTGATCACCACCGGCAGGTCGGGGATGGCGGCCTTGTAGGCGCGCAGCCGCTCCTCCAGCTCGGGCAGGGTAACAGGATAGGTGTCCAGATAGATCTGGCCGTCGGCGGCGATGGTCACCGCCTTGGTCTTGGGCTTGGCCAGACTCGGTGTCGCACTGGCCTTGGGCAGGTTGACCATAATCCCCTGCACGGTGGCCGTGGTCATGATGATGAAGATGACCAGCAGCACATAGGCCAGGTCCAGCATGGGCACGACGTTGATGGTGTCGTAGGGTTCCAGGTCCTCGCGTATCTCGGCCATGTCATGCCTCCCGGCCGCCGGTGCGCGGGCTGTATTCCTCGGCCATCTTGGCCACGAACTCGTCCACGAACACCTGCATGTCCGCGGTGATGGCCTTCACGCGCGAGCCCAGGTAGTTGTAGCCGAACAGGGCGGGGATCGCCACGCCTACACCGGCCGCGGTGGCCACCAGGGCGGCGGCGATGCCCGGCGCGATGGCGGTGACGTTCACATCGCCGGTGGCGGCGATGGCGGCGAAGGTGATCATCACGCCTACCACGGTGCCGAGCAGACCCAGGAAGGGTCCGCCGGAGATGGCGATGGTGAGCAGCACCATCTGGTCGTTGAGACGCTGTCGCTCACGCACCAGGGAGCCGTCCAGGGTGGCCTTGATCGCGCCCAGGGCCTGGGGCGTGATCACCCCCTGCTCCAGGCCGCCGAAGCGGTGCTTGAGCTCCTGGATGCCGACGTGGTACAGGCGATAGAGTGAGGAATGCTGATAATGGTCGTGCTTGCCGAACAGCACGGTCAGCAGGGCGGAGTCCTTGATGTCTGCCTCGTCGGGGGCGTCCTCGGCGTCGAGCTTGCCCGCTTCGCCCCGATGCAACTGGCGATAGGCCTCCAGGAACTGCCGGTTGGCCTTGTCGGTCTTGCTCACCACCAGGGCCTTGCTGACCATGACCAGGGCGCTGATGGCGAACATGATGGCCAGTATCACGATCACCACCCAGCCGTCCACGGTGACGTTGGAGAGGATGATGCTCACATAGGAGCCATGTCCGCCGGCATCGGCCGCTTCGTCCTCGCCCATCTGGGTCAGTTTCGACTCCGGACCCTGACCCTGGGCTGCAAGCTTGATCCAATCCGCAGCGCGGGCCACGTTGGCGAGCGTCAGCTCGTCCAGCTCACCGATGTAGCCCTCGCCCACGGTGATCACGCCCCCCATGTCCGGCAGAGCGCCGACCGCCTCGGCCACCGGATTGCCGTTGACATAGAGGCGTATACGGTCCGCCAGCGTGACCGCGATGTGGTTCCAGCCGCCGGCGTCGAGGTCGGCCAGTGGAGAAGACGCCTCGGGCCCAAAGCCTATGACCGAGGCATAGAGCTTGCCTGCCTTGAGACCCACGATGATGGCCTTGTCGCCGTCCTGCTGGCGGTAGAGCACCGCATCCTGCCCGGCCTGTGTCGGCCGAATCCAGGCTGATAGGGTGAAGCCTGCGGCCGGGGTCAGCTTGAGGGAGGGCGAGGCGGCGATGGTCAGTGCCTGCCGACCGTCGAAGGCCAGCCCGCCGCCGATGGCTGCAGCGGCCGCACGCGCGCCGGAGTATACGCCGGCGTGGTTGGCATGGCCGGTGCTGTCCTGCGGGGCGCCGGCCGCCTCGGCGAAATGCCAGACCGCGATGTGGTTGGCGTCATAGGTCCCGGCCGCGTCCTGAGCGGCGGCGGCCTTCTCGTTGCCGGAGTAGAGCCAGACATGCTGGTTGCGGTTGCCGGCCTCGATCCTGGGCACGCGCACCCACACCAGGGCCAGCTCATTGACCGGATCGAAGCGCTCGATGTGGTATTTGAGGGGGGTCTTGTCGTCCGCGGCGATGAAGCGCAGGTCGGCACCGTCCTCACGCGCCGACAGGAAGTCGAAGTTGCCGCTGTGCAGGCGCACCAAGACCGGCACGTTCTCCAGCCCGGTCTGCGTGGCGACCCCAGTGTCCGTGGTGTCGAGGGTGATCTTCTTGCGCACCGTCCAGTCCTCGTTCCACCAGGCCTGGGCCAAGGCGGCCTGGAACATCAGGAGCAGGGTGAGGAGGAGGCGCAGCATGTAGATCCGGTTCATCGTCACGAAGCTCGTTAGTTTTGATCCATCCTGTTACATGACCGTGAATGCAGTATGATCCGAACGGCTCATGCCCCGCCGCCCCGCTGGCGCTCCTCCCCCTGGCGACGGCGTTGCGCCTCGTCATGCAGGCTGCCGGTCTCACCGAAGCCAAGCACCTCCACCGTGATGAAGCTGGGTCGGAAGCTGGCCAAGGCCTGACGGCTCTGCTCGGCGGCCTTCTGTCCATCGCTCGCCTGGCTGTCTACGAATCGCGTGGTTTCCGCCACCGCCTGGGTGTCGCCCAAGGTGCTGTTGCCCGCCAGTCCCGCAGTCAGTCCGGACGTGTCGGCCACCGGCACGCCGGTGGATGTCCCGGTCACCTGGATGTTCTCGGCGCCTAGGACCAATTGCGCGGCGATGTTCAGGTTGCCGGCGCGGATGCCGGCGTCTCCCGCGTTCACCGTGCCCTTGGGTGCCACCAGGTCTACGTCGCCCGCCTTTATGCCGGGCAGGCCGATCAGCGCGCCGATGCCGCTGCCTGTGGCCACTCCTTGGAGTTCCTGGGTGACGTTGCCCTGGCTGTCCACCTTGATCACCGGCGGCGGCACGGCGGCGGCAGTCTTCTTGCCCTTGCCCGCGTCGATGTCGCCTTCGCTGGACCAGAGTAGGATGTGGCCGCCGCCGACGGTGAGGATGCGCGACTGGTTGACCAGTATGTCGTCGCGGCTGAAGCCGCGGATGTCCCCTGCCTCCACGGTGACGATGCCCAGCACATCGTTGCCCACGTTCACCAGGCTGGCCGGGGTGTTGGCGAGGCCGACGATGGTCTGTCCACCCGGCACGAGGATATCGATGCCGCCTCCCCGCTCGGTCTTGATGCGGCTGGCGAACAGGTCCAGGTCACCCTTGTAGCGCGGGTTGCGTCCCTGGGCGTCGGTCTCGGTGATGCCTGGAAACAGGAACTCCACCGCCGTGTAACCCCGTCCGTACTTGCCGGCAAAGGGGCTGTCGGGGTTGTTGAAGTCTCGACCCGTGTCGCGCAGGGCGGTATACAACCACTCGCGCACGCGTGCGCCCAGGGCAGCCTTGTTCAGGGCGGCGACAGCCCGCACCGCGGGCAGGGCTCCGGCGGCCGACAGACCCGCATTGCCGGTCAGCCAGCGGGCCTGCCAGAGCAGGATCTCGTCCAGCCCAGCCCCGGCCGACTCCAGAGCGCTGGCGAGCCGGTCCACCGCGCCGGCGTAATCGAGGCCTGCGGCCCCCACGCCGGCGGCCACCAACAGGTCCGCCCCGCGCTTGGGCAGGGCGGCATTGTCCAGATCGCCCCGGCTGACGATGCCTGACGAACTGCCGAGAACCACATCATGCCCGGCAATCACTTCCATACGGCCAGGGCCTGCCACCCAGATTCGGGCATTGCTGTTGCGGCCGGTGCCAGACTGGTCGAATCGGATGTCACCCCCCGCTACCACGCTGCTGAGGTCTCCCATCGA
>Ga0209721_1002689_pt1 | contig 10674 bp, 9 predicted proteins | sample TshhotsprinmetaG_FD_184139 | JGI IMG/M metagenome (GOLD analysis project Ga0209721, IMG submission 184139) | Hot spring microbial communities from South Africa to study Microbial Dark Matter (Phase II) - Tshipise hot spring metaG (SPAdes)... | ecosystem: Environmental > Aquatic > Thermal springs... | reverse complement strand
GTGGCCTACCCTGCCATGACGCCTATTGAATCTTTGGGTATAGATGCCGTTCAACTGCCGCATGCCTATTGAGAGATTTCCGTCGGGGGTATCAATCAGGAGATGGTAATGATTGTCCATCAGGCAATAGGCGTGGCAGAGCCAATTGTAGCGAAGAGTAACATCCGCAAGGGTATCCAGGAGTATCTTTCGGTCCTGGTCGTCTTTGAAAATCGGTTTTCTTTCGTTTCCTCTGCTAGTGACATGATAGACCGCACCTGGAAATTCTATGCGCAATGGACGTGCCATGGTTATCCTATACTACAAGATCAATGCCCATGTCAACAAAATAGACCTGACCCCATTAGTGAGACATTAGATTAGATGACACTTTGATTCGCAACTTTTGTCGAATATCCCGACAAAATTGTCGTAATCTACAACTATTCAAAATTATAAAGATTTCCGGATTAAACACAACTCTCGACCGGCAGGATTCAGTCGGTTCTTCGTCCTGAATATGGAAAGGGTTATGGCAAGATGGGAGATCATTTAGAAAATCATATGGGGTGAAACAAATTGACAACACTGAAGAAATCGAACTGGTAAGCTCCGAAACTGCTTGTGACGCCGTGGTTTAAAAATGATTGGCATAGGTCTTGCTCAATTCAATTATACATTTTAAATTATTATTTAAATTTAAGAAAAAAAAACCGACTGGGTGAGGATTAAGATGAAAGTCCGAAGAGAAGATGCAGTAAGAACAAGAAAAAAACTGCTAACAGCGGCAAGCGAAGTTTTCGCGCAAAAGGGTTACCGGGATGGAACGATTGCTGAAATCTGCGAAAGGGCCAGGGCAAACGTTGCGGCTGTAAATTACCATTTCGGCGATAAAGAAACGCTCTACAAGGAAGCCTGGCGACATTGCTTCTATGAATCCATTAAATCACATCCCCCGGATGGTGGTGTGAGCGAGGATGCACCACCTGAAGAACGTCTCCGGGGAAGAATTGTGGCCCTTTTAAGTCGGATTGCTGACAAAAACAACAGGGAGTTCTGGTTTGTTCAGAAAGAGCTTGCTAACCCAACCGGCCTTTTAGATGAAGTTATTCAAAAAGAAATCTGGCCTCTCCGTGAAAAGATGGAGAACCTGATACGGGAGCTCCTGGGTCCACATTCTTCAGACATGCAGGTTCGATTCTGTACGATAAGCATCATAAGTCAGTGCATCAATCCCATGGTTGCAATGAATAGAAGGATGGAGAAGCAAGAAGGCAAGGATGGTCCTCCGGGAATTGAGGATATTGAGGCCTATTCTAATCACGTTTTGAAATTCTCGCTTGGTGGAATTCGTGCCATTCGCGATGATATTGAAAGGGCACGAAGGCGAGGCAAGTGTCAGGGGAGAGGCAGAAATCCCCGACAAAAGGATTAACTCATGGAGGTTTTTAATAAAACTATTTTCGTTCGAGCGATCTTTTGCCTCTCTGTGGTGCTAGGGGCTCAGATCATTGCGGGCTGTGCTACTGTAGGGCCTGATTATGTTCCACCCAAGACATCGGTATCCAAGAGTTGGCATACTCAACTCAAAGGTGGCCTGATTGCCGAGGAGGCAGATCCCCAGACTTTGGCCGGTTGGTGGAAGACACTCAACGATTCGGAACTGTCAAGTCTGATTGACCGGGCACTTCTGGACAACCTCGATCTGAAGAAGGCTCAAGCGCGGGTTCGTGAGGCGCGTGCTCGACGTGCCGTCGCAAAGGCTGATCTCTTTCCTACTCTCGACACCACGGGTTCTGCAACATGGAGTCGTATCAGCAAGGACAAGGGATCCGGCAAGACCAGTGATCTTTATACTGCAGGTTTCGATGCCGGGTGGGAGCTGGATATCTTTGGTGGCGTCCGTCGATCCGTTGAGGCGGCCACAGCAGAGCTTCAGGCCACTGAGGAGGATTTGCGCGATATACTTGTCACCCTGCTCGCAGAGGTGGCTTTGAACTATGTAGAGGTGCGAACTTTTCAGAACCGGCTTACGGTGGCAGAAGCAAACCTGGAGGCACAAAGTGAGACCTATCAGTTGACCCAATGGAGGTATCAGGCAGGTCTTTGCGATGAGTTGGCAGTTGAGCAGGCTCGATATAACCTTGAAAACACCCGTTCTCAAATACCGAGCCTGCGTACCGGGCTGGAGGAGGCTATGAACCGCATTGCAGTGCTCCTGGGAGAAGAGCCGGGCAAGGTTCATGCAGAACTGGAGAAGCGAGAACCTGTTCCGGTCACGCCACTGAATGTTGCGGTGGGAGTGCCGGCAGATCTCCTGCGGCGGCGGCCCGACGTACGCCGCGTTGAACGAGAGCTTGCTGCACAGACGGCACGGGTTGGGGTGGCCACGGCGGACCTCTACCCTAAATTCACGTTGAGCGGATCCATTGGTTTGGAACTCCTCTCCTTAAGGAATCTGTCTTCTTCAGGGGTTTGGAATCTCAGCGGTGGTCCTAAAATCACCTGGGCAATTTTTAGGGCCGGAGCTATTCGCCAAAACATCGAGGTGCAGTCAGCCCTCCAAGAGCAGTATCTGATTGCCTATGAATCCGCTGTGCTCAGCGCCCTGGAGGAGGTCGAAAATTCACTCGTTGCCTATTCAGAGGAACAACAGCGAAGACAGTCATTGAGGAAGGCGGCAGAGGCAGCCCAAAAGGCGGTAAATCTGGCCCAGCAAAAGTTCCAGTCAGGCTTGACAGATTTCAGCAACGTCCTGGAAGCACAGCGTTCACTCCTTTCATTCCAGGATCAACTGGTCCAGAGCGAAGGGACTGTAACCTCCAATCTGGTTCGTCTATACAAGGCACTCGGAGGCGGATGGACATCAATGGTTCCTGATGGGGAATCAATAGCTTATGAAACGGAGAGAAAAAATGAAGCCAAAGATTAATTCGGATTTAGATATTGTACAAACCCTGGAGATAGATCAATCCTCGGGGCGTAGAAAGGGTCTGAAGCGATGGTTCATCATAGCTCTCCTTGTGATAGTTACCGTGATAACTATTTTGTTCTGGAAGAAGATGGAGAATTCCAATTCGGTGCAGTACAGAACCCAGGAGATAGTGCGGGGAAATCTGACGGTCATTGTCACTGCAACAGGCACCCTTCAGCCGACCAACAAGGTGGATGTGGGAAGCGAGCTCTCGGGTATCATTAAGAGCGTCGAAGTAGACTACAACGATAGGGTGAAGGTTGGCCAGGTACTGGCGAAACTTGATACATCCAAACTCGAGGCACAGATAGCCCAGGCAAAAGCTGCGCTGGAGTCGGCAAAGGCAAAGCTCTTACAGGCCCAGGCAACAGTCAGCGAAACACGAAGTAAACTTTCCCAGCTTCAGAGGGTGTGGGAATTGAGTAATAAAAAGGTTCCTTCCCAGTCTGAGCTCGATGCGGCGGAGGCAGCGTTCGAAAGGGCTAAGGCTGATGAGGCCAGTGCCAAGGCCCTGGTGTCCCAGGCCCAGGCAACACTTGAAGCCTATGAAACAGATCTATCAAAATCACTCATCCGATCGCCTGTAAATGGGGTTGTTCTCACCCGTAGTGTAGAGCCCGGTCAGACGGTAGCCGCATCCTTCCAGGCACCAGTCCTTTTTACCTTGGCTGAAGATTTGACCCAGATGGAACTTCACGTCAATGTAGACGAGGCCGATATAGGCAAGGTAAAGGAAGGGCAGAAGGCAACGTTTAGCGTCTCTGCCTATCCAAATCGAAGTTTTGAGGGGCGAATCACCCAGGTCCGTTACGGTTCTTCGACGACCTCAGGGGTCGTGACCTATGAAACCGTTATAAAAGTTCTTAACTCGGATTTGTCACTGCGTCCTGGAATGACAGCAACAGCTGACATAGTGGTCAAAAAAGTTGAAAACGCTATTCTGATACCCAATGCTGCGCTACGCTTTACCCCGCCAGCACAGGAAGAAAAGAGGCCCTCGACTGGACTGGTCGGTGCACTACTTCCAAGGCCACCAAGGTCTGCATTCAGACAGGGCGAAGGTATTTCCACTGATAAAAAGCACCAGCGCGTCTGGACATTGAAAGAGGGACAGCTCTTAGCCATACCTGTCACGATTGGGTCGACAAATGGAAACATGACTGAAGTGGTGGATGGCGACATCAAACCCGGGATGAAACTTGTGGTCGATATTGTAAGTGTGGGGAAATGAATATGATTGCCTTTAGCAAAACCGAGAACCATCCCCTCATTGAGCTAAAGGGTGTGAGAAAGGTCTACGGGACCGGCCAGGCGGCCATGCACGCGCTTCGCGGTTTTGATCTTCGAATTGATGAGGGGGAGTTCGTGGCAGTGATGGGCCCCAGCGGTTCGGGTAAGTCTACCTGTTTGAACATCCTTGCCTGTCTGGATACTCCAACTGCCGGGGTTTATAAGTTCAAAGGCATCGAGGTTGGCAAACTGACCCGCAGTCAGCGGACACGGCTGAGGCGATTCTTCTTCGGTTTTGTCTTTCAGGGCTATAACCTATTAAATCGTACCTCCGCGCTTGAAAACGTTGAACTTCCACTGATTTATCGAAGAATCAGCGCGGGCGAAAGGCGGAGGCGAGCCATCAAAGCCCTGGAGATAGTGGGTCTCAGGGGATGGGAATCTCACACACCAGGTGAGCTTTCAGGAGGACAGCAGCAGCGGGTTGCCATTGCTCGTGCGATCGTGACTGAGCCTGCCGTTTTATTTGCGGACGAACCCACAGGTAATCTGGATACAGCCCGAAGCCGAGAAATCATGGATCTGCTCAGCGCCTTAAACCGGAATAATGGAATAACCATCGTCATGGTCACTCACGAACCTGATATGGCAGCCTATGCGAAGCGCACTGTCCGCTTCCTGGATGGGCTGGTTGAATCCGATGAACAGAATGGGAGGGCAACATAATGTTATGGAACACGATACTGCTGGCTTTGCGTGAAATAAAGCGAAATATCATGCGTTCTGTCCTGACCATTCTTGGTATTGTCATCGGCGTGGGAGCAGTCATCACCATGGTCACCCTCGGAGGTGGCGCCACAGCCCAAGTTAAGGAGCAGATTTCAAGCATGGGGAGTAACCTCCTCATGGTCACTCCCGGCAAAAGGCTTGGTCCTGGGCAATCTTCTAATGTGCCCCTTTTCAAACTGAGCGATGGCGAAGCCATAATGAGGCAGGTCAGCTCAATTGCTGCGGTGGCTCCGGTCTCTTCTCAGTCCCTCAAGGCCATCTTCGGCAATCAAAACTGGTCAACTCAGGTTATTGGAAGCGATAACCAGTATTTTAAGGTCACGAATAGATCGATTAAATTGGGCCGACCATTCAGCGATAGCGAGCTCCGAAGCGGTGCGGCGGTCTGTATTGTGGGTGAAACCGTGCGAAAAAAACTTTTCGGGGGCCAAGAATCTCTGGGGGAAAATATTCGACTTGAAAAGCTTTCTTGTCAGGTGATTGGCATCCTGGAGGCCAAAGGACAGAGCACCATGGGTATGGACCAGGATGATATTGTGGTGATCCCCATAAAGACCTATCAGCGTCGGATCTCTGGCAATCAAGACGTCGGCATGTTTCAGGTCTCGGTCCAGCAAGGGGCCTCGACGGACAAGGCACAACGAGATATTCGGTTACTGATGCGGGAGAGGCGTCATCTATCACCCAGTGATGACGATAACTTCAATGTGATGGACATGAAGGAGATTGCCAAAATGCTTACGGGAACCACACAGTTGCTTACGGCATTGCTCAGTGCCGTCGCTGCCGTGAGCCTTCTGGTAGGTGGCATTGGGATCATGAACATCATGCTGGTTTCAGTCACCGAGCGAACGCGTGAGATTGGTATACGGCTCGCCATTGGCGCTTTCGAGCGTGAAGTGCTCATGCAATTCTTGGTGGAGGCAGTGGTGTTGTCCTCCTTTGGCGGCCTAATCGGGATTGTTCTGGCTCTCAGCGCATCCGTATGGCTTGCCGGTGTATTACGCGTGCCCTTTGTCTTCAATGCGGGCATCGTAATCATTGCGTTTATGTTCTCGGCCGCGGTGGGAGTAATTTTTGGTTACTTCCCAGCACTGAAGGCTGCCCGGCTCGACCCGATCGAAGCGCTACGCTACGAATAATGACAAACACTTATCATCAATGACTCTGGGGAAACTTAAGTCGGTTTCTATAGCTTCGAATTGCCCTATTGTTATTGTAGAAGTTCTGAGTTCTGAATGGTCAAGTAAAAAATGAGGAAACCCCCAAGCACTCATGTTGAGCTGCCAACCTCCATTGAATCTGGTCGTCTCGATTCCTGTGGATCTCAAGTCTCCTTACCCTTGCCAGCCGTTTTGTCTCAATTTGAGCCTCAAGGATAGATTCTGCCTCTCCCGAATGCTTCTCGACCGAAGGGAATATTTATTACTTGACAAACCAACTTTTTGATGGTTGGTACCTATCTCATTTTACGACTCGATATCTCGGACGTTCAATCTCTCTCAAGAGTTTCATTGATACAATTCCCTTCTTTCAAAAGGGTAATTCTGGGCATTCCAGAAATGGGATTTTCATCCACCCAGACCTCGCAACCGTAAACTTCTTCAATATTCTCCCGGGTGATCACCTCCCGGGGAGAACCGATTTTATAAATCTTTCCCTCTTTAAGAAGAATGAGCCGGTCACAATATTCAGAAGCGATGTTCAGGTCATGGGAGGCCATGACAATCGTCAGTCCTTTTTCACGGTTAAGGCTCAGGATGAGACTGAGAAAGTCAACCTGATGGTGAATGTCGAGGTTGGCTGTGGGTTCATCCAGGAGGATGATCTCTGGCTCCTGCGCCAGGGCCTTTGCAATGAAGACCCTCTTTCGCTCTCCTCCTGAAAGTTCATCAATCGACCTCTCACTGATTTGAAGAATCTCTGTCCACTCCATTGCCTTTTTTGCGATCTCCAAGTCCATCGCCCGTTCGAACATGAGGTGGCCTAAATAGGGCGATCTTCCCATCAGGACTATTTCTGTCACACGAAAAGGAAATAGGGAATAGGCCTCCTGGGGCACCACCGCCATCTTCTTCGCAATCTCTCTCTGGCCCATCTCTTTTAAGGAAACGTTATCCAGGAGAATCTCCCCCTTTTGAGGGACAAGTAGGCGGCAAAGAGTCTTAAGAAGTGTACTCTTTCCGGAGCCATTGGGACCGATGACGCCAATGAATTCGCTTCTTTCGATCCGGAAGGAGATATCCTGAAGGACCCAGTCCTCGCGATATCGGAAGGAGATGGAGCGAAGATCGATCATACTGTCTTAACCACCTTTCTCCTTCTCAGAAGATAGATGAAGAAGGGGCCTCCAAAGGTTGCTGTAATCACCCCGACAGGCAGTTCGACTGGCGCCAGAATCGTTCGGGCAAGAGTATCGCAGGCGACGAGAAAGGAGGCGCCGATCAAGGCCGAGGCTGGAAGCAAGAGCCTATGATCAGGCCCAAAGAGGAGCCGAACCGAATGGGGAATGATCAGACCCACAAAGCCGATCAGGCCACAGAGCGATACAGAAGCTGCTGTGATCATAGAAGCTGAAAGGTAGGAGAGAATCTTTAGACGCTCCACATTCACACCCAATTGCATGGCGCTCTCCTCGCCCGAGAGGATCAGGTTTAAGTGGCGTGATTTCGAGTAGAGGATCAAGAAGCCTGCCAGAATGTAAGGCAGGATGACGCCAATGGCATGGGGATTCGCAAAACCGAAGTCTCCCATCAACCAGAAGATGATTGTATGAAGCTCCTCCTTCTGGGAGATCGAAAGAAAGAACATGATGATGGCGGAGAGAAACGATCCCGTGATGACCCCCGCAAGGAGAAGAATGTTGGGATGGATCCGACCCTCCTGCTTCCCGAAATGAAAGACAACGAAGATGGTCAACAGGGCGCCTGCAAATGAGGCAAGGGGAAGGCCGAACGAAAGGCCACTTAGCCCAAGGAGAATGGCGACAATCGCACCCACAGCTGAACCGCTGGAAACACCAAGAATATAAGGGTCAGCCAGAGGATTTCTCAAAAGGGCCTGAAAGATTGCTCCTGAGACAGAGAGCCCTGCTCCAACCAGCCCTGCCAGCAAAGCCCTGGGAAACCGAAGGGAGAGAATGATCGTCCGCTCCATCTCACCCTCTGTCCCTGTTAAACCCAGAAAGGATTGGAAAAGGATGGAGAGAGAACGTTTTGGCTCAACCCTCACACTTCCCACCATCATCGAGAACAGAATGACCAAACCCAGGAGAAAAGTGAGACCAAGAGAGATAGCAAGAACTTTTTTGAAGGTAAGAGTCTTCATTTAAGTTTCATTGTAAATTGCAAAGTGAGCAATGAGCAGTTCAAATTTCTATTTTGCAATGCTAATTTTGCACTGGTTTTTTAAAACGCTCCAGATGAACCCATCTTGCCATCTCTTCCAATCCAATGATGATTCGCGGTGAGGGACGATCGATCAGATCGGAATCAATGAGGTGAACTCTGCCGTTCTTCACGGCTGGAATCATCTTCCATCGTTCCCACTCCCTCAACACTCTTTCGTAATCGCCTTTAGGGTTCATCGAACTGACGAGGATCACTTCCGGAGATCTTCTTAAAATCTCCTCCATGCTCAATCGAGGATACATCTCTCTGTCATTTCCGGCAATATTCTCTCCACCTGCCAGACGGATGAGGTCATCACCAAAACTTCCCTTTCCGACCGTAACGATGGGGGATTCCCCGATCTGGAGGAACACTTTTGGGGGAACCTCTCCCTTTATTCGCTCAAGAATCCTTTTCTTCCGCTCCTTCATGGATTGAATGATGAAAGAAGCCTCTTTTTCTCGTGCGACTACCTGACCCAGGTGATGGATGCTTCGGAGGACATCATCAAATCTTTTCGGAAAGATCACAAACGTCCGAAAACCCAATCTCTCAAGGCGCTCCACCATCTCCTTCGTATTTCCTGCTCCGGTGGCAATGATGAGTTCAGGCCTGAGGGAGACAACTCTCTCGAAGTCAATGCTGATATAGCTTCCAACCCTCGTCCTACTATTCGCCTTATCAGGATAGTTGCAATGGATCGAAACGCCCACCACCTCTTCATCAAGGCCAAGGCCGAAAAGGATCTCCGTGATGTTGGGAGCCAACGAAACAATCCGCTTTGGCGGATAAGAAAAGGTGACTTCCCTCCCCACCTCGTCTTTGAGTTTTAAGGTAGCGGCGTTCGAAGCCGAAGTTTTTATGAGAGTGGGGATAAATATTAAAACAAAGATGATTGCGAGCAAAAACGTAGCAATCTCTTTTAAGGGATTGCCCCGGAGTTTTGCCCATCGCAATGACGTCTTCATCATGCCCTTTATCCATAGATACATGGGAATCATCAGCGAAGTTGAAAGATGATAGGGATAATCACCCACACAGACACAGGAGTTTCACCTTTTTGGGCAGGAACGAATTTCCACTGCTTCACAGCTTGGATGGCAGAACGGTCCAGAATATCATGACCCGAAGAGCGTTTGACTTCGATCTCTCCCACCCAACCATTAGATAAGACTTCAACCCGTAGAAGCACTTCTCCCTCATATCCCCTCTTTCTTGCCTCCCGAGGATAGAGGGGTTTGGGGTTTTCAGCATAGCGGGGCCGAGCAAATAAGATCTCGCCTTCGGAAAGGGATGGAGACCTCCCCGCCAGAGGCGGATCCTCTTTTGGCGGAATGACCGAATGAGACTTTTCAGAGGAGCTGACGGGCGGGAAAGGATTTCCGAGCGATGCCACCACAACCTTCTCTTCCTGCTTACTCTCTATGAGATGCTTATCGCTCTGTAATCGAGATGACTTGGACTCCCTGATCGAAACGACTTTTACATCGCTCTGAATGGTTAAAGCAGTCAAGGGTTCTTCTTGCTTCTTGGGGATGGTGTTCTCCACCCTCTCCGCCTGAACAGACTTTGTCTCCTCATAAATTTCCACGAGCACGGGAACTTCGGTCTTTATCTCTGTCTCTTTCTTCTCAACTATTTTTAATGGCTCTTCACTCTGAACTGCCAACTCCCCCGATTTTATCGGGGCAGCCGAACTCCAAACTTTTTCCTTATTTTCCACTTTTTGAGGAAGCTCCCTCTCTTCGTTCACGGGAGGAATAAAAGAGATCTCGATATTGGGCCGAGGAAGCTGAGTGCTCTTAAAATTGGGCATAAGATTGGAAAGAAGGGAAAGGACAGAGAGGTGGACTCCCAACGATATGGATAAAAATAATTTTAGTTTGAAGCTTCGATCCATCTTTTAAACCGATCAATAAAAAACCCAGTCTTCAGAAGAAAGACTGGGTTTTTTTCATCACCCTTCACTGTCTCCCACCGAAGACTTTAGCGTGAAGTGCATTCAGGCAGGTTTTCTGGCTTACGGATCATCCTACTTGGCCTGAAGCCCTCGAATACCTCAGGCCTCCCTGCCCCTTCCCACCATGAGCTTGTCGAAGGGTAGTGGATTCTGGCAGGTTTCGTCCCCGATCACAGCGGCGTGGCCGTCCCCGATTCTCACGAGGTTCCCTTTTATGGCCTAAAGCCACCTGAATACAGGTTCAATTGGTATTGATCTCTTACCACAATTTTTGATCGAATGTCAATTCGTTTCTTGGATCGAATGAGGCTCCTCTACTAAAGTTCTAATTATGGATCAAGATAACTGATTAA
>Ga0209721_1002686_pt1 | contig 10684 bp, 6 predicted proteins | sample TshhotsprinmetaG_FD_184139 | JGI IMG/M metagenome (GOLD analysis project Ga0209721, IMG submission 184139) | Hot spring microbial communities from South Africa to study Microbial Dark Matter (Phase II) - Tshipise hot spring metaG (SPAdes)... | ecosystem: Environmental > Aquatic > Thermal springs... | reverse complement strand
GTCTTTCTGCGTCCTCTGCGATCTCTGCGGTGGTAACAATCGGCGAGAGGGGACTGGTTGCGCTGTGAGAGGGTAGGGGCGCAGCAGCGCTGCGCCCCTCCATCTGCCAAGGGGGCGGCAAGCGCGTTGGTGTATAGCCATAAGCGATAGGCGATAGGCGGGTTTGAAACCCGCCCCTACAGACGTTCCCCCTGCGTGGAGGGGCTAGTTGGTTGTGGCGTGGTATGTCGATAGGCGATAGGTGATAGGTGATAGGCGATAGCTGATAGGCGATAGGCGATAGCTGATAGGCGATAGTCTTTCTGCGTCCTCTGCGATCTCTGCGGTGGTAACAATCGGCGAGAGGGGACTGGTTGCGCTGTGAGAGGGTAGGGGCGCAGCAGCGCTGCGCCCCTACTGCGGTTGCGGCGGTTTGTGAGTCGGTGTGGTGGGTGATTGGGCTGGTGGATTTTGCTCTTGCCCTGCTGTAATCGTTCGTGTACAATGCCTGCGGTTTATCAAAACGTCTCGTGGCGCGCTGAGAGCTATGTCGATGTCTGTGGCGGGTAAACGGCGCTGGACGCCTACTGTTGAACAATTTGCTTATGTGGTAATCGCGGCGCTGGCGATCACGAGCCGGTTGTGGGGGTTGGGTGATCGCGCCTTGCATCACGATGAAACGCTGCACGCGGCCTATTCCTGGTATCTGTTCAGCGGTCGCGGCTATATGCACGATCCGCTTTTGCACGGGCCGTTGCTCTACCACCTCGGCGCGCTGACCTTTTTTCTGTTTGGCGATAATGATACGACGGCGCGGTTGAGCGCTGCGCTGTTTAGCATTGGACTGACGCTTAGTCCGCTGTTGTTGCGACCGGTGATTGGGCGGCTGGCGGCGCTGGTGGCCAGCGTTTATCTGCTTATCTCGCCAGTGTCACTGTATGTGGGGCGCTTTTTCCGGCACGATATTTATTCGGTCGTTTGCGAGATACTGGTTTTTATAGCTATCGCGCGCTATGCGCTCGATCCGCGTCCACGCTGGCTGTATCTGGGCGCAGCGGCGCTGGCGTTGATGTTGACCAATCAGGAGACGACGTATCTCTACGTCTTGATCTTTGCTCTGCCGCTCGCGGCAATCTTTTGCTGGCAGGTGTTTCGCCCAGGGCTGGCTATTGTCGGCGGGTTGGGAGTGGCGCTGGCGCTGCTGATCTTCGTGTTGCCGGGCACGGCAGTGGTTGATGGCGCTCATCACGCGCAACGCGATGCCGGTGGCGCGATTGTGGTTGATCAACCGGGGCCGATCTTTGGCTGGCCGCCGCTGGAAACTGAAGATAACGGTTATGCTCTGCTGGTGCGCAATCGCTCTGATAGCGATGGCGGGCGTAGCGTTTGGGAGAATGGGCTGCGTTATCTGGCCGACATCGGTCGGTTTGTCAATCATCCGGCGATTATTAGCGCCTTGATCGCGCTGACCGGCGCGCTGGCGCTGCTGGTGTGGCTGGTCTGGTTCCGGCGCGACAGGGACGGTTTTACCCCTTGGGAGTCTGCGCTGCAGCGGGGTGAGCCGGCGGCGCTGGTAGCCTCCAGTCTGTTCGTTGATCGGCGCTGGCAGGTGGCGCTGATGATCGCGCTGACCATCTATGCGGTGCTGTTTACCTCTTTTTTCACCAATCTGCTCGGCCTGATTTCAGGTGTGGCCGGCTCACTCCTTTACTGGCTGGCGCAACACAATGTGCAGCGCGGGAGTCAGCCGGGGCATTATTACGCTGTTATCCTGGCAACGTATGAGCCGCTGCTGATGCTTGGTGCGGCGGCAGGATTGCCGCTGGCAATCGTGGCTGCGCGTCGGCGCTGGCCGGAGGCGTTCGCGGTTGGCCTGATTGCCTGGTGGGTCGTGGGCGCGTCTGCAATCTACACCTGGGCGGGCGAAAAGATGCCCTGGCTGACCATTCACATCACGCTGCCGCTCACCCTTCTGTTTGGGTGGACGTTGGCGAAGCTGGTGGCGCTGGCGCAACAGCAGGTGGCAAGCTGGCAGCAAGATCAGGTATTGGCTGCGGAGCTGGCAGTAGCCGAACCGGTTACTCCGGCTGCCACTGACGCTCCCTCATCCGGCGCCGGCGATCTCGCGCCAGCGCCGACGGGCGGATGGCGCTGGCTGGAGGATTGGCAGCCGGGAGCGTTGGGTTTGCCCAAAGGATCGTTGTTCAGTTTTGGCTTGCTCTTTGGTTTAATCGTCAGTCTCGGTTATCTCTTGCTGACAATCACGGTGGCTGCCGGTCCGACTTCGCCCATTCAGCCCTGGCAGGCATTCATCTTTACCCTGACTCTGTTTACGCTGCTGGTGATCGGCGCCGGTCTGCGTTGGGGTTGGACGGTGACGGCAGCAATTGTAGCGATTTGGCTGGCGTTGGGGATTGGGTTCTACACTGCGCGCGCCAGTATCCGCCTGGCCTATCAAACCGGCGATGTCGCCCGCGAGATGATGGTGTATACGCAGACTTCGCCTGATGTGATGCGGATCGCGCGGCGATTGGAAGAGGCGGCGCTGCGGCGCGGCGGCGGCACGCGCCTGCCCGTGATGTACGACAACGAGACGGTCTGGCTCTGGTACCTGCGCGATTGGCCGGGAGCGGTTTATGTGCCGGGGGGACGGCTGAATGGTCCGCCGGCAGCAGAGGTGCAGGCAGTGTTGCTCTTGCAAGAAAATCTCGACCGTTACCCGGAAAATCGCACCTATTTGCAAGATTTTGTGTTGCAGCGTTACCCCCTACGCTGGTGGTTCCCCGAAGACCAGACCTACCGACTGAACGGCAGTTCATTGCTCGACAGGTTATTGCGCAACCCGCTCGATTACGAAGCTTCGGCGCAGCTATGGCGGTATCTGATGTTCCGTCAGCCACCGGCAGGGCTTGGCTCGACCGATATGGTGATTGCGGTGCGGCCAGAACTGGCCCGGCAGATCGGTATCGGACTGGGTGGGTCGCTGCGCATGCCGGAACGGTAGGCCGGTGGCAATCCGATTGCGTGCTCGTTGCGCGTCACGCCGGATCGATTCGTGATATAGTCATCTACAAATTGGCGCCGCCTGACAACATACCGCTATGTCAACACAGACGCTTACAACCGAAACCCTGCTTGATCGGCGATTGCGGATCGGCTGGCTTACCTGGGAAACAGCGCTCTACACGATCATTCTGATCGCCAGCGTGATTGCCCATCTGTGGGGGTTGGAGCGCATGGCGCTTCATCACGACGAGTCGATTCATGCCTGGTCGAGCTGGCGACTCTACAGTGGCGCGGGGGGCTTTTCCTGCTGGAATGGCCTCGACGAGAATGGCAATGCGCGCGGTGGGGTTGTCCACGAAACCTACTGTTACGATCCCGTTTACCATGGGCCGTCACTCTATTTTCTTACGGCGCTGATCTATTTTCTGTTTGGCGATGGCGATGCGCAGGCGCGGTTGCCAATGGCATTGGCCGGGATCGGGTTGGTCGCGTCGGCCTGGTGGCTGCGGCCTTATCTGGGTCGGGCCGGCGCGCTGGTTGCCGCGTTCCTGCTCGGCTTTTCGCCCTCTCTGCTCTACTACACGCGCTTTGCCCGTCACGATGGCCTGATGGTGTTGTGGGAACTGTGGATGGTGATCGGCGCTCTGCGCTGGATCGATACCGGCAGGCGGCAGTGGCTCTATCTCACCGCGCTGGGGTTGACTCTGGCAATTGCGACGCACGAGCTATACTACATTTTGCTCTTCATTTTTGGCATCTTTGTGCTGATGCGCTTGCTGGCTGAGAGCCGGTTTGCCCGCTATCTCAACATCGCGTTGCTGGTCGTTATCGGGCTTTGCGCCGCGCTGATGATCATCAATCCACCACTGCCGTTTGGCCGCGGATTGTATATCGGCGAGAAGGCGTTCCTGGTAGCGTCGGCGCTCGCGCTGGCCTGGCTCTGCCAGCGGTTGTGGCCGCCGGAACCGATCCTGACCGAACGCCTGCGCCAGCTCTGGCGCGAGGAACGCGCCACGCTTTGGACGGCGCTGGCGATTCTGGGTGGCGTGTATCTGGTGCTTTACACCAGCTTTTTCACGTATCTGCCGGGCGCCATTGATGGGATTACTGCCGGCCTGATCTACTGGTTGGGTAGTCAGCAGGATTATGCGCGTGGCGATCAGCCCTGGTACTACTATTTGATGCTGCTGCCGCTGTATGAACCGCTGGCAGTGCTCAGCGGGATCGGTGTGGTGGGGGCGATGATCGTGGCGGTGGCGCGGCGCTGGCTGGCAACTCGACGGGTGGCTAACGCGGCGACAGCCGAGCCGGTGGACGATGGCGATGTCGATACCACGGCCCGGCTGCGCGCGCAAAAACCCTGGCCGCTCTATCCGTTGCTGGTCGTCTTCTGGTTCTTCACCGCGATCATCATCTTTTCCTGGGCCGGCGAGAAGATGCCCTGGCTGGTCGTTCATATGGCGCTGCCGGGAAATCTGCTGGCCGCGTGGGTGATCGGACGGATTATCGATGTTGTCCGACGCGAGCGGGTATCGGCGCGGATCTGGTTGATTCCGCTGATCGTGATCCTGTTATCAGTGGCGGTTGGCGTGGCGTTCTGGCGGTTGAGCAGCGGCGAGCAGAGCGCATTGTTGCAGGCGATTATCCCACTGCTGATCGTGTTTGGCCTGATCTACGCCTTGCTCACTCTGCTCGGGCAGTTGGGTGGACGGGCAACGCTGGCGGCAGTGAGTTTGACCGTGGCGCTGGCGCTGGCTGCGTACACGATCCGCGCCTCCTGGCTGGTGGTTTACGATCACCCCGATGTGCCAATCGAGCCGCTCATCTATACGCAGACTGCGCCCGATGTGCCGCGCTATGCCGCTGATATTCGCGAACTGGCGATCAATCTCACCCGCAGCAATCGTGGGCCGCAAGACCCGGTTGGCGGTTTGACCATGCCGGTTGTTCTCGACCGGGGCGATGAAACCTCTGAGGGATCGCTGGCCTGGCCGTTGAACTGGTATCTGCGCGATTTCCAGAATCTGGTCTGGGTGAACGGTAGCGAATTGGGGCGCGTGCCGTCGGTTGAGCAACTGACGGTGACGATGCCCGATGGCAACCGCGATCTGGCGCCAATGGTGTTGCTCTACCGACCATACGTTACCGACCGGTTGCGCGATCTGTTGCGCGAGTCGTATGTGCAGCCTTACGGTAAAGCGGGTGTCTTCAACTGGTGGTTCCCCGAGGGGAATAAGTGTTCACCGCAAAGCCCCGGGTATAAGCGGTTTTACTACAGTACCTGGTCGGCGGCTGCCGCCCAAGAGGATTGTGGGCGCGATCTCAGCAGCGAACTGAATGGGCCGTTTGACGCGCTGCTCTGGCCGTTCCGGCGCGAAAACTGGCCGGCGTTGGGCCGTTATCTGCTCTTCCGGCAGTTACCGGAACCACTGACCCCCGGCGCGCGCGAAGTTGAGGTCTGGCTGCGGCGCGATCTGGCCGGGGGCGTGGCGCAGACGGCTACCAGCGTGGTAACTGCGCCTGAATTGCGCCTGGCAGCGCAGGCTGAGATACGGCTCTCGAGCGCCGGTATCGGCGCAACAGGGATTGCCATCGATCCGCAGGGCAACATCTACATGGCCGATACGCTTAACCATCGCATCGAAGTCTTTGCGCCTGATGGCGCGCTGGCGCGCAATTTCGGTTCGCAAGGCAGTGGCCTGGATCAGTTCTACGAGCCGCGTGGCCTGGCATTCGACGCGGAGGGCAATCTCTATGTGGCCGACACCTGGAATGCGCGCATCGTGAAGTACTCGCCTGAGCTGCGCCCGCTGGCGAGCTGGGGCAGCGGTGACCTCGATCTCGGCGATGGCCGGCGAGCGACGATTACCGAAGGAGATCCGGCGCGCAACGCTGCCGCTCCGCTCGGTTTCTTCGGGCCGCGCGGGGTTGCGGTTGATGCGGATGGCAACGTCTATATCGCCGACACCGGCAACAAGCGGATCGTTGTAACCGATAGCAATGGCACTTTCCTGTACCAGTTTGGCGGCGCCGGCAGCGCGCCCGGTCAGTTCAATGAGCCGACCAGCCTGGCATTTGATGGCGCCGGCAACCTCTACGTTGCCGATACGTGGAACGGACGGGTGCAGGTCTTTGCCCGCGCAGCCGATGGCCGGATCGATCCAATCCCGCTGATGACGTGGCCGGTGCGGGGATGGCAGTCCAACACGTATGACGATCCAATGTTGACGGTAAGCCGTGACGGGACGGTATACGTGGCAGTGCCTTCGCGCCAGCACGTGCTGGTTGTCGGTAGCGGCGGCGATCCGCTCCTGCGGTGGACGGGGGTAGGAATGGATAATGTGCCGATCAGCAGTCCTAGCGGGCTGGCAGTGGCATCTGATGGCAGCATCTGGGTTGTTGACCGCATCGGCGGTCGCGCAGTTCGCTTCAGCTTACCGGCGCTTGCGCCTGTCAGACCGTAATGATGACCGATTTTCGCCATCTCAACCATACCATTTCACCAGCGGCGACCGAGCTGCCGGAAGCGTGGCAACGGTGTCTCAGCCGGTTAGGTGATTACACCGCCATGGTGGTGCGGGCGCTCAACTTACGGCCCCAGGCCGCAACGCTCTACCGACAAACCACGCAACATTTGCTGGTGCGGCTGACCTTGCCCACCGAGCACGTCATCTTGCGCATAGCCCCGGAAGATGATCTGGCGGCCCATGTCACCTTTTTGCGGGGGCTGGCGCTGGAAGGCCTGCCGGGAGCGCGCATCATTCAGCGCGATCTCAGCAAGGCGTTCACGCCTTTTGCCTATACGCTGGAGAGTTTTGTGGCCGGGCAGACGGCGGCTGAGCTGAGCGACGACCATTTGTTGCACAGCGTTGCCCGCCAGGCCGGTCGGGCCTTGCGGCGGCTGCATCGTCAGCGGATGCCGCGTCCGGGTCGGCCTACCATCAGCGGACGCTGGCCGTGGCAGAGCTGGCGAGCTGTGTTGATGGCTATCGGCCAGCGTCTGGCCGGGCCGCCGGTATTGCAACTGGTGTTCGCGCCGGCGGAGATTCAGGCGTTGCAGACAGTCCTGAACGATGCGCGGCTCGATACGGCAACGCCGGTACTGATCCACGGCAACTTCGGCCCGCAGGCAGTTCGCTGCACGGTAGGAGGACAGCACGCGCATCTCGAGGCGCTGGAAGAACCGGGCTGGTTTATCAGCGGCGACGGCCTGTTCGATCTGGCGTTTGGTTTGCGGGCGCACCTGCCGGCGGCATGGCGCGAAGGGTTATACGAAGGCTACTGTAGCGCTGGCGCGTTGAGTCAGGCGGAAACCGAGCGGTTACACGCGCTGCGTCTGCTGGCCTGCGCGTGGAGCGCCTGCGATCGGTATGCGCGCGGCTTGCCGCACGAGGCGGACGCTGGAGAGGCGCGGCGGTTGCTATCAGCCTTCGAGGTAGCGCCGATTGAGTCAGCGTAAGCCCGGTTTGGCGGGTTCATCGCGCAGGGAGAGCGGCTTATGACTGCGGAGCGCATCATTCAGATCTACGGCAGCGCCGACGAGCTGTATGGCGCGGCGGCGGCGCTGACCGCGGCAACGTTGCAACAGGCGATCGGGCAACGGAGGCGGGCGCTGGTTGCGCTTTCAGGCGGCAGTCTCACGGCGCGCCTCTATCCGCTACTGGCCAACCCACCGTGGCGCGATCAGATCGACTGGAGCGCAGTGAGCATACTCTTTGCCGACGAGCGGTACGTACCCTTCGATCATCCCGACAACACCTATCGCGCCACCCGCCAGACCCTGCTTGACCATGTGCCGGCGCGAGCGGAACAGGTCTTTCCGGTGCCATCCTACTACCGCGATCCGGAGCAGGCCGCGGCAATCTACCATCGGCAGACGGCGGCGCTGCTGGCGACGCATGACGGTCGTTTCGATCTGGTCATTCTGGGCATGGGGCCTGACGGACACACCGCCTCGCTCTTCCCGCGCCATCCGGCGCTGGCAACCCCTGCCGACGCGCTGGCGGTCGTCGCGCGCGATGCGCCCAAACCGCCGCCAGTGCGGATCAGCCTGACCCCAACGGCGTTGAATGCGGCGCGAACGGTATTGTTCGTGGTCAGCGGCGCTGACAAAGCGCAGGCGGTGGCAGCGGCGCTGTCAGCAAGCGGCGATCCACTTGACCAACCGACGCGCCTGATCCAGCCGGTCGATGGACAGATACACTGGTTGCTCGACGCGGCGGCGGCGAGGGGGTAGGAACGGCTTGCGGTCAGGAACTATCGAGCGGCTGTGACGGTCTGCAACGCGGCGTGATCAACCGCAGCGGCAGGCGCTACATCTGCCACAAAATCGCCAGGATCACCGCAATCAAACCGGCCATTCCCAACAAAAACCCAATCTGAGCAAGCTGCAACAGCGTCGCTTTGCGGCGCAGAAGCCGCTGATACACCCGCTGCATCTCGGTCAGATTGTCCTGCTGATAGGCGACCCGGCGCGGCACGGCGACCAGCATCGCCGCCAGGAGCGAGCCAAAAAACGCGCAGACGCCGACCGTGCCCGCCCATTGAACAATCGGGTTTTGCAGATACGCCGGCTGATCGCTCAGCGCCAGCACCGCAAAGAGCACCCCGTACAGTCCGGTGATCAATTGAATAAGCGTTTGCGCGCCAGCTTCGAGCCGCTCGATGTTGCCTCGCTTCTGGCTTTCAAACCATTCGCGTAGCTCCCGATCATCTGTTGATTCGGGACCGAGGGTGCGCATGGCTATTTCTCCCGGCGTTTCACGGCAATGCGCATGCGCTGGTCGCAGCCTTGCGGGTTCTTGCAGCGCAGACTGTAGACAACCTCATTATCGCCGCGGTAGATCTCCTCCTTCCCGCGTTGCAGGATTTCGGCGCGCGTCCAGAGGTTAAGATAGCCGCACTTCGGGCAGGTGTATTGCTCGTGATCGTCACTCATGGCTGATATCCTCCAGCAGGCGCGTCACCAGACTGCGATACGGTTCGTTCAACGCGCCGGGATCGGGCGGCGTCCCGCGGAGCCACCCGGCGACGCCGCGCAACGCCGTCGCCGCTTCCAGCCAGGGCGAGCCGGCTGCTTCGCCCGCCGCGGCGTGGTTGGCTGCGTTATCAAGCATTTCAGCCAGTCGCGCGCGTTCGGCGGCAGTTATGTGGGCAGCGCGCAGCGCGCCGATGGCCCCGATCAGGAACGGACTGACCTGGATCACGACGCGCAGTTCGGCCTGCTGCGCCGGCGTGAGCGCGCCCAGCAACGCCTGCGCTGCCGCTTCTACTGCGGCAGCGGCAGTTGTCGCCGGCGCGACCGCTTCGCCACTGATCTCCTGTTCCATGCGCTGCAACGCCTGCGCCAGCGGCGCGGGCAACGCTGCCGCAATCTGCGCGGCCCGCTCGGCCATGCCGGGATGATTGCGCAGGCGAAGCTGCAGCACCGCCAGCCAGTCATTCGCGCCGGGGATCGGCAGCGGGCGGATGGCGCGCAGCGCGGCCAGCTCGTGGGCCAGGCGTTCGCGCTCTTCCTGGCTACCGTGGCGCATCGCCCGGACATAGTGATTGGCGATCAGATTGATCAAGGCAGCCAGCCCTGCTTCATCGCGGCCACCATCGCGCCAGGCGGCAATCGCCGCGGCCAGGGTCGCTTCAGGCGCGCCAGCAGCGCGCTGGCGCAGCGCTTCAAGCGTGGCCCGGTCGCTGGCCAGATCGGGGTGACCGGTGCGTTCATCGAGGGCAACCACCTCTTCGAGCAGCGCGATCGCCTCGGCGGTGCGTTCATCGAGGGCAACCACCTCTTCGAGCAGCGCGATCGCCTCGGCGATGCGTTCATCGCGGGCATAGCACATAGCCAGATTGTACAGCGCGATGCTCAAGTTCACCAGGGTCTGCCGGTCGTCGCCGGCTTGGCGGAACGCGGCCACGGCGGCCTCGCGCGCGCGCAGTTCGGTCGCCGGATCGGCGAACAGATCGGCCAGATTGCCAATACCCACCAGCGCGTCGGCGCGTTCGGCGGCAGCCCCCTGCGCCAGCAGCGGTTCGGCAGCGACCAGCAGGCGGGCTGCCGCGTCGCGTTCGCCGTCCAGCGCGGCCCGCAACGCCGCCGCGATCGGCGCCAGCGTTGCTTCAGCGGCGAGGCGCTCCAGATCGGCCCGCACGCTGCCATCCGGCATCTGACCGCGCCGGACGCGGACCACTGCCCCGACCAGCGCGCCAACCAGCCGGGCAACAGTAAACTCGGACGCCGGTTGAGTTGCTTCGCCCGAAAGGGCCGTTTCCATCCGCGCGATGATCTCAGCAACTTTCTCTGCGTCAGGGGTCGCGCCGATCTGCCGCAGCAGCCGTAAACTTTCGCGCGCGTTGCGCAGCGCAGTCTCGTGATCGCCCCGCAAGAACTGCGCCTGCGCCATCATCGCCAGCGTGGCGCTCGTGCCTTTTTGATCGCCCAGGCGTTCCTTGATGGCGAGGGCCTGCTCGTAGAGGCGCATGGCGCCGTCGAGGTCGCCGCGCTTCACCAGCACGCCGGCCATTGCGTGGAGCGTGGCGCTCGTGCCTTGCACATCGCCCAGGCGTTCCTTGATGGCGAGGGACTGCTCGTAGAGGCGCATGGCGCCGTCGAGGTCGCCGCGCGTCACCAGCACGTGAGCCATGTTATGGAGCGTGGCGCTCGTGCCTTTTTGATCGCCCAGGCGTTCCTGGATGGCGAGGGACT
>Ga0209721_1002684_pt1 | contig 10689 bp, 7 predicted proteins | sample TshhotsprinmetaG_FD_184139 | JGI IMG/M metagenome (GOLD analysis project Ga0209721, IMG submission 184139) | Hot spring microbial communities from South Africa to study Microbial Dark Matter (Phase II) - Tshipise hot spring metaG (SPAdes)... | ecosystem: Environmental > Aquatic > Thermal springs... | reverse complement strand
CGCACGCTTGCGGGTGCGCTTGGCGCGCAGCTCAAAGCCCGTATACATCGGCGCCTCCAGACTCATCTGCTTCATGTCGCTATTGTCCCATCCCGGCAGTCTGGCAGGAAGGTTTTGCAGACCTTCCCTAAAGAACCGCATACTCGGACGCGGGTTCGGTTCCGTGTTCCGCCTCGCTCTTCCTACCCTCGACGACCAACTCCGCTGACGCACGCAGACTTGCTCAGGAACCCGCAGTAGCGAAATAGCAAGCGACGCTCGCAGCACCAAGCTTTCACGCGCTGCTCGACGGTTCCCCGGCGAATTGAGGCCCAGCCCCCGATGCGAGCCGACGAAGGTGCCGCGACTGGCACGGGCTGCGGCCAGCAACTGGCCCCAGTCCGACAGCGGGCGGCTACCGGCGAGCCGCCTGCGGAACGCGAGGCGATCGCCCTCTCCACGAAAGTTCTCCTCCGTGTCGGAGCCTGTTGCGATCACTACGGGCGCACATTCGACCCGAGGTTATCTGGACCCGTTGCCGCTCGCGCAACGCTGGTGCGGGCCCATCGCAAAACGACAGCGTGAACCATAGGTTGAACACGAGCGCCAGCACATCATAGGCGCATTCACGACCACGCCAGCGGCGCCTCGCCCGCGCTGAGCAGCCCGAGCAAGAGCAATGCGGTGCTCAGCGTGTCGGGCCGGGCGTTGCGGCCCGCGCTCCACTCCAGCCCCAGCCAGCGCGCAAAGGCACCGGCGCGGCCCGCATCCTTGACCGCGAGGCCGACGCGCGGCAGCCGCTGCAGCACTTGGCGCAGCGCGGGCTCGGGCACGGCCCCGTGCACCCAGGGCGGCAAGTCGGTGCTGCCATCGGCGCGGCGCAGCACCACGCGCAGCCCATCGTCGTGCAGGCCCAGCCCCACCAGCAGCCGCACATAGGTCTGCAGGGCGCTTGCTTGCTCCGCCCCCCAGAAAGCGACGTCGCGCCGGCGCGGAGTGGTGCGCAGCAGATGAATGCGCAAGGCGGGCAGCGCCAGAGCGCGGATGTCGGCATTACGCGGCCAGCGCCGCTGCCACTGCTGCAGCCAAGCCGGCGCGCGCAGGCTCGGCAGCGCGAGGTAGGGGCCGTGCGGCCCGTCGCGCACCCAAGCGCGGCGCACGCCGGTGGGCCAGCGGAAGGCAGGATCGTCGTCACGTCTGAGGCAGTGCGCCAGTTCGGCGGCGCGCTGCAGCAGTGCGTGGGCCTGCGGCTCGCTCAGCTCCAAAGCGGGCAGGTGCGCGCGCACGCGATCCACGCAAGCGACGGCATCGCCCTGGGTCGCCTGCAACTGGCCGAGCACGGCGTAGGCGCCGGGCAAGGGCCAGTGCGCGGGCACGGCGGCAGCAGCCGACCCGATCGATGCGGGTGCGGCCGCCACACTGCCGGCGGCCTCGGTCGCAGCGGGGGCGCTGGTGACAGCGCACGCCCGCAGCGCCCGCTGCGCCACGCCGTCGCGGTCGCCGAGCTGCGCCAAGCGCTCGCACTCGCGCACCGCCAGCGCCCAGGTGACGATGGCCTGGGCGTGGATGTAGTGCTCGAGCGACACCAGCGGCGAGGTGTGCCCGAGCAGCCGCGCCACGGCGAAGGCCGCTTGGCGCGCGCTGCCCGATGGTCCCCCGAGCAAGGCGCGGTGCAGCTCGGCGCCGCGGCTCAGCAGGGCTTGCGTGTCGGGGTCGCCAGCGAAGACATCGATGATGCGCGGCAGCTCCACGGCGCGCAAGGCCAGGTAGGTCCAGGTGGCGAAGGCGTGGCGCAAGTGGTGGATGTGCGCGCCGGCAAGAGCGTCGGCCAGCGCCTGGATGATTCGCTCGGCGGTGCGCTCGGCCGAGGCGCGGGTGCGGCCGAGGTCGAGGTCGAACAGCGGCGCTTGCGCCCGAGCGGGTGCGAACGCAGCGCGGGGATCGGCGCCAATCTGGGCCCAGCGCTGGTGCACCCAGGCCAGCAAGCGCTGGCGCTCGGCGGGCAGCAGCAGCACGCCAGCGGGGATGATGCGCTGCGCATGCGCGGTCTTGAGCCGCCGCTGGGCGGTGGGGCGCACGACGATCGTCAGGTCCGGCTCGGGAGAGATGTCGAGCAGCCGCAGGCCCAGGATCTCGGCGCGGCGCATGCCGGTACGCAACGCCAGCACCGCGCTGAGCCAGGCCATCTCCCACAACGCCGGCGGACTCTGCGGGTCGCGCTGCAGCAGCGCTTGACGCTGCAGGGTCTGCAGCGCCCGCATCAAGACGCCGGCCGGCAGCGGCCGCGCATCGACGCCGTCGGGCACGCGCTCGCGCGCTCGGCTGCGGCCGGCGACGGCGCGCTCGATACTGCGGCGCAGCCCCGCCCAGGCAAGGCGCAGCGTGCGCTGGCGCCGTGCGCTGGCCGACGCCAGCAGCAGCTGCTCGGCGCTGTCGAGCTCCTCGTGCGACCACTGGGTGGGGTCGGGCAGCGGCGGCTCATCGCCGCCGTCTGGCTCGGCGCCGGCATCGGCTTCTGCGGCGCTGCCCAGCTGGCCGAGCACCGCCACCCATGCCGGCAGCAGGGTGTGCACCTGGTGCGCGATGCGCCGTTGCACCGACGGGCTTTGCTGCGCGCGCCGCACCGCCAGCGCCGCCAGCCAGCGCAGCAGCACCGCTTGGGTGTTGGGCAGCGCGGTGCCTGCGGCCTGCAGCCGCTGCTGCCACGCCGACTCTTCGGTCGGCCAGGGGCCGTCGGCAGCGGCGATGGTGCACAGGCCGTCCAGCCACGGGTACAGCAGCGCGGCGTCCGCCGCCCAAGGCTGGGCCTCCTCGGCGGTGGCCTCGTCCTCCTCGTCGTCGGCAGGCGCGATGAGCCGTGCGGCCGCGCGCGGCTGCTCGTCAGCCCCCAGCGACGCGCTCAATTGCTGCCACAGCCGCGGCTCGATATCGTGGGTGGGGTAGTGTCCGCGCATGAGCTGCACGTCCAGCGCCGTGCCCCAGCGCAGCCACAGGACGCTGGCGCCTTCGATGAGGTCGTCGAGGTCGCGCGGCGCGTGGGCACTGCCCAGCAGACGGCGCCACTGCGCCGGCAGCGACGACGGCGCGACGATGTCACCACCCGGGCGGTGCTCGAGCAGCCAGGCGCTGACCGGGTCGAGCAGCCAGCGCTGCAGTCGCGCGCGCTGCGCGCCGCGCGCGGGGTGCTCGATGTCGAGGTAGGGCACGCCCAAGCCGGTGCGCGGCAGCGCCGCGTTCGCGCACAGGCACGCGCGCAGCACCTGCAGGGCGCGCCGCTGAAGCAAGCCGCCGAGCAGGGTCGCGCTGAGCAGCATCGCCGCCAGCCACCGCGGGGCGCTCGAGACCGATGCGGGCCGCCGCAAGGCCTCGAGCAAGGCAGCACGCCAGCGCTCGGCGCGCTGCAGCCGCTGCAGCGCCTGCCCGGCGAAGGGGCTCTCGGGTGGGTGCACGGCGGCCAGCAGCAGCGTTGGCGCCGGCGGCTCGACGACGGCGGCGCGCGCGGCCGTGCGCAGCGCCCGCACGAGCTGGTAGACCCAGCGCAGCCATTGCGCGGCGCGCTGCAGCCCCGCATGGTGGTGCGCGCGCGCCGACGGCGCTGCCGCGTCGGGCTGATTCAGACAGTGTTGCACCAGCGCCTCGCACAGCGCGCTGGCGCTGCTGGCGTCGGCCGCCGGGCCGACGCCCTCGCACAACCACTGCGCATGGGGATTGTCGGCGTGCTCGCGCAGCACGGCGCGCAGCGCGGCCAGCGACGCGGTGGCCTGCGCGCTTTGGCCGTGCGCCAGGCGCGCCCACAGGGCCTCGATGTCGGCCACGGGTTTCATGCCGGTGAGCGAGTGGGTGCGGCCAGGGCACTGACCAGGGGCACGATGCCCAGGGACTGCAGGTCGTGCTCGATGGCGACGCAGAGATCGGCGAGGGCGCCGCGCCAGTCGAAGGTGCTCAGCGGCCCCCAGGGCCACTCGCCCTGACGCGCGTGGCCGAGGTAGGCGTCGATCACCTCGGCGCGCATGCCAGCACCGAGCAGCCGCGAGCGCAGCCGCGCACGCGCGAAGTTGGGCGGCACCAGATCGTCGGCACCGGGCGCGAGCGCGGCTGAGGATGCGCTCGGCGCGGTCGCGGCGGCCGAGACGGTGTGCAGGCGGCGCGCCAGCTGCTGCCCCATCCAGTAGGCGCCGACACTGCTGAGGGCGGGCTGTTGGGCATCGCCGTCGAAGACGGCCAGCCCGTTGGCCTCATCCAGCGGCCACAGCACGCCGTACTCGGCCAGGCGCTGCTGCAGCCCCTGCAGGTGGCGGCGGTGCTGGGCGAAGTGCGCCGTCAGCGCCGCCGGCAGCCACACCACGCGCGTGCGGTCGTGCCAGGCTGGGGCCTTGTCGCTGAGCGCGCACAGTTGCGAGCCGGCCGCGTCGCTCATCTGCCGCCAGGCCTGCCACGGCCCGAGCAGGTCGCGCTGCGCGCGCATGCCGGTGCACAGCAGCTGCAGCAGTACGGTGTAGAACACCCAGGTCTCGTGGTACTCGCGCAGCTGCGCCCAGCTGCGCACCTTGGTCGCCAGGCGCCGCTGGGTGTCGCGCACGAGCGCCTGCAGCCACGCTTCTTGCAGCACGAAGCGCGCCCCCGCGCGCCAGCTGGGCCAGGCGGGCGCTGCCTCTGACTCTGCCTTTGCCGCTGCGGGTGTGGGTGGCAGCACGGCGCTTGGGTGCGGTGCGTTTGCTGGCTGCGGCGGCCCCAGGGCGGCCAGCCACGGCGCCAGCCGCGCGCAGCCCTGCGTCCAGGCCTGGGCGATGTGCGCCAGCGTGTGCTGGGTGTAGTGCAGGCGGGGCTCGCCGGCGTGCTGCGTCTGCGCCAGCGTCAGCCACACGCAGCTGGCGTCACCCGTGACGTGCAGCAGGATCGCTGGCATCGTCTGCGCGATGCGCTGCGGCGTGATGCGCGGCTCACCGATGGCCTGCAGCAGCGCCTGCGCTTGGGCGTCGAGCGTGCTCGGGTGGGCGCTGAACACCAGCTTGGCGTGGCTGTCCGGCCGCGCGCGCTCGGGCGCGCCGCTGGCGCGCAGCACGAGCGCCCACCAGTGGGTGGCGCCGGGCAGAAACACCGCTGCGGCCACCGGCTCGCCCCAGGCCTGCACCGCCTCGGGCAGCGGGACGCGGTAGCGTGGCTGCAGCGCCGGCAGCACGCATCCGAGCGGCTCGGGCGGCGCCGCCTCGTGCCCCGGCGGGCTCCAGCACAGCAGGGTGGGCGACTCGATGAGCGCCCCACGCAGGACCGCAACCAGGGCGTCTTCGGCGCTGGGCGCGTGCACCCAACGCCAGCGCAGCGTGCGCGCTTGCTCCAGGCTGCGGCCCAGCAGCAGCGCGACCAGTACGAGCGCGCCGGCCTGCGCGCGCGCACCACCGGCGGCGCCGCGCTGCTGGCCAGCGTCGAGCGCCGCGCGCACGGCCCGCCCCAGACACTGCAGCTCCCACGGTGTGAGCACGCGCCAGTCCCAGCCGAAGCGCTGTGCGGCGCTTTGCCGCGTCGGCTGCCCCCAGCGGCCGGCAAACAGGCGTGCGCCGCAGGCGCGCGCATCGAGGAGCTCGTACAGCGGCTCGGCCGTCTCCAGCGGCGAGGCCCCCAGCGCTTGCTCCTGGCCGATGACGTCGGCGAGCTCGCGCTCGTCGCGCGGCAGGTCGTCGTACCACCACAGCGCCTCCTCGTCTTCGTCTTGCGGTGGCAGCAGCTCCGGGGCTTGACGCCGCATCGCAGGCCCGATCAAGCCGACCCAGCCGTGCACGGGCTGGCGCGGGCCGCGACCGCCGCCGCGGCGGCGGCGCGCGCGCGGGCGCACCCGACCCACGCAGCGCTGGGCCCAGGCGATGAGGTAGCCCAGATAGAGCGCCCAACGGTGGCGCTGCTGCTCAGACGCGGGCGTGGCGCTGTGCGCAGCCGCCAGCGCCAGCAGGGCCTCACGCCGGGCCTGGGCCAGTGTCTGCAAGAAGGTGGCAGTGTCCTGCGCCACCGGCAAGGCTGCGAGCAAGGGCTCGGCACGGGCCAGGCTGCACTCGCGCACCACCAGCGCCGCGTTGGCCAGCGTCGCGCTCGGCAGGGCGTCGAGCGCCGCGGCCGACGCGTGGCGATCGCGCAGCAGCGCCAAGCTGCCCAGCAGCAGGTGGCCTTGCAGGCGCGCCAGGCTCGGCGCCACCGCGCTGCCCGGCTGCGCGTGTTCGTTCCACAGCGCCGAGACCAGTGATGCGGCGCGGATGCCATGCCGCATGAGCGGGTGGCCGGGTGCACCGGCAGCGCCGCGCAGCAGCGGCGCCAGCAGCGGGTGTTGCCGCAGGTCGGCGGCGTGGGCTCGGGTCCAATCGGCGGCCCAGCGTGCCGCCGCCAGCCACTGGCGCAGGCGCTCGGGCGGCAGCGCGGGCAGCGCGCCGAAGTCACCGCGCTGGGCCTGCTGCAGGATCGCGGCCAAGCGCGCGAAGATGCGGGCATGGCCGATGAGTTCGGGGTGCGCGCGCACGTCGTGCAGCAGCGCGCGCAGCGCCGCAGCGTCGGCGCCGTCGGCGACAGCGGCGTCGATGAGCGCGCGCCAAGCCGGCGGTTCATGGCTCATGGCGCTCACTCCGCAGGGCTTTGGCCAGCGCCGCGGTGGTGCAGCCCAGCGCCTGTGCCAGGGTTTGGAGTTGGGCATCACGCAGCATCGGCAGCGGCGCGCTCGGCAGCCGTTCGTAGCGCTGGCGCAGCGCGTTGAGGCCCGCAGCCCAGCGGTGCAGCGCCCGCTGCCCCACGGCGTCCAGCGCCGCCAACGACGCGCGCACCGCGGCTGTCTGCGATCGGGGGCAGCTCAGCACCAGCACCACGACCTCGGCGTCGCGGCCCAGACATTGCCACAGCATGGCCCAGGTGCGCGCTCCGGCCAGCAGCCGCCACTGGCCGCCGCGGGTGCGCCGCACGACGATGGGGCTCAGCAGCGCCAGCAGCTGCACCGCCGGCAACGTCCAGGCGTTCCAGTCGACGATCGCCGCGCCCGGCTCGCCCTGCAGGTCCGCCTCGGCGTCGGCCACGATGGCCGCCAGTGGCACCCGCGCCAGCTGCAGCTGCACCGCCCACGGGTGGTCAGCCGCGATGATCCACGGCAGCGGTGCGCCGCACGATGCGGTATCCGCTGACGCGGCTGGGGCGGGCGCGGCGGGGGTGGTTGGGCAGGCGGCGGTGGCGGGGCGACGGGACATGGTGGCGCGGCTCAAGCGGAAGGTCGCACGCGCGCATGCTACCCAAAAGGCGCGTTGCGCGGGCGCGCGCGCGCCCTGCCCGCCGGCGCGCTCAGGTCGCCGTCGCAGACGCCCCCAGCCCCCAGTAGACCCGCGTGCCCAGCGCCGGCACGTAGCGTCCTGCCGGCGCGCCGCGGGCGCGACACTGCTCGATCAGGTCGATTTGGCCGGAAAGGGCATCGACGCTGCCCAGCACCAGCGCCTCGGGAGTGCGCGGTCGGCGCAGCCCGACCCAGTCCGGGGCCCAGCAGGCATGGATGGCGTGGTGCACCGCCATCTCGCGCAGCGCCTGCGGCCGCGATGCGAGGGGCAGCTCGGCCAGCGCTTCGGTCATCCACTGCAGGGTGCTCAGGCGGTGCCCGATCAGCTCGCCGCGCAGCGTCAGCCGCCAGCGCCGCTGCGCCGCATCCCACCGGTATTCGTCGGCCTTGCCCAGGTCGTGGAGCAAGGCGGCCATGATCAGCACCTCGGCGTCGACGCTGGGGTCGCCGGCGGCCAGCCGCAGCGCGCGCTGCGCGCAGTCCAGGCTGTGCTGCAGCAGGCCGTGCGCGCGCGCGTGGTGGTGCTGCAGCGAGGCGCGCGCCTGGACAAAGGCCCACAGGCGCTGCGGGTGGCGCCAAAACAGGGCGTTGAACCAGGCGCGCATCGGCTCGCTCAGGCGCTGCCACAGGAGCGCAAAGGCGGCGCGGGTGTGCGCCGCCTGCGGGCCCAGCCACGCATCGGGCACGGTCTGCAGCAGATCGACGTCGGCCGCCAGCGCCGCGGGCCACACGCGCAGCGCCTCGATGGGCGCGGTAGCGGCGAGGTCCGCTTCGACGATGGCCGCGCGCGCCAGCCGCCCCGGCGCGAGGGTGTCAGCGCGCAGCGGCTGGCTCCAGTGCAGGGTGCGCGTGCCCTGCCCGGGCACCCAGACCTCGGCGCGCAGCCGGCGCCGGCCGCCATCGGGCACGCCGCGCGGGCGCAGCAGCCGCACCAGTACGTGGCGCGCCACGCCCGGGCACGCCGTCGCCGGCATCAGCGCCGGCGGTTCATACGCGCTCATGGCTGCCCTCCCAGGCACCATGGTCGACATCGGTGGCGACGGCGGCGGCACCCGCGCCGACCACGCCCACTGGCCCGAGGTGCTGGCACAGCAGCCGCTCGAAGGCCGAGCCATCGCGCCGTGTGAGGTTGGGCACGAAGCGCGAGTAGATGCGAAACAGCATCTCGGTGCTGCTGTGCCCGAGCTGGCGCGCGATCCACTCGGGCGACTCGCCGGCGGCCAGCCACAGCGTGGCGGCGGTGTGGCGCATCTGGTAGGGCCGCCGCGGCGCCAAATCGAGGTGGCGCAGCAGCGGGTACCACACCCGCGTCATGAAGTTCTTGTTGTCGATGGGGCGCCCAGCGCGGTTGGCAAACACGTACAGCGCGTCTTCGCGGCTGGCGCGGCGCTGCGCGGCCAGCGCCTCGTAGACCACTTGGTTCATCTGGATGTCGCGCATGGAGCCGTCGGTCTTGAGCTCGTCGTCTTCGCCCAGCACGAAGGATTCGCGCACCAGGATGAGACGGCGCTCGAAGTCGACGTGGTGCCATTTGAGCCCGTGCACTTCGCCCGTGCGCATGCCGGTGAAGAAGCGCACCACGAAGTAGTTGCGCCAGTCCGGGCGCACCGCCCGCAAGATGCGCTGCACCTCCTCCAGCGTGAAGGGCATGACGTCGCTGCGCTTGATCTTGAGCGGCTTGATGTTGCGAAAGGCCGAGGTAAACTCGAATCGGTCGGCGGCTTCGTTGAGGATCTGGCGCAGCGGTTTCATGATCGCGTTGATGCGTCGGTGCGACAAGGTGCCCCGGCGGCCTCGGGCGGGTACTTTGGCGAGTGTTGCCCGAAACGCCAGGACATCGGCCTTGGTGATGCTGCCGACCGCCCGATCTCCGAAGTGCGGCAGCAGGTATCGATCCAGCACGCCGCGCTGTGTGATGACGTAGCTGCGCCGCCACGCGACGCTGGCCTCGGCGAACCACTGCTCGGCAAAGTCGGCAAAGCGCGGTGTTGCCGACGCTGCGGCGGCCGACGCGGCAGGGGCTGCCGCCGGCACGAGCTCACTGGCTGGCACTGGTGGCAACAGCTCCTTGGACGCGGCCGATGCCGCCGGCGCCGGCCGCCCGAAGATGCGCTCGTAGTCGAAGGTGCCAGCGGCGATCTCGGCCTCGATGCGGTCCAGAACCTTTTGCAGACGGCGGCGGTTGGCGGGGGTGTCGGGCAGTGCGGTGTATTCCCGATAGCGCCGACCTCCCACGCGAAAGTCCATGAATAGCGTGCCCTTGGTAGGCAAGACGCGGATACTAGCCATGGATGGCACCTCCCCCCAGCAGCGGAATCGCGAAGGCATCGTTCTGTGACGCCTTGGCCATGTCGGCCTCGATGTGCTCCCAGATGTAGAGCGTCTTGCGCCCGCCGAAAGGTCGGATGTAGTGCCGCCCCTCCAGCAAGACGCTGTCTTTGAGCCGGTTGCGTATCGTGCGCGGGTCGTACTTGATCCGCCGGGCCAGCTCGTCAGTCGTGAGATAGGTACAACTCATCGTTCAAGCCTCCTTTGACGAAACAGGGTTCATGTACAGGATAGCCAAACGGCATCGTGAATGATGTTTTGCTATCCTGGATCGCATTATAGCATGGATTTTGGCGGTTGCAACAGCGTTGTGCTATCCTGCATGAAACTTTTCTACCGAGACAATCATGATCCGCTGCCATCTCTCGCGCTTGATGGGCGAGCGCAAGCTCAAGATCAGTGATGTCGCCCGTCAGACGGGCCTAAACCGAAACACCGTCACGTTGCTGTACTACGAGCGAGCGACCCGCGTTGATCTGGATGCCATCGATCGCCTGTGCACCCTGTTCAACGTGTCCGTGGGGGATCTGTTCGAGCACGTGCCCGGGAACGCCAGTCAAGCCGATTGACTTCGTCGGCGTGCGCCGCGCTGGACGTCGCTGGTTGCCGACGGAACAGTCTCAATGGGCCACGAGACCGATGGTCACGAAATGAAGCGAATCGAGCGGCCGTGGGCTACGGCTGGGCCACGGATGGGCCATGGCAAGGTCGCTTTTGAGGAGATGACCATCGGTCGACCGATGAGATCGGCGGCAGAATCGGCGTCGAAGCCGTCATCAATGGTCTAAAACTCGGGCATGACATCATCCCGGGATCTCATAAGTGCTTGATTTGGCGCGGCTGGCGGGGATCGAACCCACGACCTTCGGCTTCGGAGGCCGACACTCTATCCACTGAGCTACAGCCGCGTTGGGCACTGAGACCTGTCGTCAAATTTTCGTGCGTTGCCTGGACGACCACAGGCTTCGGAGGCCGACACTCTATCCACTGAGCTACAGCCGCATAAGCTTGGTATTCTACTAGCCCACCGCGCGCGGCGGGGCACCACGGCGGGCCGCCGGGGGCGGTCGATATAATGGGGTGTTTAT
>Ga0209721_1002676_pt1 | contig 10739 bp, 7 predicted proteins | sample TshhotsprinmetaG_FD_184139 | JGI IMG/M metagenome (GOLD analysis project Ga0209721, IMG submission 184139) | Hot spring microbial communities from South Africa to study Microbial Dark Matter (Phase II) - Tshipise hot spring metaG (SPAdes)... | ecosystem: Environmental > Aquatic > Thermal springs... | reverse complement strand
ATAAACAATAAGAAGTGTCTCTGCCCCCACTAACCCCCACTACACAATCATATTTTTTATCTTTCCCTTCTTTTCTTATCTTCTCTGCAATTTTTTGTAGTATTAGAGCCCCTTTTTTACCAATTGGAAATCGATTATTCAAGTTATCATGAATATGACAAAAATTACATATTCCCTGTCTGTCCAAATTAACTCCAGGAATAGAGGTATCCATAACACATCGGTTACACAATACTTTCTCTCCTTTTTGTTGACTCATACTTATTCCATCTTTTTCATAATCGTGATAGTTCTATATCAATATACTTCTTAGGGTCTCTTTTACGGACATGTTGTGACTCAAAATGTTCCAGTAATTGCTCTTCCGTGGGGTATGTTATCAAAACTGTTTTTCGGGCCCCATAAAAAAGGAAAAACGCTCCACAAGCCACAGCGGAAGCTCCACTTTTGTAAAATGCATCCGCTAAATCCTTTACAGAACCAGCACCACCACATGCAATAACAGGAATCTGCACATTATCGGTAATCATCTTTATCAAATCCAAATCATACCCCTCAAGAGTTCCATCTCTATCTATACTCGTAATCAATATCTCCCCTGCTCCTTCTGCTTCGGCTTTTATCGCTAACTCTACAGGACTTAATCCTGTTTCTTTCCTTCCGCCATGTGTAAATACTTCATATTTGCCATCAATTTGACGGACATCAATAGATACTACAATACACTGACTTCCAAACTGTTCTGCTGATTTTTGTAACAAGCCGGGAACCTCAATAACAGAAGTATTCAGAACGACTTTATCGGCCCCAGCATTCAAAAGTTCTCGAATAGTAGGTATATCCCGAATCCCTCCTCCAACGGTAAAGGGCATAGATGTCTCTGCTGATATTTGTCGGACCACTTCCATTTCTGGAGAACGATTTTCATAGGTTGCTACTATGTCCAACAGTATCAATTCATCTACATTGTGTTGATTAAATACTCGAGCCGCATTAACAGGGCAACCAACATATTTTGGATTTGAAAACCGAACTGTTTTTTCCAAACCCCAGTGTCGCAATAGTAAAATGGGTATCACCCTAACTTTTAACATGTAACACCTCACTAAGAAAGTTTTGTATCAACATGGCACCTCCAATATAACTTTTCTCAGGGTGAAATTGTGTTCCATAAATGTTTCTATTCTGATAAAGAGAAATAAACGGGACCCCATACTCTGTTGTTCCTATGCTCCCATCAATATCTTTTAATGGAACAAAAAAAGAATGTGCAAAATAAAAATTAGGTTTTTCAATCATTCCCGCCAATAAAGTCAAATCTTTACTGTTAGCATTTACATCATTCCAGCCAATGTGGGGTACTCGAATAAAATCTTTAACCACATTCCTTATATGATAAACTTTTGCGGGTATCCAGCCCAGACCTTTTACATTACCTTCCTCACTAAACTCTGCCATAATTTGAAATCCCAAACAAATACCCAAAATAGGTTTCTTCAGTTCTAATACAAAGTGATTTAATCTGTTAGTCAAGCCCGTCTTTGTTAAGAAATTTATCGCACTTCCACATGCACCTACCCCAGGCATTACAACTGCATCAAATCGACCCAAATCTGTATCCTTATTGACAATATCTATCGATACATTTGTTTTTAAAAAAGCACGATATACAGAATGGATGTTTCCCGCAGAATAATCGATAATAGCAATTCGCAGATTTTTATTTTTAATACCCGTTGTCTCCATCAATACTATTCCACAAATCTTGATTCTTTGCTACAACATAATTATCTATAGATAAAAAATCCACTCCTGATTCAATAAATGTCTGCATTGCTTCTTCAGGTGTTCTAACAATTGGAGATTCGTGCATATTAAAACTCGTATTTAGAACGACACTTGTCCCCGACAATCTTTTATATCGCTTCAGTATTTCATAAAAAGTTGGATTGCTTTCTTCTTTCACAAGTTGGGCTCGCGTCGTTCCATCAATATGCACTACTGCACCATGTTGTTCTTTCATCTTATTAGTACTTCGAAAACAACATGTCATGAACTCACCTGCATGCCTCGCTTTAGTATATCCTATCAAAAACCGTTCTGCATCTTCATCTAAAAGAGCAGGGGCAAAAGGCATAAAATCGCTTCGTTTTAATTTCATATTTAATTTTTCAGTAATATTTTTCATTGTTGAATCACATAAGATAGATCGGTTTCCCAGTGCCCGAGGGCCCCACTCCATCCTGTCATAAAATCGGGCAACAATTTTCTTTTCATAAAGACATTTTGCAGTGAATTCCCAAATTCGCTGATTGCTCAACTCTTTATAGGGTAGTTTATATTTTACGATTACATCTACGATTTCTTTTTTACCAAAACAGTCTCCCCAAAAAGCATGAGGAAGTGGTTTAGGATAAAAACGGTAAGAGGAACAAATAGCACCTAAACTTAATCCACCATCCCCCATATTTGGATAAACGAACAATTCCTCTACCTCTTCCAATTCATGTATTTTCTGGTTCAATAACACATTCGCAAAAACTCCTCCTGCTACTGTCACCTTGTTCAATCCTGTTCTATTTAACCAATGTTTAGTCAGGGCACAAATCGTCTGTTCCAAAATATTCTGCGACCAAGCACACAGGTCTTCTCTCGAGTACTTTTCCAGCAAATTGGATAGCCACTCTCTCATTTTTTTTCCATAAGGTCCTTTATAAATTAAAATGTCTCCATCCCAGGAAAATGGATTGTCATGTTTAATTCTATTTGCATTTCCATGTGCTGATAGACCTGTGAGTTTACCTTCATCCCTACATGGGACAAAACCTAAAACTTCTGTCAAATTTTCAAAAAACAAGCCAAAAGAACTTTTCGCAGAGGATTTCCATAATCTCGTTATCGTATTCCCTTCTCCTATTGAAACAGTTAGAGATAACCCATCTCCCATTCCATCTGCGGTTATAATTAAAGCCTTATCAAATCCGGAACAGAAGTAACTACCCCATGCGTGGGCTTCATGATGCTCTACAAAAGAGACAGAAATCTCTCTTGAAAGATATGGTAATCTTTTATAAATTATCTTCTTTAATATAATGGTCAAACCCTTTTTCATATTTTCCGAAGGATTCATATAACTGACGGGATTATGAGAAACAGCCCACTCCGTAATACTGCTCCAAAAATTATGCTTTTGAACATCTTCTTTTCTTTCTCTTCTTGAAGAAAAAGCTTTCTTTTGCAAATTAGGGAACAATCGAAAAAATGGGAACGGTGTAACAAATCCAGAAACACATACAGCATCTATGTCTTTCCAGGTTAGCCCTGTTTGCTTTAGACCATTTTCCAAAGTCAAATAAGGAAATCCTCCTTCATTTTTACGGCGGGTATATCGTTCCTCATTGGACATAAACAAAATACGGTCATTATCACAAAAGGTAATGCCTGCATCAAAAAAATCTTCACTGATTCCCAGTATAATCATGAATAATTATTCCTAATCGAAAAATGTTTTATATCCAGAAAACATTCCAGATTGCAGAAGGGTTCAAATTCCATATTAAAGCAAGTTCCACAATTGGTGCACACCAACAAGTATTACAGTTTTTAGGAACTTTCAAATGAGTTATTAGTTTTACAAATTCCTCATTCATATTACCTTTTTTCTTATAAAGTTCAGGAGTTTCAAATAAATGACACGATAAGATAGAACCATCGGGCTCAATTGTAAATGTTAATCGTCCCGCAGGACACCATATCTTAGCAGGATAAGGCCAATTACTTAAATATTTTAAACCTGCTAATGAATTTCGGACAGGAGCCCCTTGTTTTTTTTGCTCAATAATATACTGTAATACATTATTGTATTCTTCCTTATTCGGGGCAATGGGATTTGGGCTCAAGGATGAATCCAGATGTAGCGTTGAAGGCTGGAACATCACTTTTACATTTTCGTTCCGAGCCATTTGTAAAACATAGTCAATAGCATCTATGTTTAATTGAGATATTACACATAAAAAAGATATAGATATTTTTTTTGATTTGCAAAAATTAAGTACTTGAAACAGCCTTTCATAAGAGCCTTTCCCTCGGACTTTATCGTGTATTTCACGGGGACCATCAAAACTTAAATTAATGTGGTCAACATATTTTTCAATCCCATCATATCTCTCTATATTTACACCTGTAGAACTTAAGAAGACATTGAAACCTAAAGATTTTGCATGCTCAAGAATCTTTATTATATCCTTCTTAATTAATGGTTCGCCTCCCCCAAATGTTATCCATCTTGCGCCTGCCTTGTATAAAAATGTTAACCGCTCTAAAATCTCTTTTGTGTCTAATTCATTCTTCGCTACCTCACTTGAACCACAGTAAAGGCATTGGTATGGACAACGAAATGTCAAGTTCCACTCTACAAACAAAGGTGCATTTATATTAAAAATTTTTGTTTTTACCCACGATTTTAACAACAATGGAATGCTCTTTATATTCTGTTTCATTGAATATCTTCTATTAAATCATTTTTTTTATATATCTTCAATCTAATCAACGCCAGCCAACCTACAGGGATCCATATCCAGAATGTAATTATACGAAACACTCCTATTACAACGATTATTTCGAGTAATTGAATCTGTAACCAATGCAAGGAAATACTCATGGTTGTTTCAACAATACCCACCCCACCAGGAATTCCACTACATATCGCAAGAAATAGGTTTCCCAATACAATCATCTCGACCTGGCTTAATAACAATCCAGAAGATCTTCCCCCTAATAATAGATAAAAAACAAATCCATTAACGGCCCAACCTATGGAACAACCAATGCAAAATAATATCAAAAAATAAGGGTTTACGAACTCATCTGTTAATACTATTTTCAAGTTTGCTAATAAAGGTCTTAGAAATCGAAGTAATATGGGGAGAGAAATTAATGACACCAGAGCAAGAATGAGCGGAAATAAAATAAAGTTTGCATAAAACCCCAAAGAAAGCATCATTACTAAAAATGCACCTTCAAAAACACATAACAAAAATAAGAACTCGACAGTCATTGCCTTTGAAAGAGGGATTCCCATAGTTTTTGTAATTACATAACCCCTTAATGCCCTCCCTAATTGTGCTGGTAAAACAACACCTGCACCTTGTGTTAGATACACCCAAATAGACTTCATCATTGAAAAGTCATTAACATATTTTTTAAGTAAACATCTCCATAAATAATAATCTAATATCCAATCCAGCAACCTCAATAGACATGCAAGCAAAAAGAATCCCCATCTGTTTACAATTACATTTTTCACATCTGATAAATTTTCTTCTCTTATCTGGTATATCCCCAAAAAGGTTAATAATATTAAAATAATAAAACCAGATAAATGAAGCACATTTAATATTCTGTCTTTATTTTTTATAAAATTAAACATTAATAGTTAATAAATCCTTTAAATTGGAAATGTATATGATACCACGAAGATGGATACATATTTTACCTATGGAATACAAAGAAGTTCTAAATCCTCCTTCTGATTTACTATCAAATGAAAGTATTGTCTCCCGATGGGAAAACGAATTCAGCACATTTTTTGGAACTCCATATGCAGTAGCTCTCCCCTCAGGACGGGTCGGACTTAAACTTATTTTAAAACATTTAAATCTTCAAAAAGACGATGAAGTAATTATTCCTGCATTGACACTAAAAGCACTTGTAAATATTATATTATCATTAGGTCTTAAACCTGTTTGTGCAGACATAGACCCTAAAACATTAAATATAGACCCCCATTCGCTTCAAAAAAGAATTACATCCCGGACAAAGGTTATAATTTCACTCCACACTTTTGGGAACCCCTGTTATATAGAAGAAATATGCAAAATAGGAGAAGCTTATAATATTCCTGTAATAGAAGATACTGCTCATGCGTGTGGTGCTAAGATCCACAACCAATATGCGGGGACGATTGGATATGCGGGCTTTTTTAGTTTTGATGTATCGAAACCCATAAATACATATGGTGGGGGTATGCTCGTTAGCAATGATGTATCTTTAATTAATTTTGTTCGTGAACAGAATCAACAATTCGTCATAGACACAGCTGAAATAACAAAGAAAGCAAAATCGATAAAAATAGAACAAACACTATATAACTCACAACTAATGTACCCCATCCTTTTTTTAAGATTATTTCCTTTTTTTTTCAAATCAATAGAATATGTATATCGTAAATTTCAAAGTGTTCCTCCTGAAAATATCCGATATACTCCTCTTCAAGCCAGAATTGGGATTGAAAAATTATCTTTCCTCTCTTCACGGATTGAGCAAAGAAACGAAATAGCACAACTATACCGCAAATTATTATCCGATAAAATTGACATTCCTTATGTTAGAACGAATTGTACGCCTTCATATTATATGTTTGTTGTAATTCTTCCTATGGAATCTCAGAGAATTTGCCGTTCCCTTCTCTTTCATGGTATAGACACTGCATTAAAAGAAGAAGTAATTGACGATGTTTCAACGATAATTAACGAACCAAATTGTCCAAATGCTAATAGCGTCTATCCAAGACTACTGGCACTACCCTTCTATGATGGGATTTCTGAAGATACAATCAAATATATATGTAATTGTCTGAACAAACTAATTAAGTAGGAGTTTTGATTATTTAAGAACATTTATTTGTTCAAGTTTTTGTTTTATATCATTATTTTGTATATCTAACTTTCTAACTTCTTCAAATACTTTCTCTGCGTTTTCTTTATCACCTAACTTAAAATACATCTCTCCTATCTCCAATAAAATCTCCGCTATTGTTTCTATGGGGGCCTCTTTTTCTTTTAACCTTCTAAGAGATTCCTCAAAAAGGTGTCTCGCTTCCTGATAATTTCCTATCTCTTTTTTATACAAAGCATAATCTATCCACCCTTCACTATCACTGGGATAAATCTTTATCGCTGTTTTATATGCATTCTCTGCTTCTTCATATCTTTTCTGTGCTTTATACAAATTCCCCAAATTTCTCCATGCAAGAGGGAATTCATATAGTAAATTAACAGCCTCTTTTAAATGTTTCTCCGATAAATCAAACATATTTACCTGAAATGCATAAAACCCTAAAGCATTATGAAGATTATGGTCTTTCGGTTGTTTTTCTAATGCTTTTTCAAAATAAGGAATAACTTTTTCCAATTCGCCTTTCATATAAAAAGCATCTGCAATGTTAAAAAGAGCATTTATAAGGTCCGGTTTTATGGATAAAGACATTTGATACAATTCTATTGCTTTATCTATATCTCCGGACAAAAATGCGTGATAGCCCAGATTATTATAGGCTAAAGGATTTTTATCATCTACTTCGAGTGCTTTATGGTACATCTCCTCTGCTTCTTTTGTCCGTCCCATTCGGTCGTATAGGACACCCAGGTCGTAAGGGATATAGGAATTATCAGGGCTATTCACCATTGCCTTTTGATAGAGTTCTATTGCTTGCTCTGTATTCCCTCTTTTTTCGGCCAACTGTGCCAAATTATAATAGGCCAATTCATCATTAGGTCTAATTCTTAATGCCTCATAAAACTTTTTTTCTGCTTCATCCCACCTATTCATTTTAACTAAAAGACTTCCCCAATTATTTAATACAAGGGTAAAGTCAGGAACAACTTCCAGCGCTTTCTTAAAGTGTTTAATTGATTCTTCAGGGTTATCGTCCTGTAGTAAAATAGCCAATTCTCTATGGGCCCGTGCATCATCAGGATTCATCTCTATCGCCTTTTTGAGGTATGTTACCGCTTCATCTTTTCTGCCCATTCTTGATAATACCTGTCCTGTCATGTAACATACATTTTGAAAACCTGGGTCAATATTTAATGCTAATTTTAGTTTCTCTAATGATTTATCATATTCGCCTTTATTTGCATAAATAGCCCCCATTTTGGCAATAACATAGGAAAACTGGGGATACGCTTCCAAGGCCTTCTCATAACAGATTAGGGCTTGTTCAATATCTTTTTTAATTTCCATCATTTCTCCCAATTCATTCCATGCTCGAGCATCTCTAACATTCAACTCTATCGCTCTACGAAGATAAGTTTCCGCTTCATCTAATCTTTCTTGCTTCTTCAAAATACAACCTAAAAGATAAATACTATCCTGATACTCAGAATTTAACTTAATCGCTTTTTTTAGATTTTCTTCAGCATCTTTCAAGGCATCTTTTGCAAATAAGATCCTTCCTAATCGTTCATAAGCATAAGCAAAATCCGGTTTAGCAAATATAGCACGCCGATAATAATCTTCCGCAATATCCCAATCTCCGTCATCGGCAAAAATATTTCCCAACTCACAAAGTGCCCTTGCATCTTTAGAATTTAAATCAACCGCTTTTTGTAGGGTGTCCTTTGCTTCTTCAACCCTCCCCAAATTTTTCAATTCCCTACCTATAAGAAAATATACATCCTGGTAGGAAGGGTCTGCTTCAAGGGCTTTTCTGTAAAAAGCCAATGCTTCATCTGATCGGCCTTGTGATGCGAGTATTCTGCCATACTTATCTAAAACATAAGTAAAGCCGGGAACAATTTCCAGAGCCTTTTCATAATGAACAAGAGCCTTTCTCCAATTCCCTTGATGTTCAAGTATTTCTCCTATTTCATTATGAGAACGGGCGTCATGCGGATTTAATTCGAGTGCTCTTTTAAAGTATTCTTCTGCTTTTGCTTCATCTTTTAAAGCAAGATAGGTTTTGCCGAGGTAATAAAACATATCTTGATAATCTGGAGCAAGATGAATACCTTTTTCAAATTGCTCTTTAGCCTCCATGAAATAACCTGCCTTGAAAAGATCTTTTCCCAATCGATGGTGCATATACGGTAAACTTTTGGGCATATATATAAGCGTTCGTGCTTCCTCTAAAGCCTTTTGTACCTCGCCCCGTCTTAAATAGGAATCCGCTCGCTGATAATGCCACCTTGCTAAATCCGGTTCAAAGGGAACCCATCGGATAGAAATCAGGATAAAACTTATCAAAAGAATTGATAACCATTTAGCAAAGGTTAAAAAATCTTTATTTTTGATACATACCCATAAAAAATATAGTAGATTGGCCCCTATTAAGAAAAAAAGAGGAATTACAGGAACGCGGGCCCTTCCATTCACAAAAAACATAAGGAAACTACCCAGATAAGTTCCAATAAATAAATATATAAGTAATAACAATTCACCAGAATATTTATCATTAGACTGAAATACAAATTGAAATAATTTACTTTTTGATGTTTTTCTTACATTAGAAAAAAGAAGAACTGTCCCGGTTATGAACAGTCCACCAGCCCATGGGAAAGTTGGTAGATATTTAAGAGGACTATAATGTTTTATTTCGTAATACACCACTTTATTACATGTAATTTCAATAGGACACCAGAGAAGAACTGCTTTTTTAAAAACTTGTTTAACGGTTTCTTTTGGATGTGTCTTAATATATTCTATCGCTTTTTGTGAAAATATCTTTGATGCGTCTGCATGCTTCAAATTTTTTATTCCTAACTCTCTTCCTAATCCTTTTACTACATTTACATAATCACGCGCAGTCCAGTTTCCAGTTCCTTCTAATTTTTGTAGATACTGGTTCCATGGAGTTGTACCATCGGCTTCAGGGTTATTTCCTATAAAAAGATTTTCACCAAAATAAGTAGAAATGAGAACCCACTCGCCAGATGCAATATAATTTCGAAGGGTAATCGGAACAATAGGAACAAAGGTAAAAACAAGCAAAGCAATCCAGGAAGGAATAAATGTAAAAAATTTCTTTTCTTTGTATGTAAGCCATACCATCCATAGAGCTATAAATGGGCCAAAAGAGAGGATATTGGGTCTCATAGTGGCATAAGCACCAATAACCAACCCCAAAAGGATACACCAATACCACTTTTTGTAGACACTCCAACGATATAGGATATAAAACATGAACACAACAAAAAATACAAACAATGCAGGGTCATTCACCTCACCTTCCCAATATATAAACAAACTATAAGTAGCAACCAAAAAACTAAAAATCAATCCTACCCACTCATTAAATATCGCTCTGCCTAAATAAAATGACAGCAGAACTGTTAATATCCCTGCTATTGTATTAATAATTCGGGGTGTTATATAACTGTCGGAAACAAAACGATAGAGAACACTTAAAAAATATCCATGTCCCGGTGGTCGAAAAAAAGGTGTTGTCCGCATTTCAGGGTCTGTTATTCCTTCTGGAACACTCCAATCACCCGTTACAAGGGCACGGGCAAAATAATCCTGCACCTCCGGGTCTTGTTGCAGTGCAGAATAATCGGGTGCATATTTAAATACCTCGTAAAGATACCATACTCTCAAAATAATTGTTATTAGAAGGATTATAAATAAAAGTAACCCGACACTTTTTTCCTTCACACCGTTTTCCTTATATATTGACTGGAGAAACGACTAATAATCAGTAGAGTAATAATAAAATTGTATAAAGTTAGAATTATAACGCATATATAAATGGCGAAATAACCCCAGCATTCCCAGCAAAAATAAACAGAGCAGCCAATAAAAGTAGAGTAATAATGATAGGTGCCAGCCAATATCTCTTTCTAATCCTCAGAAAGTCCCAGAATTCTTTTAACAATTCTTTCATGTACAAAGCCTCCAAAATACTATTTATAAATTATTATACAAAAATTATTTGTTCCAATGGGAAAGAGGGAAAAAAACAA
>Ga0209721_1002675_pt1 | contig 10739 bp, 10 predicted proteins | sample TshhotsprinmetaG_FD_184139 | JGI IMG/M metagenome (GOLD analysis project Ga0209721, IMG submission 184139) | Hot spring microbial communities from South Africa to study Microbial Dark Matter (Phase II) - Tshipise hot spring metaG (SPAdes)... | ecosystem: Environmental > Aquatic > Thermal springs... | reverse complement strand
AAAGCAAATACCGCGACTTATATGACAATGCCCCAGATATGTACCACTCCGTCAATAAAGACAGCATAATAATTGATTGCAACGAAACTGAAGCTAAAATGCTCGGTTATAAAAAAGAAGAGATTATTGGTAGCCGCATCACAGACTTTTTTACCGAAAAATCCAAAAAAGATCATGAAAGAGAATTTCCAATCCTGATAAGCAAAGGAAGCGCCACAGGATTAGAAAGGGAATTTGTACGTAAAGACGGTACAATATTTCTCGCAAGCCTTAATGTATTTGTTGAAAAGGACGACAATGGGGAATTAGTTAAAACCAGAACGATTGCAAGGGATATAACGAGGCAAAAAAATTAAAAAGGTCAAGGGAAGAACTAAGAAATCTGTCCATACATCTGCAATCTGCCAGAGAAGAAGAAAGGCGCCACATAGCGAGAGAGATTCATGATGAATTGGGACATGCCCTTACGACGCTTAAACTTGATTTATCATGGCTCAAAATGAGACTCTCAGGCGACGGAAGCCATCTCGCATCAAAGGCTCAGAACATTTTACTGCTTGTAGATTACACGATAGAGACGGTCCAGAAGATTTCCTCAGAACTAAGGCCGGGGGTGCTTGATTACCTGAATCTTGGGGACGCTATTGAGTGGCAGTTGAAAGAACTGCAGAGGCGGACAGGCGTCGAGTGCAAGTTAACTAATAAAGTTGATTTTGAAACGATTTCATTAGAACAGGAACGTACCACCGCTATATTCAGAGTTTTTCAAGAGGCAACTACTAACATTCTCAGACATTCAGGCGCTACAAAAATAAACGTTGAATTAACAACTGCCAGTAAAACACTAAAAATCAGCATTCAAGATAATGGCAAAGGCATCACCGAACAACAAATATACGACCCCATGTCATTCGGCATTATGGGGATGAGGGAAAGGGCATGTTTTCTTGGCGGTGACATTAAAATTGTTGGATTCAAAGGCAAAGGCACAACAGTAGAGATGGAAATCCCCCTTAAAGACATAGAATTAAAAGCAAATGGTTAAAGTCATAATAGCCGATGATCATAAGATGTTTCGCGAGGGTCTCAAGCAGATACTTCGGGAGGCGCCGGATATCGCAGTAATTGATGAGGCAGGAAGCGGGCAGGAGGCTCTTAACAAGATTTACAATAGCGATTTTGATCTGTTAATTCTCGATATCTCCATGCCCGGGTTAAGCGGACTTGATGTCCTCAAAGAACTAAAGGCTAATAAATCCCGTCTTTCTGTGCTTATATTAAGCATGTATCCAGAAGAGCAGTATGCCTTAAGAGCTATTAAGATGGGGGCTTCAGGATATATTACCAAGGCGAGCGCTTCTGACGAACTAATAGGGGCGATAAGAAAGATATCAGCAGGAGGCACATATATTAGTTCATCTATCGCAGAAAAGCTCCTTTTCAGCCTCAAGGGGGATGCCGAAAAACTTCCCCATGAAGCTTTGTCCAACAGGGAATATCAAATATTTAACATGATAGCATCTGGCAAAACAACCTCCCAGATTGCAGATGAATTATGCCTAAGCATCAAAACTATAAGCACTTACAGAAGTAGAATCCTTGACAAAATGAATATGAAAAGCAATGCGGAATTAATTCATTATGCTGTTAAACACAATCTTATAGAGCATTAGAATCTTTAATGTAAATGCCATTTGTCAGTTTATGTTGAATTATTCTGAAAACCCCGCTATATATACCTTTGTCTCCCTGCCAGTCATCATTAAATCTTCTCTGTAAGACAAATTCCTACAAAACCATTCTCCAACTCCTACAAAAAAATCAGCCTAAACCCGATACCATCAGGATCGTTTTTTATTCTATGATTCAATTATGAAAACTTTAAAACAGGAGGTTGTAATGAAGAGGTTTTTAGGTATTCTTTTGGCGGTGTTTTTGGTAGCAACCGTAGCCACCTCAGCCTTTGCACAGGGAAAAAAGGTTTACAGGTGGAAGATGCAGACCACATGGGCAAAGGGGATTCCATGGCACAAGACTGCTGAATATTATGCGAAGACTGTAGAAATTGCATCGGGAGGTCAGATTAAGATAACCGTTTTCCCAGATGGCGCGATTGTGCCGGCTTTTGAGGTCTTTGATGCCGTAAGAAAGGGTGTTGTAGAAATGGGTCATGACTGGCCTGGCTACTGGAAGGGCAAGAACGAAGCATTTGTAGCATTTGGGTCGGTTCCTTTTGGCATGAACAACATGGAGTATTCCATATGGTTATTTGCTGATGAAGGCATGAAGCTCGCAAAAGAGCTATATGCCAAATATGACCTCGTTCCATTTCCGTCAGGAAATTCAGGTCAAGAGATGGGATTTTTCACAAAAACCCCCATAAAAGACATGAGGGAATTAAAAGGCAAAAAGGTCAGGACAGTTGGATGGTTGGCAGACATTCTTGCCAAAACAGGCGTATCGGTCAGCCCTCTTCCTGGAGGCGAAATCTATTTAGCCCTTGAAAGAGGAGTAATTGATGCAGCCGAATTCAGCACACCTTATATAACCTTCCCACTTGGCTTTCAAGACATAGCCAAGAACGTGATTATGCCCGGTTGGCACCAGCCCGCAGTTCAGCTTATGACAATAGTCAATAAAAAGGCTTATGACGGACTCCCTGAGCACCTCAAAAAATCCCTCGAGGTAGCAGCATATGCAACCCAGATGTGGGATATGGCAAATTCAGAAAGGGAAAATGCAAGGACTATCGAAAAATTCAAAGCTAAAGGTGTGAAGTTTAATAAGGCTTCAGCCGAATCTCTTAATGAGATGAGAAAGATTACCAAGGAGTACGTTGATGGCTTAAAGGTAAAGAATCCAGATCTTAAGAAGGTTTTAGACTCTCAGGATGCCTTTATAAAGGATTTATCAGATTGGAAAGACCTAAGATCAGGCGTATCCGCATGGCCGTATGATGATTATATCAAGGGCAAGCATACCGAATAACCTTAAAAGTGTTTAAGCAGAAGGGTTTTTACGCCCTTCTGCTTTTTTAAAAGGAGGATTCATTGCGAGGCATAACAAATGTTTTAGACTCGATAAACGAATATTCAGGACGGTTATCGAGCGTAATAGTTTATGCACTGCTTATAGTCGTTATCTATGAGGTCATCAGCAGAAAGGTATTTAATGCGCCAACTGTCTGGGGATTTGATCTGAGCTTCATGCTGTATGCAGCAATGTTCTTATTGGGTGGCGGTTATACCATGAAATATAAGGGGCATGTAGCAATCGATGTAATCTCAAACAGATTTACTAAAAGGAAGCAGTCCATTGTAAGCATCATCGCTTATTTAATTTTTTTCTTTCCCTTTATGCTGATATTGATATATGTAACAGGGGCGTTTGCCCTCCAGTCATGGGGAGACCTTGAACGGAGCCAGTCGCCATGGAATCAGCCTCTTTATCACTTTAAAACCCTTATGCCTCTTGGTTTTGCGCTCCTTTTTCTTCAGGGTTTTTCAGAATTTATCAAAACCATAATTAACCTCAAGGGAGAAGATAAGACAAAATGACACCGGAAACTTTATCTATTTTAATGTTTATAGGCCTTTTAGCCGCTGTTATCTGGGGTCATCCTCTTGCCTTTACACTCGGGGGTTTAGCTGTTATTTTCGGGCTTATAGGATGGGGTCCCGGTTCTCTGTTTATGATAGCAAACAAGACCTACGGCCTCATGACTAATTATGTCCTTGTTGCTATTCCTTTGTTTATATTGATGGCTCAACTACTGGATAAAACAGGCATAGCAGAAGAGCTTTTTGAGAGCATGTATGTTATCCTTGGAAAACTTAAAGGCGGTCTTGCTATCGCAACTATTGTAGTCGCTACAATTTTTGCTGCAACCACAGGAATAGTAGGGGCGTCGGTTGTGGCAATGGGGCTTCTTGCGGGCCCTTCGATGCTGAAAAAAGGGTATAACAAGGAGCTCGCCGCAGGAGTCATAACATCTGGCGGCACTCTGGGCATTCTTATTCCTCCGTCCATCATGCTCGTTGTTTATGCAGGCGTAATCGGAGAGTCAGTGGGCAAACTCTTTTTAGGAGCCATTATGCCAGGTCTTCTCCTTTCGGGCTTATATATTATATACACTACAATTTTGTGCAAAGTTAAACCGGAGTATGGGCCACCTATCCCATTAGAAGAACGGACTCATACAATAGCGCAGAAAACATCGATGGTGATGAGGTCAATGATACCGCCTATGCTATTGATATTTGCGGTTTTGGGAACTATTGGGTTTGGCATTACAACTCCTACAGAGGCAGCGGGCATGGGGTGTGCCGGCGCTCTTTTAATAGCCCTTCTTCGCAAAAGGATAAATATCAAGGCGCTTTATGACGCTGGACTTGCTACTTTAAGGATTACATGTATGGTTATGGTGCTCTTTATAGGCGCTAACGCCTTTAGCGCAGTATTTATGGGGCTTGGCGGCGGCGATGTGTTCTCGGAACTACTTCTGTCAGTAAGTGAGAACAAATGGGTAGTGCTTATTATAATGAATATCATTCTGATTATCTTGGGAATGTTTATTGATTGGCTTGGCATTATTCTCTTGTGCGTGCCAATTTTCACACCTATTGCAGTTGATCAGTTCGGCTTTGATCCGATCTGGCTGGCGATCCTATTTTGCGTCAATCTGCAAATTTCATTTCTCTCTCCGCCATTTGGGTATGCCCTGTTTTATTTAAAGGGAATTAATCTGCCAGACATGACTATAGAAAATATTTATAAAGGGATTATCCCGTTTATTGCTTTACAGTTATTAGCTGTTATTTTATGCATAATTTTCCCCAAAATAATCACATGGCTGCCGAGCACCATTTTTAATTAAATAGAGGCAAAATTATGGCTATAGAAACAAGATTAAAGGAAATTGTCGGCAATGCTAATTACTGGGATAAGCCTGAGGATTTAGCATCATACAGCTATGACGCTGCTGTGGAAAAACCTGTAATGCCCCGGGCTGTTGTTAGACCAACAAATTATGAGCAGATTGGTGAAATTATAAAGGCCTGCTCCGATGACAATATCCCCCTAATCACAAGAGGAGCAGGCACAAACCTCAGCGGCGGAACTATCCCTATAAAAAACGGCTGCGTGCTTTTGACAACTGCCCTAAATAAGATCATCGAGATAAACAAAGAAGACATGTATGCCGTCGCACAGTCAGGCGCCATAACCTTCAAGCTAGCCCAGGAGGCTGAAAAAAATGGACTTTTTTATCCTCCCGACCCGGGAAGCATGAGATACTCAACTCTTGGCGGAAATGTAGCTGAAAATGCAGGAGGGCTCCGGGGCTTGAAATATGGCGTCACGAAAGACTATTTAATGGGTATCAAGTTTTTTGACATGGATGGAAATTATGTCATAGGCGGTGGCAAGACAGTTAAACTCGCAACTGGTTTTAACCTGCCCGGCTTAATGGTTTCATCTGAAGGTCTGCTCGGTGTTATGTTCGAGTTTATTTTTAAACTTCTGCCTAAACCTCAGGCTTCAAAATCAATGCTCGTTATTTACGATGACATTATTAAGGCATCTGAAACCGTCTCGATGATAATAGCCTCCAAGATTCTACCCGCTACCCTTGAGCTTCTAGACAACTTTACCATTAAAACCGTTGAAGAAGCTACTAAAATCGGTTTGCCGACCAATGCAGACGGCTTATTGCTTATAGAAGTTGATGGACATCCTGCTATGGTTGAAGAAGACTTCCAAAAGATACTAAAAATCTGCACGGAACTTAATGGAATCGTAAGGGTGGCAGATTCAGCTCAAGAAAAAGACAGAATATGGGAGGCAAGAAGAAAGGCATTGAGCTGTCTTGCCCGTCTTAAACCAACCGTTATTTTAGAGGATGCAACAGTCCCAAGAAGCAAACTTGCAGAAATGATGAAGGCTATCCAAGACATTTCAGCAAAGTATGATTTAACTATCGGTACTTTTGGTCATGCAGGCGATGGCAACCTTCACCCCACAATACTAACTGACAAACGTAATCAGGAAGAGATGAAAAGGGTTAAAATAGCTGTTGATGAGATATTTGAAGCTGCCCTCAGGTTGGGAGGGACATTAAGCGGCGAGCACGGCATCGGAATCTCAAAAGCGGCATATCTTGAAAAAGAGGTTGGTAAGGGAACTATTCTGTTCATGAAAAAACTAAAAATGGGGCTTGACCCCAAAAATCTCTTGAATCCCAATAAAATGGGTTTGTAAGTGAACAATATCATTAAGGAGTTGAAGGAACTCGAAGAACTGGTTATGCGCTGCATGAAATGCGGCACATGCCAATCTGTTTGCCCCCTTTATCAGAAAGACCTTGTCGAACAGTCCGTTGCAAGGAGCAAGATAGCGCTAATTGAATCAGTATATGAGGGGAGGCTCGAAGACGCTGGAAAGATACTCAAATACATTGATTACTGCATACTCTGCGGAAGATGCAAGGCGAACTGCCCAAGCGGTGTTAAGGTAGATGAAATCTTTCTTAGGGCAAAGGCTGTCTTACGAAAGATTCAAAAGATGAAAAACTGGCAGAAGGCAGTGCTGAAAATAGCAATGGAAAAACCCGAACTCCTCGCCAAACTCGCCCCCTTGATGCACATCGCCCTTAAGTTTTCTTCAAAAAAGGTTAAGAGAGATATATTCCAACCACTCATAAAGGAATTTTCAGAAAGACGGGTAGTATCCATAAAAAAGGAGCCTTTTACAACTAAATTTCACGGATTACATAAAGCCAAAGATGAAAAAATGCGGGTGCTATTTTATCCGGGCTGTGCAGTTAATTTCATTTTCCCAAAGATTGGCGAGTCTATCGTTGGTCTATTGAATTATTGCGGCGTTTCAGTTGAGGTCAGCGATACAAACAAGTGCTGCGGCATCCCTTCTGCGTCAATGGGCGATATCGAGCTATATAAAAAAATGGTGAATGAGAACCTTGATTATTTCGATTCCATAAAGCCTGATTATATCATTACTTGCTGTCCAACTTGTGAATACGGTTTGAAAGATCTTGGCAGAAGGGTGGCAAATAGAAGTTCATCATCAGAATTAATGGATATACTCGTCTTTCTCAGAGAGGTTGCTGGATTAGACATCTCAACAAGTTTTAATGATAAATTTACTTTGCATTTGCCGTGCCATTATGATTCTTCTAAAGCGAATGTTCCCTATGAATTTCTTAAAGAACACATAAAAGGTGTGTTTATACCCCTTGAAAATCAGGATTGCTGCGGCTTCGGCGGGACATTCAGCCTGAAGTTCTATAAAGACTCCAAAGGCATCTCAACACAAAAGGCTGAGGAAATTAAGGCAAAAGGTATTAAACGGGTTTTTACGCCATGTCCGGGCTGCATCATGCAGATTACAGATGCGCTAACAACCATCAATTGTGATGCAGAGGCGTCGCATCCCGTAGAGTTGATCTATGAAGAGATAAAACAAGAGGGGCAATTTAATGAAAAATAATACTTTATTTGATTTGTTCAAAGCAAAGGCAGAGGCAATGAATGCCGAGGTGCATAGATTTTCTAATAACTCTGAGGCATTAAGTTTTATCATAGATACCCTTAAAAAAGAGCAGATTATGGATAAATCTAAATCCTATGCTGCTTGGGCTGATTGTCCCTTTCTTGAGGGCGTTGATAAAGAAGCTCTTTCAAGGGAAGTTCCCGGACTTAAATTCAATATAACAAAATCTCTGGCAGCGGATGCAAAAATTGGGATTAGCCAGATGCAATGGGCTCTCGCAGGAACAGGGACTCTCGTTCAGAATTCAACAGCTATTGAGCAGAGGCTCGTCTCTACACTTACGGAAATTCACATTGCCATAATCAATGCAGGGGAGATATTGCCAGATTTGTCTTCTGTATTATCAAAAATATCCCCTGACAAAGCTGAGTTTATAGCCTTTATCACTGGGCCCAGCAGGACGGCTGATATTGAAAGGGTCTTAACCATAGGGGTGCATGGTCCTGAACGGCTGATAATTGTTTGTGTAGATGGCGAGGGAAAAAAGACATGAAAAGCAAAGAATTTAAGCAGTCAATAGACAGGGCGTTAAAAAACGCAAACATTACAGGGGCTCTAAGCAGATTTTCAGAGGCTTATGTTGTTGGCAGGGCAAAGGCTTTTGAGGGCATAGACTTTGAGGAACTAAGAACAAGGATAGCCGAAATAAAGGCTTATGCAGCAGAGCATTTTGAAGAACTTGCAGAGACATTCACAAAGCACGCTGAACTAAGAGGAGCGAAAGTCTTTAGAACCAGAGAACCCGAGAAAGTAAGGGAGTATATCCTCGAATTAGCCAAGAAAAATGGAGTTAAAAGCATTGTCAAATCAAAATCTATGGCTTCAGAAGAGATACATCTTAATCCGTTTTTAGAAAAAGCAGGCATTCAGGTGAAAGAAACAGACCTTGGCGAGTGGATCATCCAACTGTCAGGACAGAGACCGTCTCATATGGTGCTGCCAGCAATTCATATGAAAAAAGAAGAGGTTGCAGAGATATTTAGCAAGGAGGTTAATGAGAGATTAACAAGCGATATCCCGCGTCTGGTAAAGGTGGCTCGAAATGAACTAAGGAATGCTTTTTTAGAAGCCGATATGGGGATTTCTGGCGCCAATATTGCAGTGGCTGAAACTGGAAGCATCGTAATAGTAGAAAACGAAGGTAATGCCCGCCTTGTTACAACCCTCCCCAAAATTCATGTGGCGATAGTAGGGCTTGAAAAGCTCGTTGCCTATCTCAGCAATATTAACCCTATTTTGACTGCCCTATCAAAGAGCGCGACTGGACAGCTTTTCACGAGCTATGTCTCGATTATTACTGGTCAATCACCAACGCCTGATGGGACATTAAAAGACCTGCACATCATACTCATGGACAATAAAAGGTCTGACATGGCTAATGACCCTGTTTTTAAACAGGCTTTGCAATGTATCAGGTGTGCCTCCTGCCTAAATGTCTGCCCGGTTTTCAGACTCGTTGGAGGGCATGTATTCGGGGATGTTTATACTGGCGGCATTGGAACTATACTTACAGCATGGTTTAACGAATTAAAAAAATCTGAAGAAATTCAAGGACTTTGCATCCAGTGCGGTAGATGCAAAGAGGTCTGCCCTGGCAAAATAGACATACCTGAGTTAATTGTCGAGATAAGACGTCGCCTTACAAAAGAGAAAGGACAGAGCTTCATACAAAAAACAGCCTTTAAAGTAATAAATGACCGCCGTCTTTTCCATTCTGTGTTGAGAAAAGCAAGAAGTCTCCAAAAACCATTTGTAAAAGATGGTTTTATAAGGCATCTGCCGCTATTCCTGAGTGAATTATCGGATTTTAGAAGTCTGCCGCCCATCGCTGAGATCCCCTTCAGGGATAAATTCCCGCAGATAAAGCAGCCAGATAGGGGGAGCAAAGCTGCCTTTTATGCAGGCTGCCTGATAGATTTTGCCTACACCGAAATAGGCGAAGCAGTTGTCAAAGTTTTAACTAAGGCGGGCATCAGAGTTATCTTCCCCAGCGGGCAGACATGCTGTGGTGCGCCTGCCCGTTACAGTGGCGCTTTTGATGTCGCTGCAAATAATGCTATAGATAACATCAAAGCCTTATTAGAAGAAGAAGTGGACTATATTGTATCGGCCTGTCCCACTTGCACAGCAGCATTAAAACATGAATTTATTTCAACATTAAAAAGTCAGGGGGCAGCAGAGATGCTCGAAGATGCCGAAAAAGTGGCACAAAAGACATTTGACTTTTCATCCCTTATCAAGAAACTTGTCGATGAAGGTGCTTTGAGCCTCAGCAGCGATTTAAAACAACAGAAGCGGGTTACTTATCATGATTCTTGCCATCTTAAAAGAACCCTGCATATTTTCAAGGAACCAAGGGCGCTGCTTAGTGAGTCAGGCATAGAAGTAGTGGAGATGTTTGAATCTGATATTTGCTGCGGGATGGGTGGTTCTTATTCTCTCAAGTTTCCCGAGGTGTCAAAACCAATACTACATAGGAAACTCAAAAACATTAAAGACACAGGCGTTGACACCGTTGTTATGGACTGCCCCGGCTGTGTTATGCAGATAAAGGGCGGATTCGATAAAGAAGGCAGCAAGATTAAAGTGAAACATATCGCTGAAATACTTGAAGAGAGAGTTGAGAGCTGAAGATAAAAAAATCCCCTTAAAACCCATAGGGCTGCCCTCTTTCTCTTTGGCAAAAAGGAGTTAAGGGAGATTTTGTGAGAAAATAAAATATTTTGAGGAGTCAAATGAAGGAATTTAAATTAGGCAAAATCTATCAGGGACAACTTAAAAAAGGCAGTGACATTGCTCAAGGTTTAACGAAATTCTTAAAAGACAACAAAATAAAAGCAGGGATAATAAAAGGCATTGGCGCGGTCGAATCGGCTAAACTTGGATATTTCAATCAACAAACCAAAGAATATGAGGAAAGATATTTCAATGAGAATATGGAAATAGTATCATTAACGGGCAATATATCCTTGAAAAATGACGAGCCATTTCCACATCTGCACGCTGTTTTTTCAAAAAAGGACTTCTCCTTAGTAGGCGGTCATCTCCTGTCCGATACTTTAGTCTATGCCTTTGAATTTGAGATAGTAACATTTGAAGGTCAAGCACACATAAGGGAGTTTGATCAGGTCATAGGGCTTTTTATCTGGAATGATTAAGGACATAGACGG
>Ga0209721_1002664_pt1 | contig 10781 bp, 12 predicted proteins | sample TshhotsprinmetaG_FD_184139 | JGI IMG/M metagenome (GOLD analysis project Ga0209721, IMG submission 184139) | Hot spring microbial communities from South Africa to study Microbial Dark Matter (Phase II) - Tshipise hot spring metaG (SPAdes)... | ecosystem: Environmental > Aquatic > Thermal springs... | reverse complement strand
CGCAGGATTTTTTCAAGATGTTCGGCGATCTCGGAGCTGAATGGGGTTTGCATATCCATCAGCGCGCGCAGACGATCGGGCGACATTTCGAGATAGGCGGCCATGGCGGCAATGCTGTCATCAAACAGCCCTTTGAGCAGCATCTGCAGATTTAAAACACGCGCATTCATGCGACGAAGCTCTCCGGGTTCAGTAACCTGCGAATAAGCAAAAGCGACTGAAGCGGGTGCAATGGCTCCCATCGTGTGCTGCGCGCCGGAGAACCTCGACGCGGGGGCAACGAATCGATTGCCAGAGCGATCGTGCATTTTGGATCGGAAGGTGTTATTCATCATCTCAATACTCATACTTGGTTGTCGTGAAGCCATGAAGTCATGCGACCAGCCAATCCGTGCCGCTCGATGTTCATACTGCATGTCCCGGTTGCATGTCAATGATCAATGATGAGCCACTGCATGTCAATAAGCATTCTAAGGATTTTGTCCGCCCTTGCTTATCCCATTCCGACGACATAGCTTTGGATCGGCACTCTTGGTGACGACTGTGCCGCCTGGTACAACCCAGATTTCGAGTTGGCAACGATGCTTGCGAGACACCTTCGGGACATTTTTCGGGACAAATGTGTCCCGCAACGGCAGCACCATACAGTTGAGGGACACAAAACTTGACGACAGTGTCCCGCTGATGTGTAATTGTGTACCACTCTGCATCCTGCCGCTTTGAAGCTACCGCCCAAAGGTTATTACTTGGGAGTCTTTCTTCATGCGTCGCGTTCCCGAAGATAATGAGTTTAAAGATCCTGTCGAGTCTCAGGTGCTCAACGTTGCCCTGACCTGTTTGGAGTCACCCGGGGTAAGCCGCCAGGCAATCACGGAAAGATTGCTCTCGGGCATCAACACCGCGAGCACTGAAGATCGCAGCCGCACCTTCAAGCGTCGCTTGGCGCTGGCGCAGGAATGGGGCTGGGTTCGTCGTGAAGGGTCGGCGCGCTCGACGGTTTACTACCCAACCGACGAGTTTCGGCATGTCATGGCTATGCGCCACATTGCCAAGCCCACGCTTATGCGACCCAAAGTCGAATACGACTTTGGCCTACTAAACGAGTATGAACCCAACCGCACGTTTTATCTCTCGGAGCAACAACGCGCCAAACTGCACGCTCGATGCCGACCCGGCAGCTTCAACGCCAAAGATCCCGCCCAAGCGCAGATGATGCGCCGCTTCATGACGGATCTTTCGCATCATAGCGCGCTACTCGAAGGTGTGCGCGCCAACTATATCGATACCATCAATCTGCTCGAAGAAAACATCCAAGCACGCCACCTAAGCGAAGAAGACGCAGTCATTCTGCGCAACCTCTACAACGCGGCGCGGGTGCTCGTCATGGCCAGCGGTTATCCGCCCGATCCACGTGATTTTCGGGTTTGCGAGACAGACATCTGCCAGATTCATGCGCTGGTAAGCGACGGCCTGCTCAAGGATCGCAGAGAGCAGGGGCGCCTGCGGTATGCGCCCGTGGAAATCCAGTATTCACAGTATGTGCCGCCGGCCATTCCAGATCAGATTCGCGCCGCCTTTCGGCTCATGGTAGACAAAGCCAGTGCCATCGACGATCCTTACGAACAATCGTTTTTTTTGAGTGCGCATCTGCCGTACTTGCAGCCATTTTCGGATTGCAACAAGCGCACAGCACGAGTGGCGTGCAACATTCCGTTGCTCAACAAAGGAGTCCTGCCCATCTCTTGGCGTGAAGTGACTCCGCGCGACTACCATGACGCACTGCTGTGCCTGTATGAAAAACAATCGTTCTACGGGATGACGCAAATTTTTACGGAAGCCTATCTGCGCAGCGTCGAGCGGTTTGACATCGAACAACGTCAGCGTCGTCCCAGTCGCCTCGAAGTGACCTATGCCCGCGAAATCGAACAAGTGATCAGGCGGCGCGTGCTCGATGGCGATGAATCATTTCGTCCCAGCATGCCCGAGGAACATTGGCCTTACATCAAAGGCTACATAGAGTCAGTACTTGAAAGCGCCGCTGAAAACGACATGGTGCTCGTCCCTTATCGCATCAATTACGACCAGTGGTGCAGCTGGCAAGAGCGGCTGGCTGCGGCCAAGGCCGAGGAAGAGGCGCAAAACAACGAAAGCATCGATCTTCATGCTCAACAAGGCTGAGTTGCACACCACAACCATAATCAAAAATATGCTACCCAATACCAACGCAGCACAAGACTTGCTAACCCAATATGGTGGCCAACACTTTTGCACTATTCTGGCTGATCCCCCATGGCGATTTCGGAATCGTACTTGCAAAGCATCACCAGAGCACAAACGCCTGTTTCGCTACAGCACGATGAGCCTTGATGAAATCATGGCACTACCGGTTCAGCAACTAACAACCAACACAGCCCACCTCTATCTGTGGGTACCTAATGCCATGTTGCCAGAAGGAATCAAAGTACTTGAGGCTTGGGGGTTTGCCTACAAGACCAATCTTGTTTGGCACAAAATTCGCAAAGATGGTGGGCCTGACGGACGTGGCACCGGCTTTTACTTTCGAAATGTTACCGAACTGGTATTATTCGGCGTTCGCGGTAAAAAGGCCAGAACACTTGCACCGGGACGTCGTCAAGTAAATTTCTTGGCAACTCCAAAGCGAGAGCACTCACGCAAACCTGACGAGCTCTATGACATTGTGGAGTCGTGCAGCCCTGGCCCTTATCTTGAACTCTTTGCGCGCGGCCCACGTGATGGCTGGTGCGTATGGGGCAACCAGGCAGACGAATATTATCCGAGTTGGCCAACCTACTCTAACCACTCCCAAGCCAATCGCATTAGCAGACTATAAGGCGTTAATCAAAGACCTGTTCGACACGAATGGTCGCGTTTTCATATCCATTCCAGCGCTCTGCCATCAGTCTCCATGCCACCATGTGGCCGGGCTCGATTGGCGCAGTTCGCCCAAAACAAATTCCCTTGAGGCGACGCCCGCCACCAGCGTCCACCTCAAACCTCAAGTGCGCATCCTTGAGGATTTCCTGTCGCACAATGGGCAAGCTTGAGCCAAAAATGGGCTCCTCAAAGCCATGTCCCCAAACAAGGGATTCGAGAGTCGAGGCGGCAGCAAAATCAATTTCGCTCCAAGCCGCGGGCGTATCGAGCAGCAACTGACGCTCCAAAGCTTGCGGAGAAAGCCAGCGAGCACATACATCGACAAAAGCGTTCCGGAATGCCTCAAGCGCCTCCCTGCGAAGGGTGAGTCCGGCAGCCATCGCGTGTCCGCCAAATTTCAGTATCGATCCAGGCAGCTTGCGATCTATCCAGTCCAGCGCGTCGCGCAGGTGCAGCCCTACAATAGAGCGCCCTGAGCCCTTGAGGTGACCATCTTGATCGTCGCACAGCACAATGGTGGGACGCCAATACTTTTCCTTTACGCGCGAAGCCACCAGGCCAATGACACCTTCGTGCCACTCGGGCCGATATAGAACCAGCCCGGCTGGCGCAGAAAGCCCACCAATCTCATCGAGCAGGGCGGCAGCCTGTAGCTCCATCTGTTTTTGAGTTTCCTTGCGCTCACGATTGATGTCGTCGAGCGCCTGCGCAATCTCGGCGGCGCGCTCGCCGTCGGCAATGAGACCCTGGATGCCAAGCGTCATATCCACCATGCGCCCAGCAGCATTGATGCGCGGTCCCACATAGAATCCCAGATCGCTGGCAGTGGCGTATGCCGTTGTGCGGCGGCTCAGATCAAACAGATGTCGCACCAAAGCTCGACTCTGACCGTTGCGGATGCGCGCAAGCCCGGCAGCCACCAGGCGCCGATTGTTGGCGTCTAACTGCACCACATCGGCCACAGTCCCCAGCGCCACCAGGTCCAGCAGCGATTCCAGACGCGGCTTTTGCGCCTGCGTCCAGCGTCCCGCTGTCATGAGCAAAGAACGCGTAGCCAATAATACGTAAAAAAGCACCCCAACACCGGCAGTATGCTTGCCAGCAAACACGCATCCCGGTTGATTGGGATTGACGATCCAGGGTGTATCAGGAAGGCGGTCGCCAGCAAGATGATGATCGGTGATGATGACATCCATGCCTAGGCGGCGGGCCTCTTCAACACCAGAAAAAGCACCAATGCCGTTGTCGACCGTAATGAGCAGGCTAGGGCGATGCTCAGCAGCCAATCGAGCAACCTCCGCGCTCAAGCCATAGCCATGCTTGAAGCGGTCGGGCACCACAAAACGCGGCTCGCGCGCTCCCAACATACGAAGCCCCAAGATGGCCGCAGCCGTTGCGGTGGCACCATCGGCATCGTAGTCACCCACCACCACAATGGTTTCGCCTTCCTCGATGGCGCGGGCAATGCGCCTTGCGGTGGCGTCGATGTTGCGCATCGTTCTGTAATGCAGCAACTCACTTAAGTGCGGCCGGACTTCTTGGGCTGTCTTGACGCCTCGACTGGCATACAGACGAGCCAACCACGCAGGCATGCCTTCTTGCTGCAAGCGTGCACAGGCTTCGTCATCAATGATCCTGAAGCCATAAGATATCGAACGGCGGCCGTCGCCCAACTGAGCAGCTCCCAGGATCAGAAAGCGCGCCCCGATCGGCGCCATTCCCATGGAGGGATCGGGTGGGGATCCGACCACAGCCCTATGCGCGCCGCGCGCGCCTTCTGTTCAGCCTGGATATATGCGGCTGGCGGCTGATAGCGAACATAAGCCCAGGCCATACCAGACTGCACCATCGCCAGGTTGGCCGAGACGCCGCCGCACTGGACTTCGCCCACGACGCGGCCGTAGCGATCCACGCTTTCCGTGTTGATTTGAGCCGTCTGTCCATAACACAGACCGCTCAAAGTCTGGCGGGCCTGTCTACCAAATGGTTGATGGCGCTCCGGAGCATCGATTCCCGCCAAACGAATCTGCCGCTCGATTGGCGCGCCGCCGACGCCTGACTGCAAAACCGTCAGCGTATCCCCATCGGTGACGCCAACCACACGCCCCACAATAGTCTGCGGCAAAGCCGCAGAACCTCCAGATGCCACCAGCGCCATCGCCAGCATAATGCCGGCACCAAAAGATGAGGTAATCATGCAATAATTTTAGCAAGCGCAACAAAATCACAAAAGAAAAGCGGCCCGGCGGCCGCCTCCCTTTGTATAACCTGACCAACAATAGGAGATCAAGATGACGACGCAAATGTGTTGGGGCGAGATTCTGACCATCAAGAATCATTGGCATGCAGGGCGCACGATCGACGAAATCGCGGCACTTACCCAACGCAGCCGAACCACTGTGGAGCGCCACTTGCGCAGAGCTTGCGGGCTAAGCAGAGAGCAACTGCGACAAATCGACATGCAGCGCGCTACGGTTTCGCGCACCCGGGCTGCATCTGTTCAAGCACAGTCACCCGACCAGATTGGCGCCAAGCCGTCCAGCGCGGCTTCAGCAACCAAGTCCAAATGCCAATAAGACTGGTCAAGCTAAACACCACATGCTGGGCAAGAAGGCCCCAGTGAGAGTGAATGGCCCCGAAAGTTATCCAGCCGATGTTGCTGATCAGATAAGCCACAAAGGCCCACCCCGCATAGCGAGAGCGAACAGCCAACAGCAGGGTTCCTGTCACCCCAAGGACGGCGCTGAGCAGTTCGAGTCCGTTCATATATTCACCTCCAGTCAAGCAGCCGCCAAAGAACGCCTCAAATATTCACGGCGTTGTTGTGCGTCAAGACACAAACGAGCAGTTGGATTGGCTTGGAGCCGCCTCCAACCAATAGATTCACCGGTTTCTTCACAATAACCATATTCGCCATTCTGCATACGCCGAATGGCGGCATTGATTTCGTTTAACTGCTGCCGGGCGCGCTCAATCAGCTTGTGGCGATTCATCTGGTCTTGCCGCGCGGTGGCAATATCGACCTCATCGCCTCCTGTATAACCGTGACCGTGAGCGCCAAGGCTTCGAATTTGCTCGATCAGCTCAGACTTCATTTGTACAAGAGCGTCACGCAGGAATTGCAGCCGCTCATCTGTGAGCTCGTCGTCATCAGGCCGCACAGAACGGTTTGCCGCCGACGACGCCTTCTCATTCTCATCAGCAGATGTCAGATGAACCGCGCGAGAGCGGCGCTGCGCATGACAAGCAAAAGCTTGCAGCAACCACTCGCGCCGACAAAGCCCCGCCTGCTCAGCTTTGTACATGGCCGCAAGATCGCTTTCTTTCAGAGTCAGGCGAAGCTCAACACTGCCACGCCACTGCTCTGGAATCGAGCGCAGCTCGCCATCCCACTGGCGCAAAATGTCTAGAACAACACGACTGCGCGTCGAAGCCGGCAGCAGTTCGCCCGCAAACACGGCCAAAAATTCATTCGAAACATAAAACCGCACCCGACTCGCAAAAACCTGTTCAGACATCATCTTTGAAACAAACACCCGTTTGGTGCCCATTTTAGGCCCAACCGAGTCCATCGCAAAAAACAGCGGAGGCTAGGGACCTCTGCACGGCTGTAGCCTTAGAGGCACACGGCGTGCGCTCCAATGAAGATGTGCGGCGCACGATCAAGGGTGGTGATGACGCCGCCTGCCGTGTGCTTTACCCCGTTCTATAGCCATGCGGTACCGTCAGGGATCCCTGAACCCAAGTATTGGCGCCACTGCCGCGGAGAGCGGGAATACCGGTCACAGCGGGAGGGCGTTTGGTATCGCTACGATAGTGGCCACAGCTGGCGCTGATACCCCGTGTCATCCGTGCCGGTGAGACCATCCGCCGCGGTGGTGTGCCGCGGCTGGTGTGGGCAAGGGTGGTGAGATGAAAGGATGTGGAGGAGACCCCTGCCTGGATGGCCTCACCGGCACAGACAGATACGAGGCACGGACCACTCGTTGCTGATCCCAACGCTATCCGTGCCGGTGAGACCATCCGCCGCGGGGGTGCACCGCGGCTGGTGTGGGCAAGGGTGGTGAGGAGACAAAATTGCAGGCATAACAGGAGAAGACCCCTTGCCTGGATGGCCTCACCGGCACAGACAACGTCAAGTCATCTTGTCTGCTGGTGCTTATTCTAACACTTTTTCAGCTCATCACAAATAACCATCAGCTCTTGCTTGAGGGGGCTGCCTTGCTTTGAGGGCTTCCAGGCGCCTTCTTCTCGGCTTTTTCGGTCGCGGCCTTGACAGTCTGCTCTAAGGCGGCGCTGCGCGCGCGTTCCTGCGCAAGATCGCGCTCAAGAGTGGCTGCGCGCAATTCTGCCTCAACCAGTTTGGCGTTTACTTCAGTGATGCGCCGCTGAGCCTCCAGCGCGCGTTCGGCAGCCGCCATCGCGTCTTGACGTGCTCTGTCTATGGTCAACGCCATCATTCGCGCATGTTGTGCAGCCTGGTCGGCCGCCACCTTTGCTTCGCGCTCCATTTGGGCCAGCGATTGTTCTAGCGATTCGATACGCCCTTTGAGGGCCACAGTTTCCTGCTCGAAGCCGTTGGTTAGTGCAGCAACTCGCGCATCATGGTTTGACTGGAGGTCTTGCATCGCACGCTCATGTGCAAGCCGCAGCTGCTGCAGCTCATCTCGATGATTTTGCCGCTCACGCTCAGCTTCTTTGCGAAGAGAAGCCACCTCCGCATCAGCTTTGGCCTGGACAGCTTCAAAACGCTGAAGCAGCCTGTCGAGCTGCTGGCGCAAATCAGCCGCCAAACTGGCAGCGCTGTCACGCTGCAGCGTCAAGGCTTGTAGATTGTGATCGGCCTCAATGAGGCGACGACGCATTTCTTCCAGCTCTTGGCGCTGGCTTTCAAAGGCATTGAGCGATTGTTTGCGATCATGCTCGATCTGTTCTGTCGCCGCCTGAGCCGCCAAAGCCCACAGCTGCTCCAGCAGCCGCAGAGCAGGGCGGCGCAGGGCAGGGGGAACCGCAAACTGAGCATCTGCCGAGTGGCGAACAATTTGAGAAAACCAAGCCTTGACATCAGCGCTTACGTCACCCTTGCTGCCCCAGGCGCCAATATCAAGCACGAGGGTGCTATTGGGCACCACGCCGCGTGCCGCAAGTTGTGTGCAAATAAAAGCGTTGTAGTCTTGGCGACGTTCAAATGCAGAACGCAGCGCGCGCACAGCCTCTAAAAACGCCCTGGATGAGGCATCTTCAGGCAAATGCGCCCGGCTTACCAGATCAGGCAGCGGGGCAAAGACAATCGTCTCGCCGGCGGAACTGGCAGACGACTCCGTTTCGCTAGCAGCCGACTCAGAGTTCATGCCCAATTCCTCAGGTGGTTGGACGCAACGCTTCAGATGATTCATCGTACATATCGGAGACAATTTCCTCGTCTTCCTCGTATTCGTGTTGCAACGTGTCTGGTTTATCATTGGTGCCACTGACGCACCGCGACAGCAATTCACTCAATTGTGCACAACCTCGTTTGATTGCCTGAGGCGAAGGCTCACCGCAGACAATCGGAGCGACCCGCTGCAGCAGCTCAGGAAGCACGGCGATGGTGCGCGCAAGCTGCTTTTGTGCAGCAAGCAGCTCTGTGTTATCCGGCTCTGCGTCACCGCACTCGGACAGCTGCGCTATGGTCCGCTGGCGCGGCACCAACGAGTGCACAGTGGCAATTGGCTGGCCGAGACGGTTGTATACCGCGCCGTCATGTGCCCCCCATGGCCTATTGGGCAAAGCGAGCAAATCCGGCCAATCTTCACGAGGAACATCAACCAGCGCCTGCTGTAGCGCCTGCTGCATCTCGGCACGCGCCTCTTGAGGCGCAAAGCGCCCATTCAGGCAGTTTATGGCCGCTTGCCAAATAGGCCCCATCGAGTACAGCAACCCCGCGTGGTAACGCCACCGGGTTTCATCGGCCTGCGATGCCAAAGACGGGAATGGGCTGTTGCGCCAACCCTGGTAGCGTTCTACATAAAAACTCACAAACGTGTCCCCCCAGGCATCAGCAATGCGCTCGGGCCCGATGCGCCAGGGAGTTATCCAGTATTGATGTCCAAGAGATTTTCGGATGAGATTGTGCATGGCATCACCAGCCCATCATCGGCGAATAAGACAAACCATCGCGTTTCGCCGCATCGATGTCTTCAAGAAGACGGATGTTGCGAATCGGAAGCGTCTTGCCGGGGTAGTAAGACTGCGTCAAGTCTATGGCCTGTTGAGCCGAAGTAATGCCAAGATGGTCCCAAAGATGCCAAATGTCTTCCACATCTTTAGTCACAGCACTGCTTCGCATAGCCAAGACTTTCATTGCAAAAATGTATTCCGGTTGCGCAACAAAAACGCGCAGCCCAGGCTTGTGAAAAGGAAAGTCCCCCAGAAACTTGGTGCAGCCGCGGCGTGACTGCGGATTGAGCCACACGGCATCGTTGATCCAATCTTCGTGCAACCCGTGCCGGGCCGCAACCTTGGTGGCCAGGCGCTTGAGCAAAGCGTTGTCGCCGCGCACAGGGATATAGTCCACGTCTTCTGTGCCTTCACGAAAATCGAATTGCAGCACCAAGGCGCTGCCCCCAAAAATGGCAATCTCAACAACCTTGCCTTCACGAGAAATCATTTCTCCGAGTTCGGCAAGCAGCGCCCGCATGCGCTGGCGATCCATCAGCAGCTGGTCAAGCTCCATCAAACGAACTCCATCGGTCGGCGTATAACCAGATATAGCCACAAAAAAGGTTGCGACGTCGAAATGGCCCGGGGGTTTCAGAAAGCATATATGCCCGCGTTTCGGGCTTCACACCCCAAAATTTGGGTTTCTGCAAAAAGCGCTCGGGCTTTTCTGTCCAGGCCGGCGGGTCAAGGTCTTCTCGGCGGGCAATGAACTCGGCCATGCCCGCGAGCAAGACATTCATCCATGGCTCTTCCAACTCTGGCGGCTCGTACTCGATCATGCGCATCTGGCACCTAGGTGCCGCATTGTCAGGGTGAGACAGCGCATCGATAAATTCCTTAGTAAAGATGTTTAGACGCTGCGCGCCATACTGGCGCGTCAATTCAGCAACGCGCGCCAAAGAATGCTGTTTAGTCATCGATTATCCTGAGCCGCCCTGGCAACTATTTACGCCTTCACTTTTGGCCGCAGCCACAGTTGAGGCGCCCCGAACGTTGTACATCCCTGCCGCATTCAGTAGCAATTGCATGGCCAAGCGCTCAAGGGGATTGAGTCCGTTGGGTTGGGCATCTGCTATCCGGTGATCCAACTCCTGGATACAGTCTTGAATAAATTCGGCTTTAAAGTGAACCGACTTGTCGCCACACAGTTTAACAAGCGACATTTTTGTATCCGCGTTGGACTGTAGCTTTTGCCACAGCTCTTGACAAAGTCTGCTTGTGGGGCGCCAATGAAGCCCGTGGACTCGAATAAAGTGTGCCACCTCTTGCAGCAGGATCGAGTCCATGCCGTGCGCCTGCCCAGACAGGAAGCGCATCAACGCCGCTCGATGCTCCTTTTTGGCAATGGCCGGACAATCGAGAGCGGCTTGCAGGGCGCCGCCGTAGAAACCCGCCCCCGTCGAGGTAAGCATAATCTGCTGCGCAATGCGTTCGGCCTCCGACGGCTCGGACTGCGGCGCTGACTGAGACTTGCCTTTGTCTCTTGAAGTCGAGAATGCCATGATGCTTGGGTTGTACGGTTACACAGTACGCATAAAGTGTACCTCAAAGTACGGGGAACACCAAACATATGAACGATTATTTCAATTATCATGAATACAGCGTCCCGCCGAGTGCTCATTTTTTGAGCAAACCAGCGCTCACCATCTTGTCCATGGGGGTTGCGTTCGGCGTGTGGCGGCTTG
>Ga0209721_1002660_pt1 | contig 10807 bp, 13 predicted proteins | sample TshhotsprinmetaG_FD_184139 | JGI IMG/M metagenome (GOLD analysis project Ga0209721, IMG submission 184139) | Hot spring microbial communities from South Africa to study Microbial Dark Matter (Phase II) - Tshipise hot spring metaG (SPAdes)... | ecosystem: Environmental > Aquatic > Thermal springs... | reverse complement strand
TGGATTCCCCCGTATCAAGCACAGGGTAAGCTTACCAAGCCCGAAATGACAACCTTCTTGGAAACTGAGAAATGTTCGGATAACCCAACCCTGAGATTGGGGGTTATTTTATGAAGATTTTTAACCCTTGTCAAAGGGAAAAAGTTCACAAAGCTTTAAACTGTTTGCCTTCAGAAGAAAGAGTTGACAACAAAATCTTTGTACATTAAAATATGTTCGTACATACATAAAGGGGGCGCCATATGGCAACAAAGCGGCTTACCATTGAATTGTCTGTAGATCATTACGAACTTCTTCGTAAACAAGCTAACGCCACAGGAACAACGGTCTCTGCTTTTATCCGGCGTTTGATTGACGACTTTCGTCTCCGTCTCCCTGATGAGGTCCGTAAAAATTATCAAAACGACCCTTTATATAGGATGCGCGGTTCCTTTAATGGCCCCAAAGACCTTTCAAAGGATCATGACCAATATCTCTACGGGAAACCTTCCAAATGATATTTGTCGACACCTCCGCTTTTCTTGCTCTTGAAAACCGCCATGACATTTACCATGATAAGGCTCTGATCTACAAAGATGATTGCCTTAAGAACGGTCAGAACTTCATCACCAGCGACTATGTGCTCGATGAAAGTTATACCATCATCCGCATGCGGGCTGGGCATGCCACAGCGGTTCATTTTGGAGAAACTCTTCGTAGAAGCCAATTTATCCATATTGAACTGATCAGGCCCGAAATCTTTGAAGAGGCATGGAAGATATTTAAGGCTTTTTCTGACCACGATTTCAGTTTTACCGATTGTACCAGTTTTGCCCTCATGGAGCGATTAAATATTCCCACTGCCTTCTCATTCGATGCTCACTTCCACAAATACGGCCACTTCATCATTAAACCTTAATTTTCAATGAAAAAGGGGGGTATTGGGTTAAGTTAAGTTTAGAAGATTAGTTTAGAGGTGAGTTGAGGTGAATTGGGGTGTCAGGGCTACACTATTGACTTAATATTTTCTTAAGGTTTTGGACTTTTTCTGAGAACCTTTTATCACCTCTTAAAATTATGTTCAACCTCCGAGTGTTCTGGCTAACAGCCGAAGGGCTAATCCCACCCCAAAACTTCCCTATCTCTTCATAATAAAGCTCACTCATTTGATCCAAAGATAAAGAGTAACCCGTATTCAGATGACTCAGAACCTATTCGAAATTTGTTTCTCAACAATTGCAATATTGCAAGCCTTTTAATGGGTGACCCCGAGTTTTCCTTCTCTAAGGAAGTTAGGAGAGCAGGGATAAGGAAGACAACCTGGGATTGACTTATAATTCGATTTCAACTCCTTTCTGCCGAATTTCATGTATAAGTGGCACCCAGGTGTCGTTTTCAAAAGCCTTCGAAGAGATTGGAACAGGTTCAATCCTCGGATCAATTCTCCAGGCGACCTGAAACAGCATCTTCCCTTCTTCAAATCGATCTTTTCCAAAATCTGGGGAAACAATAGCGACATCCAGATCGCTATCAGCCCTGGGATTCCCAGATGCATTAGAACCAAAAAGAAGAGCCCTTTCTACCTGGATACCCTTTTTGTTTAATGCCTCTATAAATCTTAAGATGATCTCTCTAACTTTTGAATCAACCATTGATAGATCTCCTCAATTTCAGAAAATTTTTTGCAAGCAAATTCCCCTGTACATCTTTGATAAAACTCTTTTTTCTCATCAGGATATCTTGACTCGATATGGAATTCTGTATACTCAGCAAGCCTATCAAGAATGGATTCGGGCATCTCCGTTCTGATTTTACTTGCGAGGAATGGCAAGGAATGAGTAAATGGAGGGTGCTCTGCTGTGGTTTTCACCACTAATGCCTTAAGAATTTTTTCAAGAGCGAGATGGCCAAAAAAGAGTGCATACGGAAATCGCTCTGACTCTAACAAACTCTTTCCTGTCCCAAGATCATAAGCGGCACTTTCCATCCAGTATTTTATCGTCTTATCAATATCGAAAGTCATAGCAGCCTATGATATAAGATTCCTCTTTTTAATCATAATTTTAGGTTATCTCTGCATTTGAGTCAAGAATTAATTGATTAGCCGGTTAAGTCCTTTTTCTATAAAAGGAAATGACCACATATTTGTTGAGAGCTATGTTCGATCTCTTTCTTAACAAGGATGGTTCTGATGAAGTCACCCCCTCTCTCCCTTTGCCGTAGTTTCTTTGAGTTTATTGGTAGCTGTCTTGACGGCACCAGTCACCCATCAGGTTCAAGGTCTACAGTCGCTAAAAGTGCGCTAAAAGAAAAGTGTCAGACCTACACGATTGACTTGATATTTTCTTAAGGTTTTGGAATTTTTCTGAGAACTTTTTGTCACCTCTTAAAAAATAATGTTTAACCTCCGATTGTTCTGGCTCACTGCTGAAGGACTAATCCCACTTATCAAGGGTATGGGGATAGAAAAGCCCCTTCACCGTAATGGGAGAAGGGGCTGTTTTAGAGTTGTCAAGAGTGTAAACCTGGCACCTTTCCGTTTTCATGACCTTTCAATAAGCGAAACCATCGATACGCTTGCCGAATTTGGGATAGAAGCCCCCATAGATTTCGATGACTGTTTGAAGGGATTTGATGTTTTTAAACGACGGGGGGGTTAGCTTTGGATCAGGGAAAAGAAACCCCATTCAAGAAGTCCCTTTATTACATTCAATAATACCGTTTTTCTTCTACATGGTCTTCGTCAAGATCAATGCCCCATTCGTTGAGAATCTTTGAAACGGCGCGCTCACCGCTCTCAATGCAATTCGGAAGGCCTACCCCTCTATAACTCCCCCCTGCCAGGGCAAGACCAGGTATTGAGGCGCTCTGTCTTTCGATCAACTCGACACGATCGAGATGCCCAATCGTGTACTGGGGCATGCCAAGAGGCCAGCGATAGAGACGTGTAAAGAGCGGCATCGCCTTAGGATTGAGACCTAAAATATCCCGAAACTCGGAAAGCACAATCCGCACCAGTTCTTCATCCGAACGTTTCATAATCTCCTGATTGTGCGGACCTCCGACGAACCCACGAAGTAGAACTCTACCTTTAGGTGCTCTACCTGGCCATTTCGTAGAAGAGTAAGTTGCCGCCATCAGTGCACGGTCTTCGACAAGAGGGCAAAGCACTCCGAAGGCATTCAGATCAAAACCCACCTCTTCTTCTTTGAAAGCGAATGAGATCGTAGCAGACGAAGTGCATGGAATGCTTGCAAGCGCATCAGCAATGGTGGGATCAAGAGGTCGGAGGAGTGGTTCCGCAGCCCATGACTCTGTGGCAACGATGACACCATCACCTTCAATCGTTGACCCATCGGATAAACTGGCAACCCATCTGTTCTGCCCAATACTTTGAATCGAATGGACGGAAATTCCAATTCGCATCTTTTCCCGACCTGCCACTTCTGCCATTCGATCCGTCAATTGCTGCATGCCATTAACAAAAGAGGTAAAGAACGTCCGTGGTTTCTGACCCGGTTTGGGTGGATACTTCCGCCGCATCTCTTCGACCATACGTCGGGCCGCAAGGAATCCCTTCATGAGCGATCCATACTTTTGCTCCATCTCCAGGAGACGTGGAAAAGTAGCCGCTAATGACATCCTGGCTGGATCAGAAGCATGGACGCCGCCAACAAGCGGCTCCGCTAACCGATCGAGACATTCCCTTCCCATCCTGCGAACGACAAAGCTTTCAAGGGTCTCGTCATTCAACGCTCCAGGTTTCACCTTTTTGGGTGGTATGAAGAGGTCCATGCCCATTCGGATCTTACCAGGCCATGAGAAGAGTCCGGTGGTGACAAAAGGTATAAATTTCGTAGGCGCAAACATCATCACACCATCGGGCATTGGATGAAGTTTGCCTCGAGACAGAATCAGGGTGCGTCTCCGTGAATCGTCGGTTGGCAATTCGTCATCAAAGATTCCAGTCAATCTTGCAATTCGATGGCAGGCTGTTTTTTCTGTAAGGAAGCAATCCGGACCTCCATCTACGATAAATCTGCCTTCTCCTGCAGGATCAGGCACGATTTCTGTGATGATCTTGCCCCCCAAGCGAGGGTCCTTTTCGATCAGAATAAAATCAACTTTGTGCCCTTCGGATGCAGCTCGGGTCACTTTATATGCCGCACCCAACCCGGTAATTCCACCACCAATAATAATGATCCGCTTCATAGAGCTCCTTAAGGTAGTCCGGAGTAATCAGCTCGGGGTTCGGAGCCACATTTTTTTAAATCTCCGAACCTCCTAACTATTTTGTTATATTTTCTTCCACAACGGTTGTTAAGGCCTCAATAAATCGCTCTGAATGATTGAGCGAGGCAGTTCGTTTCAAAACCATTCCTAATGATTCGGCCTGCTGTCGATAAACAATATCAATATCATAGAGGATCTCGATATGGTCCGATACAAATCCAATGGGTACAATCAGCACTTTCTTAATATGAATCTTATTAAGTTCAATTAATACCGATTCGACATCCGGACCAATCCATCTCTCCATTCCTACGCCTTTGCTCTGGAAAGCCATGTGCCAGGGAAGCGGTTCGATCCGTTTCAGAACCTCATTGACGCTCTTCTGCATATCGTCAACATAGGGATCGTTCCCGATGACTGACTCTGGCAGGCTGTGGGCCGTAAAGATGAGATGGACTTTTTCCCTTTCCTCCTGAGTGAACCAATTCATTCCTTCGTCTATCTTCTCTGCGACGGCTTGCACAAAGAGGGGATGAAGATGCCATCCTTCGATCAAAGCCACTCTCAATTTATCTCCTGAAATCTGATTGGCTCTCTTTAACTCCTCTTGATAAGCACCGGTGCTGAATCGAGATCGAAAAGGTGCCATGGGGATGGCAATCGCCTCATGGATACCGTCTTGGCAAATCTCCTTTATTGTCTCCTCAATCAATGGATGTCCGTATCGCATCCCGACGTAGGATTTGAAGCGTTTTCCTTTGGTGTTCAAAGCCTCTTCAAGAGCTTGAGCTTGTTTAAATGTAATCTCTGGAAGGGGCGATCTCCCCCCGATCAACCGATAACGTTCCTTAACTCTCTCCAACTGCTCTGGAGAGGGCTTTCGTCCCCCAAAGAGACGTGTCAAAAACATCTCCACTTCATCAAGGGAACGGGGCCCACCAAACGCCAAGAGAAGAAGAGCTTTCATCATTGCTCAGAAAATAAGGATTTTGTCTAACGGCACCGATGCCCGTATCGTCTAAAAAAGGTTCCGTCTGTCGTGTTAAATCCTCTTTACCGTAACCGTTACCGAATGACGAAATAGGCTTCGTCACCGTAACCTTTATCTTCTCCCTTGTTTTGTCATTGAACTGTACTCATGGACCATATCCACCAGTGCAGCAACACTCTCAACGGGGGTATTAGGAAGGATACCGTGTCCTAAATTGAAGATATGTCCGGGCCGCCCATTGGCTTGTTTAAGAATGCGTTTCACTTCTTTCTTAATGAAACCGATGGGCCCCATCAAAACCACCGGATCAAGATTTCCCTGAATGCCGACATCGTGCCCGATTCGTTCCCAGGCCTCATCCAGATTAACCCGCCAGTCCACTCCAATGACATCCCCCCCTGCTCTCTTCATCAATTCCAGGAGGGCCGATGTAGAGGTACCAAAATGGATCACCGGCACACTCTGACCCAAACCCTTCAGGACCTTTTTAGAATAAGGAAGCACATACTCCTCATAATCTCTCGGACTTAAACAGCCCACCCAAGAATCAAATACCTGAATCGCCTGAACCCCTGCTTTAATCTGCGCATTGAGACAGCGTATCAATACTTTAGAAAGTTTGTCCATCAACTTAGACCAAGTGGAAGGATCCTGATACATCAAGGCCTTGGTCAGGACATAATTTTTTGAGTATCCCCCTTCAATGATGTAGCTGGCAAGGGTAAAAGGTGCTCCTGAAAATCCAATCAGAGGAATCTTGCCCTCTAATTCCTTTCGGACGATCCGGATTGCCTCCATCAGAAAGGAAAGTTCTTCTTTGGGGTCAAATAGCCTCAGCTTTTCGACATCTCTCGAGATTCGGATAGGACGATGAAAAACAGGGCCTTCTCCTTTTGCGAATTCAAACCCAACTCCCATCGGTTCAAGGGGAATGAGGATATCTGAAAAAATGATAGCCGCATCAAGTCTAAAATGTTTTAAGGGTTGTAAAGTCACCTCTGCAGCCAATTCTGGGTCTTTGCACATCTCCATGAAGGAATATTTCTTTCTGAGAGTGCGGTACTCCTTCATATACCGGCCTGCCTGACGCATCAACCAGATGGGAGTATAAGGGGTGGGTCGCCTGTGACAGGCCCTTAGAAATGGGTATTGCTTTTCTTTCTCGTTCGTCATATAACCTCGAAACAATAAATTCGAAATCCGAATATCGAAATTCGAAACAAATCTCAAATCCGGATCACCAAATTTCTAAAACGGAATTCATTCTTTCATTTGGATTTAGGTGCTTATAGGTTTTTGGTTTCATTCCGCAATCATAATGCGGAAACCCTAAACCTAAAAGTGTTGCACTTGCTTATTGAACTAGGGTTTCGAAATTCGAATTTCGTGCTTCGGATTTCGGTATTACTTCCAATCTCTCAGTAGTTGAACCAACAGCCTCACCCCAATCCCTGTGGCTCCTTTGGGCATGTAGGGCCTTTCTTTCTCAATAAAGGCAGGCCCTGCAATATCGAGATGGACCCAGGGTGTCTTTTCTACAAACTTGCTTAGGAAGATGGCTCCGATGATGGCGCCTGCGGCCCGCGTTCCGACATTCTTAAAATCAGCCACATCGCTCTTGATATAATCAAAATATTCATCCCAGAGAGGAAGCTTCCATACTTTCTCACCACTTTTTTGAGACGCCAATTCAATCTTTTTTTGAAGCGAATCGTCATTACCAAAAAGGCCGATCACATAGTCACCTAACGCAATCACAACGGCACCTGTAAGGGTCGCCAGATCAATGATCGCTTTGGGTTTGTATCTAAGGCTATAAGTGAGGGCATCGGACAGAATGAGCCTTCCTTCAGCATCCGTACTGATGACTTCGACTGTCTGACCTGAAAGAGTCTTTAAAACATCACCGGGCTTATATGCCTTTCCACTCGGTAGGTTTTCGGTTGCTGGAATGATCCCTACCAGGTGAAGAGGAAGCTGAAGTTTTGAGGCGGCCTGCATGATTCCCAGGACAGCGGCTGCTCCTGACATGTCGGCCTTCATCTGCTCCATTTTCTCCGCAGGTTTAATCGAAATCCCTCCGCTGTCAAACGTGATTCCCTTTCCTACAAGGGCAATGGTATCCATCCCCTTCCCTTGGTTATATTCAAGCACGATGAACTTTGCGGGCTCTTGGCTTCCCTTGGCCACGGCAACAAATGCGCCCATGCCCATAGCCTCTGCCTCATTCAAATCAAAAACCTCAACCCCAAGCCTCTGATCTTTTGCAATCTCCCGGGCCTTATCAGCAAGAACGGATGGGGTTACTTGATTGCTCGGCGCATTTGCCAAGTCTCTGGCCATACAGACCGCATCCGAAATGATCTGCCCGTGTTTCAGCCCTTGTTCAATCTGTGCTATCTTCTCCTCATTTTCTCCGAGCAGAATGACCCTTTCGATGCGTTTAATCTTTTCCCTTTCCAGGGTCTTTAATTTATTAAACTGGTAAGTCCCAAGCAGAAGTCCTGTCACAAAAGACTCCGTCAGTTCTTCGACAGCGAAATCCTTAATTGGATTGATCTGACAGGCAAACTGTTTGATTTCCGAGTCCCTTATAAACTGTCCGGCCTTTGAAGCCGCACCCCTCCATTTTTCAAGGTCAAACTCTTCTTTTTTACCCAGACCGACCAGCAATGCCCTTTTCGAGGAAAGTGCGCCCTGGGTATGAATGAGCCGGCATTGGTACAGCTCTCCTTTGAAATCACCCTGGTTGATGAGTGTGGAAAGAAATCCTTTCCACTCTTGATCAACCCTTTCCATCGCTCCCTCTAAAGGTGTGGGCGGTTCAAATGAAAAGAGAAGAAGAAGTTCGCAGGGATACTTTTCCGGTTGGCCTTTTTCTATTCTTATCTCCATAGGATCCCCTTTAGTTCCTTTCGTAATAATTTGAAATTTACATTATTCCAACATTCCATTATTCCAACGTTATTTTTCTTCAATGGCTAATCTCTCTCTTTAAGCTTCGACAGGATGATGGTGCGGTTCTTTTCAACGGTGGCGAATTCTTTCACTTTTTTCGCAAGAGAAGGAGGCCATCCCCCACGCTCAAGAACCCTCACCAGCATCCAGGGGTTTAAATCCGAAACCTCCATCCACTTTCCAGCATTCTTAATAAATTCATCCAATGCCTTTCGATTGGGATCTCCCTTTAATGGATATTTTTCTTTGATCTCGTTTTTAATCTTGGCGACATGGTCGCTACCATAGATGGCTTCCAACTCCTCCCTCTCCGCATAAGCCAAAATCGCCTCCTCCACTCTGGCAATCTCAGCATCAATCTCTCCCAGCAAAATGGTCTTCTTCTCCTTCAATTCCACATATCGGTTGACCAGATTGACTCCCTCTTCCTGAAAATATTCATTCGGTGGAAGGCTTTCGACCACCACTCGATGCCTCCGTTTCGGGCAGAGACTCTGATAATCACACCAGTCACAGAGAGGGCTCTCTTTAGGAGAAAACTCCCTATCCGATTCAATCCTCTTAATCAATTCTAAGGTTTCCTGTCTGAGTCGTTGAAGTTCTCCAGATGTTCTTTGAGATTGAATCTCCACATCAAAAACAAGATAGTGCCAGATCAGCCTGATCTCTTGAATATCTTTCCATTTCCCCTCGACCCCCATCTGGTAGAAGGCTAATTGTCTATCTGACTCTATGTCAGCTTGGGTGGGCAGCTTACCAGAGGTTTTATAATCATGAATTTCAAGGACCGACCCGTTCAAAAGGGTCAAGCGATCGATCACGCCTCGAATCCAGTATCCTCTCTCTTCTTCGATGGGGAAATAAATCGTCTCTTCGAGGCCCAATGTCTTCCCTTGGTCAAAGGGGTAATAACGTTTGTAATACTCTGAGATGCATTTCTCTCCCAGACGCTGATAGTCCTCTGGATTATATTCCTTTCTCACGATTTGAATCGCATCAGTCCAATTTTTCTCCCAAGCTTGGTAGTAAAAGGCAAGAAGCTCTTCGAGGGTATTCAATTTGGTCATCTTCAGGTCACGGTAGAGTTTCTCCAGAGCATCGTGGACCCTCGAACCCATGAATGCTTCGATTCCTTCGGTTTCAATCTTAATCTTTTGAATATAGGCAAGTTTATACTGATAAGGACAGGTCTCGTAAGTGGAGAGTTGAGAGTGAGAATAGGTTGGCATTAATCACCTCGCCTTTTTGATGTCAACTATTTTTAACAAGAATTCCTCTCGCTGTCAAAAGACACTTCTCTCCTTGAAACCGAGTAGAAAGATATGATACGAAAGGAAATGTATGGATTTAAAAGAAGAATTAAAAAACCTCCAGAGTGAAATCATCCAATGCAAGAAATGCCCGAGGCTGGTGACTTACCTGTCAGAGGTAACAGATCACAAACCCAAACGATATCGGGATTGGACTTACTGGTCCAAGCCCCTTCCCAGTTTTGGAGATCCAAAAGCCCGGGTTCTGATCGTTGGACTTGCGCCTGCGGCCAATGGTGGAAACCGCACAGGACGGATGTTCACAGGCGACCGAAGTGGCGAGTGGCTATTTGGTGCTCTTCATCGATTTGGACTTGCCAATCATCCCAATTCAACGAGAAGAGACGATGATTTTAAATTGAACGATTGCTACATCACGGCAACGATCCGATGTGCCCCACCAAAGAATAAACCCCTGCCCGAAGAAATCGAGAATTGCCGCCCTTATCTCTCAAAAGAACTCGACCTATTGAAAAATATCAAAATAATCGTCCCATTGGGTCTGATTGCCTTTAAACAGACCTTAAAGTCTTTGAAGCTGAAAGGTTATGCGATTCCACCTTTAGCCTTTGGCCATGGAAAATTCTTTTCTCTCCGAACTCCGAACTCCCAACTCCGAACTATTTCTTTAATCACCACCTACCATCCGAGCCAGCAGAACACCTTGACCGGTAAATTGACCCGGCCAATGTTTGATAGAATATTTAGAATGGTTCACTCCGAACTTTCTTGATATGATCGTCAGTATCCCCATTGAAGACTGGATTGATCTACACACCTTTTCACCACACGAGATTCCCTCTCTCTTAGAAGAGTATCTCCTGGAATGTTATAAAAAAGGGTTTAAAGAGGTTCGAATCATCCACGGAAAAGGGAAAGGAGTGCAACGAAATATCGTGCACTCCTTTCTCGAAAAGAGTTCCCTAGTAGAATCTTACAGAATTGCACCCGATGATCGGGGCGGATGGGGAGCCACTCTGGTTCACTTAAAAACTTTTGAATCAGATTAATGGCCTTTGGCCAATTTTTCCTTCTCTTTTTCGTAAGCCTCTTTGCCGGCTTCAATCGCCGTGGTTAAAATGGATTTCCTCTCCTCGATAACCTCCTTACCTTTTTCCACAGCAGTAGAAACCTTCCCTTTTACCTGTTCGATCACTTCTTCAGCCTTTCCTTTGGCTTCTCCTGCAAATTCTTTAATCTTCTCTCTCGTCTCCTTTCCAGATCTCGGAGCGAATAAGAGCGCAACACCTGCCCCGATCAGGCCTCCGAGAAAAAACGAAAAGATCAACGGCCCTGCACCAAAACTTCCTTCTTCGTGTTTCATATACGACCTCCT
>Ga0209721_1002658_pt1 | contig 10809 bp, 10 predicted proteins | sample TshhotsprinmetaG_FD_184139 | JGI IMG/M metagenome (GOLD analysis project Ga0209721, IMG submission 184139) | Hot spring microbial communities from South Africa to study Microbial Dark Matter (Phase II) - Tshipise hot spring metaG (SPAdes)... | ecosystem: Environmental > Aquatic > Thermal springs... | reverse complement strand
ACGGGGGTTTGGGGGCGGGCGGCCTTCGGCCGCCCGCCCCGAAACTTGACATCATGAGAGAATCTACAGCCGCACGGGGAGGGGGGGATGGAGATGGGGTTTTTGGGGCGGCGGCGAAGCCGCCGCCCCAAAAACCCCTCTCTTCCCCCCTCTCCCCCGCCCGTCAGGGCAAGGGGGAGAGGGGGGCAAGGGGGGTGAGGGGGATAAAGGGAGTCCCAGTCAACAAAGAAAACTCGGAATGAACGGTCAGACTCCCACCCGGGCAAGGTGGGGGATACGACTTTATGAGAATCAACAAGATATAGACTTTTGCCCTTGCTCGCTGGGGATGAAAAAAATCGTAACTATTCAACCAGGGGGAAACCCACCCCCGGCTCCTCTCCTGTGCTGCGGGAGAGACCTCACCCTCACCCCGTCGCCTTCGGCGACACCCCTCTCCCTCTCCCATTGGGAGAGGGAGAGGGTTGGGGGAGAGGGTGAGGTTTCCCCCTCAACCCAACAGGCTGAACAGTTACAAAAAATCTACCCATGCAAGAGGGCGTCCTCCCCGGAGGTGTCCTTTTATATCATCCCTTCAGTATTATTCCAGCCGTCGGCTGACTCGGCGCACCGCAATAACGGTAATGACCGATGCCAGCAGAACAAGAGCCAGCGCATGGGGCCACAAGTCGGTCAGCGTTGCCCCTTTCAGCAGGATGGCCCGGATGACGGTTAGGTAGTGGTACATCGGGACCAATCGCGCCACCCATTGCAGTACCAGCGACAGATTTTTAACCGGTACCAGGTACCCGGAGAAGGTCAGGTCCGTCAGCGCCAGCATAAAAACAAAAAGAATTGCCTGCTGCTGGGTGCGGGATACCGAAGAGATGATCACCCCCCAACTGATTTCGGCCAGAAGGAACGGAACGGTCAGCGCCAGCAGGAGCAGGAAAGACCCGCGCAGTGGCACGTGGAAGACAAAGAGAGCCACCGCCAGCAGGAACAGGAAGTTGAGCATACCGATCAGGAACGCGGGGATCGCTTTTCCCAGCACGATTTCGGTCCGGCCCAGCGGAGCGACGATGAGCGCCTCCAGGGTGCCCAGTTCCCGTTCGCGTGCTAATCCCAGAGAGGCGATCACCAGCGTAATCTGGTAGGTGATGAAGCCCACCTGCGCTGGAATGGCGAACTTACGGACATCGTAGGCGGGGTTATAGTAGGTCACGATGCGCAGGTCCACCAACGGATCAGGGCTGATCCCCACCTCTCGCAGGCGTGCCCGGGTGTAATCGGCGAAAACGGTCTGAACGGCGCTCAGGGCAATACTTGCCGCTGTATCGCTGCTCCCATCCACTATCACCTGCACCGTTGCCGTGCGGGTCGGATGGGCCAGGTCTTCGGCGAACCCGGGCGGGAAGATAATGCCGACCCGTGCCATACCCCGCTCCAATCGGTCGGTCAACACCTCTTCGCTATCCACCCATTCCCGGATTGCCAGTTCCTCCCGGTTGTCCAGCCGCAGGGCCAGTTGCCGGACCACCGCAGAGCGGTCTCGGTCCAGCACGATGACCGGCTCTTCCTTGATCCCCCGTCCGGTCGCCCGGGCCAGCAGGATTAATTGAAGCAGGGGCAGGATGAACAAAAACGCCGTCAGCAGCCAGTCTCGCGCCAGTTGCAGCAGTTCTTTCCAGACCAGATTGCCGATTCGGATCGCCATCGCGAAACTCAATACTCCATCCGCTTGCGGAACAGGAGAAGACCGCCCAGAATCCCTACGACTCCCATAGATAGCAGCAACAGAATGGGCGTCTGTAACTGGGGAAAACCGACGCCTTTCAGAAAGACCCCGCGGCTGATGGCGATGAAATGGGTCGCTGGCAGCGCGTAGGCCACCAGCAGGGAAAACAGACTATGGGTGTCCACCGGCAGAACCAGCCCGGCCACGAAGAAACTGGGGACAAAGAAGAGAATCAGCACCAGCAACATTGCGGTCTGTTGGTTGCGGGCGAAGTTGGCGATGATTATGCTGAACCCCATTTCGGCCAGAAAGTAGAGCCCGCTCAGGAGAAGGTACAGGGCGAAGTTCCCCTCAAACGGGACGCGGAAATAGAGGACGGCGACCAGCCAGACCGGTAACACGCCCAGCAACCCGCAGGACAGATAGGCGCCCAGTTTGCCCAGCAGGTACTCCGCGCCTTGAACCGGGGTGGCGAGTAAACTTTCAAGGGAGCCGATCTCTTTCTCGCGCGTTAGCGCCAGGGCGAGGGCCAGCGCGGGCATACAGAGGACAACGGCGACCAGCCCCGGGACCATACTGACCATAGACTTCAGTGCCGGGTTGTACCAGGCCTGGGAGTGTACTTCTACCAGAACCGGAACGAATGGAGCGGCCGATCCGGGGGCTGTAAAGGCCGTGGCGCGCTGGCTGAGAGAGGAGACCGCCTGGATCGCGGCGATGGGGTCACTGCCGTCCACCACCGCTTCCACCGATGCAGGCTCTCCTCTCTCCATTTGGCGGGCGAATCCCTTCGGGATGACCAGTACGCAGTCCAACTGCCCCGCGCGCATCCGCGCGTCCAGTTCGGCGTAGGAGTGGACTTCTCCCCGGATGTGGAATTCTCCGTCAGAGGTGATAAAAGTAATGTAGCGACGGGAAAGGCTGCTCTGGTCCAGGTCCCATACGGCCAGTTCTATTTGCTGGACGTCCATAATGAAAATATGGGAAAGCAGGAACAGGAGCAAAGCCGGGGAGACGGTGACCAGAAAAAGCAGACGCAGGTCCCGGAAGATGTGGCGAAATTCCTTGCGCAGGATGGCGAGGAAACGTCGCAAGGACATCGGAGGTCAGCGGCGGCGGGCCTGGATATGGTAGTGCATACTGATGTGGCGGATACCCGCCCTGTCGGTGTAGTCGGAGCGGACGGGCACGAGGCTCTCCACCTCAAAAGCGGTCAGGAGGTCCCGAAGTTCTTCCTCATCGCAGTAGTGATGGGGAATATCTTTGTCGGAGGGGGCATCCTGGAGGTAAACGAAGGTAAACGGTTCCGGTTCCAGAGCGATTCCTCGCGCCACATCGGCGCGGTAGCGGGCGATATTTTCTTCCAACCGGGCCAGCATCGTGAGGTACAGCCACCCCCCCGGCCGCAGGATACGGTGGATCTCCGCAAGGATGTTCATCAGCCCGGCCAGAGTGGTGTGGTAGATTACGTGGAAGGCCAGCAAAGCGTCAAAGGAACCGTCGGCGAAGGGGGGGGAGGCCATATCGTGCAGGGCCAGTCGCGGAGTCTGCCCCTGCTGGCGCAGGCGCTCAGCGCAGATTTTCAGCCCCGTAGGAGCGATATCTCCACCGACGACTTTCAGTCCCCGGAGGCTCATCGGGATCAGGTGGCGTCCCACCCCGCAGCCCAGGTCCAGTACCCACTGCGGGGGGCTGAATCTCTCCGCCCACTCCACCACACTCGGTTCCGGATGCTCCCAGTACCGTTCGGAGACCGGCCCACCCGCCCAGAAATGCTCCCAGCCCTGTCGGCGGGGGATGGTCGGTTGGTGCTTAGATTCCACCGGGACGTCCAAGGCCGAGGATCTGTCGGATAGCCGTCAGAATGCTCAGGCCAACCTTCACGGCATCGCCGGGCGAGATCGCCGGCAGGCGTTCCTGCCCGGATTCGTCCACCTCAATCGGAGCGGAACGCAGGTAAAGATACGCCACACTCACGCCCAGCAGGGCGCCGATGATACCTCCGAAGAGCAGGACGCGGGTTCGCAAATTCACGGTCACCTCCTGGGGCGCAACATGCTGGTCAGCGCAGCCCGGGCCGAGGCAACGGCGAGGATCGGCGCCGCCGCGCGCCGGGAAATCCGCTCTACTCCCCGCTGTCCCAGCAAGAGATACTGGCGTACGACCAGCAGCCAGCGGGGAAGGACCCGCCACCAGCGGGAACGGTACAGGCCATAATGGACGGCGACCAGCAAAGCCACCGCAACCAGACTGCCGACGGCGGCCTCCAGGGCCAGCAGGATCAGGGCCAGATCGCGCAGAATTCCCATATTTCCCCGTTATGGGGGGCGGGGGTTTTGCGGCGGGCGGCAAAGCCGCCCGCCGCAAAGGGATCCCTTATCCGCACCGATGGCGAAGGGTACCTCTCCGCCACCGGAAGGCGAGGACAGGCAGCGCCTACTCCTCCGGAGGCGGCGGCGGCGCTTGCTGAGCCTTCGCCCGCTCCTCCGCCACCAGCATCCGCCGCAGCGTCTTGCCCACAAAGGTCTTGGGCAGTTCGGGGCGGAACTCCACATAGCGCGGATACTTGTATTTAGCCAGCCGCTCTTTGGACCACTCAATAATCTCTTCCTCGGTCGCCGTCTCCCCCGGCTTGAGGACGACCCAGGCCTTCACCGTCTCGCCGCGGTAGGGGTCGGGGATGCCCGCCACAGCAACCTCCAGAATCTTGGGATGCTGTTTGAGGACTTCCTCCACCTCGCGCGGGTAGACGTTGTAGCCGCCGCAGATGATCATGTCCTTCTTGCGGTCTACAATGTAGAAGTAGCCGTCCTCGTCCATCTTGGCAATGTCGCCAGTGAAGAGCCAGACGTTGCCGTCGGGGAGTTGACGGAGGACGTTGGCGGTCTCCGTAGGCATCTGCCAGTAGCCCTTGAAGACCTGGGGGCCGCGCAGGATCAGTTCGCCCTCCTCCCCCGGACCCAGGAAGCGGGTGCCCGTGTCCAGGTCCACGATGGCGGCATCCACATCCGGTAGCGGCAACCCAATGCTTCCCTCCCGGTTCTCGCCCAGCATCGGGTTGCAGTGCGAGGCGGTGGGCGCTTCGCTCAGGCCGTACCCCTCCCGCAGGTTCCCGCCGGTCAACTGCTCAAAGCGGGTCTGCGTCTCCCGCAGGAGCGGGGCAGAGCCGCTGATGCAGGCCTTGATGGAGCGAATGTCCACCTTCCCCTCCAGCACCTTCGGATGGTTGTTGATCGCATTGTACATCGTCGGTACGCCGGGGAAGATGCTGGGTTTGTATTTGTTGATGGTTTCCAGAACATCGTCAATGTCCCGTGGGTTGGGAACGATGATCTGGGTGGATACGGAAGCGATGCTGAAGCACATCGCCGCCACCATCCCGTAGACGTGGAAGAGCGGCAGGGCGGTGAGGACGGTCAACTCGGTATCTTTCACTCCCGGCAGCCAGGACTTAATCTGGAGCGAGTTCGCCACCAGGTTGAAGTGGGTGGACATCGCTCCTTTGGGAACGCCCGTAGTGCCGCCGGTGTACTGGAAAATCGCCACGTCCTCTTTGGGGCGAATATCCACTTTGGGCCGATCCGCCGGGGAATGGCTGGTCAGCACATCCTGGAACCAGCGGTCCCCCGCTGCCAGGGTCACCCGGTCACCCGACTTCTTCTCCATCGCCAGGGTGAAGAGCAGTTTGAGCACCGGCGGGAAGTACTCTTTGATGTTCGTGACAACGACATGCCGAACTCGGGTGTTCGGCTGAATCTGTTTGACCACCGGATAGAAGCGGCTCATCACGAAGATGACTTCGGCCCCACAGTCGTTCAACTGGTGTTCCAGTTCAGGCGGCGCATACAGGGGGTTGCAGGCCACCACGGTGCCACCGGCCTTCAGGATGCCGAAGTAGGCGATGACAAACTGGGGGCAGTTGGCCATCAGGATGGCTACCCGATCCCCTTTCTTCACCCCCATCTTCGCCAGGGCCGCGGCCACCCGGTCGCTCAATTCGTTCAGTTGCCGGTAGGTGAGTTTACCTCCCTTAAAGATGAGTGCGGTGTGGTCTGGATACCGGCGGGCGGCATCTTCCACAAAGTGATACAGGGGGAATTCGGGGTAATCTACGTGATGCGGCACACCGGGGTCATACTTCTTCAACCACGGTCGCTTGATCTCCTCCATTGCTTAACCTCCTTGCTGGGGATTGCAGAATAGGGCCTGGACGTGGGAAAATCGTGTGGATCGCATTTAGTTTTTCCCTGGTCACCTCCTTTCGTGTGGAAGGCGTTTTTGTTCATAAAAGACGGGAATTTATCCCGACTTCAGCCGTTATCTTCACCAGGCAGAGAGGAGATCACTGGAATTCGTGGGAATTTGTGCCCTGTGTAGCCGATAGGATGTCGGATCGGTCAGGGAATGACCGGGATCCGGATCACCTGTCCGACACGGATCTGGTGCGGGTTGGCAATTCTGTTGTACGAAGCCAGGTACAGGTAATTCATATTATATCGGAGCGCGATGCGAAACAGGTTATCCCCCGGCTGAACGGTGTACCGAATCTCGTTCTGGGTGGGCGGTTGCCCCGTACCGGGGATCCGTAACACCTGACCGGGGTAGATGAGGTTGGGGTTCACGATGTTATTGTAGGCTGCCAGTGTCCGGTAATCCACTCCGAAACGCTGCGCGATGCGGAAGAGCCGATCTCCTGGCTGGACGGTGTAGGTAATCTCAGGACCTGCGGCGGTGGCTGCTGTTCCCTCCGCGGGCTGTCTCTCGGCCGGTTGGGGAGGGGCAGCCTCTGTCGGGGCTGGGGTTTCCGGCGGAACAGTGGGAGTCTCTGCTGGTGGGACGGTAGGGACGATAAATTCCGGTGTGGGGGATGGTGGCACCTCTTCTGAAGGCCCAGGGGTGGGGGTCTCCGTAAAAACCGGTGCAAACTCCGTTGCTTCGGCGGTGTTCTGAGCAGCCTGAGCAGCGAGGGTAGCCATTCCAGCCTCTTCCAGTTCTTGCTGGGATGGGGTGGGAGTGACATCAGGAGCAGCAGGCATGTAGCAACCGGTCAGCAGGAAGAGGATGAAAACCCCAGCCAGCAATGCGGGGATATAAGGACGGACCTTCGTCATCTGACCTCCTTTCGGTGGCCCGTAACTGGTGGACTGACTATATAATACCATAATGCAGGGGGGAAGTCAAGCGAAAACTGCAATATCCCGCGATCCCGCTTTTGTGGCTGCACTTTTTGTGGTACAATACTTCAGGCAACATCTCTCTGGAGAAAACGCCCGATGGACGAACTTCCTTTGATGTCTTTCCCCATTCTGGATTCGTTACGCCGCCAACTGGGCGATTTGATGGCTGTGGAACGAGTGGAGGTTCAGGAGGGAGCAGAACCTGCGTTTGTCTTTTATGGTCACCTCTACGGCGATCCCGATACGGCTTTTGATCGCCTTCTGGAGAGATTCACCGTGCTGGGCTATACGCCGCTTCTTTCCAGGGAGAAGGGAATGGATAGGGTCGTGGCGGTGCGAGGGGTGGCCCGCTCCCGTCCCTCCCGCCCCTGGATCAACGTCCTGTTGTTTCTTGTCACCCTTCTGAGTGTGATGCTGGCCGGGGCCGTTCCCCAGGCGGGGGGAAATATTCTGAGCGTTCTTCTCTCCGGCTTCCCTTTTGCCGCGGCCCTGCTGACCATTCTTCTGGCCCACGAGATGGCGCATTACTTCGTCGCCCGCCGGTACGGGTCGCCGGTCAGTTTGCCGTACTTTGTCCCGATGCCGCTCAGTATTCTGGGCACAATGGGGGCCGTGATCTTTCAGCGGGCCCCGATGCGCGATCGCAAAGCGCTCTTTGATATCGGCATCGCCGGACCGTTGGGTGGGCTGATCGTCGCTGTCCCGCTGCTCTTCCTGGGACTGCTGTTCACTCGCGTGGGGCGGCCATCTGATTTCCTTCCCCCGGAACAACTGGCAGGCGGGGTCTACCAGGAGGGGAACTCCCTGTTGTATATGCTGGCGAAATACATCGTGTTCGGGCGCATCCTTCCGGACCGGATGACCGGGGAGGATGTGTGGCTTTCCCTGCCCGCCAGTCCTGGCGGTCCCATTGTGTTTGCCGCGTGGACCGGTTTGCTGGTGACGGCTCTGAATCTGCTCCCCATTGGTCAACTGGACGGGGGGCACGTGGCCTATGCGCTTTTGGGTCGGCGGGCATGGCAACTGGCTTACGTCGCCATCGGCCTGCTGGGAGTTCTGGGCCTTTATCTCTGGGCTACAGGCAACCCGGCCTGGCCCACCTGGATTATCTGGGCCGGGTTGGGCCTCTTTTTCGGCCCTCGTCACCCCCCACCGCTGAACGATATCTCCCGGGTGGGGCCCGGACGGACGCTGCTGGGCATTCTGCTGGTCATCATCTGGGTGCTCACTTTCGTGCCTGTGCCGCTGATACCGGTGCCCGCCCGTTAATGATTTGGCCGAAATATCATGCGCCGAGCGCTCTACGGCATCCTGATCGGGATCGCAGCAGGCCTTCTGCTGGCCCTGGCTGCCTGTCACGAGACCTTCTCTCCTTTGAGATGGCGGGTTCGGGACCCCCTGTATGCTCCCAGCGAGACGGGCGCTCCGGTAGCCATCATCGCGGTAGATGAAGAATCCTTTCGGCGGTACGGGCGGCCGGAGAAGTGGTCGGTTGAACAGTATGCCGCGCTGTTTCAGCGCCTGCGCGAAGCGGACGCGCAGGTTGTGGCTTTTGACTTCCTTCTCCCGCCCGCTGCGGAGACAGCAATCCCGGAGTCCTCGCTGGATGGGTTCTTTGTCTTTCCAGTGCTGGGGGCGGGCACCCCTTCTCCCGCGGATGGGAGCCTGCTCTTTCCATACCTCTTTGGTACCGCTTCCGGCGCCCGGTTTGTTGGACATGTCAACCTGTTTCCGGACGCTGATGGGGTTGTGCGCCGGGTGCCCCTCTGGGTTCGGGCAAAGGGGGAGACCGTACCCGCCATAGCCTGGCGGGCCGCGGCCCTCTACCTCCGTACCGCTGTTTCCCCACCAATGAGTTCCGCGTTCCCATGGGCCGGGTCCACCATCGCCCCGGACGCCACCGGCTGCATTCAGTTCCGCTATCCGAAACGTATCGGGACAATTCCCCGCTACCCCCTGTGGATGTTGCTGGAAGGAGACCTGTTGCCGGAAGCCCTGTCCGGCCGGGTTCTCTTTATTGGCATCACTGCCGGGGAGGAAGCGGAGGTCTACCGTACCCCGGTGGGAGAAATGCCCGGGGTGGAACTCCAGGCCGAGATCGCCACCGCTCTGCTGACCGGTCAGACCCTGGTCCCGGCGCCGCGGCACTTCCTTCCCCTGTTGACCTTTGTGGCGGTGACTCTTTCGGCACTGGTTACCGTGCGCATACGGCCGTTGGTTCTATTCTTTCTCGCCCTATTTGCCGTAGCCGGGGGAGTCCTGGGAGTCTCACTCATCGCGGCGTCCAGCGGCTGGGTGGTGGAGCCGTTGATCCCTTTGGTTGGAGTGTCCGCTGCCTCGGCCACGACGGTCCTTTGGCGATTCTACGAGGAACGGAGACGGCGGGAGCATCTTGCGCGCCTTCTCCGGGGACGGGCTTCCTCCCGGCTGATCGCCCAACTGATGGAGACACCGGACGGGGGAAATCTGCTGAATGCCGATGTCCGCTTTGTTGTGGCTCTTTTCGCGGATGTGCGGGGATTTGTCCGTCTGACGGAGGGACAGGATCCGCGGATGGTACGGGAGGCTGTGAACCTTCATCTTTCTCTATTTACGGACGCGGTGACGGAGTCCGGAGGGATCGTCACCAAATATGTGGGAGATATGATTGCGGCGATTTTTAACGCGCCCTTCCATATGGACCGCCCGGTGGACCATGCCCTGCGAGCCGCTCGGGAGGGGCAGCGCCGTCTGAAGCGCCTGTGGCGAGAGCGCCCCGACCTCCTGCGCCTGCCAATGGGAGTGGGAATCCACGCAGGCGCTGCGGTGGTGGGGTTATTGGGGTCCCCTCACCATCAGGAGTACGATGCCATCGGGGATGCTGTCAATGTGGCAGCCCGTCTCAGCACATACGCGCCTGCGGGTGAGATTTACGTCACCGAGGCGGTTGTCGCTTCAGCGGGGAGAGGATGGAATTTTGAGCCCCTGGGGATTCTCCAGGTGCGGGGAAGGTACGAGCCGGTTATTGCGTATCGCTTGAAAGAAGAATGAACCCTCTGCGCATCCTGCTGGTAGATGACCACATTCTTTTCCGTAAGGGATTGGCCCGTTTGCTGGACGCGCAGCCCGATTTTCAGGTCGTGGGGGAGGCTTCTGACGGAAGCGAGGGGGTGGAGAAGGCCCGGACCCTTCGCCCGGACGTGGTCCTGATGGACCTGCGGATGCCCGTCTGTGATGGTCTGGAGGCGACCCGGCAGATCAAGCGGGAGTTGCCCTTCGTGCGGGTGGTTATTCTCACTGTGTCGGAGGACGATCAGGATTTTCTGGCCGCTATCCGCAGCGGCGCCGACGGGTATCTGGTCAAGAGCATGCGGCCGGAATCGCTCTTTCAGGAACTGCGGGGGTTGGCCCAGGGCGAGGTGCCGCTTTCGCGAACAATGACCGGGAAACTGCTCCGTCAGGTGGCCCGCACCCCTCCGGTCTCCTCCCCATCGGTGCCCCCGCTGCCTCTCTCGGAGCGGGAAATCCAGGTGCTGCGGCTGCTGGCCGAAGGGCTTTCTAACGAAGAAATCGCGGCGGAGTTGGGGATTGCGGTCAACACGGTGCGCAATCACGTCCGCAACATTCTGGAGAAACTGAGACTGCGCAACCGCGTCCAGGCGGCGGTGTACGCGGTGCGCCACGGGCTTCTCTGATATCGCGTATCGCAAATCGCGTATCGCGTATCGCAAATCGCGTATCGCGTATCGCAAATCGCGTATCGCATATCGCGTATCGCGTATCGTTTATCGCGTTGTTGAATCTCGTAAAGTCGTATCACGGCCTTCTGGCAAAGTCTCAAAAAGTCGTACCACCTCTATGGGTTGAAGCTGGCTTGTGATTCCAGAAGGGTGCGATCCTCTGGAGGGTTGACATTTCCCCTCCCCCCCTACCCCC
>Ga0209721_1002657_pt1 | contig 10814 bp, 8 predicted proteins | sample TshhotsprinmetaG_FD_184139 | JGI IMG/M metagenome (GOLD analysis project Ga0209721, IMG submission 184139) | Hot spring microbial communities from South Africa to study Microbial Dark Matter (Phase II) - Tshipise hot spring metaG (SPAdes)... | ecosystem: Environmental > Aquatic > Thermal springs... | reverse complement strand
CGTTGCAGAAACCCGTTAACAGCGAACATTCAAACGAATATGAAGACGCGTTGAAAAACAACAAAAACAAAACGCGGCACTATTTCAAAAGGCGACTTTGTTACCGTCGTTCCAATATTGCTCAATTCCTTTGAGTGAGGGTGTTTCACGGATGAGGATCGCTGTAATAGGAACTCACGGCGTTGGTAAAACTACACTTGTAGAGGAGTTTGTTAAGCGGAAACCGGAATACACCATAATCCCTGAGATAGCGCGTGACATGATTGAGGAAAGAAAAGGGCGCATTAGTTCCTGGTTCGACTTTCAGCTTGAACTCATGATGAGAAAAATTAAAGCCGAGTACGAGCACAGAGAAAATCCCAACATCATCTCCGACCGCACCGCCGTTGACAATTGGGCGTACTGCAATTACTACAAAGTATTTCCGGACAATCTCCTGTACTCGCTTCGCGAACTTGCAATAGGTTACTGCAACAATTATTACGATCTTTTCATTTATCTTCCCGCGTCAGATTTCGTGATCACGCGGAGCAGACATGCCGAAAGGTGCGCGCGAATCGACGAGATAATTGCCTCCATCGTGCCCCGCCTGGAGAAATGTAAGACGCTAAGAGGGAGGGTTGAGGACCGCGTTTCCGCTTTAATAAGCATCGTGGAGCAAACAGAGGGCTCAGATATTTCCCAAAAATAATCCCATTCCCCAGTGCGAATGAATCTTAAATACGCGATAGAACTGACCTTCCACAAGACACGGTCTCGAAAGGTCACGCACTTGCGGGGAAAAAGCGCAAGCATACGTTTTCGCGAGTATCTCTGCGCCGAATTTGCGGTTCACCCTTTTTCAGGGCAATAATTAAATAGCCCCAATGGCTTCGGGGATAAGAAAAAAAGGCCTTTGAGCCCTACGGAGAGGAGGATATTTGAAGTGGCACAAATAACGGTGGACAGGGTAAGGGAGATTCTCGACAGAGAGCAAAGAACCTATGAGAAAAAGCACCCGAAATCCAAAGAACTTTTCGAAAGAACCTCCAAGTACCTGGTGGGCGGCGTGCCGATGTCATGGATGAGAATCTGGGTAGGCGGCTTCCCTGTATTTGTTGAAAAAGCGGAAGGCGTCTACATCTGGGATGTTGATGGGCACAAATACCTTGATCTGTGCCTTGGCGATACAGGCGGACTTTGCGGTCATGCAAACCCCCAGATCGTGGACGCGATTACAGAACAGATGAGGAATCGAGGCACCACCACAATGCTCCCAACGGAAGACTGCATTTGGGTCGCCGAAGAACTCGAAAGAAGGTTCGGCCTTCCATACTGGCAGGTACTTATGACGGCGTCTGACGCAAACAGAATGGCTCTGAAGGTCGCCCGCGAGTACACAGGAAGGCGCCTCATCTTGGCCTTCAATGGCACTTATCACGGGACAGTCGATGAGACTCTATGTGTAAATATTCTCGGGACCCTTATTAACATTCCGGGGCTTATGGGACCGATAGTCGAAGACCCTTCGATCATGACGAAGATGATCGAGTTTAATGACATAGACGCTTTAGAAGAGGCGCTCGCGCCCCAAGATGTCGCCTGCGTAATAACTGAACCGGTGATGACGAATGTCGGCATCATCAAGCCTCAGCCGGGTTTTCACGAAGCCTTGAGAGAAAAAACCCGCAAATACGGCACACTCCTTCTGATAGATGAAACTCACTCTATGTGCGCCGGACCCAGGGGAGTAACCGGGGAAATTGGGCTTGAGCCGGACATATTCGTAGTAGGAAAATTCATCGCCGGCGGATATCCAGGAGCGGCTTTAGGTTTCAGCAAAGAGATAGCCGAGTGGTTCGCGAAAAGAAGACCATGGCATACCTTTTTCGGTTTCGGCGGTACATTATCCGGGAACGCCACAGCCGTAGCGGGAATGAAAGCGGCGCTGCAAAACGTTCTGACGGAGGAAAAATTTTCCCGTATGGTCGAACTCGCAAAAAGGATGGAGGAAGGAATCGCAAAAATCATAAAGGAGAACGACCTGGGCTGGTATGTTGAGCGAATAGGCTGTCGTGTGGAGTTCAGATTCATGCCCAATCCGCCCAAGAACGGCGCCGAGGCGCTTTTCCACGAAGTAGATTACAACCCGGTTGACCTCATCGGCGAAGGACTGACCGGACCCCTCGAAGAGCTAATTCACATATACTGCGCTAACAGAAACATCCTGCTCACCCCCGTTCATGAAATGGCGCTCGTGGGTCCCACCGCGACGGAAGAGGACATCGACCATTACATGAGCGTTATAGCTGAACTCGTAAGCGAACTCGTGTCGTGATTCGTCAGGGAAACGCGCTTTTTGGAAATCTACGATGAGGGTAGGCACAAGTTAGGTCACGCTGGCATTGAGCGGACAGGCAAGTTTGTCTGAGAGCTGCTTTACGTCGCCTTCCTTTCCAAACCTTATCTCCGAGGCGCGAAATGGGCTTGGATGGAAAGAGATGAACTGTATTCGGGAAAATTGATATACGTTGATAACGCCGCCTCATCCTGGCCGAAACCCCGCTCCGTCATAAAAGCGATGTGCGATTTTATGGAGAAAGCCTGCGCTAATCCCGGGCGCTCCGGTCACCGCATGTCCATAGAGGCATCAAGGATACTCTACAACACCAGGAATGAGCTTTCGGATCTGTTAAACGTCCGGGACCCTTTGAGAGTGGTGTTTTGCTCAAACGCGACCGAAGCCTTGAATCTCGCCTTAAAAGGACTGATCACGGAAAAAGACCACGTCATCACAACGGCGTTAGAACACAACTCAGTGATGAGACCGCTAAGAGAGCTTGAAAATTCCGGCGCGCAAATCTCAATCCTTAAATGCTCGCAGGACGGAATACCGCAAGCCCAGGATCTCGAAAATCTGATAAGGAAAAACACGAAACTCGTCGTTATAAATCACGGTTCCAACGTTACGGGCGCCATCGCGCCGTTGAGCGAAATTGGAAAAATCACACGGGATGCGGGTCTTCTTTTGCTCGTGGACGCGGCTCAGACTGCAGGTTGTTTCCCGATAGACTTTGAAAGAGACCAAATAGACCTTCTCGCCTTCACCGGGCACAAAAGCCTTCTTGGTCCTCAGGGAATCGGGGGTCTGGTGATTGGGGAAAGGGTGGACATCGAAAGACTCAAGCCGCTAAAGACTGGCGGGACGGGCAGCAGGTCCGAATACGAACATCAGCCTGACTTTCTTCCTGACAAATATGAAAGCGGTACTCCCAACACAGTGGGGGTCGCAGGAATTCTTGCCGGCGTTCAATTTGTAAAAAAGAGATCCGTCGAGAGCATAAGAGAGCATGAAATGAAGCTTACAGGTGTGCTCATCGAAGGCTTTGAAAAAACGGGCGGTGTCAGAGTTTACGGACCTAAATCATTGGAAAAACGCATTGGAATCGTGTCGATCAACATAGACGGAATGCCTCCAAGCGAGGTTTCGTTTTGTCTCGATCGGGAGTTCGGGATACTAACGCGCCCCGGTCTTCATTGCGCTCCCTTGGCACATAAGACTATCGGGGCATTCCCGCAGGGCACGGTTAGGTTTAGCCCGGGCGTGTTCAATACAGAAGAGGAAATGACTACGATAATCGAGGCGGTTTGTCAAATTGCCAGGAGAGGCTGACCGAACCGGTGAAGAGAAGCTGATCGCGCTTTTCCGCTCAACAAACGAGGCGATGAAGGCGGAAAGCGTACTCAAAGAAGCGCATCTGCCGATTACGCTTCGCCCGGTGCCGAAACATATAAGTTCAGATTGCGGCGTATGCGTGGAATTTCCACCTGACGTGCGCGAAAACGTGGTCCTGGTTCTGAAAGAAAACAAGATCCAATTCTTTGAAATAACACCAATCTAAGGACCGATGCGTTCGGGCAACCATTTTTCGAGTTCATGCGTGAGCAAAGAAATTTGCGAAATTAACTTTTCAGGTATTAAACTGCTTTGAGCGATAACGCTTGAATGTTTCTGTTCTGTGGGGGTGCAAATTGAAAAAGGTCAGGACATTGGCTCTCTTATCGCTTTCTGCGATTGCGCTCGCGGTGATTAGAATCCTTCTTCGCTTGTTTAAATCGAAGCCAAAAGTTTCCGGAGAGATAACTTTAAGCGGATTAAGCGCTCCCGTGAGAGTGCTCTACGACAAAGCCGGGATTCCCCATGTTTTCGCCGAAACGGACGAAGATGGCTTGAAAGCCATGGGGTACATCGTCGCGCAAGACCGTCTTTTTCAGATGGACACTATGAGGAGAATAGCAAGCGGCACCCTCTCGGAACTGATTGGATTCATGGGAATCGATATAGACCGATTTATGCGCACGATAGGCCTGCGCGAGCTCGGTGAGCGATTTTCAAAAAACATAAGCGAGGAAACATCAAAATTAGTGGGGGCATACGTTGAGGGAGTAAACGCTTTTATCAACCTGCCTCGGAAGTGCCACCCCGTGGAGTACATGATTCTCGGCAGCAAACCGCTTCCATGGAAGCTCGAAGACGCCTTCACGGTGGGGATATTCCTATCCTGGATGCTTGACGCCGCATGGCCCGCGGACATCATGCGGGAGAAAATATATCGGAGGCTCGGAAAGGATATGGCAAAAAAGATACTTCCAACGACATCCGACATATGCGTGCCAGTCTGCCGCATTGATGGCGAAGGCTGCAAAGCGGAGGCGCTCGAACCGGGTGAGGAAATCGACTGGGAATTTGAAAAAGAGCCCGCCGGGGGCCAGTGGTTAAAGGGGAAATGCCGGTCGGCAAGCCTTATCGGCTCCAATAACTGGGTTGTGGGGGGCTCAAAATCGACCACCGGCAAGCCCATCCTTTGCAGCGACCCACACATCGAGCACATGGTCCCGAGCACACTGTACGTCTCGCACCTTCACACACCCTCATTCAATGTGATAGGTGCCGGATTCGTTGGAATCCCCATCGTCGGGATCGGGCACAACGAACGATGCGCTTGGGGAGTAACCAGTTTCGACCCGGACCTGGTCGACCTCTTCGTCGAGAAATTCGAATCAGAGGATTCCGACAAGTACCTCTACAAAGGGGAGTGGCTCACGGCAGAATCTCGGGTCGAGGAAATAAAGGTAAGGTTAGGACGCACGAGAAAACTAAAAGTCCTAAAGACGGTACACGGACCGATAATAAAGAGGAAAGCCGACAGGGGGTTAGCGCTCAAATGGACAGGCATGGACACTTCATTTGACATTCTGGGTCCATTTTTGAAGATGAACGCTTCACGTAACTGGTCAGAGTTCAGGGAGGCACTCCGCGACTACCTCGGTCCCGCGTTCAACTTCGTTTACGCGGACATTGAGGGAAACATAGCCTATCAAGGAGCGGCTAAAGTTCCAGTGAGGGCGAGCGGCGATGGCTCGATCCCATGCCCGGGGCATGACGGGAGCGCCGACTGGCTTGGTTACATACCTTTTGACGAAATGCCGACCGCGCTTAACCCGCCGGAGGGATGGATAGCGACAGCGAATAACTGTGTGGTTTCAGAGGGTTATCCTCACCTGATAACTACTTGCTGGGGGGCGCCGTACAGGCAGGCAAGGATCGCTGAACTGCTCCAGTCAAAGGAGAAGATTTCGATCGAGGACATGAAAATGATTCAGGCTGACGTCTTCACGCTCACTGGCAAACGCTTCTGCGACTGGGTAAGACAGGCTTCGAAAAACGCGACCTTAAAAGGTGAACTCAAAGAAGCGGTTGATCTGCTCTTATCTTGGGATTACATGGCAAAGAAAGAATCGGTAGCCACCACAATCTACTATTTCGGGTTCAAAACACTTTCCAAAAATCTACTCGAGCATAAACTCGGAAGCGAACTTTACGACGAGTATTCCCACACCTGGGTAAACATGAGGCTTGCCGTAGAAAACATTGTCTCGGAGAAAGACCCGTTCTGGCTGGATGAAAGGTTTGAAGATTATGACCAGCTCATTCTCGAATCGCTTGAGGAAGCGCTTTTTGAGATCAAGAAAAATACTGGCACCAGCGATATGAATTCCTGGCAATGGGGTCGTATCCATACTCTGTCGGCATTCCATCCGCTCGGGCTCGTATGGCCGCTTACAAAGATATTCAACGTAGGACCCGTGCCCAGAGACGGTGAATCGGAGACGGTTGACAACGCGCTAACCGAGGAAGACCCGCAAACCCAGGTTCTTGCGAGGGGTTCCATGGGCGGCTCCACAAAACTTGCCATCCTTCCCGATCCGAACTCCGTCAAAACCTATGCCGGACCCCTGTGCCGGTTCATCGCGGACCTATCAGACTGGGACAATTCTCTTATGATCCTTGACGTCGGGCAATCCGGACACGTCTTAAGCCCCCATTATAAAGACCATTTCGAGAAATGGAACAGGCATGAGTACTTCAGGCTCGAATACTCACATATTGAGCCCGTTAGCGTTCTGACCATTAAGCCATCTTGAGCGATCCAGAATGGTACGGGGTAAAGATAAAGGATTGACCGAGTTTTGATAAGAAGGATTAAGAAAAAAACCTGTATTACGTACGGGTTTCCTGAATTGCTTTCCCAAAGCCGATTCCGTACATAGAGTAGAAGCGAGAAAAAACGATGAGATACGGGTGACGAGATTGGGTTTCTGGGATTTTTTCGAATCTTTGAAAGAAAGAGCAGAGTTCTGGGATGTTTCAAACATCTTTTCTCTGCGCGTTAAGGGAAGGATACCAAGGTGGCTCCTTCCCGCGTGCATTGCGTGCGTCATTGGCTTGGTAATCATAGTAGCAGCCGTGGTGAGCACAAGGAGCGATTCTCCCCCAAAAAACGAGGTTAAGAATATCCTTAACGGTCAAAAAGCGTCAGGCGGAACCGATAAAGAGAAACAAGAAAAGGGAAAATCCCCGGAAGAGAAAGACAGCGCGAAGAAGGACGATGGCACGGATGAGGATTTACAATCCCTCGAGAAGGATGAATATGTGCCCGAAAACCCTGTTTTCCCCAGTTTTCCCCTGACAGCAGCCGCCCGTACCGGGGAAAGAACTCCCACACGCATAACGAGCCCGAGCATGAAGCTCATATTCAAATGCTACGGAAGGGCGCATGGGGTTGGCATGTGCATGGACGGGGTAAGCGCGCTTGCGCGTTCGGGATACAGCGCGACGCAGATACTTTCCTTCTACTACTCAAACATCTCATTCGGGACTTGCGACGAGTACCAGAAGATCAGGGTAAAGGGAAGAAACGGGAAAATTCTCACTCTTTCCCTACGCGAATACCTGTACAGACTGACCGAAGAGCCAGACTCGTTTCCCTATGAAGGCTTGAAGGCTTTGTATATCGCCGCAAGAACCTACACGCTTTCGTGTATAAGAAGAGGGAAACATTCGCGCGATGGTTTTGACATCTGCTCGAGCGGCGGCTGCTGTCAGGCATTCGACGAGAACAAGAACATTTCTAAATTCCCCATGAGCATTCGGGCCGTAAACGAAACAGCGGGACAGATAATGCTTTACGAAGGCGAGCCGATAATAGCCGCTTACTGCGGCTCATGCGGGGGCCATACCGAAAACAACGAGGATATTTGGGGCTCAAGACCCATGCCTTATTTACGGGGAAAACCCGACCCCTACTGCTCTTCTTCGCCAGGATTCGTTAAGACGCTCGAGATTAACGCCGCTCAACTTGAAAGCAAGCTTTCCTCCTCACCTGCCACAAACGTTGGAAGGCTTAAGCTCATAGACCTTACCGACAGAACGCCTGGCGGAAGGGTCAGAACCGCCAGACTCGGAGGAAGCCTCGGCGAGAAAACCGTCAAAGGAAGCGTTTTCGCGAAAGCGCTCGGTTTCCGCAGCACCAAGATCGAATACACGATAATCGAATGATGTGGGAGTGGGAAGACCAAAAAAGGACACCACTTATTTGATGATGATTTCATAGAAAACCGGGATCAGAAAAATATTTAAAACCGCCGCGCACCCACAAATATCAGAAAGCTTTTCTCTCCAAAAGGGGGCTGGATCTAACCCACAGCCACATTTCAAACCAACAATACGCCTACTTAAGCGCCTCGGTAAGCGTTACGAATTTGTACCCTTCAGATTTCAGTTCTGAAATTATCGGCGGCAAAGCTTCCTTTTGCTGCGGGGAATTGCAGTGCATCAGGACAACCGCCCCTGGGGAAGCCTTGGATACCACTCTCGCCCGTATCGAGTCCGGGGTTTCCTGGCTCATCCAGTCAAGAGAATCTATCGTCCAGTATACGCTGAGATAGCCAAGTTCGTTAACCTGACTTATGAGCTCTTTGTTCCTTGCCCCATATGGAAATCTGAAGTAAGGCTTTGTCGATATCCCGGTTAGACCCTGGACAATACTCTCCGTTTTCTCTAACTCACGGGCCAGTTTGCCAACTCCCGACTCGACAAAATTCGGATGTGAATAAGAATGGTTGCCGAGCTCATGCCCGAAAGCCGCTATTCTTTTTACAATCTCCGGGTATTTCTCCGCAAATTGTCCGGTCAGAAAGAAGGTCGATGTTATACCGTGCTCATTCAGCTCCTCAAGTATAGAATCAACCGAGGCAATACCTGCCCCGGCATCAAATGTCAGGGCAATTATTTTCTCAGACGCGTTTCCCCTGACTACCTCTCCCCAGCCCAGCTTGGAGGCGAGAGCTTGCTTGTCAACGAAGCGCCAGGCGGGTAAATCGGGCTTCCCTATTACTTTTTCATTCCTCGAGATATCAAGCGATATCGGGGATGAACCCCAAAAATTCTCAATCCTCTTTCCAGCCACAATCCCGCGGCGTCTCCCCTCGATGAGAATCCTGACCCTTCTCACATCCCCAAGCTGAGTGACAGTGTTGGCAACAGCCCATAGACAAAGCAGCTGGTTTTCGCTACTCCCGGAAACGATGTTGGCGTCCGTCAACACTTCCTTACTGAAATCAACAACCAGCATACCGTTTGATTTCACTACCTTGAGCACCCTGGTAGTGGGAGGGAGTACGGGCATAAGTCCTGTAGCTGGAGGCGGTCCTGTGATTAACGCCTCAATAAGATACTTGTAAGGATTTTCTGACATCTGTATTCTCTTTATGACTGGCTCAAGATAGGAGACACTCCCCTCACGAGCGATGAAATAAATCTTTGCCTCAGAAGTACTCGGAACTGTCCGAGAATAATTCTGGCAACTCAGAACCACCGCTATACAAAAGAGCATTATAAGCAGAAATGCGATCCCCCATTCTAAGACCCCGTGTGGAAGGGTTTTTTCCCCGGTAGAATCATATTCAATTTTTGCGATTTCGTTTTCATAGTGCATTCTTGTCAAAAACATTCAAAAAATTTCAATGGCGAAAACCCCGATAATTTTTGGAAATGCAAGTTCGGCTCATTATGCTTATTTAAAGATAAAAGATAACCAAGAGCTCATCATTCGCGGAGTCGAACCAGAAGCGAAAATTTCATGCGAACCCACGCTCCGCGAAAATACCTCAAACCGCAAGACCTTTCTGCCTGGATAGATTTAAAAAATTAGGCCATTCAACCTTGAAACGGTTAAGCGCTGTACCACCCTTTTGAAACTCCGTCGTATAATCGCCGCGCGCTTGCGCCGCCTGACACCCTCTCACCAAAGCCTCGGCCCTAACCCGCAAAAGCTCAAGCATTTCAAGAAACTTGCTGTGTATTTCAACCATTTCCCTGTCTGGAAGCAGCTGTTCCACGACAGACTTCAAATCGGAGGTCCTCTTATAAAGGTCCTGTAGTTCCGCCATTAGACCCGCGGGAACATACCCTGCCTTGTAACGGCACTCACTGTTTGCTCTGTTTGCGTAACCTGAAATTTGCTGATGAACATTGCCTGCTTCAATAATTCTCTTTGTAATTTCTTCGGCATATGCGGCGCCACTCACTTGCCCCTTAACCTCAATATTTCTCACGAACTGTTCAATGATTGCTCCTGACTTATCATAAATCGAAATTAGCAACTCATGGCTACCACCGGTATCCGATACTATCTCCATCTTGAACGGGGCATCCGTGAGCGTTCCTTTTTTCTTTTTGTCAAGGTATACCTCGATTTTCCCGAGTTTGTCCGGGTTTTTAACCTGCGCTTCTATCGGAATGTTCTTTCCTGAAATCACGCTGCCTTCCTTCGGAGTCATGATTTCGACTCCCGAGCCTTTTCCACTTATTAGAAACAACAAAACGGTCGTAACAACCACGATAAGCGCAATGGCTCCCACGGCAATCCCCAAAATAACAGGGGTTTTCTTCCGCTCAAATTCTTTTCCTTTCGCGGAAGGGGAGCGGCAACCGCTGGGATCGGCTCACCTCTTAATATGGTCCCCTGGCTTTCGGTGAGAGCGGGAGCACGAAGAATGGTCTGATCGGGAGAAGAGGTAGCAAGGGTTGGGGAAGATTGTTCCTCTATGTCCTTTTCCATCTCGAGCGCATCTGTATATCTGTCGGATGGATTCTTGGCGCAGGCTTTCATGATTACGGCCTCAAGGTATGCAGGTATCTCCGGGTTGAGGAGGTGTGGGAGCTCTGGTTCTTCATGAACTATCTTATACAGGATGCTTGTGGGAGAAGAAGAACGGAAAGGCGATTTGCCCGTTAGCATCTCGTAGAGAAGCACTCCGCACGAGAATATGTCGCTTTGGGGACCCGCCACCTCACCTTTCACCTGCTCGGGGCTCATGTAGCCGGGCGTACCAAGCACTCTCCCAGCGGATGTCAGGGTTGATGAGGATGAGATGTGAGCTATGCCGAAGTCCGCCACCTTTACCCTCCCGTCCGGAAGGATGAAGATGTT
>Ga0209721_1002655_pt1 | contig 10820 bp, 11 predicted proteins | sample TshhotsprinmetaG_FD_184139 | JGI IMG/M metagenome (GOLD analysis project Ga0209721, IMG submission 184139) | Hot spring microbial communities from South Africa to study Microbial Dark Matter (Phase II) - Tshipise hot spring metaG (SPAdes)... | ecosystem: Environmental > Aquatic > Thermal springs... | reverse complement strand
CTAACTAAAGGGTAGGTTTTTGGCGAGTGATTCTTTAAGGCTCCTATATACCTTTTTTGAGGCTTTTTATCAAGGTTTTCTATTGATAATATTGTCATTTCGTAATACTTTTCACGCATGATTCAGGTTAATTTATGAATCCACAGAAGAAAAGACAACTGCTTCCATGCCTTTTTCTGTCCGGTCTGCAACAGCAATTCAGAAAGAGGAAAGATACCCTGCCCCTGAACCGGTCCGACTAACGGAGGTCCTAGAGTTAAAAGCAAATGTTGCCGAGACGCACTCAACCTCTGTTTGCGAAATTCTTGAGGCGGGAATGGGAACAAACATTGAGAGAGAGAATGACCGGCAGTTCCTTACAGGGAATGCTCTTAATTTTAATTCAAATAACCAAAGGGGTTACTTCTTCACAAGAATTAAGACTTCAAAACTGGGAAAGATTGCTCATGTCTGGCTATGGGAGGGGAAGGAGTTCCATCGAATCGAAATGGATGTTAAGCCTCCGGCATGGTCGGTTTATAGTTACCTAACCTTCCAACCACAACACGTTGGAAACTGGAAGGTCGAAGTCAGAGAGGGCGGTCAGACCCTGACGAGCCTCAACTTCAAAGTCCTTCAATAAAAATAGCAAGAAAGAAATCCTTCCGTTTGACATTTCAAGTTTCTAACAGAATCAGGTCCGGGTCTTCGAGGCGGGCAATCACTTTATTAAGAAATTGGGCGCCTTCGCTAATGTCCACTGTCTTTGGCCAGATAGGAAACATGAGAATTAATTTATTTCCAAAAGCCAGTCGCCTTTGAAACCTTTTCAATATTAAAACCTAACTTCCCGGCAAGGGTAATCAGATTTGAAGGAAAGGGTTTCTGAACACCCTCGCCCCACCAGGACTCCTCAAGGAACTTCAAATACTCATCCAATATCCCGTCCATCAAATCCTGTGCTTCCCAAAGATCGAGAGAGAAATCCCACTTCATCGCCGAATCGAGGAGGGCTATGATCTCGTGAACCAACTCTTCCTGGCTTCGAAGATCCGAATATCCTCTCTTATGAAGGGATTTCACCTTCTCATTGACGACTTCGTTTAGAACGGAAAGGGACTTCTCTTTTCTCAATTTACACCCGTATCTCTTAGAATCTTCAACGATCCGGTCAATGGTCTCCATTGCGATAGATAATTTGAAACCACTCTTCAGTTTTTCGACTTCTCGGAACAACTGATGACTCAGTGTCATCTCTATGATAATCTTTATCTCATCAGGAATCGCCAACCCCTCTTTTGACAGAATCTCGATGGCTGGCTTTGCCCTTTCAAAAATGTCTGAATAAATCTGTGTAGGATCACCAACTCTCTTCTCCATGAATCTCTGTAAGATTTCTTCTCTCTCCTCTTTCAAAATATCTCGAATCGTAAAGGTCTGATGTCCGAGAATTGTGTTTAGGGTCTCTTTTAACCTCTCCTCCCCTTTCTCAAATCCATCCATTATCTTCTGTTTTAAGGTATTGAAATCAAACATTCCCCTATCTTCAGAAACCCAATTTTGAATAGAGTCGAACCTGGAAGAAATTAATCCGTAAAGGAATTCCTTTGGCTCTGGAATGACATCAGAGATCACCTTCGCTTTCCCAAGCAAGAGTAATCGGTCATTGCGCTCCACCCGCTCTTGTTCAACTGTTTCCACTCGAAAGGAGAAAAGTCTCCTCTCCTTTACCTGATTGTCAAAAAGAGAGGAGATGATATGATGATTCACCACCTGCTCGAGGCTGACCTGTCTGGGTCTCACAAGACTCTCATAGATCTGGTGGCCATCTCCCATTTCAGGCAGGTTGCTCCGTCCCAAAGAGAGAATCTGGAGGAATCTTCTTTCGACCTCCGGACCTGAAAATTCTTCTGCAAACTGGATCGCTCTGGAGGCATGTTGGAGGATGAGGACTGTTTCCAAACCTGCCATATCAGCAAAAAACCATCCACAGCTTGTAAACATCCGGAGCGTATGCCTCTCCATCTCTAACAATTTGAGACCCTTAATCCTGGTTTTTTCATCGAAACCTGGACGGCCATAATGCTCGAAGAATCTGGTAATGCTCTCGGAAGACCGATTCATGATCACGTCAATATAACCATTTCTCGCCTCCCATGGATCTTTAAATATCTTTTCCCCCTCCCTCTCAAAGATTACGGCGATATCATCCCTCAGCAGGTTGAGCGCCTCCCTTAAGGGCCTTCTCCATTCCTGATTCCATCCGGGCCTTCCACCGGTACTGCAACCACAATCCTCTTTCCAACGTCCCACGCCATGGCTGCAGCTCCATGCGGTTCCTTCGCCCATCGGTCCTTCATCAATCTCCACCTCATCAATGGGAGGAAACCTTTTTAGAAAAGCACCGTAATTGAGAATTTCAAAACCCTGCCTGGAAAGCCCTCTATTTAAGGCATAGGCCAGTGCCATCTCACCAAATTTTTTATGATGTCCGTAGGTTTCACCATCCGTTGAGACATGGATGAGTTGAGGGCCTTTCTTCGAGCGAGCAAAGGCCTGGGCGAAGCGCTGACAGAAACGATCTCCGTCTTTCAATAGTTCTCCAAAGGCGATCTCCTTGGAGATCACCCCGTCATAGAAAAAGATATCAATAAACTGATCCTCCTGCCTCTTGCCAGATCTGTCCTTAAGAAAACAGCGATAGGCCCGTGTTGTATCAACCTTTCCCTTGGAGATATCCAGCCATCGCTTGCTTCCGAGGGGTCTCGCCTTCAGTGCCTGAAAAGGGCTTAGGATGAGAAAACGAAGGCCGCACTGTATCAACACTTTCAGCACGGAATAATTGACAGCTGTCTCGGGAAGCCATATGGCTTCCGGTTTCCGATGAAAGTGCCTTTCGAAGTCCGCCATCCCCCACCGGACCTCTGTCTCCTGATCTCTCTCATTGGCCAAGGGCATGATCAGATGATCATAGACCTGGGCGATTGCATTTCCATGTCCGAAACGCCTGAGACTCTCTCGGTCCGCTTCAAGGATCTTCTGGTAAACGAGTGGTTTCTCCTTCTCTATCCATGAAAGGAGTGTAGGCCCAAAATTGAAACTGAGGAAGGAGTAGTTGTTGAGGATATCGAGGATCTTGCCCTGGTCATCCACAATTCGTGCGTATCCGTTCGGCCGATAACATTCGAAGGTAATCCGCTCATTCCAGTCATGAAAAGGAGAGGCGCTCTCTTCACGTTCAATGGCTTCCAGCCACGGATTCTCTCTCGGAGGCTGATAAAAATGTCCATGAATAGCCACGAATGCGTCTTTCATCTTTCTAATTATCCTTTTTTCTGTAGTCTAAGTTATATCTAATTTGAGCATCTTTTTATGCCATTGTATCGCAACCCCTTAAGTGGCTTCTATTGCCTACCTGTCCGTCCGGCAGGCCGGCAGCAGGCAAGCAAGGCTAAAGCCTTGCGCTACAGATAACTCCCCTATTCCCTCTTACCCTAAGAGGGGAAACTCCTCCCCTTAAAATAAGAGGAGGACAGGTGGGGTTAGGTATGGACTATTTCGAATCTGTTAATAACCAATATGAATTAAAACGGTAGGGCAAGCCTTTAGGCTTGTTTTAAGCAGGGCTAAAGCCCTGTCCTACGTTTCAATACTTTATGACGCAGATATCTTAATGAACTTTAGGCACTTTAGTCACTTCAAACTTTAGCATTTAAACGAGTATAATTCAGTAACCCTCCGGCAAGGAGGATAGCGATCTCTCTCTGGTTCAGCCCGTGTTGAACTTCAAAGCCCCATCCCTTCGTCACGTTTTGGACGGTCAATGATCCATTCACCTGGAGGCGATCACGCACCCCCTCGATCCTCAGTTGATCCCCCTGCTTAATCCTTTCATAATCTTTTTCATCCCTAAACATCAGGGGAAGGATGCCAAAGTTGATCAGGTTGCTTCGGTGAATGCGAGCGTAGGACTTCACGATAATGGCTTTAATGCCCACAAACATGGGAGCGATTGCGGCATGTTCCCGGCTCGACCCCTGACCATAATTCTCTCCCCCTATGACAAATCCACCTCCCTGTTCGATTGCCTTCTTAAAAAAATCATGATCCACCCTCTCGAAGAGGTGTTTTGAAATGGCAGGGATATTCGACCGCAGGGGAAGGACCCTTGCTCCGGCAGGCAGGATGTGATCCGTTGTGATATGATCTCCCACTTTGAGAAGGACAGCTCCCTCAATCATATCTTCCAAGGGACCCTTTGTTGGAAGGGGTTTGATATTGGGCCCCCTCTCGATGACAACCTCTTCAGGATTTGGGGAAGGAGCAAGGATCATGCTGTCGTCAATGTAAAACCTCCTTGGCATTAGAATACGAGGAGGCTTTATATTCAAAATTCTCGGATCGGTGATGACCCCTGTTAATGCAGAGGCGGAGGCAATATATGGACTGGCCAAATAGACCTGATCATCAGGGGTGCCGCTTCGGCCAGGAAAGTTGCGATTCATCGTTCGTATAGAGATTGTTCCAGTGGGAGGCGATTGTCCCATCCCAATGCAGGGACCACAAGCGGACTCCAAAATACGAGCCCCTGCGCTAATGAGATCGGCCATCGCACCATTTCGAGCAATCATCTCAAAAACCTGCTTCGATCCAGGCGTAATCGTCAAGCTGACATCGGGATGGATCTTTTTCCCCTTAAGGAACTTGGCAACACCCATCAAATCCATATAAGAGGAGTTGTTGCAACTTCCGATACAGACCTGTCTCACCTGTCTACCCACGACCTCTGTGATAGGTACCACTTTGTCAGGGCTGGGAGGCTGGGCAATGAGAGGCTCCAGTTTTCCAAGATCGATCTCAATGATCTGATCATAAGAGGCATCTGAATCCGCTTCGAAAGGCATCCAATCCTTCTGCCTCTCCTGAGCCTTCAAAAATTCGAGGGTTCGCTCATCGCTTGGAAAGATTGTGGTTGTCGCTCCTAACTCCGCTCCTAAGTTTGCAATCGTGGCCCTCTCCGGAACTGAGAGCATCCTCACGCCAGATCCTCCAAACTCGAAGATCCTTCCCACACCTCCTTTGACAGTCAAACGTCTGAGAAGCTCAAGAATGATATCCTTCGAGGAGACCCATGGACCTAACCTTCCTCTCAGCTTCACCAGGACCACCTCAGGCATCTTAAGATGGTAAGGCCCACCTGCCATGGCAATCGCGACATCGAGGCCACCAGCGCCAATGGCAATCATCCCCATGGCACCTGCATTGGGCGTATGGCTGTCAGAGCCGAGAAGTGTGACTCCAGGTTTAGCAAATCGTTCCAGATGAATCTGATGGCAGATACCATTGCCAGGTTTGGAAAAGAAGATTCCGTACTTGGCTGCAAAGGTCTGTAAAAACCGGTGATCATCGGCATTCTCAAAACCTGTCTGAAGGGTATTATGATCTACATAACTGACAGAGAGATGGGTTCTCACTCTTGGAATCCCCAGGGCTTCAAATTGAAGATAGGCCATCGTGCCAGTGGCATCCTGTGTAAGGGTCTGGTCAATGCTAATGGCGATATTTCCACCGGTTTCAAGGGTTCCACTTACCAGATGAGACTCAAAAATTTTCTGAACGAGGTTCTTTCCCATGGACTTCCTTTCACCCCTCACACCCTCCCCTCAGGAGAGAGGGATAGTCAAGACGCTTGTCAAAATGGACACCAAATTTGTACTAATCGGTACAATCGAAAGTTTCGGATTTTCCCTAAAAATTTCAAAAATGATAATGGATGCCTCCTGGCTTTGTCAACGCAGAACCTGCCTGTGATTCTATGTTTAAACTGTCTTGCCGATAAATCGTGTCGTTCCCATGAAAATGACGATTCCACCAATGAGCAAAACCAGCGTATTGAGAGCTATCCACAAAACGACAGGGCGGCCGGATGAAAACGGATAGGGAAAGCTTCGTCTATAGAAAAACAGATCCACCAGATTGGCAGCAGGACGGGAACAAATAAAAAGCCCAAACACCACACCGATGAGGCCATCCAGACTATTTAAACCTGTCAGCGTCTGTCGGGAAGAGATCAGCCCGCTATAAATGACCCCAAGCACGGCTAATATTGATAAAATGGTGATCCTGAGTTGGCTTTGGTGATAACCCATATTGGTCCATCGTTAGGATACAAAAATGGAAAGCTGAGGTCAAATTTAAATGGTCCAACCTCCTACCCGGTAAGGTCACCCGTGTCTTTGAGAAAAAGATTGAATATGAATCAAAATGTGGTATCCTATGATAGAGGAGAGGAAATTGGTTAGGTTAGCCTGTGAAGTCATTGGTGCTTGGCCCTGCACCATTGCCGCCTATGATCAGGAGGCTATGGATCGGCTGCTCCCCATTGATGGAGAGGAAGAATTGACCATCTATTTGGCCTCCTTTCGGAAAGTCTGAAATGGGATGTAGGCTAAGGATATACCCCTTCTTCAAGCAAGGATACATAATTGAAAGAGATCGGATGGGCTCAATTAAGGGCGAATTTGAGAAAGGAAGGTGATGAGGATGTATTTTATAACCGTTTCGGAGATGCTTGGAACGAATGGGGAAAAGATTGCGAAGCAGGTGGCAAAGGAATTGGGTTACATTCTTTATGGAGAGGATGAACTCTTTAAAGCGGCCGATGAGATGGGCTATCTCACGGATATTAAAAAGTTGGGTGAAAAGAGCCCGGCCATCCTCGAAAGGTTCTTCACTGAGAAACCAAAGATCTATCTTGATCGTCTCCAATCCGTCATCTATGAGGTGGCAAAAAAAGGGGATGCCGTTTTCTTCGGCCGAGGAAGCCAGCTTCTTCTCCATTCGTTTGAATGTGCCTTCCATGTCCTGATAACAGGCTCAATGGAAAAGAGGATCAAAAGAGTGATGGAGGAGAAACAAATCAACCGGGAGGTGGCCGAAAGGATGATCCATCAATCCGATCGTAACAAAAGAGGATTCATCCAGTTTGCTTTTCATGAAGACTGGCTCAATCCCAACCTATATGATCTCATCCTGAATACGGATAAGTTAAGCATTGATTCAGCGGCCAAGATGATCACCACTGGAGCCAGATCAGAAGAGATTAAATCCTGTGGGATGGATTCGGTCACCAACTTGAGGAAACTTTCGATCCAGCGCCAGATTGAGTCAGCGCTTCTTGAGGCGGGTTTATGGAGTTCGTATCTCTTCTTCACCATAGAGGACGGAGACCAGGTTAGAATTTTTGGAATGGCCAATTCTCAAGAGGAAAAGGGAAAGATCGAGACCCTCGTAAAGAGAGTGAAGGATATTAAGAAGGTATCGAATGACCTGGTCATTGTGAGAACCCCAATGACCTGAGCTTCAGAAGGGATGCAACAACCGATGATGGGGCGAATCCGATGGATTGCCCCTCTTCTTTTTTATGGCACGAACATCCATTGGCAATATTTCTTCTCAATACGATCAACCACCTCGTAAAGCATCACCCCCAACACCCCCATTCCCATGATGCCCGTATACATGGAGAGATAATCGAGCGTACTCCACGCATCGAGAATGAAAAAACCAAGGCCATTCTCTGTGGCAAAGGATTCAACAAAGAAGAGCACAGCGATTGAAGTGCCGATACTGATCCTCAGGGAAGTCAGGATCTTCGGAAGACAGGCCGGAAAGATTGCATGATAGAAGATCTGTTTGGGCCGGGCGCCCAGAGAGAGGACGGATAGAATCTGCTCTTCATCAATCCCCCTGGCAGCATCCCGGGTCGTCACCAGGATCTGAAAGAAGACAATGATAAAGATGATGAAGATTTTGGATAGATCGCCCAATCCAAAGAGGAGAAGGATCAGGGGAAGAAAGACGATCTTGGGAATCGGATAGAGGAGGTAGATCATGGGTGAAATCAACTCATCCATCTTTCTCCTTCTCCCTAAATAGAGCCCAAAAGGAACAGCGGTGACCAGCGCACCGAAGAGGCTTAAAAGAATCCTGTAGCCGCTTACACCAAAATGCGTTCCAAGTCCCTTTCCCATGGCAGGTTGCAAAGATGCAAAAACTGCATGAGGATATGGAAGGATTGGAGTCTTAAACAGAAAGGCCAAGATATACCAGACTCCGAAAACGACGAGGACAGCAAGCAATGTCCGATAGTTAAACATTCTCACCTCTTCAGATAGCTTCTCAGCAGGTTGCAGTATTGATGAAAGAGATCGCTCTTCCTGTATTCAGGGTCTCTCTCAGCCATCCGGACTCTATTGATCGAGAGAAGATCATACCCTCCTTCGTTCATCACCAGAGCCTTTTCCCCTAAAAAAACCGCCTCCTCAATGCTGTGGGTCACATGGACAAGGCCAAGTTCCCTCTGGCGGCAGATCGAAAGAATCAGATTCTGCAGATGTTCTCGCGTGAAGGCATCAAGAGAGGAAAAAGGTTCATCTAACAAAAGGAGCGAGGGCTTCAGAGCCAGCGCCCTGGCAATCGCAACCCGCTGTTTCTCTCCGCCGCTTAACTGATTCGGGAAACGGTCCAGAAGATGATCTATCGTTAATTCCTTCAGGATCGGCAGGACAATCTCTTTCGTTTCTTTCTTTGAAAATCCTCTGATCCTCAATCCCAAAGCGGCGTTCTGAAAAACGGTCTTCCATGGAAACAGGCCATAGTGCTGAAGCACCAGGGCAATCTCCCTCTGATGTCCATTGAGCGGCTCCCCTTTGAAAAAGATTTCACCTCGTTCAGGTTTCTTAAGCCCGGACAGAAGATAGAGAAGCGTTGTCTTCCCACATCCAGAAGGCCCGATCACACTCATTGGAACGCCCAAAGAGACTTCGAAGGAAAGGCCTTCGAAGACAACCTTCTTCGATTCCTTTTCAGAATAGGAAGCTGATAGATCCCGAACCTCAATCATTTGATCCCTTTCACCCAGATATCATTCACCATAGAGGGATAAGTGACCTTTGAAGTCTCAAAACCCTTCCCTTCCATCCAGGTCTTCACTGCCCCGATCTCCTCTGGTCGGGGAATCTGAATCTCCGAAAATGGATTCATCGTATAGACATCTTTGATAGGAGCGGGAAGTCTTCCCTTCTCCACAAGTAGTTCTCGCCAACGCTTTGGGTCTTCATTGATCATGCGCACAGCCTGGAGATAGGCCCTGCCCATTCGGATCATCGCCTCACTCTCCCCCCGCATGAAGGACTCCTGAAAAACGAGCACCACCTGCGTCCCCTTCAATCCGTAGTCTCCCCCCAACTTTCTGGCTCCTTGATGAACGGCTAAAGAGGCAAGGGGTTCCGGAAGGGTGGCGGCCTTTGCCTTTCCCTCCATTAACATCTGAAACCGAAGGGGGATCTTTTTCACCTCCAGCTTCTTCACCTCCTCGAGCTTCACCCCTTTTAGGCTGAGCAGGGAATCGGTCACATATTCGGCAATCGTATGGGAAGAGAGAGCGATTTCACTACCGCGCAGTTCTTCAACCCCCTTTATTCCAGAGCCGGGCGAGGTCAGGAGCACAAAGAGGTCTTTCTGGGCGGTGGGGACGGTCATATTCGTCACGATGCTAAAGGGTATCTCTTTGCTCCTCAACAGACCGAGGCCAAGGATGTCGTGGATGGCCCCATGAATCGCACCTGACTGGATGGCGCTGTCACGCTCCAATGCACTTGCAAAGGAGACGATCTCCACCTTTAACCCCGATGATTGAAAGATCCCCCTGTCTTGAGCCACCAGGAACGGAAGCGACTCCACAATGGGAAGCACACCAATCCGGATGGAAGTGGCACGGGCACTGGAACCAAGATCAGAGGCAACGATTAAGCCACCGATCAAAAAGAGAATGGCAAAACACCTTTTCATATCCTACCTCCTATCTGATCAAGGTATCCAACAAGACCGCCAAAAAGAGAACGATGCTGACCAATCCATTAAGCGTAAAAAAGGAGAGGTTGATCTTCGATAAATCCTTTTCGGAGATCACTGCATGTTCCAAAAAGAGAAAGACAAAGACGAGCACAAGCCCTCCAAAGTAAATGACCCCCATATCTCCTGAAATGCCGGTCTGGATGAAAAAGAAAAGGGCAATCGCATGGAAGAGCATGGCGATCCGAAGACCCTTTTTAATCCCAAAACGTCGGGGAATCGAAAAGAGACGAACCTTTTGATCAAATTCATAATCGAGACACGAATAAAGGATATCAAACCCCGCCACCCAGAACATCGTTCCCAGTCCCAGGAAGATGGGTAATAGTTCAATAACCCCCTTGATGGCAATGTGCGCGCCAATGGGTGCGAAACTGAGAGAGAATCCCAGCACAAGATGGGACAATGCAGTAAATCGTTTGGTCAAGGAGTAAAAAAGAATCCAGGCCAGACCAGGAAATGAAAGCGCAAACGTTAAGGGGTTAAGCATCCACGCAGAAAAGATAAAAACCGCTGAAGAGACGATGATGAAGCCGGTAAAGAAATGTCTCGAAATTATCTTTTGGGGAAGCGCCCGATCCTGTGTTCTTGGATTCTGGGCATCATAATGCTCATCCACCAGCCGGTTGAAAGCCATGGCACTGCTTCTTGCTCCCACCATGGCGAGAAGAATCCAGAACGTTTGTCCAAGGCTTGGCCATCCCCTTGCCCCGAGCACGGCTCCTGAAAAGGCAAAGGGAAGCGCAAAGAGCGTATGCTCAAACTTGATCGCCTCTAAAACAATCTCAATGCATTTCAACATTCTCACTTCTCTACTCTTATGATGTAATAATTTTTGGTTCATCTGGCTTTCGTGTGGGTATTTTTTCCCCTAAACTATACTTCCATACCATTCCCCCCCCTTAAATTAAGGGGGGATTAAGGGG
>Ga0209721_1002653_pt1 | contig 10824 bp, 10 predicted proteins | sample TshhotsprinmetaG_FD_184139 | JGI IMG/M metagenome (GOLD analysis project Ga0209721, IMG submission 184139) | Hot spring microbial communities from South Africa to study Microbial Dark Matter (Phase II) - Tshipise hot spring metaG (SPAdes)... | ecosystem: Environmental > Aquatic > Thermal springs... | reverse complement strand
GTAAGGATTGAATAATAATTCTGATAAATCGGGAAAATTTTTATTGAAAAAGCGGGATTATTTTGATATAAATAAAAAGGGTATCTGCAATAGGGGAAATAATGAGCGAGTTTAATCAGAGAGAATACTAAACTGTGATATTAGGTGCGCTGCTGTATGATGTGGAGAAGGAGGGATAAGGGATGAAAAAAATAATTTTCGAAATTGAGACAATCACGCCGATGTTTGTGGCAGGAGCGAATCAGACCAAGGCTGAGTTGAGAGCAGCAAGCATTAAAGGACTACTGCGCTTCTGGTGGCGGGCATTGCAAGCTGAAGCAGATTTAAATAAATTGCGAGAGAAAGAGGCGATAATATTTGGAAGCAGTGAAGAAGGGGTTGGAGGAAGTAGTTTCTCATTACGGATAATTACTAAAGACAATTTAAAGCCAATAAAAAACAAATTTCCGTCTAATCCTCAACATCAGGTTCGGGTTGAGGGTAAGACTTTTAAAATCAATATTCTTGAGTATTTAGCATATGGCACTTATGAGTATATTCCAAAACAAGGCAATGTTTTTGTAAGAGAGTATTATCCAGAAAAAACAAAATTTGATATTGTTCTGAATTTTACAGATGAAAAAGGGAAGAACGAGGTTTTGAAGGCTTTCTATGTTTGGTGCATTTTTGGCGGAGTTGGTTCGAGAAGCAGGAATGGCTTTGGTTCAATAAATGTGATAAATATGGAAAAAGCTTTTGAAAACATTGGTACCATTTTTTCTGCCAAAAATCCTTATGAAAAACAAAATCTAAACAGACTAATTAAGGACAATGGCATAGTTTCCTATCCTTCATTTACTCAAGGTGCAAGGCTTTTCAAAGCGAAACAATCATTTAGAGTTGGGCTTGATGCGCTCGCCGATGTTGGCAAGATTTATAAAAACGGCAGGAGTACTCTTGAGAAAAAGCATTGTTTTGAGAAAAGACAATATATCGGCTCGCCGATTGTAGAGAAAAAGGTAACGAAATCATTTCTTGACCGTCATGCCAAGCCGTATTTTATAAAAATTGCAAAAGAGAGCAATAAATATCGTGCCTATATCCTTTATCTGCCTTCGCGGTATTGTGATGGGCTGGAAAAGGACAGGAATGATCTTACTATAAATCATAGCAATGTAGACAAAAAGTTTGCTGAAGTTTGTAATGAGTTTAATAGGTTTCTTGCCGCTAATATGGAAACAGTTATATAGGGGGATATAAATGAACAAAGAACTTCTCATAAAAAAGATTCAAGCCATTTTGCATGATCCGCCGGAGAAGGCGATAATCCTCGGCAAAATAGGGCACGAAGGTAGGGCGAAAGAGCTAATGGCTGAACTCGGACTTCTTGATGAAGCAACGATACCGCCTGATGTGAGGATAGCAGACCATATCGCCTCTGCCTCAGACCGCATCAATTTTCCAAAAGATGAAAACTTTATCGCTAATTTTTGCAGTACCCCTGTAATCAAACATCCTTTGTCTGCAAAGGAATTTGACCTAAAGAAAATGCCAGATGATGTAGCAAGCATTACAGCCTCAGTTGATAAGGCAATTGTCAATCTTGAAAACAAATATTCAGACGATAAAGAAAAGCTTTATCTTGCTTTATGGCGTGAGTTGACTGAAAGCCTGATGAACAAAGAAAATGATACTGCAAAGTTAGGTCAGTTATGGGAACTCCTGCCTGCCGACACACGCATCCCTGATCACTCTATATGGGAGCACAAGAAGGTCACATCTGCTATTGCCGGAGCATTGCCTAAACCTGCATTTCTTCTGTTTACGATTGGACCTGTGCAAGAATTTATCGCCACTGCCCGAAAAACTCAGGATTTATGGGCAGGGAGCTATCTTCTTTCATATCTATCATGGAGCGCTATGAAGGTTGTCGCTGAGGAATTCGGACCTGATAGCCTTATATTCCCTGATTTGTGCAGACAGCCGTTTGTGGATAAATGGCTTATTGATAAAGGATTACAGATAGAAAAACCAAAGAGCGAAGAGCTTTCATCTCCTACACTGCCCAATCGTTTTCTTGCAATAGTTCCTGAAGATTCGGTCAAAGATATTGCGGAGAAGGCTAAAAAAACAGTGAAAAACACATTTAAAGATGTCTGCGGTGCAGTAAAAGCAAAGATAGCAGAGACTTTAAAGATAAATTCTCCTGAATGGGATGCAATATGGAATCGTCAGACAGAGGATTTTATTGAAACTTACTGGGCTGCTGTGCCGGTGGATAACTACAATGATTTTCTGAAGGTTTATAAACAGCTAATAGGTGTGACAACTAATACCGATTTTGACAAGCTGCTCAAAGAATATGAGGCAAAGGGTTTTGCGCCAAATATAGGCACGGTCTATGGACAGATATACCGTTTGGTAGAAAAAACGCTCGGCAGTAGAAAAACTGTCAGAGACTTCAAACAGGCTGATGAGCCTAACCATAAATGCACTCTTTGTGGAGTTCGTGAGCCTGTTCATCCGGGAACATATAATGGTAACAGTTGTTCAAATGATTTTGGAGCTTTGCGCGGCTTTTGGCAGGAAAAGATTCTACCTGCATTTCCTCAGATAAGAAAATCGGAGAGACTTTGCGGGGTGTGTGTAACAAAACGCTTTGCATCAACACAATATTTCAACGGAAAACTAAATTTTGGGATTTCTAATGCATTCCCATCCGTCAGTATGATAGCAACGTCATCTTTTAAAGAAAGGGTCATTAGCAATTTAAATAACCCCGAACTTAATACAAGAGCTAACGAGTTCATAAAATATCTAATGGATTTATTCAAAAACAATGAAGACCGCATGAGCGGGCAGACCCTTCGTATGCTCAACAGACTATGTTATAACGACAATGTTGTGAGTATCAGTAATAGGAAGTTGGCGATTAATCTCGCTCTTCTGGAAGGCGACTGGCTCTATGAGGACTCATTCAGAGATTCTCTAAAGGAAGAACTCTCGGGATTTTCAGAGGAATTACTCGGCATTGTAAAAAATTCACTTCATGCTTTCATAAAAGCCGCCAAAAAGCTCGACATTGATCCGCCGAGTAAATACTATGCCATTCTTCTCATGGACGGCGATAATATGGGCAAGTGGCTTTCAGGAGATTTTGCGCCGGCTATCGGAGATGTCTTGCACCCTATTGTCAGAAATACACTTATGAACAATACCGATTGGCAAGAATTACTGAAACAAAAAAGACCGCTTAACCCTTCCCTGCATCTTGCCACCAGCAAAGCTCTTAGAGATTTCTCTCTGCATGTTGCGCGTGAGATAGTTGAAAAAGACCATCTTGGCAAGCTCGTTTATGCAGGCGGCGATGATGTGATGGCATTTGTGAACCTCAAAGACTTGCTCGAGGTAATGAGAAAGTTAAGGGCGTATTTTTCAGGCAGCCTTAAATCAGATGAGGAGACAGGCAAGGTGGATATAGACTTTGGCAAAGAAGGCTCTGGATTTATACCAATTGATGAACGAGGCATTGCAATAGATGCAGGGAGCGGTAAAAAGATCAAAGGGTTCATGCTCTCTATGGGCACAAACGCAACAGCAAGCATGGGTGTGGTAATAGCTCATCATAATTCAAATCTGTCGCAAGTGTTGGATGAGGCGAGAAAATGTGAAAAAGAAGCGAAAAAAATAAAAGACAAAAATGCCTTCTGTATTGCCCTTGCAAAGCGTGCAGGTAGCACAGAACATATCCCTGCTAAATGGTATTACGAAAATACTGATGGTATTTTTGAATCAATCCCTTTGCTCCGCCAATGGGCAGATGCCTTTTACAATGATTGGATATCACCAAAGATGGTTTATACATTTAGGACAGAGACAAAGGGGCTTGAGGATCGTCTGCCGACTGAACCTATAAGGCTCGAACTAATGAGAATAGCTGACAGACAAAGAAATAAGAAGGCAAAGGATTTTAGCAAAGAACAAATGACAGAGCTGGTTGACGGCATTATGAACCTCCACAAATACGGCATTTCACTTGACGACATCGGCAAGTTCCTGGCATTAGCCGCATTTCTCGGAAGGGAGGGCAACAGATGAAACTATTTATTGAACCTAATGATGTCCTAATGTTTAGGGATGGCAAACCCTTTGCAGGCGGAGACGACCATTTCGCAAGAGGTTCATTTCCTCCGCCTCCTTCAACAATCTATGGGGCATTGCGCTCTCATATATTGAGCGTCAAAAGTGGAGAATTTGATACATTTAAGAATGACCATGCAAAAATTTCAAAAACAATTATCGATGAAATAGGCACTAAGGACAGCCTCGGAACATTGGCAATCACGCAATATAGCATTGCAAAAAACAATGGAACCCATATTCAGCAGTATTTCCCGATGCCAAAAGATATAGCCAAAGCTAAAGGCAAAGACGACAACAGATTTTATATCCTCAAGCCTAATAGGGGCGTTAATGATATTGCGCTGACTGACTTGCCGCCGGGACTACATCATGTATGGCATGAAACAGAAGACGCCCTTGAGGCCGCAACAGGCTTTTTATCAGAAGAAGATATGGTGAGGTATTTGATGGTCAATGCCCCTAAAAATGGAGTTGATGCAAAAGATATTTATCAAACTGAGGAACGGACAGGCATTAGAAAGAACAGGTCGCGGCGAAGCGTTGAGACAGGTGGGCTTTACAGCGTGGAATATTTCAGGATGAAAGAGGGCTTTGGCTTTGCCCTTGAACTTGAGGGAACGGCGCTCCTGCCCGAATCAGGCATTATGCGGCTTGGCGGTGATCATCGTTCAGCGAGATATTTTAAATCCTCATGGAAAGATATTGACATCAAACCGATTAAAGATAAGATTGCAAACGATAAACATTTTAAGCTCGTTCTTTTAACGCCGGCTGTTTTCAAGCAAGGCTGGCTGCCTGACGGAATTGACGGAAACACAGGCGAAGGCATAATCAACGGCGTTAAGTTGAAGATGACAGGCTCAAATATAGGAAAACCAATCGGCATAGGCGGATTTGACATTGTAAAAGGAATGCCCAAGACTATGAAAAAGACTGTGCCTGCTGGAAGCGTCTATTATTTTGAGTTGAAGGATGGCAATGTTGATGATCTTTTTAAAGGGCTTTGGCTAAAGTCAATAAGCGATGAAAGAAATAAAGAAGGTTTAGGAATAACATTGATAGGAGGTATATAGAATGTTTAAGTGTGCAAATATGATGTTCATTTATACCGAGACGTCGCTTCACTGCGGAAGCGGCTCAAGTCTTGGAGTTGTTGACCTGCCGATACAGCGGGAGAAATACACCGATTACCCTGTCTGTCAGGCTTCAGGAGTAAAGGGTGTAGTGAGGGAGTGGTTTGAGAATAAGCATGGCGATAAAGATGATAAAGTAATTAAAACCTTTGGTCCAGATTTCAGCAATAGGGGAAGCGATGCAGAAGCCTTTGCAGGCGCGGCAACATTCACAGATGCTCGGCTTTTATTATTTCCGGTTCGTTCATTAAACGGCGTGTTTGCTTACACAACTTCCCGTTTTGCCCTGAATAGATTAAAAAGGGATTTGCAAATGGCAGGGATAACAGTTGATTGGACTATTCCTGATGATATAGGCGATAAGATTGTTGGCGTATCGGAGTGCAAGATAAAGGATAGCAATAACAAAGTCGTGCTTGAGGAATATACTTTTGACTTTCAGGTTGATACTAATGTTAATGCAATCGCAGAATGGATTGCTGACAATGCTATTCCAAAAGGCACTGAATACGATTTCTGGCGCAATAAGGTTAAGACAGACCTGCTTATCCTTCCAGAGAACACTTTCAGGGACTTTGTAAAGCTTTCAACTGAGGTTCAGGCAAGGATACAAATTGATAATACAACTAAAACCGTCAAACCCGGTGCTTTGTTTTATGAAGAAGCATTGCCTTCGGATTCTTTGCTCTATTCAGTTGTAATGGCGCATGACGCAGCAAATGCAACTTTCAAGGCAGATGAGATAATGAAACTGCTTAATGAACTTGATGGTAAGCGCCTCCAGTTCGGCGGAGATGCCACTATCGGCAAAGGGATAGTGAATGTCAATTTCTTTAAGAAGGGGGTATAAAGATGGGTTCAGTTGAAAATATTGAACTTGAAAGGGCTAAAGAGGCATGGGGTTGTATTGACTATGTTAATAGTAAGGAAAATGATAAGTTTAAGAAGGAATATCGCAGTATAGTAATGAAATCTCCAACCATGATAATCACAAACGGTCTTGGGCAAACACTTGCATTTTTGAAATCAAAAGGCAAGAATGATAAAAGTAAGCCAGAAGAGAAATTATACCGTGACATTGAGGGCTGGCTTGATAAACGAGTTCAGTGGACTGCAAAGGGCGAATTGATGGAAAAAGTCATTTCTTTGCCTAACGACAAATTTAGATATGCCACTGCTGAGACGCTATCTTTTCTGTCATGGATGAGGCGTTTTGCCGACGCCGTATTGCCGAAGGAGGTAGACGAATGAGACTGCCTTTGCCTAAAGAGACGATAGAATATTTGGGGAACAACCAAAACACTGTGTTGAAAGCAAGCAATCTTGCCTTGCTTTTCAATAAGTATGTTTACTCTTGGCAAAACGGTTGGCAAATGGAAGAAAAAAATTTAAGAGAATTCCGTGAAGCTATTTCTAAGATGACTTTTGCAAAGGAATATATTGTCAACACAATAAAGCGTCAACAGGCAATGGCACATGGTTTACAATCCTCTGGTTGGCATGTTGAGTCTTTTACCGCCACCACTGACAGCCGCCTTATCATCGGGCTTGGCGGAACAAGCGTAATAGAAACAGGTATGACCCTGCATCCGCTTTATGGCTTTCCCTATCTGCCTGGCAGTGGTCTTAAAGGACTTGCAAGGGCATATGCAGAGATTGCTGTTGATCCCAAACCATCCGGCGATGAACTGCGAGATGTTTTTGGCTCAGAGGACAAAAATCCACACAATGTTGCAAATAACCGTCAGGGCAAAGTCTTTTTCATGGACGGGCTGCCGAACCAATTCCCAAAACTTGAATTAGACATTATGAATCCGCATTATGGAGAATATTACAGAGGCGAAAAACCCCCTGCCGATTATCTCAATCCTGTGCCTGTATCATTCCTTGCAGTTGCAGCAGAGGAGAAATTCTCATTTGCCGTTTATTCAAAAGATGCGAATCTTCTTGCAAAAGCAAAGGAATGGCTCATTGGAGGCTTAACCGAACTCGGCGCAGGCGGCAAGACAAATGTTGGGTATGGGTACTTTAAAGATGTTCAATCAATCACGCTTTCGCCAACAGCAACGGTAAAACACGATTCTTTAACAGCAAGGTTAAAGAGTGTTAGAAATCCGCAAACCTTTGCTGATTTTCTTAAAGGCATAAAAGATGATGATCGCGAAGAACTAAATGCTCTCTCTTTCAAAGGTATGCAATCGGTTATAAATATTGGGCTGGTTGCTGTTCTTGAATCTGCCGAAATATCAGAAGAAATTAAGAAGATTATTGCACAGAAGATGCTTGAGGTTTGCAAAGAGCCAGATAAGAAATATGATGAAAAGCTTGAAAAATATAAAAAACTACAAAAAATTGCAGGAATTAACAATGTATAACCTTCTCCGTCTCGGCTGTGCGGTGCTGGAGGGGATAGATTGACAGCCAAATCGCTAAAAGAGCTTTTTAACTGAAGCATAATATGACACAGTGGCATTCATTTAAACCATCAATCACTGTGATTGTTATTTTTATTGTTTTGGTATTTATACTTCCTCGGATGGTTCATTTTCTTCCCGAGTCGTGGTTTCCATCCATGCATCATGTTGGTATTGTGTCTGAATATATAAAAACAGCCATTGAACTTACTGCGATTATTATTACCTTGTTTAAATGGAAGGATATTAGGCGCTGGTTTATTCGCAAATTCAGACACAAAGAGTTTGAAGGCACAGGCGATGAGTTTCCTGTTTCAGAGGAAAGGGTGCATGGCATTGTGATCCCCATAAGCCGCTTTGAACAGCCCGCGTGGATTATCCACCATCTAAGGCCGCGCCATGCTGCACTTCTTTACACTAATTTTCATCAGAGCAGAGATGCAGCAGTGGAACTCATACGTACATTCAGCGGGCAGGTTTTGTTTAACCTCACAGAAGATGACATCAAAAACAACAAGGATATCATCACCGATGCCGAAGACCCGATTATCACAAAAGAACTGACCCATAGGGCAATAAGACATATGCTTGCACTCGGCCTTAATCCTAAAAATATATTTGTTGATACCACAGGCGGCAGGGTGCCGATGTCTATAGGCGCATTTCAGGCTGCTGAGGAGGCAGGAGTATCATCCATTTATATCGTAGGTAGAGGAGAAAAGGGGCTTATTATTGACCCGACCGTAAGGGAGCAGGGCAGACCAATTTTTATAAGCGAAAAAAGATAGGAGAGGAGGAATTTTATGAGCCATGTGCATGTATGCCTTGTGTCCGAGCAGACGATACCGAATATTTTAAGCATTTATCATTTTAAGCCTGATAAGGTTATTTTTTGTACAACAGAAAAAATGGAGCATCAAAAAAGAACGGATGCAATAATTAATACGCTGAAGCTTTACGGCATAGATTACGAAGGCGCTCAATACCATGAAAGGATTATAGTTGATCAGGATTGTCTTGATGATTGCGAATTGAAATTTGCCGAAGCAGCGAAAAATTATAAGAGCGATGAAGTTGTCGTGAATCTGACCGGCGGAACAAAAATAATGGTGCTGGCAGCATACAACAGTTTTAAGCCTATAGCTAAACGAATGATATATACCCCTATTCCAAAAAATGAATTTATCACGGTTTTTCCCAAAAACGATAGTTGTAAAAGCCCTGTACCTTATGACCTTAGGCTTTCTGTAGAGGCCTATGTTACTGCCTATGGTGTAAAGGTTGAAAACAGAAGAAAAATACAAGAACTGAAAAATAATGCAGACTCAAACACAGACCTTTGTAAATGGATGGCTCATCATTATCGTAAAATAGAAAACCTGATGTTAGAATTTTATAAGTGTCTGCATGATCACAGGGGGGAAAAAAATTACAGGCTTCAAATGACCTATTCCCCTAAAAATATTGAAGAAAATGAGTTACTACAAAAACTTGGGATGACTAATGGGAAAATAGACAAAACCTTAATGAAAAACGAGATAAAATTCCTTACGGGTGATTGGTTATCAGATTATTGCTACAATGAAATAGCAGCTTTATCTGTTGACGACTGCATTACTGGAATAAAACTCATCAGCCCTAAAGGCGTTGATAATGAATTTGATGTTATGTTCACTAAAGACAACGCACTCTATATTGTGGAATGTAAGAGTCTCAGTAGCAGGGAAGAAAAGTATCAGGACTTTCTTTATAAAATCAGCGCTTTGCAACAAGATTTTGGTTTAAGAGTAAATGGGTTTATGATAAGCACCACTCGTGATATTCTTACAAATGATGATAAGATTAAACCACATATTATTAAAAGAGCCGAACAGTGTTCTACAAAAGTTATCCATCCAGATGAGATTTCAAATGTCAACGCTTTTATAAAAACTCATATCAAAGGATTAAACTAACTATGGAACAAATAACCATTAACCTTCAATCATTTTATGAAGAGACCGCCACCGCAAAACTTGCCAAGCTGGATGAATATTTAAAAAAAGCGCTTTCGCTTGCAGGCGAAGGCAATGAAGTCATCCTTACAGGGGCTGCACCTATATGGCTTTATCTCAAGATAGCGCACGCCCTGCACGGCAGGGCGAAAAAACTCATATATCACAGCCCGGTAACAGGCGATGTGGTGATATTTGACCACAACCCGCATTAGACGATGGCGACAGTATATCTTGACGAACAGGGCTCGGAGCTGAAAAAGAAAGGCGAGCTCCTTATTGTGGAGAAGGACGGCTCCGTAATATCCGAACTGCCTCTGGCGCAGGTGGACAGGCTCGTTATCGTGGGCAATGTGCAGATAACGACTCAGGCATTGGCGATGTTATTTGACAATGAGATACCCGTCTCGTTCATGACAAGCTACGGCAATTACAGGGGCAGGCTGAAGCCTCCTACTCACAAAAATGTCATGCTGAGGCTTAAACAATACGAGCGATACAATGATCACGCCTTCAGGCTTGGCCATGCAAAAAAGATAGTGGCAGCCAAACTTAAAAACGGAAAGACCTTTCTTCAGAAGCACAGCAGGAATAATCCTGAGATCGGCATAAGCGATGAAACGTCCGCGATAGACGCGTTAATGAAGAAGATCGAAAATGCCGGCTCCGCCGGAGAGCTGATGGGCATAGAGGGCGCTGCCGCGCGAGAATATTTCAAGGCATTCGGCAGGCTGGTCAAAAATGAATTCAGATTTGAAAAAAGGACGAAAAGGCCTCCTACTGACCCTGTTAACGCCCTTTTAAGTTTCGGCTATACAATGCTCTTTAACGAGTTGTACACCGCATTGGAGGCTCTCGGTTTCGATCCGTATCTCGGTTTTCTTCATGCCGTTGACTATAGCAGGCCTTCGCTGGCAGTTGATATGGTTGAAGAGTTCAGATACCTGATAGACGGCCTTGCTCTTATGCTGATAAATAAGGGAATGCTGGAAACCCCTGACTTTGTCTTCAGGGATGATGGAGGAGTATATCTCCGACCTGCCTGACACCGGCAGAAGAAATAAAGTCTTCAAGCTGCTGAAAGGCTATGGGATTCATACACAATACAGCGTTTTTGAATGCGAGCTTGACGACAAGGAGTTTGCCGCAATGATAAGAAAA
>Ga0209721_1002652_pt1 | contig 10825 bp, 9 predicted proteins | sample TshhotsprinmetaG_FD_184139 | JGI IMG/M metagenome (GOLD analysis project Ga0209721, IMG submission 184139) | Hot spring microbial communities from South Africa to study Microbial Dark Matter (Phase II) - Tshipise hot spring metaG (SPAdes)... | ecosystem: Environmental > Aquatic > Thermal springs... | reverse complement strand
GGGGAAACCCAGGCCGTACATCAACATCCAAGCTACCGTGGGGGAGACCGGAAGTCGCGCTTGAGGGGACGGCCAGAGCGCCGTGAAACGTCCGTACCAGGCGCTGCGGTGAGCCCAGGAACCCCACGCTTTCGCCGTAGGAGTGTCAATGTGTGATCAATCCAGTAGATACATCCGGGATCACCCGAAGCCGGTGTCAGCAGGGTTACCCAGCTAAGCTCAGGAAAGGCTTTGCGCCTCGAGGGCAATTTCCCCTCCATTGCATACGATTCGCAATCGTCCTCCGTTCTTCAGGGCGCCGAACAAGAGCAGGTCGGCCAGGGGTTTCTTGATGTGTTCCTGGATCAAGCGGGCCAGGGGCCGGGCCCCCATCAGCCGGTCGTAGCCTTTCTCGGCCAGCCAGTTCACGGCCTCAGGACTGACCTCTAGGCCAACCTTGCGTTCTTTGAGTTGGGCCTCGAGCTGTGTCAGGAACTTGCCCACGATTTGTTGCATGATGGTCGGAGAAAGGGGGTCAAAATGCACGATGGCATCAAGCCGGTTACGAAACTCGGGGGTGAAGATGCGTTTGAGGGCCTCGTCGCTGGCCTCGGCCTTGGTGCCTCCAAGGAAGCCCACCCGCAGCTCGCTGGCCTCGGCGGCCCCGGCGTTGGTGGTCATGATCAGCACGGTGCTGCGGAAGTCTACGGTTTTGCCGTTGTGGTCGGTGAGCTTGCCGTAGTCCATCACCTGCAGGAGAATCGCGTAGAGGTCGGGATGGGCCTTCTCGATCTCGTCGAGGAGTAGCACGCAGTGGGGGTTCTGCAGGACAGCATCGGTCAGCAGGCCGCCCTGATCGAAGCCCACGTAGCCGGGGGGTGCGCCAATCAGCCTCGAGACCGAGTGCTTCTCCATGTACTCCGACATATCGAAACGGAGCAGAGGAACCCCCAGCGAAGCCGCCAGTTGGCGGGCTAGCTCGGTTTTACCCACCCCGGTGGGGCCAGCGAACAGGTACGACCCCATCGGTTTTTGCGGGTCGCGCAGCCCGGCTCTGGCGAGCTTGATGGCGCTGGCTACCTCTTCCACGGCCTTGTTCTGCCCAAAAACGGCTCTCTTGAGTTCGCTCTCCAGGCTGGCCAGCACCGCCTCGTCATCGCGGCTGAGGTTTTTGGCGGGAATCCGCGCCATGCGAGCCACGGTGGCCTCGACTTCGGCCACCCCGATGCGGTTTTTGCGTTTGCTGGGCGGCAGCAGGGCTTGGCTGGCCCCGGCCTCGTCGAGTACGTCGAGGGCTGAGTCGGGCAGGCGGCGTTCGGATAGGTGACGCGCAGCAAGCTCAACTGCACGCTCCAGGGCCGGTCGGGTGTAACTAAGCCGGTGATGCGCCTCGAGCCTCGGTTTCAGCCCTTCCAGAATCTTCACGGCCTCGCTATGGGGAGGCTCGCCAACGTCGATTTTCTGGAAGCGTCGGGCAATGGCCCGGTCTTTCTCGAAGTGCTTGTACTCGGAAAAAGTGGTGGCTCCGATACACTTGAGTCTGCCGGTAAGGGCTGGTTTGAGCAGATTGCTGGCGTCTACCGTAGAGCCGGTGGTCGAGCCGGCTCCCACAATGGTATGAATCTCGTCAATAAACAAAATAGCGTTGGGATGGGCCTCGAGCGCTTTCATTACAGCTTTGATGCGCTCCTCGAAATCGCCCCGGAAGCGGGTACCGGCCAGCAGGGAGCCCATATCCAGCGAGAAGACCTCGGCGCCTATCAGCTTTTCGGGGATGGCTGGGCTGGGGGTCTTGCTTTTACGCCCGTGCTCCACGATGAGCTGGGCCAGACCCTCAACCAGAGCTGTTTTACCCACGCCAGGATCACCGACCAGCAGGGGATTGTTCTTCTGGCGGCGCGAGAGAATGGTCAGCATACGCTCGAGTTCGCTCTCACGCCCGATCAGGGGGTCGAGCTCGCCCCTCTGGGCGCGGGCAGTGAGGTTGGTACAGTAAGCCTCTAAGGGATTATGTGCGACGCCGGCGCCCTCTTCGCCAACCTGGGCGGGCGCGCTGGGCTGGCTGGTGCCGCTGGGCAGGGCGCCCCTCGAGATGGCCGCAGTCAGGCTGGCGCGGCTGACGCCGAGGCTCTCCAACAGGGCGTAAGCGGCGGTTTGGCGCTCGTCCATGATTGCGACCAGCACGTTGGCCCCGTTGGCCTGGTCGCGGCCCGCGGAGCGCATCTGGTACACCGCCCGCTGAATGACCCGGGTGAAGCTCGAGGTAGGGTGGGGCTCGGCATCGGCTCCTGCCTCGAGCTGCCGCAACGATTCCTCCAGCATCAGGCGCAGGGCTTGCAGGTCGACGCCACAGCTGCGCAGCGCCCGAGCGGCATCGGGGTCGTCGAGAAGGGCCAGCAGCAGGTGCTCCAGGCTTGCGTACTCGTGCTGCCGCTCGAGGGCGATATTCAACGCGCGGCGAATGGATTGTTCCAGTGTGGGGGTCAACGGCGACTCCATACCTGCTGGCTCGAGTGTAGCAGGATTCAGGGCTCGGATTGTGTATTTGCGCCGGTGGGCAACCCGCTCATCCGCTGATGTGGCAGCCGCATTCAGCCCCGTTGGCTTTGGCGAAGGCTTCCCGTCCCTCGGTGAAGGAAAGGTAGGCCAGACCCAGGGCTCCCAGGCTGTCCACGAACCAGATGCCGCTCAGGGCATAAATCAGGCTCGAGGCCAGCAGCAGGACCGACATGTACATACAGACCCGCGCACACTTGGCATCGGCCAGGATGGCTTCTGAACCCAGGGCCAGACCGGCCTGGGTCTTGTAGTGGATCAGAAGCCACATCAGGGTGATGGAGATGAGCGCGATAATCACCCCTGCTAGGGTTGTTTCGGGTTTGTGCCCTGTGGCCAGGTTGTAGAGGGCCATGGCCGACAGGATCACCACCAGGCTATAAAAACCCGTGCCGGTAATCTGCAAGGCGGTTTTCTCGAAGCGCCCTTTGGGTACCCCAGGGTGCCGCCAGATACGCAGCACCATGGCCAGAATCCCCAGGCCCGAGATCATCTCGATGAAGCTGTCCAGCCCGAACCCAAACAGGGTGAGCGACTCGTCGGCCAGGCCAAATCCTACCGAGACCAGGCCCTCGAGCAGGTTGTAGACGATGGTTAGCACCGCCAGCCAGAAAGCCAGCCGGTACCAGCGGTCTGCGTGGACCATCCACATGGCCCTACACTACCCTCACTCAAGGAAGCGGTTTGTACCCTTGGCACCTTGGATACTGCGATGCCAGAATCAGAAAGCCCTGGCCTAAGCGGGCTCGAGGGTGCACTGCAGGGGATGGCCCTCGGCGCTGGCAGCCTCCATTACCTGCTGGACTTTGGTTTCGGCGATCTCAAAAGGATAAACCCCCGCGACCCCCACCCCGGCATGGTGCACCTGCAGCATGATGTGGGTGGCCTCGAGCTCGCTTTTCTTAAAGAAGCGCATCAGCACTTCCACCACAAAGTCCATCGGGGTGTAGTCGTCGTTGAGCAGCAGCACCTTGTACATAGGTGGAGTGCGGGTCACCGACCTTGGCTCGGTGCGGGTTCTGGTGGCACTGTCACTCACAGCAGATCAGTTTAGCAAAAGCCGGCGGCCTAAGAGCCTCAGCGGCTCGCCAGCGGTTGTCCCCGGCGCCATACCACAAAGGTCTCGGCCACCATATCGTGCAGGGCCTGGCGGTCTTGATCCCAGAACAAAAACAACAGGCCCAGGTTCAGTACCATGGCGTTCAACCAGCGCCCAGCGCTCTCGCGCAGGAAAGCTTGCAGCAGCGAGGGGTTGCGGCCCTCGCGGTTGACTACTCGTATGCCCATAATCTCCTTGCCCAGGGTGCTGCCGGAGCGGGCCAGCGGCAACACGCTGTACAAAAACCAGGCCAGCGGAGAGAGCAAGCCAAAAAGGATCAGGCCCTCGGTGGAAAAATAATGCCCCGGATAGGTGGGGGGGAAAAGCGCCGTAATGGAGCCCACGATGCCAAACTGCAAACCGGCCATGACCGCCAGGTCAATCAGCCCGGCCAGCAGCCGGTGGCCGAAGTAGCGGAGGGTCAGGGGGCCTGGGGGCTTCATATCACTTTCAATTTAGCCTGCGGTGGCTAGGCTGGGTGAGTGCCCAACCGCCTGGCCAAAGAGAGCAGCCCCTACCTGCTGCAGCATGCCCACAACCCGGTCGACTGGTACCCCTGGGGTGTGGAGGCTTTTACAAAAGCCAAAGCCGAGAACAAGCCCATTTTTCTATCGGTTGGCTATGCGACCTGCCATTGGTGCCACGTGATGGAGCGCGAAAGTTTTGAAGACCTCGAGGTAGCTGCCTTTCTCAATGCGCACTTCGTGCCCATCAAGGTGGACCGCGAGGAGCTGCCCGATGTTGACCACGTCTACATGTCGGCCCTGCAAGCCATGACCGGATCGGGCGGCTGGCCCATGAATATGTTTTTGATGCCTGACCTGCGCCCCTTTTTTGGCGGTACCTACTGGCCTCCCGTGGACCGCCAGGGTTTGCCCAGCTTCCGCCGGGTGCTGGCCGGGGTTCACCAGGCCTGGCAGCGCCAGCAACTAGAGGTTTTGGAAAATGCCCAGCAGCTCACCCGGTTTCTGCAAGACCAGCTCGAGCCACGGCCAGGAGCCCTGCCGGAGGAGCTTCACCAGGCTGCTCTGGCTGGCATGTCGCGAGCCTTCGACCAGACCTACGGGGGTTTTGGCAGGGCCCCTAAATTTCCCCAGTCGCCCGCCTTGCGCTACCTGCTGAGCCACGCCTGGTTGGGCGACAAAACCGCCTGGCAGCATCTGCAGCTGACCCTGGACCGGATGGTCGAGGGCGGTCTGTACGACCAGGTGGGGGGAGGTTTTCATCGTTATGCCACCGACCACATCTGGCGGGTGCCCCACTTTGAGAAGATGCTCTACGACAACGCCCAGCTAGCCTTGGTGTACGCCGGGGCCAGCCGAGTGGGGGAAGGCCCCCAGGCCCGCCGATACCGGCGGATTGCCTGCGAGACCCTGGACTATGTCCTGCGCGAGATGACCGGGTCGCAGGGTGAGTTCTGGTCGGCCCAGGATGCCGACTCGGAGGGCGTGGAGGGAAAGTTCTACGTGTGGCAGGAGAGCGAGCTGCGCGAGGTTTTGGGTGCCGATGCCGAGGCGGCCAGCCTGCTCTTTGGGGTCACGGCGGCTGGCAACTGGGAGCACACCAACGTGCTCGAGCGCCGCATCCCCGACCAGGCCCTGATGCAGCAGTTCGGTATGGAGCCCCAGACCTTCGAGAGCTGGGTGGTGGGGGTGCGCGAGCGGCTGTACCAGGCTCGAGCCCGCCGAGTCTGGCCCCTCACCGACGATAAGGTTCTGGCTGATTGGAACGGCCTGATGCTGCAGGCCATGGCCGAGGTGGGCCGCTGGCTCGAGGTGCCGCGTTATGTTGAAGCGGCCCGCAACAACGCCCGATTTGTCTGGAAGGAGATGTACCGGGATGGACTTCTGCGACACTCCTGGCGTCAGGGGGTACTCAAGCCACAGGCCTACCTGAGCGACCAGGCCCAGTACGGGCTGGGTCTTTTGGCTTTGTACCAGGCTACTGGGGAGACAGAGTGGCTTCGGGGTGCTGAGCAGCTGGCCGAAGCTATCCTGACCCATTTCCGGGGGCCCGGGGGGGCCTTCTTAGACTCGCTGGAAGGCAGCTTGCCGGTACCGGCCCGCGACGCCTACGACGGGCCCTATCCTTCCGGGAGTGCCTCGGCAGCCGAGCTGCTGTTCCGCTTGGGGGCTCTCCTGGAGCGACAAGACTGGCATCAGGCAGCCCTCATGACGGTGGAGTTGCAGGCCCAGGGTCTGGTACGCAACCCATTTGGTTTTCCAGCTCTGCTGCAGGCTCATCTGATCGGGACCCGTGGGAGTGAGCTGGTCCTACCCGCTCCAGCGCAGGCTATGGATCCCGTGCGCCACTGGTTCCTGCCGTTGACCACCCTCGTCAGCGGCCCTCCCGGGACGCTGCCGCTGCTTCGCAACCGACAGGCAGGCCAGGCCTACCTGTGCCGGCAGGGAGCTTGCCGCCTGCCAGCCAGCAGCCCGCAGATGCTCCAGGCTGAGCTCGAGGCTCTCTACCCAAACCGACTCGGTGCAGATCTGCTGGGCTGAGGTTAGCGGTAGTTTGCACCGGTGTATACCACCTTGCACGATAAGCTGGGCACATGCGCGTCTTGTTTGTTGGCGATGTGTTCGGTGAACCGGGTCTGCGGGCGGTGGGCTTGCACCTACCCGACCTACGCCCCCAGTACGACCTGGTCATTGTCAATGGTGAGAATGCCCACCACGGCAAGGGTTTGTCAAAAGCTGCCTACCGCAAACTGCGCGACGCTGGGGCCGATCTGATCACCCTGGGCAACCACGCCTTTGACCATAAAGACGTCTACGAGCTTTTGCAAGGCGAGCCGGTGATCCGGGCCCATAACTACCCCCCCGGTACTCCTGGGAAGGGCCACTGGGTACTGGAGGCTCGAGGAGAGCGGTTATTGGTGGCACAGGTAATGGGTCAGGTAAACATGGGTTTGAACCTTTACGATCCCTTTCGCACCAGCGAGGCGCTCCTGGCGGAGGTGGCGCACGACTACGCTTTGCTCGAGGTGCACGCTGAGGCCACCAGCGAAAAATATGCCCTGGGCTACTACCTGGACGGCAGGATTGATGCGCTGCTGGGTACCCATACCCACGTCCAGACCGCCGATGCCGGTTTTTTGGCCAACGGAACGGCCATTCAGTCCGATGTGGGTATGACCGGTCCCATTCACTCCATCATCGGCGGGGAGATAGAGAGCTTCCTGGGCCGCTTCTTGACCCAGCGGCCCACGCCCTTCAAGGCAGCTTCGGGCCGGGCCATGCTGTGTGCCACCGAGCTGGTGCTGGAGGGAGGCCGCTGCACGGCCATCCGGCCCATGCGCTGGGAAGAGTCCCAGTAGAGGGTGCGATGGCCCTACCTCTCGCGGCCTCTGTTTTTACCCCAGGTCAAGAGCGGGTGTGCGTCCATGCCAGGTTGGCCAAACTGGGGCTATGGCACCAGCCACCATTGGCAGCCCCATGTTTTGCCCGGTGGGGTGTGGAATGACGAAAAGCTATAGTGTGTTCTGAGCTACATAAATTCTAGATTTTCATCTTAGTGTATTTTTATTCTTCTACTGGTTCAATGGTCTGACCAAACAAACCGCGCAAGCCCCTTTTGCACCGCGCCCGGCGCAAGACGTGGGATTAGCGTTTTGCGCTTTTGAAGTAGGAAATCTGATTGGTGACGACCTTCGCGATGCCTTATAACCACGCTCCAAGCAATAGCCTGCACCCCGGCGGGCGACCCCAGGTCTTCACCGACCAGGCTAGGCAGCACCCAAGCCCCAAGAGAGAGCCCATATGAACCTGAACCAGTATCCCTACCCTTCCCGTCGCACCGTAGTGGTGGGCCGGCGCGGCGCCGTAGCCACCAGCCAGCCCCAGGCGGCCCTGGCCGGCATGGAGATGCTGCTGGCAGGGGGCAATGCGGTGGATGCGGCGGTGGCCATGGCCATCGCCCTGACCGTGCTCGAGCCCACCTCCAATGGCATCGGCTCCGATGCCTTTGCGCTGGTCCACGACGGGCAAAAACTGCACGGCCTGAGCGCCAACGGCATGAGCCCCGCGGGGCTGGACCTGCCCACCTTTGCCCGGAGCGGCCAGGTGCCCAGCCGGGGCTGGCTGCCGGTGACGGTGCCGGGGGCACCCTCGGCCTGGCGTGACCTGCACGACAAGTTTGGCAAGCTACCCTTCGAACAACTCTTCGAGCCGGCTATTCGCTACGCCCAAGAGGGCTTTGCAGTCAGCCCCGAGACCGGGCGCAACTGGGCCCGCATCGAGCAGACCTTTGGCCCGCTGGCAGAGCCTTGCTACCAGCCTTTTAAGCAGGTCTTCATGCCCGGTGGGCGGGCCCCCCGGCCCGGCGAGCTGTGGCGCAGCCCACGCCACGCCGAGACCCTGCGGGAGATTGCCCGCACTGGAGCGGAGAGTTTCTACTCCGGTAGGCTGGCTGCTCAGATTGCCGACTTTGCTGCGGCCACTGGCGGCTACCTGACCCGCGCCGACCTGTCAGCCTACCGGCCAGAGTGGGTGGAGCCGCTCTCGGTGCGCTACCGAGGGGTGGAGGTTCACCAGATCCCACCCCCCGGCCAGGGTCTCGCTGCCTTGATAGCCCTGAAGATACTGGAAGACCTGGAAATCGCAAAATACCCGCGCGACTCGGTGGAGAGCTTTCATCTGCAGATTGAGGCCATGAAGCTGGCCTTTGCCGATGTGCAGAGATATGTGGCCGACCCCCGGTTCATGACGGTTTCGACTGCCGAGCTGCTCGACCCCGCCTATCTGTCCCGGCGCCGCAGGCTGATCGAAGAGCGGGCCCAGGCCGTACAGGCAGGGGCTCCCAGAGGGGGCACCGTGTACCTGTGTACCGCTGATGGCGAGTTGCAGGTCTCCTTCATCCAGTCCAACTACATGGGGTTCGGTGCGGGCATCGTGGTAGACGGCACCGGCATCTCGCTGCAGAACCGTGGGGCCGGTTTTGTTCTAGAGGAGGGGCACCCCAACCAGTACGCGCCGGCCAAGAAGCCCTTTCACACCATCATCCCTGGCTTCCTTACCCGCGACGGCAAACCCCTAGGGCCTTTTGGCGTGATGGGCGGGCACATGCAGCCGCAGGGCCACCTGCAAGTGGTGGTCAACCTCGAGGATTACGGCCTGAACCCCCAGGCCGCCCTGGATGCGCTGCGCTGGCAGTGGATGCGCGGCCTGCAGGTCGAACTCGAGGCCGGCGTGCCCCTCCATCTGGCCCATGGCTTAAAGGAGCGCGGTCACGACGTGGTGATACAGTCCGAGTGGGCCTCTTTTGGCCGGGGCCAGATCATCTTGAAGCCTGCCGAGGCCTTCCTGGCTGCGACCGAGCCCCGTGCCGACGGCACCGCCCTGGCCTGGTAAACCGCGCTAGTCCTCGTCCTCGAGCCGGAACCCCACCAGCAGCGTGACCTGGTAGGTGTTGACGTAGCCGTCGGTCAGGCTGCCGCGGATCTCCTTGACCTCGAACCAGTCGAGGTTGCGCAGGGTTCTGCGGGCCCGCGCCAGGGCCACCTTGATGGCCTCCTCGAGGCTCTCCGAACTGCTGCCGACCAGCTCCACCTTCTTGTAGACCTTGCTCATCTGGGGCCTCCTTGTCCTTCAGGCTAACCCCTGCCGGTGGGGATAAATGGCCCCTAGCGGCAGTAGTGGATGGTGCCCTCGAGCTCCAGCCGCCTAGCCCGGCCCTCGGCCACCAGGTACTCCAGGTGCGCCAGCGTCTCCGACCAGGCAAAGCGCCGCTGGGCCAGGTTAAGCGGGCCGGGGAACAGCCCCAACGATAACTGCCAGCAGGTCTGGGGCTGCTCGCTCAAAAGCTGGCTCAGGAAGTCGAGCCGCTCCAGGTGGTGGGCCTTCAGTTCGGCCACACGGGCGGCAATATCTCGGATTGGGCGGTAGTGCCCTGGCAGGGCCAGCGCCGCGCCCAGCGCTTTGGTTTGTTCCAGCGATGCAAAGTAAAGCTGCAGCGGGTTGGTATAGGAGTAGGCCCAGACGCCGATATTGGGCGAGATACGCTCCAAAATTTGATCTCCGGCCAGCAGCACCCCATCCGACTCGCGCAGCAGCATGGCATGGCCATCGGCGTGGCCCGGTGTCCAGACCGCCCGGAATGGCATACCAGCTAGCATCAGGGACTGGCCGTCGGTGAAGGTATGGGGGTTTTGGGCTGGGTGCACCCGGCTGCGGGTTTTGGCCATTTCTTTGCCCAGGTCGGCCAGGTACTCATCCGTTACGCCGTGGCGATAAAACAGGGCCTGCCCTGCCTCGGTCATCTGTTCGGGCTGGGTCCAGAAGATGTGCCCACGCGCTTTTTCGACATCCAACATCCACACCTCGGCACCGTGCGCCTCGATCAGCCCGGCCAGGCCGTAGTGGTCGGGGTGATGGTGGGTGACCACCAGGCGCTCGAGGTCGCCAAAGCCCAAGCCGTGTTCCTGCAGCGCAGCCTCGAGGCTGCTCCTGGCCTCGGGGGTATCGAGGGCGCAGTCCACCAGCGCGGGGCCGTCGCTGGTGCCTGGGCTGGGTAACAGTAGGTAGCAGTTCACATACTTGAAGGGGTACGGGATGGGTACTGGGATGGCGTGGATTCCCGCGGCAACCTCGGAGGATAGGGTAGCCCGCTCCATACCAAGATTGTACCAAGTCAAAATAAATTTACCTTCAGGCTTTCGCCCAGAGGTTCGGGAGCGTTGCCTGAGATAATCGGCTGTTCTGGCTCAATGTACCCTGCTGGCTCGACAACAGGGGGGGCGATCATGGTACGATCAAATCCCGTGATTGTTTAGGCGCTCACCGATTGGAGCCGAGCGTTTGAAAAGGCAGGCAAATGGGACGTTGGATAGGGCCTATTCGACGCAGTGCGGGGGTTTTTTATGAAATACATTTTCGTCACGGGCGGTGTGGTCAGCAGTCTGGGCAAGGGCATTCTTACCTCGAGCCTGGGGGCGATTTTGCGGGGGCGGGGCTACCGGGTCACGGCCATCAAGATTGACCCCTACGTCAACGTGGATGCGGGCACCATGCGGCCTTATGAGCACGGGGAGGTTTTCGTCACCGGCGACGGGGCCGAGACCGACCTGGATATCGGCCACTACGAGCGTTTCCTGGATATAGACCTGTCCCGCGCCAACAACCTCACCACCGGCCAGGTCTACCTGTCGGTCATCCAGAAAGAACGGCGCGGGGAGTACCTATCCCAGAC
>Ga0209721_1002651_pt1 | contig 10830 bp, 6 predicted proteins | sample TshhotsprinmetaG_FD_184139 | JGI IMG/M metagenome (GOLD analysis project Ga0209721, IMG submission 184139) | Hot spring microbial communities from South Africa to study Microbial Dark Matter (Phase II) - Tshipise hot spring metaG (SPAdes)... | ecosystem: Environmental > Aquatic > Thermal springs... | reverse complement strand
AGGCAAATATATCGAGTATCAAACCACTTCTGTCGAGTACTTTTCTGTTAAACATTTTTTCAAGATTACGAACCTGCACGGGAGTAAGATCATCATCAAAAATCACAAGATTGATTTCATTCAGTTCAACAAGCTGAGCAAGTTCTTCAGCTTTCCCTTTGCCGATGTAATAAGCAGGATCTATGCCTCGTTTACTCTGTATTACTTTAAATATTGTTTCGGCACCAGCTGTATCAGCTAATTCTTCAAGTTCATCAATATGTTCTTCAATAATTTCTTTAGAGAATTCTTTTGTATCCAGAGCAATAAGCATTGCTCTTTCTTTTGTTTTTCTGGCGACTTCAATCATTTTATTGAATAATCGTCTCGTTTAATGACTGTATCTCTTTCTTGTTATTTCTTGATATTATCATTTCTATTATAGCGGTGATGATTGCAAGTAAAACGAATAATTTCCATAATTCAGTACCGAATCTTGATTGATTTATTTTTTCTATCGGATTTTCGTTTGGATCAATTTTTATTAGTTGACCTGAAAATTTTAAGTCATTTAAAAAATTCCTGAAATCATCCAACGAAAAATATTCTTGTTTAGATTCAGAATTATGATGATTGACAGCAAAAACTGAAATTATTTTATCGGAAGAAATTACTCTATAAATTCCGGCAAGATTCGTTTTTTTATAATGAAAGTTTTGAGCCTTCAAATCGTTCATCTGAATAAAATCCTCTGTTTGATCAGGTCTTTTAAATACAATTTTCTGTGTATTTATGTTTGAAAGATTTAAGAAATACTCATCGCCGGCCAAAAGTTGCGAAGAAATGAAATCGCTTTGTGATAAATAAAGAACCGATTTAACAATTAGTGGTGCAAAAATGGACTTAATCGGAAAATCATTCCAATTCAAATTAAAAGCTGAGTTAAACAGAAACACTTTTCCCTTTCCGATTTTTCGCTCACTTAAAAAACTTGAATTATCAGATGTAGTAATTATATCTGTTCCCAAACGATTTGAATTTTTTAGGAATTGATTTATCGTTGGACTCTCTATCTTTCTCTGTTTGTTATTTTCGAACAAATCTTTGAAGACAGGATGCTCGAAATCTATTTTATCAAACTGAATATTAACTCTGTTTTCCGAAGTGATAAAAGAGTCAAATTTTCCAAGTCCCAAGCTGCTAATCAAATCATTGAAAGTTACAATGTTGAGATTGTATGGAGGAACTATCATCATTGAGCCACCTTGCTCAAGATAATTTTTCAACGAGTTATAATTATTAAGATAATCCGAATTGATAATTATTAAATCATATTTTTCAAGATTTAGCGACGGGAGTTTTTGAATATCAAAATCATCAATTATAATTTTTTCTGAAGGCAGAGTTCTCAATGCAAGTATTAGGAAATCCGGATTCGTTGTCTCTTCTCTCAAAACAAGCACAGAAATCTTATCAGGAATATTCATTGCAAGAAAGTATTGATTATCCTGAATAATATCGTCTGTTTCTAACTCCGCAAATACTTCGAGAAAACCGTCTTCATTGAGTGTCGTTTCAATTGATATTTTTTGAGTTTCATTGGAATTAATGTTAAAACTTTTTTGCGAAACTCTTTTATTATTTATGTACAGTGAGAGGACTCTGTTTTGCAAATTTTGTTTTGTGTGATTAGTAACTGTAACGACAAAATTTATAACAGAGCCTTTTTGAACTATCTGATTCTCTGGTTTCAGGTCATCAATTGAAAGATTAAATACATCTTCCTTATTAAAGGGAATCTGATAAATTTTAACTCTTTCATTCAATAATTCACTGAGATCGGTTTTTTCAAGCTCATTGGGAAACATGTTTTTTTGAAAATCAGAAAGGATAAAAATCTCCCTGTTAAAATTTTTGCTTTTATTTACTAACTCCGCAGATAAAAAAAGATTTTTCTTTAGCTCCGTTTTAAGAAAGGATATATTGTCAGAATTAAAAGTATTTATCAAGTCATTCGAATTCACTTTTAGTTGAGTTATTGAGTCTTCTGCAATAAAGGAAATAAAGATTTCATCGCCATCCTGATGACGGGAAATAATGTTCTCAACTAACTTTTTTGCCTGATTCAAAAATGATCCCTGCTGGTCAACTACAGACATACTGAATGTGTTATCTATAAGAAAAACAGATGTTGTCTTTGCTGCTGAAGTTACACCTGCAATGCTTAATCCCTGAAGTGTTGGTCTTGCAAATGACAAAACAATAAATATTATTACTAAAACTCTCAAAAAAAGAAGAAGCCACTGTTTGATTTTAATCTTTCTGATTTTATTCTTCTGAAGTTCCTTTAAGAACATCAGAGTGCTGAAATCTACATTCTTAAGTTTTTTAAGATTTAATAAATGAATAATTACTGGAATGGATGCAGCTAACAAACCGATAAGAATAGCAGGATTTAAGAATGTCATTAATTAAGTATCAAACCTCTTTTATTTTGGTTTGCAAGTTATTAAAGAATAATCTTTAATCAAGATAATAGTTTTTGAACCGGATAAAACTCGTTAATAAAAATTTTTTTTAGATTTCATTCATACTCTGATTCATTTCAACCATAAAAGTGATAAAAAAAGCCCGCCGAAGCGGGCAATGATTTATTTCATTAAATTCATCTTTTTAGAAGATGTAAATACAGTTCCATCATCTCCAATAGCTTCGATTCTATAGATATAAATTCCACTACTTAAACCCGCTCCATCAAAAGTTACTTCATTTCTTCCAGCTTTCAATTTCCCCGAATACAGTGTTCTGATTTCTTCACCGAGATTGTTATAAACTTTCAAGGTAACATTCGAGTTTTCAGCCAAGTTAAATCTGATTGTAGTAGCTGGATTAAATGGATTTGGATAATTTTGTTCAATGAAATAAACTTTAGGTCCGGCAACTAAAACCTCAACTTCATTTGAATAGTGATAAGCACCATTGTAATCAATTTGTTTTAGTCTGTAAACATAATTCCCTTCATTTAGTTCTTTGTCAGTGAAAGAATATTTTCTAATATTGGTTGAGTGTCCACTACCTTTAACAAAGCCGACAGTTAAAAAATCATCAGCATATTTTCTTTGAATTTCAAAACCATAGTTATTTGTTTCAGTTGTTGTTGTCCAATTTAGTTCAACATCAAGTCCAATAGCTTTTGCTTCAAATGATGATAGTTCTACTGGAATTACCTGCATCAGTGGATATCGGAATGTTACCCATTGTGACGGTGATGTTGGAGTGAATGAACTTGATGAAGATCCGGCAGTAGCCAAAGCAGCACCTGATTTATCGAAAATTGTGTGTGGATAAGTTGCTCCGCCGTCGAGCGAAAGTTTTACTATCAATCTATCCGTATAACCAGGATAATTAGCGTGAGCATAATCGAATTTTAGTGAATCGAATTCGTTTAATCCTGTATAAACTCTTGAATATAAAAAGTCATTTTGATTGGTAGCACTGTAAGAATAGAAATCAATTTTAACAGATTTATTCCCACCTAAGGAAGGACCATTTGCTCCGGCAAATTGAGCAAAAGTAATTCCGCCATCAGGATTGCTGATTGACCATCCCGCTGCGGGAAATTGTCCATCGAATAATTCATAATAAAAGTTATTGCTCAAAATTGGATTATCATTCTCAATTAAGTACGCATTATTTTCTTTAATAAAATCAAAAGCAACTATCGGCTTTGGAGCAAATAGATTTTCTGGCTCTTCGTAAACAAAATCAGATTCCGTATAATTTCTGGATTTGGCAGCATTCAATACTTCTTTAGTAGCATCATTCTGAACGAAGACTGCTGTGTAAATTAAACTATCAACCCAAACAGCTAAATCCAAGGGATATTTTATTGTAAAATTATAAGTTCCTGTTGTGGTTGGTATTTGTGTGCCTAAAGAATTTGGGTATGCTCTTCTGAATACATCATAAAAATCTTTTTCACCATTAGTTCCCGGAGGAGATGCATATCTAATAACTCGCTCAATTGCGTGAACTCTCATATAATACTGTCCTGCAGGTAAATTTGAAGAGATTGTTAAAGTAATATCTGCTCTAATAGTGTCGCCGGGAATTCTGGTATTCGTTACTGATAGATTTATTGGAGTGCCTTTTGATTTTCTTGAATTGAATGCATCCGGCAAACTGTTTGGCAAAGTATAAGGATATTCAGGTCGCACAACACCATCCATCACAACTGTAGGAACTGCATTGATACTATAATATGTTCTTCTGTCTGTTGCTTGTTGAGGATTATAATGATACATTGGATCATTTCCGGGTGAAGGCCAATTCATGTGATATTTAATTGCTACTATTGAATCGAATTTGTTATGAACAAAAGCGTCAATAGTTGGATTGTTGGTTGCACAAGGTCCGCAAGTAGAACTTGTAAATTCTTCCAACAGAACTTTTCTCAAAAATCCCGGCAAATAAAGTGATGACTGTGTTAAAGTATTATTCGCTGGATTTTGATCTCCTGTTAGGTGGGCAGTTACAGTAAGATTAATTTGTTGACCCGGGGTTATTGTTAAATTATCAAAAGTAACCGCAACCGATATACCACTGTTTAATGATGAAATAGATTTAGTGCTTGAATATGTGCCGGGACTTACAGTCAAAGTTACATTGAAAGGAGAAGTAATATTTAATCTACCAAGATTGATGAATGAAACAACGGGAGCAATTACAAAAGGACTTGAACCGATGGCATAACTTGTATCTTTAATCACATTATCAATAGACGCAACTGCAACATCTGTATTGAATTGAGTACCCAAGGTAAGATTGTCAATATAAAGGTTATTTCCATAACCATTAACAGTATGGAACTGAACTTTTACTCCTTGTGCAAAAATTGACACAGCACAAAGAATGGTTAGCAAAAAAAGTAACACTTTTTTCATAATTACTCCTTTATTATTAGTTATTGGATGTTTGAATTACTTCTCTTGTAGTATTATTTTGGATAAAAGAAATCGCCTTAAGCTTATCAATATTCCAGGAAGAATCAATAACTTCTGTGTAGCTGAATGTTCTACTGCCGAGAAGCTCCTTTAAATTTATTCCCTGATTATTTGGAAAGAGAACCCTCAGTACATCATAGAATTTAGTTTCACCACTCGAACCAGGAGGAGAAGAAAATTCTATTTCCTTTTCTACAATTGCAGTTCTCAAAAAATAATTACCTAAAAATGTTGAATCTATATTATTCGAAAGGATGTTTAGTTTAATATATAATCCTTTATTTACTTTCTGTTGAGTTAATTCGATTAAAAAATTTGATGGAGTATTGAGTTTTTGATTTATTCCGGATTTAATTTGATTTGAATCTGTTGGGGTGGGTCTCATCAAACCATCAATTATAATCGTTGGAGCAAACATTATATTGTAATAAGTCATTCTGTAATCACAAAACAGTTTCGCTGTCAGATAAAAGGGATCAACTGGTGATGGGAAATTTGTAGCAAACTTAATTATCTTCAACTTATTACTTGTGAAGGAATATTTTTCTAAAGACTCAAGAATTTTATTAGAAGTAACGCAAGGGACACAGCTGACGTTCGCAAAGTCTTCCAATAAAACCGTTCTTTGATAAGAGCTTTGATTCCCTTTTTGGAAAGTAATTTCAATAAGAACTTCTCCGGTTTTAACTGATTTTTTATTCGGGTCAACGGGTGGATTTGTTTCGCAGCTTATGAAAATTATTAATGATAAGAAAAGTAAAGTTAAGTTTTTCATAAAGTTTATTCTTTTAATCCAAAAATAATTTGGAAAGAATAAACTTCATAGAGAAATGTTTTTATTTATCAATAGAAAGTAAAAATGAAATTTTCAGTCAGAATTCATTAGATCATTTAATGCTTCGTTTAAATTCAGAAACTTAAATCTGTAACCAAGTTTGATAATTTTCTCAGCACTAATTCGTTGACTTGAAACAATGTCCGAAGCTGCTTCTCCCAAAACAAATTTAAGTATAAACTCAGGAACTGAAAAAAAACTTGGTCTTCGTAAGGTTCTACCAAGTTGTTTTGAAAACTCTCTCATAGTTACAGGTTCAGGCGCAGCTGCATTTATAGCTCCAATACAGTTCGGGTTTTCAATTATGAACTGATAAATACCCGTTAAATCTTTAATGTGAATCCAGGGAAAGAACTGATTTCCTGAACCCAACGGACCTCCGATAAAAAGTTTGAATGGAGGCAGCATTTTTTTTAAAGCACCATCTTCTATTGAAAGAACAATTCCGGTTCTGACACTAACCCATCTGACGCCAAATTTCTGAACTTCAGAGGCTTCCTTCTCCCAATCAACACAGACTTTTGCTAAAAAATCATTTCCCGACGAGGAATTCTCAGTTAATATTTCCCGACCTCTGTTTCCATAGTAACCGACACCAGAAGCAACAATAAAACTTTCAGGTTTACTTTTTAGTCCCGAAATTATTTCAACTAATAATCTGGTTGAATCAACTCTTGAGGAATATATTTCTCTTTTGAAAGATTCATTCCAACGTTTTGAAAATACACCTGCTCCTGCCAAATGAATGACAGAAAAAGTGTTTTCTAAAGCTTCTGAATTAATATTTGCTGATTTAAACTCCCACTGAATTAAATCAACTTCTGCTGGAATTATTTTTTTCGCTTTAATAATGTTTCTTACCAAAGCAACCACTTTATAATTTGACTGCAGAAGATATTTGATAAGATTTCTTCCTATCAAACCGGTTGCTCCTGTTAAAATAACTTTTTTCATATTCCTAAAATGATTGTTATAAATAAAAAACCCCTGAAAATCGTCAGGGGTTCAAAAAAATTACTGAAGAACTAAATTACTTCAAATAAGTCATTTTTTTAGTTAAAGTCATTCCATTAGATTCGAGTCTGTATATATAAACTCCGCTGAATAATCCTTCTGCATCAAAATCAACTGAATAACTACCGGCTTCCATATTTCTGTTGATTAAAGTTTTAACCTCCTGACCAAGAAGATTATAAACAGCAAGTTTCACATTTCCTGACTGAGGAATAGAGAAACTAATTGAAGTTGTTGGATTAAACGGATTGGGATAATTCTGAGCTAATTCAAAATTGTAAGCGACATTTACATCAACTTCAATTGATTTTGAATATTCATATTTTCCATCGAAGTCAATTTGTTTTAATCTGTAAGAATATTTACCGGAAGTTAGTTCTTTATCAGTGAAAGAATAGTTTTGAACTACTGTTGTCGTTCCTGCGCCTTTAACGAAACCAATTTTTTTCCATTCACTGTTTTGAGTTTTTCTTTCAATATCGAAACCCGAATTGTTTAGTTCTGTAGCAGTTGACCAATTTAATCTGACAGAATTACCAGAGACAGTTGCGTTAAATGAAGTTAATTCAACAGGAATAATTCCCCAAGTGTTTCCAACTCTTATTCCATCAATTCTTCCGGATGGAGTATTGGTTCCTTGTCTGATTGCAATAGAGCCAATATTGGCTGGATCACCGGTTGTACCAGCACCAACTGGACCTAAAGTTACAATCGGAGTTCCAGGTTCTGTTAATGGCAATCCTGAACTGTAAACATACAAAGTAACCAAATCATCATTAGTTGCTGCAGTGTTGAATGAATATTTCAACGCTAATAGGTATGTCTGATTGAAATTCAATACATTCACTGAATCTTCGGCTCTAGTTTCAGTTGATTTTGAAAGCCCGATTGCCCAGCCTGTTCCAAAAGCTCTTGCAAAAACTCTCAATCTGAAAGTTGTGCCAATAGTAGCAGGTCCAAGATGTAAGAAATAATCTGCAGTTGCTCTTGCAGAATCAAGTCTGACTAATGCAAAAATATAGATATCCTGATTAGTCGTAATAGAATCGGAGAACCTTCTATGCACATCTCCATCATTGACACCGGACGAACCATAAGTGAATGACAATGCTCCACCTATTCCAGAACCTGGATATCCGGAATAAGTTAATCCATTCGGGGTATATTGTGGTCCTTGAGTTCCACTGTGCCTAACCCAACTTGGTGCAAGTGTAGTTATATCGGGATTAGCTGTTCCACCGTAATTGAAGTTTTCTTCTAACCACAAAGTCTGAGCATTTACAACAAAAGTTAGAAAAACAATAAATGATAACACTTTTTTCATTTTTACCTCTTTATTTTAATTGATTGTTCAAAAAATATAAAAGAAAAACTAATTTCTTGTTATCTGATTATTAAATCATCTTGAACAAATTACTCATTTTCCGTCAAAAATTTTTCAAGCATATTCACATCTTCTTCGCTTCCGATAAAAATCGGTGTCTTTTGATGTAATTCTTCCGGTTGAATTTCTAATAATCTTTGTTTACCGTCAATCGCCCGACCGCCTGCCTGTTCAACAATGAATGCCATTGGATTGCATTCGTACATCAATCTCAACTTACCATTAGGATTTCGGATATCTGCAGGATACATAAAAATACCACCATAAAGTAAAGTTCTATGAACATCAGCAACCATCGAACCAACATATCTTGAAGAATAAGGTCTTCCTGTAGCTTTATCTTCTTCCTGCAACCACTTGATATATTTCTTCAAACCCGGATGCCAATATAAATAGTTCCCCTCGTTTATGCTGTAAATCTTTCCTTTCTTTGGGATTCTAATATTAGGATGAGAAAGAATAAATTCTCCAAAAGAAGGGTCAAGTGTAAAACAATGAACTCCATTTCCCGCAGTGTAACAGAAAATTGTACTTGAGCCGTAGATGATATAGCCAGCTACAACTTGTTTGTTACCGGGTTGCAAACAATCTTCTAAACTTCCGGGTCCATCGCCTTCAGATACTCTTCTATAGATTGAAAAAATTGTTCCTATACTAACGTTTGTATCAATATTTGAAGAGCCATCGAGAGGATCAAAAAGCAAGACATACTTTCCGATATTAAACTTTTCCGGGATGTGAATAATATTTTCATCTTCTTCAGAAGCCATCACGCACAAATGTCCACCGTGATCCATAGCTTTAATAAGCATTTCGTGAGCATAAACATCAAGTTTCTTTACTTCTTCTCCATGAACATTGCTTGAGCCGGTAAATCCGAGAATATCAACCAATCCGGCTTTATTCACTTCAAGTGAAATGACTTTAGCAGCTAATGAAAGATCGTGAAGTAAATCTGATAATTCACCTGTAGCCTGAGGATACTTTCTCTCTTCCTCATAAATGTGACGGGCAAGTGTATTAAATTTAATTTTTTCCATTTTGTCCCCTTAAAAAAGTTTTAAGCAGAAATGATTTCTTGTTCTTTGTACTGAAGTTGATAGAGTTTGTGGTAAATTCCTTTTTTAGCGAGTAGTTCTTGATGTTTGCCAATTTCTTTAATCTCTCCTTTGTGTAGAACAATGATTTTATCAGCATTCTGAATAGTTGAAAGTCTGTGTGCGATAATGATTGATGTTCTTCCTTTCAACAAATTCTGAATTGCCGTTTGTATAATTTTTTCTGTATCTGTATCAATACTTGAAGTTGCTTCATCCAAAATTAATATTTTTGGTTGATAAGCTAAAGCCCTGGCAAAAGAAATTAATTGCTTTTGTCCCACACTGAGAGTTGCTCCTCTTTCCTTAACTTCTTCATCATATTTGTTGGGAAGATTTTCAATAAATTTATCAGCACCGACTAATTCGGCTGCTTTTTTAACTGATTCGAGACTAATTTCATCGTTATCAAGAGTAATGTTGGATTTAACAGTTCCTGAAAAAAGATAAACATCTTGCAAAACCATTGAAATATGTTTTCGCAACTCACGTTTATCAATTTGCCTGATATCAATTCCATCAACTAAAATGCTTCCTTTTGATATATCATAAAATCTTGTGAGAATGTTAATCAAAGTTGATTTACCTGCACCTGTATGTCCGACAATTGCAACAGATTCACCAGGTTTTATTTCAAAGTTTATATTCTTCAAAACATAATTATTTTCATTATAAGAAAACCAAACATCTTTAAATTGAATATGACCTTTAATCTTAGGTAAAGGGAGAGGATTGGTTGGATTATTTATGAAAGTTTTGTTGTCCAAAAGATTAAATATTCTTTCAGAAGAAGCCATTGAAGTTTGAAGAATATTATACTTTTCAGATAAATCACGAATAGGTCTGAAAAACATTTCAACATACTGAACAAAAGCAAAAAGGACTCCGATTGTGATTGTGCCCTGAATTACTTCTCCTCCACCATACCAGATAATCATAGCTATGGCTGCGGAGCTTATTAATTCCACACTTGGATAAAAAATTGCATAATAGAATATTGATTTTATATTTGCATCACGATGGTCTGCATTGATTGATGAAAAAGTATTGAATTCGTCTTTCTCTTTTCTGAAAATCTGAACTACATTCATTCCGGTTATATGTTCTTGCATGTAAGAATTTAAACGTGCCAGATGATACCTAACATTTCTGTAAGCTTCTCTCACTTTTCTTCTGAACAGAAAAGTTCCATAAATCAGAATTGGAAGTACAGAAAGTGTAACAAGAGAAAGTTTTATGTCAAGAAAGAACATAAAACCTAAAATCCAGATGATGATAAAAATATCGCTGAACACCATCACAATTCCGGAAGAGAAAAGCTCTCCGAGTGATTCCACATCATTTGTAGTTCTTGTAACGATTCTTCCAATTGGAGTTTTATCAAAAAATTTTAGAGCAAGTTTTTGAACATGACTAAAAAGTTGAACACGCAAATCATAAAGAGTTTTCTGCCCAAGAAATTGAGTTGAGTAAGTTAAGAAATACTGAATAACAGATTGAAGTAATAATGATAGAATC
>Ga0209721_1002650_pt1 | contig 10831 bp, 9 predicted proteins | sample TshhotsprinmetaG_FD_184139 | JGI IMG/M metagenome (GOLD analysis project Ga0209721, IMG submission 184139) | Hot spring microbial communities from South Africa to study Microbial Dark Matter (Phase II) - Tshipise hot spring metaG (SPAdes)... | ecosystem: Environmental > Aquatic > Thermal springs... | reverse complement strand
GGTTCGTTATGAAGGGATTTCCTAAACCCTTAACCCCCCTTAATCCCCCCTTAATTTAAGGGGGGAATGGTATGGAAGTACAGTTTAGGGGAAAAAATACCCACACGAAAGCCAGATGAACCTTTTTAGATTAATGGGAAAGACAATAGGGATACCAGATGCCTCGTCTTAGGATGAGGCGGGTGGTATGGTCGCCGGGTCGGGATGGCCTTCCATGGTTATTGGATGGAATATTACCTCTTTCAAAAATCTCGTATTCAGGATCCCATGGTAAGAGGATGACCGGCTCATTTGATACCAATGTAAGGATGGGTAGAATTGGTTGAATATCCTTCTCTATTAAAGTGTCTAATACCTCTTCGATCGTGTTATAACGGGAAAGGTCCTCCATGATTTTCAGGGCAGGGGGGCTTAAGGCCATGTTCCCCTTAACATTCTCTTCAAAAGCCCTGCGTGGCATCATCCAGACCTCTGCAATCGTCTCCTTTTGATCGAAACTGGTTTCCTGTCCTTCAGGAAGACGAGACAGGAAAAACCTGGTGTCAAATCGTTCGCTCCTTGCCTCCGGAGTGATCCAGTGGGCGTAGTAATAGAGTTGGTCTAAAGCGAGTAAAAGTTTTTCTTGCTGTGCTATCTGGTAGATGGTCCGTTCTCCTTTTTGGAGGAGGTTTCGGTGATCTGAAAATCTATTCTGATCATCAGGGTTTTTCAATTGAAGGAGATTATTATTCTGGTCATAGGCCATTAAGATCCCTGCTTCTTCAAAGAGTTCTCGAATCCCTGCAATCCAGTGAGCCAGATATTCTTCCGGAGAGAGCGGTCCTCCCAGTTTTTGGGCGGCTTCTTCTGGCGTGATTCCTTTGCACATAGTGCAGGCCTCCAGAGATCCGTCTTCCTTATCCACCCTGCCTCCCGGAAAGACATAATTTCCCCCCATAAAAGTGGACTTCTCGTGGCGCATAAGAAGAAAGACTTCAAAACCAGTTGGTCTTTTATCTCTCAGGAGAATGATGGTTGACGATTGTTTAGGTATAGAGGGCATAAGTTTTTTTAACATACTGAAATGAGGGAATTCAATTGAAAATATTTTTAAATTATGGGACAAAATGAATGAAATAGAGGAATATCATTTGAACCTTAAGGGGACCTTTAATAACTCCAAATTCGTCACTCCGGCTAAAACCGGAGTCCAGCCATATCGGGAGCCTCTGGATTCCGGCTTCTGCCGGAATGACATTTTTAGAGGAAACCTTAAGAGATTAAATTTTAACGATATCTTCTTGGATCGCGATAAGGATGGAATGGTCGACACAGTCGATCTTCAAATTCACCTCAGCCCCACCTGCGGGAAATCAGAGATTCTCAGTGCCATATTCGATTTGTGCGCTTCCATTGGGTTTGAGGCAATGGGAATCAATCTACCTATCGTAACGGATGATACGGAGATAGATCCTTCATTCAAACATCACCTCTTTATCGGGCTTTCCAATGAACTTAAAGTAATTTCTGACAATAATCTTGTAAGTATTTGGTATTTAAGAGAAAAAGATGAGCCGTCATTGGTCAAATCAATCAGGGGTTTTACCTTATCCTTGTTCCTGAACTCCAAAACTGAAAGGCGGTCGAGACAGACTATAAAAAAATTTTCAAAAAGAAGGGGATTTAACCTTTTTAACCCATTTTCGAACGAGGGATTTTATGAGGCCGCAATGGAGGATCATTTAGCGTTCTTCTTTCCCTACAAGATCCTCTTATTCAGCCATTTGGAACCGCAAACTGCTAAAGAGGCAGCCAATTTTGCCGCACGGTTGGGGTTGGAGAGCCTTCAGATATCATTACCCCTTGCCTTCTCTCAATCCTCAAAACCAACTGATAAAAGCCCCGTAATTTATATTGGGAAAGGAGAAGATTTAAGAGAGATTGGACTTCAGAGATTTTCCAATTTTATTCATCAATGGGATTCGGGTATCTTTTTGATTCCTTCAAGGCATCGAATTCCAGATCTTCTGATCTGTGGGGATGAAGGGGGCCTTCAAAAGATACTCAGGTACCTCAGTACCCTTCCAGAAGATTCAAAAGGGCCGACAGATCCCATCTTTTCCGGAATCAAAAAGTTCGCAGAAGGGCTGAAAGAGTTTATCTTCAGGCGTCCGAGTGCCCCTCCTTCTTCTCAAAATATTAAGGTCTGTCGGTATTCCATCGATGATGAGAGAAAAGAGGTTATTACATTACTGAAAAGGGAGTTAGCGAAGGTTCCCCCTAAGAAAGGTCTTTTGGAGATAGAGATCTTTTTAACAAGACCAGAGAAGGAAAGACGGCTTTTTGCCGAAGAGTTAAGAGAGTTGATCGAAAAAGTCGGGTATGAAGAAAGGAGAGTGCATCTCACCATCTTAAATGCTTATAAGCCTGGATTGAGCTGGATGAGAGAGGTTGTTTTAAGGGAGATTGCAAAAGAAAAGCCCGAAAGGGTAGAGATTGCCTTTCAACCCTTCCGGGAGAAGGGGTTAGAGGAACCTATCCGATGGCTTCAAGAGATTTACCCCATTGATGAGATATTTGCCCGTAAATTATCCATTTCAAAAGAGAGGATTGAATTTAAGCAAGACTCAAGAATCAAAGAGGTCTATTGCGTCCGTGCGTGGCGAAAAGGGAAGATGGTTTATGAAGCTCAATTTTCACCAAAATGGAAGAAGATGAATTATCTCCGATTATTTCCAAGATTGGGGAAAGTTCATCCTTGTGTAGGGTGGTTAGGAGTTAAGATCGATGGAGAGAAGTTTTTGGATCAACCGATCCACACAGGGATCGGACAGGCCTGGAGGATCTATCAAGAAGAGATCCTGCCCATCATCAAAAAAGAGGCTGACCGTGTCCTTTCGATAAAGAAAATTCTACCCAAGTCTTGCCTCTTTGAAGAGCTTCGGTTTGATGTCTATTTAAATTACCCGATGGAGGAATTGGGGGTCGATGAAGAACGCATTTCACCTCTCGAGGCCCTTCATGAGGATCTCTACTTCGTGACGTTAGATTTTTTCGCTCATTATCTGAAGATGAAAAAGGCATCACACATTTATCCAGGTCGAATTCTTCCGTTTGTCCATCCCAATGATTCCCAAAAAAAAGGGACTCTTAAGTTTACCCTGATTCAACTTCCTGAATCCAATGATGGGAAAGAGAGAAGAGTCGAAATTTCATTGAATGGGATCGGCCTCAGAGGCTCAGATGTCATGGCTGATCTCTCCATCGAGATTGAGGGTCAAGAGAATCTAAAGAGGGTGAGAAAGAGAATCGAATCTTACGAGAATCTCAGAAGCAGTGGATACAGAATCGAAAGTTTAAACGAGGAGAGGGGATCAAAGGCAAGGCTAAACATCATTACCACTGGATCAAGTTTAATCGAAATGAGACCCACTCAGCCTAAAAAGGTGATGAGACCCCAGACGATACCAATGGAGAGGTCTATCGGATATGCAGAAGGGGTGAGTCTAATCCGTTCCTTTGAAGGCCTTCCAGGAGTCCATGTCATAGAGGAAGGTCGTTCCTCGGGCGGACTTCCCCTCTATTCCCTTGAGCATACCTATCCCTGCCCAAGCCAATTTGTCTCTCATCGGAAAAGGGCATGGTTGAAACCCACATTCTTTATCAACTGCCGCCACCATGCCAACGAGATTTCCAGTACCAATGCAGGGCTGAAGTTGTCCTATCTCCTTGCATCACAGCCTGACATACAGAGGTTGTTAAAGAAGGTGAATGTGGTTATCAATCCGATGGAGAATGTAGACGGAGTCATTGTTTTGGAAGAGATGTTGAAAGAGACTCCCAGAGATAAACTCCATGCAGGCCGATATAATCGGGCGGGGCAGGAATACTACGATGAGTATTTTAATCCGAACACGCCATTTGGAGAGGCCCGAGTGAAGCAAGAGATCTGGAACAGATGGCTTCCGGATATCTGTGTGGACAATCATGGTTTTCCATCCCATGAATGGGACCAGCCTTTTTCAGGATATGCTCCGTTTCGATTTAGAGAGTGGTGGATACCCAGGGCTTTTTATTTCTTTTACCTTCCATTTCTGGAAGAGGGGAGAAGATCGAGAAGAAGAATCCGGTCGGAAAAGTTTGGTAAAAAGATTTGTAACTTTCTAATAAAAGATAAGATCATTGTAGAGAGGAACATCAATTTTTTTAAACGATATCTGACGTACAGAAAGGAGGGGAAGACACCTCGTTATAAAATGAAGAGCAGAATGTCGTTCTTTCCGCTTCAGAAACGGTTCCAACGAACAAATTATGCATATCGATATCCCCAGATCACTGGCATGGATTTTATTACGGAGGTGGCAGACGAGATCGTTTGTGGAAAATCTCTAAAGAACTGCCTCTCCGCTCATCTCCAAACCAATCTCGCTGTCATAAATTTATTGAATTCTCTTCATTTTCTTGTTATGAAAAAGTATCAGGTGGACCGCGAGGGGGTCCATGTCACGTGGTACCGTGAAAGACCTTTGAATTTTAGAAAGTAAGTAGTCAACCGGTGAGCGGAATACATTGAAGAGAAAGGAGAAAGGTATGAAAAGGTTATCTTGGGTTGTTCTCATGCTGATTTTCATGGTTGTTTGTCCATCTTATCTCTTTTCCCAGACCCCTGTGAAGGGAGGGACGCTGACCTGGGGAAGAGGAGGCGATTCGGTCACGCTCGATCTCGCTCAGGCGACCGATGGAGAATCCATCAAAGCAGGTATCCAGATCTTGGAGAACCTTGTGATGTTCAGAAAGGACAGTATGGATGTGGAGCCCCAACTGGCTACCTCTTGGAGCGTCTCAAGTGACGGCCTCGTATGGACCTTCAAATTGCGAAAAGGGGTGAAGTTCCATGATGGAACGCCCTTCAATGCCCAAGCGGTGAAGGTCTCTTTCGATCGGGTCATCGACAAGAACCACCCCCTCCATAAATTCGGGACATGGAGATATCCTGCTTTAGGGTTGGGACCCGTTAAAGAGGTCAAGGTGATTGAATGATTACACAGTGTCTTTAAGAACCGAGAAGCCCTATGCTCCATTGGTGGCCAACCTGGCCCTTTGGCTCTGCCCCATCCTTTCTCCGACTGCCCTCGAAAGATATAAGGGGGATATCGGCCGAAATCCGATCGGGACCGGCCCTTTTAAATTTGTGAAATGGGTTAAGGATGACCAGATCGTCGTGGAGCGAAATGAGGAGTACTGGGGAGACAAGCCCCATCTCGATCGGATCATTTTAAAGGCCATTCCTGAGGTCTCTGCCCGTTTCATGGCCCTTCAAACGGGCGCCATTGATATCGCTGATGACCTCGATCCTGATTCCATCCAGATGGCTAAAGGAAATCCCAACTTCAAGGCGATTGAACAGCCCAGTGTCAATGTGGGTTATCTGGCTTTTAATACCAAAAAGCCGATCCTCAATAACAAGATCGTCAGGCAGGCAGTCAACCATGCCATTGATAAGCAGACGATCATCAAAACGATCTTCAGGGGGCTGGGAATGCCCGCTGTCAATCCTTTCCCTCCAAGTATGTGGGGCTACAATTTCAAGATTAAGGATTATGAGTATAATGTTTCAAAGGCCAAGGAACTATTAGCCAGGGCAGGCTATCCAAATGGTTTTAGTACGGAACTCTGGGCCATGCCGGTTTCAAGGGCCTATATGCCCGAACCGGTGAAGACAGCAGAACTGATCCAGGGATATTTAGCTGCTGTTGGCATTAACGCTAAGATTGTTCGTCATGAATGGGGCGTCTATCTGGATAAGACCTCCAAAGGGGAACATGACCTCTGCATGTTAGGTTGGCTTGGAGGAAATGCCGACCCAGATAATTTCCTCTACGGACTACTCCATTCAGATAATGCAAAACCTCCGGCGGCTAATGTCGCCTTCTGGCAGAATGATGAATTTGACCGTTTGGTCAAGGAGGCTCAAAGCCTCTTTGGAAAGGAGAAGCGGGCTCCTTTCTATTTGAAGGCACAGGAGATCTTCCATGAGGAGGTCCCCTGGGCTCCCTTAGCCCACTCCACGATCGTGCGGATCTATAACAAGAAATTGAATAATGTGCCGTTGCGACCGAATGGATTAAATTCATTCCAGATGGTCTGGAAGGAGAAATAACGTTTTTTGATCCATTTCATCGCGAGACGATTCTTTCACCTCATCTTCATTCTCATCGGGGTCTCCCTCTTGGTCTTCTTCATGTTGAGACTCATCCCTGGAGACCCCGCCCAGCTCCTCTTAGGCGAATTTGCTTCCCCTCAGGATGTTGCCGCCATACGTGAACGGTTAGGCCTGGATCGATCTTATCCCTATCAATACTTGATCTATATCCAAAACCTCTTCAGAGGGGATATGGGGATATCTATCCGCTCTGGCATTCCTGTCTCTGAGGAGATGTTTGTTCGGTTCCTGGCGACCGTTGAGCTTTCGGTTGCCGCCATGTTGATTTCGAGCCTTATTGGGATTTGGGCCGGAGTGATCTCATCCATTCGAAAATATTCTGCCTTTGATTATGGGGCTATGGTCATGGCTCTGGTTGGCATCTCCATGCCTATCTTTTGGTTAGGTTTGATGCTCATATATCTCTTTTCCGTCAAGCTTGGGCTCCTGCCGATGATGGGACGTTTTTCCATTGGAATGGATTATGAAACGATTACGGGTTTGGTTCTTCTGGATAGTCTTCTCAAAGGCAATTTCCCTCTCTTTTTGAATTCATTAAAACATTTGATTCTTCCGGCCTTCACCCTGGCCACGATTCCCATGGCCATTATCGCCCGGATGACCCGATCGAGCATGCTCGATGTGATGTCCAAGGACTATATTCGGACAGCCCGGGCAAAAGGGTTGAGCTATTCCAGGGTCATCCTTCAACATGCCTTGAAGAATGCTTTTCTTCCCATTCTAACAGTGATTGGGCTCAACTTTGGCCTCCTCCTGGGAGGGGCGGTTATGACCGAGACGATCTTTTCCTGGCCTGGATTGGGTCGCTATGTTGTGGATTCTCTTCTGGCTCGGGATTATCCTGCAGTTCAAGGATGTATCTTATTCTTTGCTGTTATCATGGTGTTGGTTAATCTGGTTGTGGATATCCTCTATTTCTATCTTGACCCGAGGTTAAGGATCGATGGAAAGGGTTGAAGTCTTTTCAGGATTGAAAAAAAATAGAAGAGCGTTGTTTGGATTGATCCTTATCGGCCTACTGGTTTTTGTTGCCTTGATCGGGCCATGGATTTCTCCATACAATCCCTTGACCCCCGACCCTATCCATCGTCTAAAAGGACCTTCGTGGTCTCATCCTTTTGGAACAGACAGCCTGGGGAGAGATATCCTCAGCCGGGTGATTTACGGAAGCCGGATTTCTATTCTGATCGGTCTGATTGCGGTCTCCATCTCCCTCATTCCCGGAACGATCCTTGGCCTTCTGGCCGGTTTTTATGGAAGGAGGGTAGATGAACCCATCATGCGAGGGATGGACATCATGCTTGCATTCCCGGCCATTCTTCTGGCGATCTTTATTACTGCCATTTTGGGGCCCAGTCTCTTAAATACCATGATCGCCGTAGGGATCGTCTATATCCCCCATTATGCAAGGATTGTTCGGAGTACCGTTCTCTCTCTGAAGGAGCAACTTTTCGTTCAGGCGGTCAAAGCCCTGGGTGGGAAAAATTTAAGAATTATTGCCCTCCATATTTTCCCAAATACGATTCCACCCATCATCGTCTATGCGACCCTGGGGATGGGCACGGCGGTTCTTCAAGCAGCAGCACTCGGATTTTTAGGTCTTGGCGCACAGCCTCCTACACCTGAGTGGGGGGCCATGTTAAGCGAGGGGAGGCAGTATATTCAGAATGCACCCCATGTGGCAGCCTTTCCGGGATTGGCGATCTTCACGCTGGTATTGGGTTTTAATCTTTTTGGAGATGGATTTCGGGACGTTTTAGACCCCAGTTTAAAATGAGATGGCCCATTCTTTGTTGGAAATCAGAGGACTAAAGACTTACTTCTTCACCGAGAGAGGAGTTGTTAAAGCGGTGGATGGAGTGGACCTTTCTATCCATGAAGGGGAGACGCTCGGCCTGGTGGGGGAGTCGGGATGTGGCAAATCCATGACCGCCCTGTCCATTATGCGATTGGTTCCAGAACCGATAGGGAAAATTGTTGAAGGGACCATTCAATTTGAGGGAACAGACCTGGTGAAGTTATCGGAAGCCGAGATGAGGAAAATACGCGGGAATCAGATTTCAATGGTCTTTCAGGAACCCATGACCTCACTCAATCCTGTCTTTAAAATCGGAACCCAGGTGGCTGAGGCGATTGAGCTTCACCAACAGGTCACTTCGAAAGAGGCTTGGGAACGTGCGATTGAGATGCTCCGGATGGTGGGCATTCCTTCGCCTGAGACGAGGGTGAATGAGTATCCCCATCAGATGAGCGGAGGCATGCGACAACGGGTCATGATTGCGATGGCCCTCTCATGTCATCCAAAGTTGATGATCGCTGATGAACCCACCACCGCTCTTGATGTGACGATACAGGCGCAAATTCTCGACCTGATCCATCGCTTAAAAGAAAGGGTAGGATCTTCCATTCTTCTCATCACACATAACTTAGGGGTGGTCGCTGAAGTGGCCCAATATGTGGGAGTGATGTATGCCGGCCACATCGTTGAATATGCGGATGTGATTCACCTTTTTAAAGATCCAAAGCATCCTTACACCCTTGGACTATTTCAGTCTATACCCAAAAAGAGAGGTTCCGGGAGAAGGGAACCTTTGAAAGCCATCCCCGGACTTGTTCCGGACCTGCTCGGGCTACCCGAAGGCTGTAAATTTCAGGATCGTTGTTCTCAATCTTTACCAAAGTGTAAGGACGAACCGCCACCCTGGATTGACATAGAACCCGGCCATCAGGTGAGGTGCTGGCTCTATGAATGAAGCATTGGTCGCCGTGAAAGGTTTAAAAAAATACTATCCCATCCGAAGAGGATTTTTTTCAAAATCAACGGATTGGGTCAAGGCCGTTGATGGAGTGGATCTGATCATCCGGAAAGGAGAAACCCTCGGATTGGTCGGGGAGAGTGGTTGTGGAAAATCAACCCTGGGCCGGCTCATCCTGAGGCTTGAATATCCAGATGAGGGAGTGGTTCAATTTGAGGGGAGAAACATCCTCGAATTCCATGACGATGAACTCCGCCAGATCCGGCGGGAGATCCAAATCATCTTTCAAGATCCCTATTCGTCGCTTAATCCGAGAAGAAGAGTGGGTTCCATTATTGGCGAACCCTTGACGATCCATGGGATCGCTAAAGGAAAAGACTTAGAAGATCGGGTGATCCAATTGATGGAAGTGGTTGGGCTGAGGCCTGATCAGCGGTTTCTCTACCCCCATCAGTTCAGCGGCGGGCAGCGCCAGAGGATTGGGATTGCCCGGGCACTTGCCCTTCAACCCAAACTGGTCATTGCCGACGAACCTGTCTCCAGCCTCGATGTTTCCATCCAGGCGCAGATTGTCAATCTTCTCCTATCACTTCAATCCGAATTTGGTCTGACCTATCTTTTTATCTCTCATGATTTGAATCTGATCGAGTATGTCTCCGATTGGGTGGCGGTCATGTATCTGGGTAAGATCGTGGAATGGGCTACTCAGGAGGTGATCTACGAAGATTCAATTCATCCGTACTCTGAGGCTCTCTTTTCCGCCAATCCAACGACCGATCCTTTGGCCAAGAGAAAACGAATCCTTTTAGAAGGCGATGTTCCCAGCCCGCTCAATCCACCCTCTGGCTGTCGGTTTCATACCCGGTGTCCGCTTCGAATGAATATCTGTGAAAGAGAAGAACCTCCTTTAACTCCAAGGCCGAATGGATCCCTCGTGGCCTGCCATGCAAGGTAAATAGAAATAGAATATGTACCTAAAAATGCGATCGCATTTTTAGGTACAGTTTTGGTAAATGCTTTTGGGAGAGAGAGTAGGTGAGGGGGAAGGGGGTGACTTTTATTCAATCCATCTTAAAAAGTTTTCTAAATGGTCCCTTGGGGATTTGAACTGGTTGATTGGGCTGTTTGGATCCGGATACCCTAATGCCACTCCGATGACGACCATCTTATTTTCTGGAATGTTCAGGACATCTTTGATTTCATCCTCGTAGGCAGTGATTAAACCGATGGGACATGTAGCCAACCCATATTCATGCGCCGCGAGAAGTAGGTATCCCAGAATCAGGCCGATGTCTACGAGACGGGATTTTGGAAAGGAATCGTCGAGGCAGATCAGGATGACGACAGGAGCTCCATAGAAGTTACAGCTTCCCTCATTGATAAATTGGTCTGGATTCACCCTCATTTCCTCAAAGAGAGGATTCATCTGCTCAAGGGTTTTGGCACCTCGTTTAGTTACAGCTTTTGGCATGGGTTTAACATTTCCGGGTCCGCAGGAGATCTGTTTCTCTTTGTAGGCCTTGATGAGCCTCCGGCTCAATCGCTCTCTTTCTTCTCCGGTTACAATGACAAATTCCCAGGGCTGAAGATTGATGGCCGAAGGGGCGTTAATGGCTAACTTTAAAAGCTCTTCGATTTTCTCCCTCGGAATAGGGTCGGGTTTGAAGGCCCTGATACTTTTTCTCTCCTGAATGGCTTTGAGCAGATCCATCATAGACTCCTTCTTAACGAAAGGTTTATTGCTTGACATTAAATGAAACCGCCGTTATTTTCAAGTTTAACCAAAACAGACAGGAGATGGACCAATATGATTCGAGCGAAGTTGTGGTTTCGATGTGCGGCCATGCATGACCCGGTCACTCCCATCATCGTC
>Ga0209721_1002647_pt1 | contig 10834 bp, 10 predicted proteins | sample TshhotsprinmetaG_FD_184139 | JGI IMG/M metagenome (GOLD analysis project Ga0209721, IMG submission 184139) | Hot spring microbial communities from South Africa to study Microbial Dark Matter (Phase II) - Tshipise hot spring metaG (SPAdes)... | ecosystem: Environmental > Aquatic > Thermal springs... | reverse complement strand
TTTCCATTTCTTGCTTGAAGCTTTGCATCTCTTGGCGTATCTCTTGTTTGAAAGATTCCATCTCTTGACGCATTTCACGCACTTCGTAAAGCAATTCTTTCACAGCTTGAACAACTTGATCTTCCACTTCGCTTCACCCCTTTCTTTACTCCCTAGCATATCACTCCCTCTATGGACGGTCAATTGAAAAAAAGAGGCTAGCAAGGGGTGCTAGCCAATTTGTGAGGGAGCAGTAGAGGACGCATTTTGGAAGGAAATGAGAGGAATTTTGTATCACCTCCTTGTCCCATATGATACGAAAAGAAAAACATGATGTAAAATGACGATTTTTGAATTTTCAAGCCGTTTTTTTTAATTTTTTGCCGTTTTTCAGCTATGTTTCGTGAAAAAAGCTTCCGAAAATTCAATTTTCACTTTTTGTTTTATTTTTTTCCGCACCTTTTCGTATGGTATAATGGGAGGTGAAAGTAGTAAACAAAACATCATATAAGATGATATAAATTTTTTGAATTTATGAAATGTTTGCGTAATCATAAATTCAAGAAATGATAAAATGAAAATGATTCAGGAGTTGGTAAAAGATGATAAAGACTTACAAGGTCATGCTTTTGCCAAACAATAAGCAAAAAACAAAGTTGTTTGAGTGCGCAGGAGTTGCAAGATGGGCATATAATTGGGCGTTGGCTACACAACAAGAAAACTACAAAAATGGCGGAACGTTTTTAAACGATAGTGAATTGAGGAAAACGTTGACGCAATGAAAAAAGCAAAAATATTAAGAAGGAGGTGAATACCGTTACAGAAAAACAAACAATATTTTGATAAAGACTTTGTGAAAGTTTTATAAGTTTTCTGTAACGGTGGATGCGGTGAAAACATTTAAGCTCGTTGCCCTCACATTGTTGCATGAGCAAAAGCAAGACATTCCGCTCATTGACGGCTTAATGATTAATAAAGAAGATGAAAACCAACGCTGGCTTGTGGAAGCGTATGTCGAACAAACGTATCATAAGCTATTCACATCGCTGAAAGAAAAAGGAACGACATTTGATGCGCTCGTGACGATTTCTCGAAAGACAAACGATCCGGCCCATGTGCGTGCAACCGTTCGCTCCGTTACAATGATGGGGGAACGAATGAGCGTGTTAATGGATGCGGTTCTCGTCAAGCGCTCGAATTTAGCTGAAGTAGTTTTAGAAGATTTAGTTCAACGCGGACTGCATGGGGAGACGTTGTTGCAGCAGTTTAAAGAACAAATGTACACAAAAAGAGGCTGAACAATCAGCCTCTCATTTTTTGTTTCGCTACGACGACGTATCGTTTTGGGGCATGCCCGATCCATTGAAACGGATAACATGTAATAAGCGTCAACGTCGGATGCGCTTTCGGAACGAGAACAGTTTGATCGTCGGGTGAGACGATGCGAATATGTTGAACGACATACGTCCATGTGCCACTGTTTGTTTTTATGACTAGTTCGTCACCGACTTGAATATGCTCGAGTGGACGAAACACTGTATCGCGATGTCCTGCTAAAATCGTATGATTGCCTTGTCCGGGAAGCGCGCTTCGCTCATCGAGTCCGACCCCTCGCTTTAACTGTCGTTCCGTCGTTCCTTCGTAAACAGGCATGGCAAGACGGAGCTTCGGAATCGACAGCATCCCAATCGCATCGTTTGTTGGCTCGGGCGGACGATCCGTTCGTTGGACAGCTTCATACGCTTCATACCAATTCGTTGCATTCGCCCAAATGAGCGAAACCCCAAAAAGACATAACGCTAACGCAACGGCTCGCATGTTCTCGCCTTCTTCCATAACACGAAACTGATGAAAAGGAAAACGACGCCAATGAGCATGTTTATTCCATACGAAGAAGCTGTTTTTGGCATGCGCGCGACAAGAAGACCGCTCTCTAAATCTAGCGCCATCATGCCGATATGGGCAAGTTGCTCGCTTGCATCAATGAGCGTGCTTGAATGGAGCCGCTCGTACGGGATATATAAATCAGCAACAAAGCGGCCTTCATCGTCGTACCATTCCATCGCGACAGGGGCATGCACCGTTTGGAGTTGTTCAAAAGAAATCGGCTTTCGCCCTTCGGAAGTGACTTCGTACACGTTTGCTTGCAGCCGATAAAGCAATAACCATTCGTTCCAAAGGGCATACAACGCGTGTCGTTCTTTATTTGTAAGCGGTGTCGCTGAATCGCGCAACAGGAGCGTTTGCATATGTTTGTCGAGACGTTCGAGCGCTTGTTTCGCTGACAATGGCGTTCGTTCAAACAAGCGGCGAATTTCGTCTTCTGTTAGCCCGATTGTCGCTAACATGTCTGTCATCGCTTGCATCGTTTCGTAACGGTCGCGATAAAATGATAAGGCGTACGCTAAATCTTCAACAAATATATATTGTTGTAACTTTTCGCCAAACTGACCGAGAAGCGCCTCAGCTTCTTCTTGCGTCATTTCGTAACGGAGCAATAGCTCATCAAGACGCTCCGGTGTGATGGGGGTGCCTAATTGTTTTTTCAACGCTTCCAATGAAGAAAAATGATCGATTGTCATATTCCATTTTGCTAAATAACGTGTTAAGTCGTCCATCGTCCACCCGATGTCATGGACGTATTGCCGCAACGCTTCTTCGGAAATGGCCGCTTGCACCGGTGCGGCAAATAAAAAACAAATGAATAACCATAGCACGCGCATGTTTTTTCCTCCCTTATGTGTGCTATGGTTATTTTGTTCGATTATTCCATTTTTATACGATTAGAAATATACGTCATATAGTGCGCGCACCGCTCTTTCGACCGCATCTGCCTTGACGCCAAACATCATGCTCACTTCAGATGAACCTTGGTTAATCATTTCAATATTGACGTTTGCCCGCGCAAACGCTGCCGTCGCTTTCGCCGCAATACCGACGCTCCGCTCCATTCCTTCCCCGACGACCATAATAAGCGCCAAATCGCGTTCAATAGACACTTCATCTACACGCAACTCTTTCACGATGCGCTCCAAAACGCGGCGTTCTACGTCCCCAGCTAATTGTTCTTCACGTAAAATGACCGACATATTATCAATGCCTGATGGTGTATGTTCATATGAAATGCCTTCATCTTCTAAAATTTGTAACAACCGGCGTCCAAATCCAATTTCGCGGTTCATTAAATATTTGCTGACGTTAATGCTGCAAAAGCCGGTGTCGCTAGCGATGCCGGCGACAGGACGCTCGCGATGATCTCTCGTGGCGACGATCATCGTTCCCGGTGCTTCAGGATTGTTCGTATTTTTCACACATACCGGAATGCCGCGACGATATACTGGTTCGAGCGCTTCATCATGAAAAACAGAAAAACCAGCATACGACAACTCGCGCATTTCGCGATACGTCAGCTCTTTTAATTGGCACGGATGCTCGACGATCGATGGATTGACGCAGTAAATGGAATCGACGTCGGTAAAGTTTTCGTATAGCTCAGCACCAACACCTGCGGCTACAATTGAGCCGGTAATGTCCGAACCGCCGCGCGGAAACGTCACGATATGCCCAGAACGAGAATAGCCGAAAAAGCCAGGGATCACTAAAATGCCGCTGCGCTCATTTAAACGGGCGAGCTGATCGTATGACTCAGGCAAAACTTGTGCGTTCCCCGGTTCATCCGTCACGAAAATGCCAGCATCTTTCGGATTGACGTAATGCGCTTCATAACCGAGCTCACGAAAATAATGCGCCATCAACTTCGCGTTATTATCTTCTCCGCTCGCCTTTAACGCATCAAGCAAGCGCTCCGGTTGATCGCGATACGTATCGATCACTTGTTGTAAGCTTGCAGAAATGACATCTAAAATATCGCGCGACAAATGCAAATCGGTAACAATCTCATCATAACGCGCGACAACTTGCGCAAGCACCCCTTCGTACAACTCATCTTCTATCACTTGTTTCGCCAACGTAATAAGCAAGTCCGTCATTTTCGTATCATCTTTACACCGCTTGCCTGGGGCAGAGACGACGACAAATTTGCGCGCTTCATCCGATGTCACGATATGTGCGACTTTTTGAAATTGCTGTGCATTGGCAACAGAACTTCCTCCAAATTTTGCGACTTTCATATGCGATAACCCTTTCCTTCTATTTTTCTATAAAAATAACAGCTGTATAAGCCGCTATTTTACGTTTCATCGTAAACAAGTCAACTTATTTTCTTATCATAGCACATCTTTATTTGTTTTTGTCAGAAAAATTTTTCAATTTTCGTATTCCTTCTTTGCAAACACCGTACGATAGCCATGAACAGCCGGCGCAAAGCACATCTAAATCATCCGGCTCAACGGTCCGCTTCGTTCGTTCGATGAGCTCTGACTTCATATAAACTCCTCGTTCTTCGAGCTGTAAATGGTTGAGCACGCGCCGATCCATCGCCAATACGTGCTCGTTCGAGTTTTCATCTGCTTCGCAACGGTCGATCCCATGATGGGGACATGCATAACACGCCTCATCGAGAGCAGCGATGACACGAATCGGCACGTCAATATCGGGATCGCGCATGAGCGCGACAATTTCACTCATCTTTTCCACAAACGATTCGCTATATCCCATCCCTTGAAACCCATGCACACATAATAAATGATGTCCACGCAACGTCCTCATCGTTGTCCCCTTTTCCCTCGTACTACCGAGATATTATACACTATTTTTCATAGTTATTCACTATTCTTTGTTGTAAAATGAAAATGAGCATCGCTGTTTTGTACATTTTCCCTTCCAACGTCCCTTTTTGTATGTCGACAATGAGTTCTTGTTTATTTTTTAAAATGACTTTCGTTTTCTTTTTCTCATACGGCTGTATCGTCTTGATGTGGGATTGTGCCATCCATATGCATCGATCGCTGTCAGGAGAACATGTTGGAAAGAAGTAGAGCTGAAGCGCTTCACAAACGGAGACGGGAACCATTTGCCGAATGCCGAGAATATGTTTTGCTGCATGCACTTTTCCTTCATACGTACTTCCGTAGTAACGGCAGCTTTGTTCCATAATTTGTTTCGGTGATTGCTCTACTTTGTACGTATTGTACAATTCATACACGATTGTGCCGAGCCGGCCATATTCATCGTATTGCGGCACGAGCGCAGCCGTTTCCTCCATAATAATGTACTCTTCCATCCGTTCCATCATAACTCCCCCTCACAAATGTATGTTCGCCATTTATTATAATGAATTTTCATAATTTTAACAATAAAAAATCTCGGAAAACTCCGAGATTATACGGTGAACTGCTTCCCTTTTTCCGCTAAATGTTGCGCTTTGTCGCTTAACGTTTGCACATTTGCCGCAATTTCTTGCACGGCGGAAAGCAACTGTTCGTGCGCCGCTGCCGCCGTTTGCGTTTGTTGCTCTGCTTCTTGAGCGATCGCTTCCGTCTCCTTCATCGTTAATGCCAGCTCATCAAAAGCGCTCGTCATGACAGCAATTTTTTGGGCGACATCGTCCATTTGAACCATCACGTCATTCGTTGCTTGTTGAATGCGGTCGAACGTGTCATCCGCTTCACGCGCCAGCATCATGCTTTTTTCTGATTCTTTGCGCACGTGCTCCATCGCTTCAACCGATTGTGACGTATCCGTTTGCACTTCTTGCAATAGCTCGCGTATTTGCTTCGCCGATAAAGACGATTGTTCTGCCAATTTTCTTACTTCATCCGCCACAACCGCAAATCCGCGGCCGTGCTCACCTGCGCGCGCTGCCTCAATGGCAGCGTTTAACGCCAACAAGTTCGTTTGTTCTGCAATGTTTGTAATCATTGTCGCCATTTGGGCAATATGGGCTGATCGTTGATGCAACGCTTGAATCCATTCACTTGATTGCGCAATAAAGTTGTTCATCGTTTTCATTTGATCGATCATTTTGTCCATAGCGGCCGTTCCTTTTTCCGCTTCTGCCGTCATCGCCCGCGCCGCTTCTGTTGCTTGTTGGGAACGCGATAAAATGTAGTTTGTGTCATCGACGAGCGTTTGGACAGATTCAGCATTTTGCTGCGCCCATACGCGCTGCTTGCTTGATCCGGCTGCTACTTCCTCCATCGTTGCCCCCACTTGCTCCATCGCTTGTGCCGCTTCCTCCGTAATCGCAGTCAACTCGTGCGCCGACGCGGACACATCGCGAGAAAGTTGTTGGTTGGCGCTAATCATCGCACGAAATGAGGCGATTAGCGAATGGAACGATTGGGCAATACGCGCAAATTCATCATTTGAAGAAACAGGCATTTGCACCGTTAAATCCCCATTTGCCGCCTGCATGCTTGCTCGTTCAATGGCGACAATTTGCTCGCGCACCGCCATGTAAAAGGCGATAAATAAGTAAATGACAACCGCTACCGCGAACGCTCCAAAACCGATCGTCACCCATTTCTCAAACATGACCGTACGATATTCGTGATCTAAATGCTGCTGGAATGCTTGAAGCGAAAAACGGGCGAGCTCATGCAACGTTTCATGCGCATCGTTCGTTTTTTCGTATAAATCGACAGAGGTGAGCGAAATGCGATTCGTTTGTAAAAATTCACGTTGAAACAAGCTCGTCATACTTAATAAATCCGTCGCAATAATATCGTTGTATTGTTGCACTTTTTTCCGCATCGCTTCTTGATCCGCAAAAAGCGGGGCGGTCGAACGGCTGACTGTTTGCATCGCCGTTTCTAGTACGTTCGTCCAATACGTCATTTTCGAACGTTCAATTTCGTACAATTCGCTCTTTAACGTCAGTTCTGCCGCGTACGACTGCGCGCCGCCAATCGTTTCCGTTAATATTGGGACATGCTCGACGAACAAGCGGGCTAAATAATGATTGTTCATATCGTTATCGAGCGAGACGTTCGAGCGGTCAGCGATGTAAAGCAACATTTTTTGCACATCATAAATGAGCGCATTGTGGCGTTTTGTCGCTTCAGAAACGGTAAACGTCGTCCAGTTTTGTTGGATATCGTTTATTTGTTGAATAAGCTGTTTCCACTGTTGTTCGTCAATAAACGAAGCGCGTTTCTTTTGATGCACAGCTTGCAGCGAGTCAACCGATTTTTTTATCATCTTTTGCGCTTCCGCTACGTTTTCTTCTTTCCCATGTCCCAACAAAACGGTTGTCGTATATTCACGGTGCTTTTGTAAACTATACATCGCGTCAATCATCGGAGCGATATATGCAATTCCTTCGCTTTCTCGTTCAATGACCGTCGCTTTTTGCGTCAATAGCCGAACGTACAATACGCTAATCATAAAAAGAGTAAACATAAAAATGATTGCTAACAACATGAACTTTTTACTAAAAGGCAAGCGATTAAGCAACTTTTTCCCAAACGTAAACACCGCTTCATCCACGCTCCTTACGAAACCAATATGTATGTATTGTTTTCTATTTTATCAGATGATTCATAAAAATTATATAAACAAAATAAAAATTAGGCCATTAGGCCTAATTTTTATTTCGGAATAAAGCGAGCGCTTGTGCGGCTGTTTGTTGTGCGTGTTGTTGAAGTAGCGCGACCGCGCGAGCCATCGTTTCTTTCCGTTCTTCTCGTTCATGCATACATTGCTGAATATAGGAAAATAGTGCTTCGCCGTCCCAGTCGTCTCGTTCGACATGCGCAAACACCGGTTGGTTTGCTTGCTCGGCAAACGCATCAATTTTCGGATCGTACGACAAAGCGATAAACGGCGTATGGGCGACCGCTGCGAAAATAAGGGCGTGTAGACGCATACCTACAAGCAAATGAGCACTTTGAATGATCGCCATTTTCTCTTCGATGCTTGCGTCATGCGGCGCTACGACCGCATGTTCAGTCATCATCTGAAGCACACGACGGGACGTTTCATCATCATGACGTCCGTGCATCGGGATAAATACAACATCATATCCGGCTTGTACAGAGCGATCGAGCGCTACCGCTATTTTTCTTTCAAAATCACAACCGCGCGGCCAATCGCGCACCGAAACGGCAATGACTGGACGGGTAAACGATTGTTCGTTCCACCACGTCGTTGGCGACGTCGGCGGCTTCAGTCCCATCACTGGATCAGGTACGACCATGATCGACCGTTTTACACCTAACGTATGCAATAACTGAGCGGACGGCTCATCGCGCACCGTGATGCGATCGACTTGATTAAGCGTCCATCTCATGAGCCACTGATTTTGTTTTTTATTGACAGGCCCCATCCCTTGGGCATACACCATCACCGGCTTTCCTAGCCATTTCGCTAGTTGCATAATCCCAGTGTAATACGGAATGCTGCGCCAGCCCGTTTGATCTTGAAGCAAGCTGCCACCGCCGCTAATCAATCCATCACTTTCGCGGAGCGCTTGAATGATTTCGTTTATTCGCCAGCGATTGACCGCACGAACACCGTACGTTCGTTCCGTAAACGATGGGTCGTTCGACAAAACCGTCACTTGTACATGCGGATCGTGCGCACGAAGCGCCTGAATAATCGCATATAAAATAGCTTCATCTCCCACGTTATGAAAACCGTAATAGCCCGAAAGTACAATGTTCATCGTATCACCTTTTTCCATTTCCACACCGAGCGATAAGCATAAATGAGCACGACACCGAATACAAATCCGAGCCCGAGGCTATATATCGTGCGAATAAATGAAATGAAGAGCGGAATGTGCAGGTGTGTAAATGTATTGATCATCGACAGCCAGCCGATCGTTCCTACAACGAGAAGAACAGCACCTAATTGCTTTTGTCGGTTTATGACCGCTAAAGCGAGCACGTAGACTGGAAAACCGAGCAAAAATTCTTTTGTGCGCGGGCGTACGTACAACCATTCTTCTAATTTTTGTCTCGCTGCTAGTTCAAACGCACTCGCCGTTCCTGTATTGCCAGAGCGCAAGACGTAGTACGCCAACAGAGCGAAAATGATCAAGCTAAGCACGACATGTCCGACAGTAATCGGATGCTTCCATAGCCGCTTCATGAAAGGTAAAATCGGCTCTTGAACGATTGAAGGCAAAACGAGCGCGACCATCGCTACAATCGGCACGACGTAAACGAGCTTTACCCCACGAAATCCTTCGCCAACGTAAGCGATATACTCGTTTCCATACAACATCGTCACAATCCAACTGATTCCGACAAACGAAATGATGATCGCACGACTATATGCCGTCATCGTTCCGCGCCATCCTTCTTGGACGGAAGAAGGCTTGGCAGCGTAAACAGGTGTCACAATCGCTACAAGTAAAGCAAGTGCTTTCCATGCTAAATCGATTGCGAGAAATGCACCAGCCACGCTAAGAGCGAACGCCCCCCCTGCCGCCACAAATGCCCATAACGGAGAAACGAGCGAACGAATAGCGAGAAAAAGGAAAGCTGTCGTCCCAACAATTAAACCAATAGTTGCCATAGACGACCGTTCTACTGGCGCAAACGGTTCACTTTTTCCGAGCGTATAGTGGCTTGGCATATGTTGAACGATTTGTTTCATGACGGAAACGGTTTTTTCAATATTTTGGGCTGTTTCTTCGGATGTATACGGGCGAATAAATAGGGCGCGAATGTTGCGCTCTTTAATCGCACGAATCGCTACATCAACCGCTTCATTTGGCTTTCGCTGCTCTAAATTTAAACTATGCAAACGAACAACGTGCACATCCATCGCTTTTGCTAATGCCGTCAACCCTTTTGCTTCATAAAACTCCGTTGACAATAAAGCATACCCTGCACGCTTCCATCTTTCTCCCCACTTCTCCACATCTGCAGGGTAGCCTGCCACTTGTTCACCAGTAGGAAGCAGTTTTGACATATGTTCATTTTTTAACGTTTCGACTTGTTGAAGCACGCGGACGCTCGCTTCATTCATATCGCGCGCATCTGGAATGCGAAGTACAACCATAAAACCGCGTTCGATGACATGGGCGACTTTTGCTTCATCGTATCCGAGCGGCACGCGCTCGATTTTTTTCGCATTTCCTTCAATGACATAGTACGTTTTTTGATTGATTTCAACTTCTCGGACGTCATCGCCGAACGTCTCACGTAATGACGAAGCGACCGGGAACGCATCGTTAAGCGGATACACAACAAGTCCGCGCGATGGCATTTGATCGACACGTTCATTTAATAACACGAGCGTATGCTTCCATTCGTCCATCTTTAACAACAACACATGTCCTGATTTTTCAAGTGACTCGAGCGTTTCTGCTTCAATGCTCACCGTCGTTAACCCAGCTTCTTTCAGCTTCTTCCACACATGTTCGCTATCCTGTTGCAACCACGCCTCAATTTCGTCGTACGGCATGATGATTTCATACGTCCGATTGTTCCACTCCACTTCATGCCGCTTGCCTACCGCCGGGGCGATGAGCACGAGCGAAATCGCTATAATCATTAACAACCATTTTTTCACGTGTTTCATCCCTTCTTCGTTTGATTCAACCATTGGCGCATTTGCTGGAGCGTAACGCCACCGAGCGCGAGCACAACTCCAACATAAAGCAAGCCCCCTCCGATCGTTGCCGCCGCTACATAAGCGAGAGAAGCCATTCTACTAGTCGTTGGGGAAATGAAAAATAAACATGCGCCCATCATGAGTGAGGCGAGTGCGTAAATGATCGCTTGGCGATTCCAAAATGCGAGCGGAATGCGCCGACGAATCGCATAATGATTTGCCCACGTAATCAACGCATACGTGACAAACGTCGAAATGCCGGCACCGATTAGGCCGTACCGTGAAATAAACAAAACGTTTGCTCCCCATTTCACGAGACAGCCTATTACAATAATGAAAGCAGCTCGTTTCGACTCGCCAATGCCTTGTAAAATGCCGGTTCCAAGCA
>Ga0209721_1002642_pt1 | contig 10848 bp, 11 predicted proteins | sample TshhotsprinmetaG_FD_184139 | JGI IMG/M metagenome (GOLD analysis project Ga0209721, IMG submission 184139) | Hot spring microbial communities from South Africa to study Microbial Dark Matter (Phase II) - Tshipise hot spring metaG (SPAdes)... | ecosystem: Environmental > Aquatic > Thermal springs... | reverse complement strand
CACCGCAGTATCCTTCAACCCCGGGCTCTCTCAGTAACGGCTGGTACGGCTGCTGGGGGCAGGTCACGTCGGCTCGCTGATGCCGTGCTTCCTGCACGTCTTGCCAACCTTGGCACCGAGCTCGACTTCCTTGAGGATGCCGACGATTTGGCTGTCACTGAATCTGTGACTTCTTCATGTAGAGACTCCGTCTGGGGGAGGATTCTCTACTTCCGGCTGGTACAAGATTTCGAGGAAACTACTATGCACTACTCTGGCGTAAACCGGTAAGAAATCAGTGATTCAAGGTGCGGCGACACAAGCAACCGCTTGCCAGCAGGCGGAAAGGCTCGCTGCACACAATCGATGCGCGGGCAGACGCGGCAACCCGGCCCGATCGGCACGACTGAGCGCGGGTGGTTGAGGTCCAGTCCGTCGGCATAGACGAGATCTTTGGCGCGGGACAGCTCGCAGCCCAGTCCGATGGCGAACCACTTGCGCGGACTGCGGTAGCCACCACCACCGCGCGACGTCGTGCGGGCGATGCCGAAGAAGCGCGTGCCGTCGGGCATTTCGGCCACCTGCGTAAGGATACGACCGGGCTGGGCGAAGGCGTCATAGATGTGCCACAGCGGGCAGGCGCCACCGTGACGGGCAAAGTGAAAGGCGGTGGCGCTTTGGCGCTTGGAGATGTTGCCCGCCTGGTCCACGCGCACGAAGTAAAACGGCACGCCCCGCGCCCCCGGGCGCTGCAGGGTCGACAGGCGATGGCAAACGGTCTCAAAGCTGACCTGAAAACGCTGTTGCAGCCGCTCGATGTCGTAGCGCATGTTGCGTGCGGCGTGCAAAAACGCGGTGTAGGGCAGCACCACGGCCCCCGCGAAGTAGTGCGCGAAGCCTTGCCGAGCCAGCGCCCGAGTGGCTTCATCGGCAAACCCACCGGCTTGCACCTCGGCTTCGATCGCGTCAGCGTGGACCAGCAGGGCATATTGGGTGGCAAGCTGGAAGGCCTGTTGAGCATCGCTCAGCCCCATCCGAATTCGCAAAATGCGTCGGATTTCGTCGAATTCGCGCAGCCACAGCCCATCGGCATGCTCGGGCAGCGGCTCGACGTGAAGGTTGCAGCGTTGCAGCAGCACGCGGCGCAAAGCGGCTGCGCGGCTGCCCGGCTCTAACGCCAGTTCTTTGGCCAAGGCTTCGCCCAGGCGGTCGAGCGTGTCGAGGTGGTTGTTGCGGCGGTTGAAGTGGTCGCGCACCTCTTCGTGCGGCCAAGGAGGGAGGGTGTGGGGTGGCTGAGCTGTCGCCGCGAAGTGACCTTGTTGCCCGTAGAAGCGGTCGATGACTTCGGCGTAAGCTTCTTGTAGGCGCTGGTGGCGCTGGTACAGGGTCAAAAAAGTCTCCACCAGTTCAGGTGCCTGCTCTACCATCCGCGCCAGCGTAGCCGGCGGCAGCGGCTGCGGCCGCAGCGTGCGGTCATGCAGCGCGCAGTTGAGCTCAGCAATCAGGCGGCGGTCCTGCTCTTCGGAGAACTGCGTGACTTCCGTACCGAAGGTGGCTGCCAGCTTGAGCAGGACCGAGGCGGTGACCGGCCGCTGGTTGTTTTCGATTTGGCTGAGATAGCTCAGCGACAGATCAAGGCGCTGGGCAAGTTGCTGCAGCGTCCAGCCGGCCTGTTCGCGCAAGTGCCGCACGCGCGAGCCGATGAACAGCTTGCGATTCCCTGTCACTTTGCATCCTTTGCAACAACAATAAATAATTTGCAAACGTTTTTGCGAATAAACAGTTTTACATCATGGGATAGTGTCTTGCCGCAAAACGTGCGTATAGATTATCTGTGAAACGGGTGTGCCGCGGTGGTGCACCATACAAGCAGAGGAGACAGTCCATGAGCGCTCATCTGGTCGACATCCCCTTGTTCATCGATGGCCAGTTCGTGGCCTCGCGTAGCACGCAGTGGACGGAAGTGGTCAACCCGGCCACACAAGAAGTGCTGGCGCGTGTGCCGATGAGCACGCCCGACGAGGTACAGGCCGCCGTGGCCGCGGCGCAGGCCGCTTTTGCCACCTGGCGCAAGACGCCCATTGGTGCGCGTGCACGCATCTTTCTGCGCTACCAGCAATTGATTCGCGAAAACCTGCCCGCACTGGCCGCCACCCTGACGGCCGAGCAAGGCAAGACGTTGGTCGACGCCGAAGGCGATATCTTCCGCGGCCTTGAGGTGGTGGAGCACGCGGCCTCCATCGGCAACTTGCAGCTGGGTGAGCTGGCGGAAAACGTCGCCACCGGCGTCGATACCTACACACGGCTGCAGCCGCTGGGAGTGTGCGCGGGCATCACGCCGTTCAACTTCCCGGCCATGATTCCGCTGTGGATGTTCCCGATGGCCATCGTGTGCGGCAACACCTTCGTTCTCAAGCCCTCAGAACAGGATCCGATGGTTACGATGGAACTGGTGCGGCTGGCGGCCGAGGCTGGGATCCCCAAGGGGGTGCTCAATGTGGTACACGGCGGCGCGCAGGTGGTCAACGCGCTGTGCGACCACCCAGATATCAAAGCGATTTCGTTCGTGGGCTCCACGGCCGTGGGGCGGCAGGTGTACCAGCGCGCTTCGCTGGTCGGCAAACGCGTTCAGTGCATGATGGGGGCCAAAAACCACGCGGTGGTGCTGCCGGATGCGCGCAAGCAGCCCACGATCGACGCGCTGGTGGGTGCGGCGTTTGGCGCGGCGGGCCAGCGCTGCATGGCCATCTCAGTGGCGGTGCTGGTGGGCGAGGCGCAGCGCTGGATTCCGGAGATCGTGGCCAAAGCGCGCTCGCTGCGCGTAGGTCCCGGTAAGGACAATCCCGACCTCGGGCCTGTGATCTCCCGTAAAGCTCGACAACGCATCGAAGCGCTGATTGCCCAGGGCGTTGAAGAGGGAGCAACCCTGGAGCTGGACGGCCGACAGCCAAACGTACCAGGTCATGCCGCTGAAGGCAATTTCATCGGTCCGACGATTTTTTCCGGGGTGCGCCCGGGCATGACGATCTACGAGCAGGAGATTTTTGGGCCGGTGCTGTGCATCATGAGCGCCGCTTCGCTCGACGAGGCCATCGCCATCGTCAATGCCAACCCCAACGGCAACGGCACGGCCATCTTCACGCAATCGGGCGCGGTGGCGCGACGCTTTGAGCAGGATATCGATGTGGGGCAGGTGGGCATCAATGTCCCGATTCCGGTGCCTGCGCCCATGTTCTCCTTTACCGGATCGCGGGCGTCGAAACTGGGCGATTTGGGGCCATACGGCAAGCAAGCCGTGCTGTTCTACACCCAGACCAAGACGGTGACCGCACGTTGGTTCGATGACGACGTCTCCGGCGGCGTCAACACCACCATTCGCTTGCGTTGAAGGCCGCTGCCATGGACTTTGAGTTGAGCGAAGAGCAACGTGCCATCTGGCACAGCGCCTACGACTTCGCCAGCCGCGAATGGCTGCCGCACGCCGCGCAGTGGGACGAGCGGGGCCACTTCCCCCGTGACGCCATCGATCGGGCGGCCAAATTGGGCTTTTGCGGCCTGTACGTGGCGGAGGCGCTGGGGGGCGTAGGGCTGTCGCGGTTGGATGCCACGCTGGTGTTCGAGGCTTTGGCCACGGCATGCCCGTCGACGGCGGCGTATCTGTCGATTCACAACATGGCCACTGCAATGTTGGCGCGCCATGCCGAACCCAGCGTTGCGCAACAGTGGGTGCCCCGGCTGGCCAGCGGGCAGGCGCTGGCCTCCTACTGCCTGACGGAGCCCAACGCGGGCTCAGACGCTGCGTCCCTGCGCACCCAAGCACGCCGCAGCGGCGACGGCTACCGCATCAGTGGCAGCAAGGTGTTCATTTCGGGTGCGGGCGCGTCGGATATGCTGGTGGTGATGGCACGCACCGGCGGCGCCGGGGCAGACGGCATCTCGGCCTTCGTGGTCCCGGCCAACAGCCCCGGTATCCACTACGGCCCCAAGGAACGCAAGCTGGGCTGGAACAGCCAGCCCACACGCACGGTCGATTTCGACGATGTGCTCGTGCCCGACAATCACCGCCTCGGCGCAGAGGGCCAAGGCTTTCGCATCGCCCTGCAAGCACTCGACGGCGGGCGGGTCAACATCGCGGCGTGTTCGCTGGGGGCTGCCTATGCGGCTTGGCTGGCCGCACGACGCTACCTGCAGCAGCGCAGTCAGTTTGGCCGACCGCTGGCCAGTCAGCAGGCCCTGCAGTTTCGGCTGGCCGACATGGCCACGATGCTGCACACCGCCCGCTTGGTGGTGCGGCAGGCCGCGGCCAAGCTCGATCAAGGAGCGGCGGACGCGACCATGTACTGCGCCATGGCCAAGCGCTGGGCCACCGACGCGGGGTTTGAGGTGTGCAACCACGCGCTGCAGCTGCACGGCGGCTACGGCTGCACGCGCGACTTTCCCCTGGAGCGGCTGCTGCGCGATGCGCGCGTGCACCAGATCGTCGAAGGCACCAACGAGATCATGCGCGTGATCGTCGCGCGCCACGTTCTGCAATCCTCGACCGCACTGGAGCCTACGGCATGAATACGGCCGATTACCCCGGGCTGCGGCTGCAGCGCGACGGCGCCACCGCAGTCATTACCCTGTCTAACCCGCCCGCCCATACGTGGACGCCCGAGAGCCTGGCTGCGCTGATACAACTGGTTCACGATATGGCGGCAGACCGCAGCGTGCGCGCACTGGTGCTCACGGGTGAGGGCGAGAAGTTTTTCAGCGCCGGAGCCGATCTGAAGCAGTTTGCGCCGCGCGATAACGGCGCCGACAAAGCCGCAGCCGCCACCATGGCGGCGCGCTTTGGTCAGGCGTTTGAGGCGCTGGCTGAATTCCCCGGTGTCACCCTCGCGGCCATCAACGGTTACGCCATGGGGGGCGGTCTGGAGTGCGCGCTGGCGTGCGACTTTCGCATCGCCGAAGCGCACGCGGTGATGGCGCTGCCCGAGGCCAGCGTGGGCCTGCTGCCCTGCGCCGGCGGCACACAATGGCTGGCGTGGCTGGTGGGCGAAAGCTGGGCCAAGCGCATGATCCTGTTGGGAGAGCGGCTGGATGCCGAGACGGCCCATCGCATCGGCTTAGTCGATGCCGTCGTGCCGCGCGGACAAGGGCTGAGCACGGCGCTGCAGTGGGCGCAGCGCGTCTTGCGCCAGAGCCCCGCGGCGGTGCGATCCTGCAAACGCCTGGTCCAGGCGGCGCGAACCTTGCCGCCGCGCCATGCGCTGGCGGCCGAACGCGAGGCGTTCGTGGCGCTTTTCGACGGCGCGGACCGGGCCGAAGGGGTCAACGCGTTTTTGCAAAAACGCACACCGGTGTGGAGCGATACATGAGTGCGCCAACAGCCGACTGCGTTTTATTTGAAACCCTGATGACGGCCAGCGGGCATCGGTTCGAACGCGTCACACTCAATGCGCCCAAAAGCCTCAACGCGCTGTCGCTGGCGATGATCGATCTCATCACCCCACGGCTGCATGCGTGGGCCCAAGACCCGGCCGTAGTGGGCGTGTGGATCGAGGGCGCTGGCCCGAAAGCTTTTTGCGCCGGCGGCGACGTGGTGGCCCTGTACCACGCGATTCGCACGACGCCACCGGGGCAGGTGCCCGAGTTGGCACAGGCTTTCTTCGAACGGGAATACCGGCTGGACTATCTGATCCACACCTATCCCAAACCTATCGTGTGCTGGGCGCACGGCTATGTTATGGGCGGTGGCATCGGCCTGATGGCCGGCGCCTCGCATCGTGTGGTCACCACCGACGCCAGTCTGGCCATGCCAGAAGTCTCGATCGGCCTGTACCCCGACGTGGCCGGCAGTTGGCTGCTGGGGCGACTGCCTGCCGGGTGGGGCGCGTTTTTGGCAGCCACCGGTGCGCCATTGAACGCCACCGACGCGCGCCTGGCTGGCTTGGCGGATTGGGTCATACCCCACGAATGCCAAGCTGCCGTGCGCGACGCCGTCGCCCGCACCCACTGGAGCGGCCATGCCGCCTCGGACCGCAACCGCTTGAGCGTTTTACTGCAAGGTTTTGCCGATAAGGACGAGTACCGTGCCCAGCACCCCCCTTCGCATTGGCTCGCGCATGCACTGCGCGTGGCCGACGTGATGGCACACGACGATTGGTGCACTCGCGCACAGCGTCTAGCCGCTTTGGCCGACGACCCCGACCCCTGGCTGTCCCAGGCCGCGCGCACCTTTGCCGCAGGCTCGCCCACATCGGCCGTGCTGGGCTGGGAAATGCAGCGGCGCACACGCCATCTGTCGCTGGCCGATGTGTTTCGGCTCGAGTGGCAGGCGTCGGTGGGCTGTTGTGTGCACCCGGACTTTGCCGAGGGCGTGCGCGCCCTGCTGGTGGACAAAGACCGCCGTCCGCGCTGGCAACCGCAGACCATCGACGCCGTCACGCCCGAATGGATCGATGCGCACCTGCTGCCGCGCTACAGCGGCCCACACCCGCTGGCCGACTTGACCTAGCACCCGGGCGCGGCGAAGAGGCGCACCGAGACTCACCCGCCTCACCCGCCCCAACGCTCATGCCGCGCACTGCTTCAATGCCACCCTTGCAAGGAGACCTATTGTGACCGCTTCCACCCGCATCGCTTTCTTCGGCCTGGGCCACATGGGCGGCCCCATGGCTGTGAATCTGCACCGTGCCGGTTTCGCCGTGCGTGGCTTCGACCCCAATGAGGCCGCTTGTGCAGCAGCGCGTGCCTCCGGCGTACCCCTGGCCGCCAGCGCCGAGGAGGCCGTGGCCGATGCGCTAGTCGTCATCTCCATGCTGCCCGCCAGCCACCACGTCGAGCGCCTGTATCTGGGCCACGACGGGACACCGGGCTTGTTGGCAGCGCTGCCGGCTGGCACGCTGGTGCTGGATTGCAGCACCATCGCGCCCGCCAGTGCCCAACGCGTCGCACGGGCCGCTGCTGTGCGCGGCTTGGAGGCGCTCGACGCGCCGGTCTCGGGCGGCGTCGCCGGCGCTCAGGCCGGCACGCTGACGTTTATCGTCGGCGGGGATGCTGCGGTGTTGGAGCGTGCGCGCCCCGTGTTGCAGGCTATGGGCAAGCACATCTTCCACATGGGGCCCAGCGGCGCCGGACAGGTGGCCAAGCTGTGCAACAACATGGCGCTGGGCGTGATCATGGCGGTTACTGCCGAGGCGCTGGCGTTGGGCGCGGCGCACGGGCTCGACCCCAAAGCCTTGTCGCAAATGATGGCGGTCAGTACGGGACGCAGCTGGGCCACCGAAGTGTGCAATCCCTGGCCTGGGGTGATGGACAACGCCCCGGCCGCGCGCGGCTACCAGGGCGGCTTTGCCACCGACTTGATGCTCAAAGACCTGGGGCTGGCTGTGGAAGCCGCGCTGAGCGTGGGCGCCGCCACCCCACTGGGGGAGCTTGCGCGCAACCTCTACGCCCTCAACAGCGCAGCAGGCCGCGGCAAGCTGGATTTTTCCAGTGTGCAGCAGTTGCTGGCGCACAGCAGGCCATAAATGGGCATATCTATTTGATTTGGCCCAAGCCCCAATCCGCCTCCTCGCCTTCGAGCATCAGCGTCACCTCGTCGACGCACTCGAAACGGCCGCTCGCGTCCAAGCGAGCGAAAAGGTAGACCTCCTGTACCACGGCGGCGCCATCGCGCTTGCGCGCGTGCACGCGGTGGTGGCTGGCGTAGCGTCGCCGATCGCGCCATTCGTCGAGCACCTCGATGCGCGTGCTCTCCACCAGCTCGCGCAGCTTGCGTGCATGCGCGGCAAAGCCGTTGCGGTCGTCCCAGTGCCCATCGGTGCGCTGGCGGTAGTCGGGGCTGAAATGCCGATCGAGGACGGTGTCGAGCGGTGTGTCCTGCCGGTTGAGCAGGTCGTCCAAGGCGTGGTGGATCGAAGTCATGGGGGGATCCAGGTATCGAACAAAAGGAGCGCCCAGCGTATCGACGGGCGCAGGGCTGCGATGCGGCCTGCATGCCATGCGATACCGCTACGATGCCAAGCATGGACGACCCCTTGATCGCGCCCCGTTGGGCCGAGGCCTGCCAGGGGCCGGTCATGTGTGCGGTGCTGCGGCGCAGCGGCCGGGTGCGGCACACACGCGAGCATCGTCACGCGCGCGGCCAACTGCTGGGCACCGAGGCCGGGCTGCTGACGGTGCAGGCAGCGCGGCACCGCTGGATCGTGCCGGCCTCGCATGCGGTGTGGGTGCCGCCGCAGACGCTGCATGCGACGCACTCGCACGGGCCGTTTGCGGGCTGGAGCGTGTACCTGGCCCCCGAAGCCTGCGCGGCCTTGCCGGCCGAGCCCTGCGTGCTGGCGCTCACCCCGCTGTTGCGCGCGGCGGTGGGGCATGCGGCCCATCTGGCGGCCGACGGCACGACCGACCCGCAGCGGCTGGAGCGTTTGGCGGCCGTGATGCTCGACGAGATCACCGCCTCGACACCGCTGCCCTGGAGCGTGCCGATGCCCAGCGACCGCCGCCTGCGGCGCATCGCCCAAGCCTTGTGCGAGCACCCCGGCGACCCACGGCCGCTGGCGGATTGGGCCCGCTGGGCGGGGCTGTCGTCGCGCACCGCCTCGCGCCGTTTCGTGGCCGAGACCGGGCACAGATTCACGCACTGGCGCCAGCGCCTGCGTCTGCTGCACGCCGCCGGCCGCCTGGCCGAGGGCGTGCCCGTGGCCGCCGTCGCGGCCGAGTCGGGCTACCGCAACCCCAGCAGCTTCATCGCAGTGTTCCGCGAGGTCTTCGGCACGACGCCGGGGCACTATGCGGCGACAAGCCCAGGCCGCAGACGCTGACGCCGGCCGCTTGTCGCACCGGGCCTCATCGCGCCCAAGCCAAGGCCCAAAACGGATCCTCGCGGCTGGGCGCGGCCAGGCGCTGCCAGCCCAGCGCCTCAAAGAAGGCCAGGGCTTCGGGGTTGTCCTCGGCCACGTAAGCACGAAAGGATCGGCGCTCGCGCAGCGCCGGCTGCGCCAGCAAGGCCGCCCAGGCGCGCCGCCCCCAGCCCTGGCCGCGCAGGGCGGGATCGACGGCAAAGTCGGTGATGACCCAGGCCCCGTGCTCGGGGTCAGGGGAAAGCCCGATGACGGCAACCAGCGCTGCGGCACATTGCACCGTCCATTGCTCGCCCTCGGTGTCGGCCAGCACATGGGCCAGCCAGTCCTCGTCCATCGGGCCCAGATGCCGGTTCAAGCGCGCGTCGGCGTACCAGGCGCGGTAGGTGGGGAAGTCCTCGGCGGCAAAGCGCCGCACTTCAAGCGTGGGCTCGGGCGTCATGGGGCGAGGCCGATCTGGAGTTCGATGCGGTTGTCGGGCGACTCGGGGCCGAGCCGGGCGTGGTAGACCTCGCGGCTTTCGCCGCTGGTGCGCAAGCCCGCCTCGGCGATGGCTTGCAGCAGCGGCTGGTAGCCGTGGGTGAACAGCTCGGCGAGCGGCCCGCGGTAAACCGTGCGCATGCAAGACAGCGCCGGCAACGCCTCGGCGCCCGGGCCGGACACCGGCAGGCAGAGATGTCGAGATCAAAGAGGGTGCGCCCGTCTTGCGGCAATCCGTGCGCCGCAAAGATGGGCGGTCCTTGCATGGTGCGGCCCTGGGTGCGCGCCAGGGCTTCGAGCTCGGCGCAGCAGGGCCCCGCCATCTGCGCCACTTGTGGCAGCCGCAAGGTCAGGCGACGGCGCAGCACGGGGATGACCGGGGTGGTGTGAAGTTCCATGGCCGATCTTTGCATGATGAACATGAATCCGGCGACGCTTTCAGCGTTGCGTGAAAGCCAAGCGCGCGCCCATGGTCACGAACGCGCCGTGTCGGCGACGACGGCGCGTACACCGTCAAAGGTGCCGGGCAGCCGGGCGAAGGCCGCACGCATAGCGGACCTCATCCCCAGGCTCGGGCCGCCAGCAGTCCCAGGTGGGTGCTGGCGTGCGCGGCCATGGCCGCTTCCAGGCCGTGACGGATGAACACGACTGCGTACACCACGCCACCCAGGGCGTTGAGCGCGAGCGTGCGCACCACGATGGCGGGGCTCAAGTCGATGTGTGCCGCCAGCATCGGCAGATGGGCCGCGCCGAACGCCAGCGCTGAGACGACCCCCGCCAGCGCCAGAGCCAGCCGCTGACGGCGCTCACCCCACACGCGGGCCAATCCCCAGGCCAGCAGACTCAACACGCCCCAGCGCGCGATCACCTCCTCGGCCAGCCCCCCATAAAGCGGGCCGATCCACCACGGGGGACTGGGCTGGGCCGACTGGGCGTGCTCCAGGGCCAGCCAGGCCGCGCCCAAGTGCGGCGCCCAGAGCCGATCCAGCCCGTGCACGAGACCGCCCACGCACGCGCCGAGCAGCGCGACCCCCGCCCATGTCTGGCCACGCGGGCAGGCACCGGTGCCGGCCAGCGCGCTGCGCAAGCCCACCCGATGGGCCACGGCTGCCCCCACCACGCTGGCGGCCACCACCAGCAGCCCGGGCTGGACGATCAAGACCGCCCGCTGGGCCCAATGCGGCAGCGCGGCCCACTGTGCGGCCAGATCCGCGGGCACGGCGGGCAGCGGCTGGCCCAGCAAGGCGAGCACGCCCACCCAGCCCACGAGGGCCACGGGCCAGGCGCGATGCCCCCAGGAGGGCTCTATCGGGGTCGGCATGCGAGGTGATGAGTGTGATGAGGCGATTGCCTTGCCGCGTTATCGCTGTTGACCAGCACCTCACACCACTATGGTCGAAGCCGAGTGCGCGGCCCACTGCGCCCGCAACGCTTGCGCCGCCGCCACCATCTCGCGCAACGCCGGGATCACTTCCGACCACTGGCGGGTCTTGAGGCCGCAATCCGGGTTGACCCACAGCCGCTGCACCGGGATGCGCTC
>Ga0209721_1002640_pt1 | contig 10854 bp, 9 predicted proteins | sample TshhotsprinmetaG_FD_184139 | JGI IMG/M metagenome (GOLD analysis project Ga0209721, IMG submission 184139) | Hot spring microbial communities from South Africa to study Microbial Dark Matter (Phase II) - Tshipise hot spring metaG (SPAdes)... | ecosystem: Environmental > Aquatic > Thermal springs... | reverse complement strand
TCGTTGTCTATCACCCCACCCGAAGCCCTTGGTTGATGCCCTTGGAGGCTATCTTTGGTTGGGTGAAGCACCAAGTGTTGGGGGGGCGGGTCTTTGAAACCCTGCTCGAGTTACGACAAGCCGTCGAACTTGCTTTCCGGCAGCGTGTTGCGTGGGCCAAAGACCGGCATGACAAAGCCTTGTCCAAACTTTTGGCTGCTGCAGCCTAGAAGTCAAGATCTGTTTTGTGAAAAAGCACATTTGACGTTATCGGGAGAAGGAACAAGCCATGAGCGACGAAAAAGCGATTCAAGTTCGGGACCTGCACAAATACTATGGCGACGTGCGCGCCGTGCAGGGCGTCAGTTTTGATGTCCAGGCGGGTGAGATCTTCAGCCTGCTGGGGCCCAACGGCGCGGGCAAGACGACCACTATCTCGGTCATCTCATGTCTGCTCCGGCCGACCCAGGGCGATGTATTCGTGTTGGGTCACTCTGTCACACGGGAGCCGATGGCGGTCAAAGCGCTGATCGGCGTTGTCCCGCAGGAGGTCGCGCTCTACGAGGACCTTTCGGCGCGCGAGAACCTCACCTTCTGGGGCAAAATGTACGGCCTGCGCGGCAAATTGCTCAAGCAGCGCGTGGACGAGGTGCTGGAAGTGATCGGCCTGGCCGACCGGCAGAAGGGCCGCGTGTCCAAGTTCTCCGGCGGCATGAAGCGACGGCTCAACATCGGTATTGCGCTCCTGCACCGGCCCCAGGTGCTCATCCTGGATGAACCGACCGTGGGTATTGACCCCCAAAGCCGGCGCAGCATCCTGGATAGCGTGAAGGAACTGAACCGGCGGGGGACAACGGTCCTCTACACCACCCACTACATGGAAGAGGCGCAGGAACTCTCCGACCATATCGCCATCATAGATCACGGCAAGTTGATCGCGCAGGGTACGCACACAGAGTTGGTCCGGATTGTCGGTGAACTTCACCGGATTGATCTCACGCTCAACGTTGAAGCGACATCCGTAATTGAGCGCTGGAGGGCAGTCGCGGGCGTGCATCGGGTTTCGGCGGAGGGCGGCAGGGTCACCGTGCTGGCCGACGACAGCAACCTCGTCCTGCCGCACCTCTTTGAGGCAGCGACACAGGCGGGAGCGCGCATCACCTCGGTGGAGATTCAGGAGCCGAACCTGGAGACGGTGTTCCTGCACCTGACGGGACGGGCGTTGAGAGACTGAAACGTAAAGCGTAATTAACGTTTTAACGGGAGATACCCAATGAAAGTCCTGGATATCGCTCTGAAAGATTTGCGCCGCTTCTTGCGCAACTATTTCTTCCTGGGCCTGGGGATCGGCGTGCCGGTGCTGGTGGGCGCGATCTTTTACTTTGCCTTCGGCGGGCTGGCCAGCGACGGCAGATTCAACCTGCCGCAGATAGACGTCGTGGTGGTGAATCTTGATGAGCCGGTGGCGGCCTACGGCAACTTTTCTGCCGGCGAGATGCTGGCCGACTTCCTCAAATCCGAGGAACTGGGCGGCCTTCTGGCGGTGACGGAAAGCAATTCCGCTGCCACCGCCCGCGCCGCCGTGGATCGGCAGGAGGCCGACGTCGCCATCATCATCCCGGCGGACCTGAGCGCCGCCATGTTTGACCCACAGGGCCGGGCCGTGATTGAGGTCTATCACGATCCCACGCTGACCATCGGGCCGGGCATCGTCAAGTCCATCGTCACCCAGTTTGTGGACGCGCTGACCGGCTCCAGGATCGCGGCAAGCATAGCCTACGCGCAACTGGCCAAGCGAGGCGTGACGGTGGATGGAACGACCATACAGAATATCGCCATGCGCTATGGGGAATGGTCAGCTTCACTGGCCGAGGGTCAGGGAGCGGGCACACTGCTTACCGTCCGATCCCCTGCCGGCAGCAAAGAGCAGGGGAATCGGTTGCTGGCGATGATCGGCGGGATTATGGCCTCTATGATCATCTTCTACGCCTTCTACGCCGGTGCGGCGTCGGCGCTGACTATCTTGCAGGAAAAAGAGGATGGGACGTTGCCCCGGCTCTCCACCACTCCCACCCCGATGTCCGCCATTCTGGGCGGCAAACTCATCGCCGTGTTTGCTCTGATCATCGTCCAGGTGTCGGTTCTGATGGCGTTCTCGTCCCTGGTCTTCAAGACGACCTGGGGCGCGCCCGGCCCCATGTTGCTGGCTATCGTCGGCCTGGTCGTCCTGGCGGGCAGTTTCGGCATCTTTGTCATGTCGTGGCTCAGGGACACCAGGCAGGCGGGCATCGTCCTCGGTGGCGTGATGACAGTGGTGGGCATGGTGGGCATCAGCAGCGTGTTCACGGGTACGGTGCCGGGCGCAGGTGGCGGGATCGCGGCAACCCTGCCGCTCTTCACGCCGCACGGCTGGGCGCTGCGGGCGTGGCGGTTGGCTATGGACGGCGGTGGCATCGGCGATGTGCTCCTGCCCCTTGTCGTGATGCTCGCCCTGACCGCTGTCTTTTTCTCCATTGGCGTGCTCAGGTTTAGAAAGCGATTGGGAGGACATTGATGCGCAGCATTGACTTGATGGTCAAGGACCTGCAACAACTCGTCCGCAACTGGATGACGCCGGTGTTTCTGGTCGCTATGCCGATCGGGTTCACGCTCTTCTTCGGGATGATTTTTAGCGGCGCGGGCGGCCAGAGCGATCCACGCCTGCCGGTCGCCTTCGTGGATCAGGACAACGGCAGCGTCCTCAGCACCCATCTGCTTGACCTGCTTGAGGCGTCCGACGCGATTCGTCCGGTGGCGTCAGACGAGTCCGTTGACCGTGTGGAGAGGAAGGTGGGCAAAGACATGGCGGCTGCCGTGATCGTCCCTGCCGGCTACAGCGAGCGGGTACTTGCAGGAGAGGACGTTCCCTTGACGGTCGTCGCTGATGGCGGCACTGCTGCCGGTTCAACGGCGCAGACCGCGATCCAGGCCGCCGCTGTGCGCCTGCGCGGCGCGGTCAAAGCAGCCCAACTCAGCGCCGAGGCGCTGGAAGCGCAGGGCCAGGCCGCCGACGAGTCGTTTCTGATGGGCGCGCTGGACGAGGCCATCGCGGCGTGGCGCCAGCTGCCGCTGACGGTCGTCGCGACGCAATCCCGGGCGGCTGTTGAGAAGGAAGAGAAGCCATCGGTGATGGCGACCCGCTACGGCCAGGCCTCGCCGGGGATGATGGTGCAGTTCTCCATCGCCGGTATCATGGGAGCGGCGCAGATCCTGGTGCTGGAGCGTAAGTCGCGCAGCCTGCAGCGGCTGCTGACGACGGCCATATCGCGCGTTGAGATCATCGTGGGGCACTATCTGACCATGTTCGTGATGATCCTGGCGCAACTGGCTGTGCTAATCAGCTTTGGACAACTGCTGGGGGTAAATTATATGCGTGAGCCAGTCGCCGTGCTGCTGCTGGCGGTGACGATGGCGCTGTGGACGGCCAGCCTGGGCCTGCTGATCGGCACGCTGGCCAGGACGGAGGAGCAGGCCATCATCTTCTCCCTGATCCCCATGTTCGTTCTCTCCGCCCTGGGCGGTGCGTGGATGCCGCTGGAGGTCACCGGCAAGGCATTCCAGACCGTCGGCCACCTCCTGCCGACGGCGTGGGCGATGGACGGCATCCAGAACATCATCGTGCGCGGGTTGGGGTTGGAGTCGGCGCTGCTGCCGGCGGGCATCATGCTGGCCTACGCGGTGGTGCTCTTTGCGCTGGCGGCGTGGCGCTTCAAGTTTGAGTGACCATGATCGGAATGAACATGCTACCCAGATTCGTTGTTCCTGGAGCCATTTTCGTCCTGACCGTGGCGTTCGGCTTCTGGCTGAGCCGGTTAGGCAGGCCGTACAACGGTTTGCTTTTCAACGTCCATAAGTTGATCGCCCTGGCCGCGGTCGTTTTCACCAGCGTCCAGTTTGTCGGGATACTCAAGAGCGCGGACCCGTCGGCGTTCTCAATCGCCCTGCTTGCGCTGGCAGTGCTTTGCGTTGTGGGCTTGTTTGTCAGCGGCGCGCGGATGAGTGCGGACCGGCTCAACTACACGCTGTTACGCACGATTCACCGGGTGGCGCTCGTGGTGTTGGTGATCGCTCTACCGGCAACAGTCTTTCGGCTGGGGGGAGGGCCGTAATTTTAAGGGAGTTGGGGGACAGTGAAGATGTCCCGCAACTCCCAGAAATCCCCCCTGACGGCGCTGCCGCAACGCAGGTGACCGCCGCGTGTGACCACCTGAGGCAGGTATTTACCGCTGAAGGGCACGGCAAGTTGTGAATGAGGGAATGATGACCACGGGAACCTGCCTGCAGATCCATCTTCTGGGCACGTTGAGGCTCTGGCGCGATAACCAGATTGTGCTCCCCGATGCCTGGCCAGGCCGTAAAACCTGCCAGATTTTCAAGATTCTGGTCACCTATCGCCACCGAACGGTCTCCAGTGAGGAACTCATTGACTGGTTGTGGTCGCACCTCAGCCCGGAATCCGCGCACGGTAGCCTGTGGGTTGCCATCAACCGCCTGCGCCACTTGCTGGAACCGGAGGCGACCGGGCGCGGCATCTCGTCGTTCATCCTTACCGAACCGCCCGGCTATCGCTTTGACCCCGCCGGCCGCTGCCAGATTGACGTAGACGCTTTCCTGGATCAGGTGCATAATGGAAAGGAGCAACAGCGTCGGGGCGAATGGGAGGTAGCCATCAACACCTACCTCGCCGCCCAGGCTCTCTACCGGGGCGACTATCTGGCCGAGGACCTCTACGCGGAATGGGCCATCCCCACCCGGGAACGACTACGTGAGACGCTTCTGGACCTGAAGAATGACCTGGCCGTCTGTTATCTTTCCCTGGGCCGTTACCAGGAGGCGCTGGATCAGGCCCGGCATATACTGGATCAAGATATCTGCCGCGAGAGTGCCTGGCGGCTGCTCATGGAGGCCTACTACCGCTGCGGCGAACCGGATCGGGCCCTGCGCGCCTTTGAACGCTGTAGAACCGTCCTGGCTGCTGAACTGGGCGTTGACCCGCTGCCGGAAACCGTTGCCCTCCACGAACACATTCTTCGCACCCCGCTTCCTCTTCCCCGCCCGCCCCCTTCTCCGCTCCCACCCACCGTTTCCCTGCACCTGCCCTTCGTCGGCCGCGAGCGGGAATGGGTCGTGCTCAGCAGCGCCCTGCAGCAGGTACTGGATGGTCGGGGACAGGTCGTGTTGATCGCCGGTGAGCCGGGCATCGGCAAGACTCGCCTGCTGGAAGAGTTGGGCGGTCTGGCCACGGCGCGCGGAGTGCGGGTCCTGACAGGCTGTTGCTATGAAATGGAACAGAACATGGCCTATGCCCCATTCGTGGAGGTGCTGCGCCCTCAGTTGACGCTATCACTTACCGCGCTTCTGCCCTGCCCTCCCGACTACCTGGCAGCCGTAGCCGCGCTGTTGCCCGAACTGCGCCAGGCGTGGCCCGACCTGCCCTCCCTCCAGCCTCTGCCGCCCGACGCCGAGCACACCCGGCTGCTGACCTCTCTGGCCCAGACCGTCCATTTCTGCGCCCAGGGCGAGCCGCTGCTCCTGCTACTGGATGACCTGCACTGGGCCGACCCGTCCAGTCTGCAACTTATCCACTACCTGGCGCGCGAAACCAGAGATCAGCCTCTGCTGCTGGTAGGCACCTACCGCTCCACAAACCTGACCCCGGGCCATCCCCTGGTTACCCTGCGTCAGCGGTTAACCCAGCAAAATCTACTGGTGGAACTGCTCCTTGCTCCTTTCTGTGAAGACGACGTTGCCCTCTTGCTGCACATTCTGGGCAACCAGGACAGCGACGGCATGCTGGCCCGGTGGCTCTACCGCGAGACCGAGGGGCATCCCTTTTTTCTAGCCGAGGTATTGCGCGCTCTGGCCCAGGAGGGGCTGGACCTGACCACGGCTGCCGAAGGGAAAAGCGTAAAAGCAGCGAAGGGGACCAGCCGCGAGGAATGGCTACCCCCCAGGGTGCAGGCAGCGGTGCTGGGCCGGTTGGACCGCCTTGCGCTGGATGACCGGACATTACTTGAGTACGCTTCCGTCGTCGGCCGCGAATTCGCCCTTTCTCTGCTGACCCGCCTCCTGGAGCGGCCCGAGCGGACGCTCGCCGAGCAGGCCGAACGATTGTGTGTGCAGGGATTCCTGCAACCCCGCCAGATGGACCGTTATGGATTCCGCCATGATTTGATCCGCCGCGCCACCTATGAAGCCCTCAGCGAACCCCGTCGCCGTTTCCTTCATCGCCAGTTGGCCGACGCCTTGCTGGCTACCGGCGCTCCTGCGGGAACCGTAGCAACCCACTATGCCGCCAGTGACCAGCCCTGGCTATCTCTGGAGCACGCCCTGGCCGCTGCCGAAGAGGCGGCGCGCATCACAGCATACGATGAGGCTCTGAACTGGTGCCAGCAGGCAATGGCCATCACCGAAGCCTATCCTCAGACCGTGCCCCCCGGCTTCCGCACCCGCTTGCAACTCCAATGGCGAACACTGTGGTATTATCGCGGGGACCTGGAGCGCACGCTGGCCGCCGACCGGGCGGCGCTGTTCGCGGCTCGCCGTGAGGGCGACCCGGCGGTCAGGCTGTTGGCCCTCTGGCATCTGGCTCACGATGAGACCCAGGTGGCTGCCGGTGGGCCATCCGGCTTCCAGGCCGAAGCCCTGGCCCTGGCTCGCGAGTTGGGCAATCCCGCCGCGCTGGCCCGCAGCCTGGCCCGCTGGGGCTCCGACATCGGCTTCCTGGCTACCCCGGCGGAGCGCGAATCGGCCCTCCAGGCCCTGGATCAGGCAGTGAGTCTGGCCCGTCAGGTGGGAGATCCGGTCCTGCTGCACCACGTCCTGTGTGAATTGTGGGGTGTGGGCCGGTTGCCTCAGGCCCGCGCTGCACTGGAAGAGGCACTGGCCCTGGTCCGCCACCTGGACGACCACCGCGAAGAGGTCGGCACCCTGGCCAAACTGGCCGACCTGCTGGCCCGCCAGGGAGATTTCCCGGCAGCAGTAGAATATGCCGGTCAGGGCCTGGTCCTGGCGGAGCAGGTGGATTGCCCGGCCTACGGCGCATGGAACCGGCGGGCCCTGGGTCAGGCGTTAGCGGCCATGGGACAGTTGGAGAAAGGGCTGGACCATCTGCGCGGCGCCGCCCAGACCTTTGAAGCGCTCGGCTGGCGGGTGATGCTGGTCGGCAGTTTGCTCCGTTGGGGGCTGGCCCAGCAACTGGCTGGGGAATGGCTCACCGCTGCAGCGACGCTGGAACGGGTACTATCTATCAGCCGGGAGACGCACGAGGTATACGAAGCAGCCTATGCTCTGGCTGCCCTGGCCGAGTTGCGTCTGATCCAGGGCGAGAGGGAACCCGGTAGCCAGGCGCTGGCCGAGGCCGCTGCGCTGACTCTACAGGTCGGCCTGCCCTGGCACCGGGGTGGGGCGTTACTCCATATTGCCGCCGGGCATCTGCTGCTGCGTCAGATGGATGCCGCTCGGACCGCGGCCGAGGAAGCACTCCGCCTTGCAGAAGCGGAGGACCTGCGCGAGGTGCGGGCGCGCGGGTTGCGGCTGCGCACACAAGCCTTGAATCAGACCAGATAGGTCTCCCGGGGTCGCCCAGGCCTGTGATAAGTCAAAAATAAGTTCGTTGTAAGTTCGGTGTGGTAGGCTGTATCCAGAAGGATACAGCCTACTTTTTTCAGGAGGCCTCACTGTGTCCGAACTTGTAGATGGTCGCCAGAGTCTGATCTTCGTTGTCCGTCTGTGGCGTGAGATGGATGCCTGTGGCCACAGCCTCTGGCGCGGCAGGGTGGAGCATGTCGCCTCGCAAGAAGTGGAGTATGTAGAGGATATGGCTGCGATCGTGCGCTTTATAGAGCGCTGGATCGGTAAGCCGGATACTGCCTAAAGCGTTACACCTGACCGATAAACCAGGGAAGGAGGTGGCAACCCGTTATGGTGTATTATTTAAAATTACAAGTCGGCGGCACAGAAAGGAGAAAACCCTCATAATGAAGAGCATGTTGTGCTTCCACGGCAGCGCGATTCGCAGGTTCTGGTTGGCTCTGGGAATGCTGACTCTGGTAGCGATCTACCTGGCTGCCTGTGTGCCCCCTTCACCACCACCGGCGTCGCCCTCTCCGATCAAGGAGTGTGTGGATTTTGAGGGCCTGATGGTGGGAACCGTGCACAAGGTGCCAAACACCTTCGTTGATTCCGGTACGACGATCCAGGTATTGCCTTTCCAGTGGGGTACCGGGGGCTGGACAAGCGATGGTCAGGCAGACGTGACGAAAAACGGGCTGGCGGGTGGCGAAGGCAATGAAATGTTCCTCAACAACGTCAACCTTGGCTTTGACGTCGGTTCCCTTGAGTGCGTCACCATTCGCTTCCGTGACCAGGGTGGCAACGTCAACCTTGTCATCAATAACGATATGGGGAACTTCGCGGACTTCCAGCATGCCAGTGTCGGGGGTGTCAACGTCTCTGTCGCCTACGGTGCAGGTGGTAACAACACGGGAACTCTCACCCTATCTGGCAGGTTTGATAAGTTCAATTTCCAGGAGAAAGGGATGATTTCTTTCACCATCGGTGGGCAAGAATTGTCTATAGACGATGTTTGCCCATGTCGCTGAGCGGAAAGGCCGAGGCTGGTCGCTGTCACATTGCCTGCCAAATCTAAGGGGTTTGCGGGCATCGGCGAAGCCGACACCCGCAAACCCCGACTTCCGTTCCCTCCTCCCTGGGCGGCGAAGCTGCTGCAAGGAGAGGGGTAAAGGAGGCTCAACAGTCATACAACATGGCCGGTAAGATGCCCTGCTGTTCTGCCTGTCTCTCTGGAAGTTCGCGCGGGATGCCCGTAAGAATCCACCCCGCATCGCTTATGAATCGCAGAAGGAGGAGCGTCATGATTGACAGGCTTGGATTCTCAAGTGGCGCTGTACATCGAATTAGACTCGTCGTGTTTGCCACATTGTTACTAACCGCTCTGTTAACGTCGGGCTGCGATTTAACAGGTGGGCTGGGTAAGCACATGGAATCGTCCGTTGACAAAGCTTTGGAAGTCATTGACAACGGTATCCGCGACATTGAGCGGGACTCGTCCAGTTGGCAGTCGGTACTCCAGCGTGTCGCCAATCAACTTCCGGAAGACATTTCTGAGACAGTACGAATTGATGCGCAGAGTCTGGCGACACGCAGCATCGCCACGGCAGGGACCGAGTTCCGCTGTAATGTTGACTTTCTCGCCAGTCGTGCCATTGAGTCGCTCCGGCGACTGAAAGCCGAACTACTCAACCAGAACCCGCTGCCGTTGCCACCGGCATTTTGCCAGGTTGACCCGGCCTCCATAGACCTGAAGGTATCGCCAAACAGGTGGTCGGCGGTGATCCTCTACGGCTACGATCTTGACCACAAGGACAGTGCGGACAGGCCTCTGCAGGTCTTGTTGCTCACCAGTCAGGGTGGTACTGTACCTCTGCCCGAGAATCGCATTGGCAGGACGACGCACTATCAGATCGTACTGAATCTCGGCGATATGGCGCGTCAACTCTACCACGACCAGGTGACCAAGATCGTTGTGTCGTGGAATGGCAAAACCGAGGGGTATCCACAGATTGTGATCATCCCATGGGAAGCCAAACGCCAGACCATCACGGTCCCTATCGGCAGCACGGGACCCTACTATCCCCCGCACACTGGCGGCGACCGCGACTTTGACACCGGTGAGGATGACCCGACTGACCTGGTGTTGCGCGGCGAGATATGGGTTACCGAACAGAGAATAGACAATCGCACGTATATGTATGCTCGTGAGGTAAAGTCTGACTACACCAGGGTTGAGGGCTGGTCCTCATGGGGGAACGCCTACACCGCGCCGAATGGGTGGCGGATTATTGAAGTGCGTCCAACTGTGGGCTCCGAGCATACGGCCAAAGTTACAGTGCAGGGGCGCCTCACCTACAACCGGCCAGCGGGTGAAGTTGTGGATTACTTTGAGGTCTGGGTGGACTCGGACGACGATGAGGCCGGTACCTGGAGCAGAATCATCACTCACTGGCGACCGCTGAATATCACGATCGAGGAGATCATGCCGGAGTGGTTGCGCTAAAGGCAATCCAGGACCTCCTCGTGGCGCATGTCGGCACGGGGGAAAGTGTGCTACGTAGATGACATGGCGGCAATCGTCGGCGCTGCGGAGCCATACCAATTGCCTGTGGGAACGTCATATTTCAAGATAAAGTTGAAATTCAACCCCACCATCCTCCCACTCCCCTTCTCCCCCGTAAGAGGGTGCTGAAAAAGTGGCGAGGGATGAGGTACCGGAGGCATGCCCCGCTCTTTTGGGGGGTGTTTTTTAACCCCCCTCATCCCCCCGGCCTCCTTCTCCCCCGCAAGCGGGGGAGAAGAATTACGGGTTTTGGCGCTGGCGGCCGAAGGCCGCCAGCGCCAAAACCCGTACAAAAATCCCCCCTCCCCGCGGGCCGTCGGGGCGGACGTCCTGTCCGCCCTGAACAGGGAGGGGGCGGGGGGCTGGCATGGGTAGGTTTTTGGGCAACCCCCTCGCCCCGCCGTAAACGACAGGGCTGAGGGGAAAAGGGCGCTTAAAGCGCCCTTGGCTCATGTCCAGACTTCGTGCAAGCGGAGTCGGGCCTTTAGCGCCCCCTCATCCCCTGGCCCCCTTCTCCCCCGCCGCAGCGGGGGAGAAGGGGGAAAAGAGGGGTTTCGGGGCGGGCGGCCTTCGGCCGCCCGCCCCGAAGCCCGACACTCTGAGGGCCCAACCGCTATCTTGCCCCTTCCTCTGCCAATCTACATCCCCCAGCGGTGGACGTCTTTGCGGGTCACCGGGGCCTCCTCCGCCGGACCCTC
>Ga0209721_1002639_pt1 | contig 10860 bp, 14 predicted proteins | sample TshhotsprinmetaG_FD_184139 | JGI IMG/M metagenome (GOLD analysis project Ga0209721, IMG submission 184139) | Hot spring microbial communities from South Africa to study Microbial Dark Matter (Phase II) - Tshipise hot spring metaG (SPAdes)... | ecosystem: Environmental > Aquatic > Thermal springs... | reverse complement strand
GTGGGACAGTCCCCTTACTTGCTGAATCAGCGCTCCAATACTCCACTACTCCAACACTCCAAGCAATTCTTTTTCCATCTCCCTCATCTTCCTTGCCTGGTATTTATTCTTCTCATGGTCATATCCGAGCAGGTGGAGGGCTCCATGAATTAGAAGCCATGCGATCTCATTATAAAGGGTCAGCCCGTGTTCCTTCGCCTGCCTTTTTGCCTGGGGAAGGTTAATAACAATATCGCCGAGAGAAGTTAACAGTTCAAACCGTTTAAACTGTTTGAACTGTTCAATTTGCGGGAACGACAGGACATCGGTAGTTTTATCTTTCCCGCGATACTGCAGATTCAGTTCCCTCATCTTCCTGTCATTTACAAAGAGCACGCTTATCTCGGCAGACTCGATAAAACTGTATCTGCGGTGATTAAGGGTTAGATGTTTCAGGACTTTTTTTAGGATGCTCTCTATGCGGCGCTGGTTTATCCTTATCAGTCTTTGGTTGTTTCTTATTGTTATTTCCATTGTTCTGTAATAATGACATCACAAAAGAACCCCTTTCTGCAGGGTTTTTGTGGATGCCGGCTTCAAAGGTTGTTTTTTCGGGATTGCGCAGGCCCTTTATATCAAGCTCGGGATATTCTATCCTCCTGTGGAAGATGCTGGTCAGGATATAGGTAAAGCGCTTCTTGATTTCCGAGATATCCTTCAAGGTAAGCTCGCACTCATCTATCTGCCCGTCAAGGAAGATATTGTTTATTATCCTGTCCACAAGGGCTGAAATCCTTGCAGGTGTGGGGTCTGTAAGCGCACGGGAAGCTGCCTCGACTGCATCGGCCATCATGACAAGGGCTGCTACCCTTGTCTGCGGTTTGGGTCCGGGATACCGATAATTCTCATGGGATACGTCTGCGGCCTGCTCTATAGCCTTTTGATAAAAATATGCTATAAGACTTGTGCCGTGATGCTGCTGTATGATGTCTGTAATCAGTTTAGGCAGCTTGTATTGTTTTGCAAGCTCAACACCCTCTTTCACATGAGATATTAATATCATGCTGCTCATATGAGGGGTCAGTTTATCGTGCTTGCTTGCAGTAGTTGTCTGGTTTTCCACAAAATACTCGGGCATCTTTATCTTGCCGATGTCGTGATAATAGGCCGTTACCCTCGCAAGGAGGGGATTGGCATCCACGGCCTCTGCCGCTGCCTCGGCAAGGTTTCCGACAATAACGCTGTGGTGATATGTTCCTGGAGCAGTTATCATGAGATTGCGCATTAATGGCTGATCGAGGTCGAGCAGCTCCACAAGGCTTATATCGGTTGTTATTCCGAAAATATATTCGATAACAGGCAATATTATGGAGACCGTTGCAGAGACCATAATTCCGGACAGGGCAGCAAACAGGAAAGCAGAAGGCGACATCTGGGAGATAAGGTTCCCGTTGAGGAGCAGGATGATGCCGGCAGTAGCAACATTTACAACACTTACATACATGCCGCCTTTTATAAGAGCCGAGCGCCTTTTGCACCTCGCCACCCCGAATGCGGCGGTTAAACTTCCGATAAAAACATAAGCCGTATAGAGAGGATCATTGAGCCATATTCCTGCCAAAAGGCTTATGGCAAATGAAAATATTATGGATGTGTGGAAGTCAAATATGAGTTTTACGAGCATGGCTCCTATGGGGATAGGTATGCCGTAGATAAAGGCGTTGCCATCGGGAAAGGCAAGCCCCCTGTGAAGTCCTGACAGCAAGTATTCATATACCCTTCCAAGCAGGAGCGTGCCTGTCACAAGGAGGCCTAAAAGGAGCAGCATCTTGTAATCCCTCAGGTAACCTGGCTTATAACGCCTTATGTCTTTATAGAAGATGAACAGGATTACTGCTGCTATAAGAAAGCTGCCGGCAAAGCGATCGATACCTATCTTTTCCTGAATTATCAGGGCAGCGATAAGACCGAGGGCTATCAGGACAATAATCTTGTATATATCGTCCCTATGCCTTCCCATGTATTCCTTGAGCCTGCTCCAGATATCCTTTGCTTCAAAGGCTTTCTGGAGGCCCTTACTGCTGCTCTTCTGGGTCCCGTTTTTCATACCTTTCGTATGCCCTTACAATCTCCTGGACGAGCCTGTGTCTGACAACATCTCTTTCGGAAAAGTATACTATCTTTATATCTTCCACGTCTTTGAGTATCTTTAATGCCTCGACAAGCCCTGACATCCTGCCGGCTGGAAGGTCTATCTGTGTTATATCGCCTGTGATTACCGTCTTTGAGCCGAAGCCGAGCCTTGTCAGGTACATCTTCATCTGTTCCGACGTTGTGTTCTGTGCCTCGTCAAGGATCACAAAGGAATCGTTTAATGTCCTTCCCCTCATAAATGCAAGGGGTGCTATCTCGATAATGCCCCGTTCTATCAGCTTTGATGCCTTGTCTATCTCCATCATGTCAAAGAGGGCATCATACAGCGGCCTGAGATAAGGGCTGACCTTTTCCGCTATATCGCCCGGCAGGAAACCTAATTTCTCGCCTGCCTCGACAGCGGGTCTTACAAGGACGATCCTCGATACCTGTTTTGTGAGAAAGGCATTGATGGCCATTGCCATTGCAAGGTACGTCTTGCCGGTGCCGGCAGGTCCGATGCCGAAGATTATATCGTACTCGTTTATCGAGTCTATATATTGCCTCTGTGTTTCTGTCTTCGGGATTATAAATCTCTTCTTTGAAGAAACAGGGATATTGCCCTTAAAAAGATCCCTTACAGAGACCTCTTTGCCTTCTGACAGGGATTTAATGGCATAGCTTATATCTTCGGGCTTTAGAAGGTATCCGTTTTTATTTACCTCCCATATTTCCTGGATTACCTTCTCCGCCCTGTCAACGTTTCCGTCATCCCCCTGAATGAGGAGTTTATTGCCCCTGACACTGATAGCAACCCTGAGGGAATTTTCTATAACCTTCAGGGTCTTGTCTATTCCGCCGTGAAGAAAAGGATATTCCCTTTCTTCGTCCAGTTCGATCTCTATAGTTCTCGTAAATGCCTCCATAACTACAGGTAGAGGCAAAGGCAAAGGCAAAGATATTTTTTTCTTTACCTCTACCTCTACCTTTACCTGTCTTATTTTGCCGTTACAAAATTCTGCATTCCTGTTCTCTTCTGCAGTGATACTGCTGCCAGATCAGCCTCTCTCTTGGTTTTATAAGTTCCTACCCTTACCCTGAAGTAGGGATCGCTTTCGGTCCTGCTGACAATGTATGCCTTAATACCCTTTGAGCTCAGGCTTTGCCGGAGCTGCTCAGCCCCTTCTTTATCAGGGAATGCCCCAAACTGTATAGCATAAAGTTTTACGGACTTTGATGTTTTTGGAAATGCATTCTTTTTTACTGCACTCTTTGCTGTATTTTTTTCTTTATTGGCAGCAGGCGTATTCTCCTTTGTTTTGGCCTTTGTTTCGGCCTTTACTTCAGGCCCTTTCACCTCTGAGGAATCCTTCTCTGCCTGCTCACCCCTGCCCTCTGCAATCTCTACCCCATGGCTTTTACCTGCTTTGCTCTCAGCAGTTTTCTGCTCCTTGGGCAACTCCTTTTCAGGCTCTGCTGATTTTTGAGGCGTGGTCTCCTGAGGGAACTCAGGAGGCTTTATAGAAGGTGCTATAGGAGACTCCTTTGGAGTGGTTGAAGTAGTCTCCAGCACCCTTTTGTCCTCAGGAGGAATAATCACCTTCTGTTCTGTATCTTTTTTAACCTCGTCCTCTGTCTGGGAAACGTCACTCCCCTTGTATCCCCAGAAGTATCCAAGGCCAAAACTCAGGACAGTTATGACAGTGGCGCCGATAATCACGGTGCTTCTGCCGAGGAGCAAAATGGACGATCTTTCCGGTCCTCTAACCCTCATAAAATGAGCATAGCATCACCATAGGAAAAAAATCTATAACCCATGGCAATTGCCTCCTTGTAAGCATGTAATATTTTCTTGAAATCGCTCAACGCAGATACAAGCATCAGCGGAGTGGAACGCGGGAGATGGAAATTGGTTATAAGGCTGTCCACTGCCCTAAATTTATATCCCGGGTATATAAAGATATCCGTGTATCCACGCACAGAACCATTTACAGAGCTGAGTCTCTGAAACAGACCGCTCATAAAACCCTCCAACGCCCTTGTTGTTGTTGTCCCTACTGTTATAAGCCTGCAGCCGGACTCTTTTGTCTTCTGTATTTTATTCGCCAGAGATGATTTTATCTCAAAATATTCTGAATCCATTCTGTGATCTTCTAAGTACTCTGCCTTTATAGGTCTAAATGTACCAATACCTACATGAAGTGTCAATGCCTCAACAGATACACCTTTATCTTTTATTTTATTGAGAAGCTCTTCGGTAAAATGGAGGCCTGCAGTTGGGGCAGCAATCGACCCCTGATGTTCTGCATAAACGGTCTGGTATCTCTGTTTATCTGCATCGTCAGGCATGCGGTTTATGTATGGGGGCAAAGGCATACGGCCATACTGCCAGAGAACATCATTAACCATTGATGGCTCTATATTCAAAAACCTTAAAAACTTTTTTGACTCCTGACTCTTGACTTCTTCTGTCCACACCTCTGCCTTAACCCCATCACCAATTGTTACCATGCCATTAAACCTGCCCCTGCACATTATCTCCCATGTACCATCCTTATTTGTATCCTTAATAAGCAGAATATCAATCTTCCCGCCTGAAGGTTTTGTTGCAATAATCCTTGCAGGGAATACCTTTGTGTTGTTAAGTATAAGCATATCCCCTTCCTTTAGGTATTCGGCAATATCAAAAAACCTCCTGTGCTCGATGCTTCCATCCCTGTGCAGGACGAGGAGCTTCGAATTATCCCGTTTCTCCGAAGGTCTTAATGCAATTAAATCCTTTGGCAGGTAAAAATCAAAGTCAGCGGTTCTCATGTAACTCTATGACAGTCCCCGGATAAAACTTAGACAATATATCCCTGTAACTCATTCCCTTCTTTGCCATATCGAGGGCACTCCACTGGCACATCCCGACACCATGTCCGTAGCCCCTGCCCTTGAATATGTAGAAATCCTCGTCCTTTGCGATATTTGTTATCATGGTGCTCGGCAGTCTGTCCCAGCCGAGGCTCTTCCTTAATTCCTTGGCGGGAATTTTATGTTCACCGTTCTCTGTAATAATCCTAAAATTCCTCACACGGTTGGAAACCGTCAGATCATCTATCATAATCTCTTTTACGCCTGTCACATTTGATGCCCGCTCAATTTCGGACACAGGTATGCGTTTCTCCCACATAAAATAAGGAGATAGTTCGCAGCTCGTCTCCACTGGCTTCAAATATGGATAGCTCTTTCCAAACACCTCGGCAGGGTCTTCTGTCATGCCGCCGCTTGTGGAATGATAGTATGCGATTATCGGCTTGCCTTCATATGTCAATATTTCGCCCCTCGTATCATTCACTGCCTTTGCTATATTCTCGGGTATATTGCCGCCCTTATAGACCTGATGAAGAACGGACGATGTCAGATGATAAGGCATTTTACCGCTATTCAGCTTTTGATAAAGGGCATAAGTCCTCGCCACAACAGCCTGTGCCTTCAGCGCCTCTATATCCCAGCTATTTCCCACCTCTCCGGCGACAACGCCCTTTATATAATCCTCAATGGGTATTTCATTTACAATGTAAAGACCGTTGTCCCCTTTCCACACCTCTATAGAACCTGAATACTTCAGTCCGCTCAAAAGCACTTCTCCATTTGCATTGCCGAACCTCTCAATCTTTTCGTCCTTTTTGGGAAGCTTTGTATTCTTGCCGTCAACAAGCAATACCCTTATGGTGGTCTCGGCGAATGAGGCAATAGGCAATAGGCAATAGGCAATAAACAGCACAAAGACAGCAACACGAATACTCCATATTCTCATCGTCTCATCTCCTCCCTATAACCCAGAATATAAGTGTAAATAAAAGGCTTATGAGTATGCTTGTTGCCAGAGGGAAATAAAACGTGAAGTTTTTTCTTTGTATGATTATATCTCCGGGCAATCTTCCTAAGTACTGGCCAAGCCATGTAATCTTTCCTGAAAGCATCAACAGACCACCTATGGCAGCAATGACAACACCTAAGATTATTAAAAACTTACCTATGTGCTGAATTCCGTCCATATCGCTCCATTTCCGAATATATGCACCCGCAATACTTCTGCCTATAGAGATCCATATCCTTTGACATCCTCCTGCCTTTATTAAATCCCTCTCTGAAGTCCTCGATAAAAAACTCCACGGAATACCGTTCCTGCATCATCCTGCCTATATCCATAATCATATCAAATTTTTGGTAAGGGCTCACCAATAAAGATGTAGTAAAGGCATCGGCATTAATATCTCTGGCCTTTTTAGCAGTCTCCTCCAATCTGACCGTGTAGCAATATTCGCATCGATTATCTTCTCTTCCGATAATATTCCTCAAAAACTCCTTCAATCCGTATTCATCCTTATATTCAATATCCAGATCCCAGAGCGATTCGAGTTTTTTTACAGAATCAAAACGGTTTTTATATTCGGTAAATGGATGTATGTTTGGATTGAACCACAGTCCGCTTACTTCAATGCCCCTGTCTCTCACAACTGCAAGTGGATATAACGAGCAAGGCGCACAACATATATGCATCAGCAGTTTCACTTCTAAAACAATCCCTGCGGCAGACTCTTCCCCAAATGCTCATAAGCCAGCCTTGTGGCAAGCCTCCCCCTTGAGGTCCTTTCGATTAAGCCTTCCTGCAAGAGATAAGGCTCATACACATCCTCTATCGTCTCCCTGTCTTCCCTTAAAGATGCAGCAATGGCATCTATCCCTGCAGGACCTCCGCTGAATTTTTCTATTATTGTGAGAATGAGCTTCCTGTCTATCTCGTCGAGGCCGAGGACATCCACATTTAAGGCATGAAGTGCATCCTTTGTTATATTCATATCGATGATTCCGTCGCCCTTTACCTGTGCAAAATCCCTCACCCGTTTTAAAAGTCTGTTTGCAATCCTTGGTGTGCCGCGGGACCTCTTTGCGATCTCTATAGCAGCGTCGCCCTTTATCTCTATCTCGAGCAGATGGGCAGAGCGGTTTACTATCTCCTTCAACTCTTCAGGATTATAAAACTCGAGCCTGCATATGACTCCGAACCTGTCCCTTAATGGCGATGTCAGAAGTCCTGTCCTCGTTGTTGCGCCTATAAGGGTAAATCTCGGGAGATTTAATTTCAGCGTCCTTGCATTTGGCCCCTGCCCGATGATTATGTCGAGCTTATAATCCTCCATTGCCGGATACAGCACCTCTTCCACAATTCGGGGCAATCTGTGGATTTCATCTATAAACAGGATATCCCTGTCAGAGAGATTGGTGAGTATGGCAGCCAGGTCACCCGGTCTTTCAAGAACAGGGCCTGATGTGGTCTTTATGTTCACCATAAGTTCATTGGCTATTATTGTGGCAAGGGTAGTCTTTCCAAGCCCGGGAGGGCCGCAGAAAAGCACATGGTCGAGAGGTTCCTTTCTGAGGCGTGCTGCGGCAATAAATACCTTAAGGTTTTCCTTGATCCGCTCCTGCCCTATAAATTCATCGAGGGAGCGGGGTCTGAGGTTTATTTCATATGTCAGCTCCCCCTGGCTTACTTCAGGAGAAAGCGGACTTAGTTCGTTGTCCTCTATTCTCATCTATTCTATTACTCCATCACTCCAATACTCCATTCAGTCACTCTTTTGTAAGGTATTTTAATGACTCCCTGAGTAAACTTTCAATATCCCTGTAGCCGTTATTGTATGCCTTTTCAAGGGCATCATGGGCAATGTTCTTTTTATAGCCGAGGTTTACGAGTGCGGACAGGGTGTCGTCATAAATAGTGTCTTTCTTTTCTTTAATGGATGGAAGCTTTCCCTTCAGCTCAAGGATTAACCTGTGGGCTGTCTTCTTGCCGAGTCCAGGCACCCTGCAGAGGACGTCCACATCCTCGGAATTTATTGCATTGTGAAAATTATCCGGCGGAATAGTTGAGAGTATATTTAATGCTACCTTCGGCCCTATTCCTGATATGCCTATGAGCGTGGTGAATATCCTTTTCTCATCCTCTGCCTGAAAGCCATAAAGCTGTATGGCACCCTCTCTCACATGTGTGTATATGTACAGAAAGACATCTCTGTTTTCTTCAGGAAGGGATGAAAGCAGCGTTAAAGGCACCTGAACACTGTAACCGACGCCTCCCACATCTACTGTCAGGCTCTCCGGCCTTTTTGAAATCAGTTTTCCACGCAGCGATGCAATCACAACATTAGTATACAGCAAACAGCAGCCAGTAGTCAGCAGCTAAAAATAGAACCTGAAGCGAAAGTCAGCTATGCTTATCGCAAATTAGCTGTTTACTATTCGCATGACAGATTGCCAATGCAAGGGCATCTGCGCTGTCCGGAGATAATGAATGCTTAATGTTTAATATTTCCCTTACCATCTTCTGCACCTGATTCTTATCAGCCCTGCCGTAACCCACTACTGCCTTCTTCACCTCAAGGGCGCTGTACTCATAAATAGAGAGGCCGGTTAAGGAAGCAGCAAGGAGCACCACTCCCCTTGTATGCCCGAGGCTGAGGGCAGTCTTGGTGCCTTTTGCAAAAAATATCTTTTCGATCACTATTTCATCGGGCTTATATTCAGCAATCACATCCGCAAGGGATATGTAGAGTTCCTTCAGTCTTGCGTGAAGAGACTTGCTTGCAGGCAGCACTATCCTGCCTGAAGAAATATATTGGAGTTTTGGAGTTTTGGGGTATCGAATTAGTCCATACCCACAGTTTATACTTCCGGGATCGATTCCGAGGATTCTCATCCCTTCATCTTTTTCTCGGTGCTTCAAAGAGTATCTCTTCCACCATCTGGCATAAGACATGCCCGAGCGTTATATGGGTCTCCTGAATGCGCGGGGTATCATCGGAAGGCACAACAAAGGCATAATCACTTTTGGAAGCGAACTTATCGCCTTTTAACCCGGTAAGGGCAATGGTCTTTAAGCCCTTTTTCTTTGCCGCATCAACTGCCTTAAGGATATTCTTTGAGCTCCCGCTTGTGCTTATGGCTATGACAATATCTCCGGGCTCTGATAATGTCTTGACCTGTCGCGCAAAGATTTCCGAGTAGTCATAATCATTTGATATGGATGTGAGCACCGCCATGTCCGTATTCAATGCAATAGCAGGCAAGCCGGGCCTGTCCTTTTTAAAGCGGTTAACAAACTCTGCTGCAATGTGGGATGCATCGCAGGCGCTTCCGCCGTTGCCGAAAAGGAGAACTTTTTTGCCGTCATTAAATGCATCGGCTATCAGTTTTGATACCTCTGCGATAAGCGATGCGTTTTCCTTAACGAATTTCCCCTTTATGTTTATGCTGTCTTCAAATGCCTTGATTATCTTTCTTTCCATGCGATTAGTCTACTAAAGGTAAAACTCCATAGTCAAAGGAGAGCTAACGTAAATTTATCGTAAATTTTCAAGGGCATTAAAAACAGGATGGAGCTTGTCATAGGTCTCAAGTATATGCTCTGGTATAACCCTCACTTCGCCGAGCACTGTCATGAAGCTCGCATCCCCTGCCCACCGTGGGACAATATGGATATGCATATGTTCCTCGATTCCTGCACCTGCAACCTCTCCGAAGTTAATGCCTATATTAAAGCCTTCAGGATTAAGGGCTTTTCTAAGACACTCCACAGAATACTTTGTAATCTTCATAAGCTCTGAAAGAGCAGTATCAGGAAGTCCGTCAAATGAGGATGTATGGAAATAGGGAACGACCATGAGGTGACCATTGTTATAAGGATACTTATTCATGATCACATAGACATGTTCTGACCTATGAAGAATAAGGTTATCCCTGTCGTTATTCTCCTTATGTCTTACGCAGAAAAGACACTCCTTATCCTTTTCCGAAAGTATATACTCCATCCTCCATGGCGCCCATAATGTCTTCATAAAACCTCCAGAGTCAATAAGTCATTGATAACTCATTTACTTAACTTCTTCAGCACCGCCTGCGCATCCTCCCATGTAAGCCATTTGTCCTTTGGATTTCTTAAAAGATACGCCGGATGGAATGTTGGCATCACAGGAATCCCCTTATACTCATAAAACCTTCCACGGACCTTTGTAATGGAGAATTTGCTTATAGGGCCTTTAACTCCCATGAGCGTGTATGCTGATATTTTTCCAAGGGACACTATTACTTCAGGAGATATTATATCGATCTGCTTATCAAGAAAAGGGAAACATGTAGATATCTCGTCATCCTGCGGATCCCTGTTCATGGGCGGTCTGCATTTTACGATATTCGCAATATACACATCCTCCCTCTTAAAGCCCATCCTCTCGATGAGTCTTGTCAAAAGCTGTCCTGCATCGCCTACAAAAGGCCGTGCCTGCAGGTCTTCTTCCCTTCCAGGGCCCTCTCCGATAAACATTATTTTTGCATTCGCATTGCCCTCGCCAAAGACGATATGCGTCCTTCCCATGGAAAGCTTGCACCTCTGGCAGTCGCCGATTTCATCGCGAATCGCCTTGAGTAAAGCCTCTTTGTGACTATTTGAACTTCTTGAACGGCCTGAACCGCCTACAGTAGTAATTCGTTCAAAGGGTTCAGCTCGTTTAACGCCCTGATTGCTGACTGCTGACTGCTGACTGCTGTAATTAAGCGGCAGTCTCTCAAAGCCGAGTTCTTTATAAAACTCAAGAACTATTTTCAAGCTGTCAATCTTGTTCATACCCAAATTGAGCGATTCTAAGTTTGGAAATATATGTCAGGTGCTGCGAAAAGACTTTAAACCACGCACTGCTAAAT
>Ga0209721_1002638_pt1 | contig 10864 bp, 11 predicted proteins | sample TshhotsprinmetaG_FD_184139 | JGI IMG/M metagenome (GOLD analysis project Ga0209721, IMG submission 184139) | Hot spring microbial communities from South Africa to study Microbial Dark Matter (Phase II) - Tshipise hot spring metaG (SPAdes)... | ecosystem: Environmental > Aquatic > Thermal springs... | reverse complement strand
GAAATCGTTCTTCTTCATGTCGATGAGACGCATGTTCGCGCATATCAAGCGCTTCGTACGACATGGGGAGAAGTAGGCAATCAAAAACAAGTCCCGAGCTACGGTCATCACGCCCACGTGTCCATTTTTGGCGCAGTCGACGTGCAACAAGGGGACGTCGTGTTTCATCGTGCTTCATCCGCCAATGCCGAGACGTTTCTAGACTTTTTACATCTGTTGAAAGAGAAATATGCAAATCGATTCATCGTGCTTGTGTTGGACAATGCGCGTATTCATTATGCCAAGATGGTGCGAGCATTCCTTGATAGTCAAGAAGGTACTACTTTTCACTTTATCTTTTTGCCACCGTATTCCCCGCAGTTAAACCCGATTGAACGGCTATGGAAGTGGCTAAAAGATGAAGTCATTGCCAACGTCTTGCATAAAGATCAGAACGATATCGCCCAGTCGATTACTCGGTTTGAACAGCACGTCTTACAGCACCCAGATGAGGTGTTACGCCGCATCGGGTGTGCTGCGTGAATCAGAAGTTAAAATGTCAATTTGGATGTATATATTTACACTCACACAATCTTCTAAGGCATATAAGTTTTGTTATTTTTTGTTCTATACTCCTCTTTATCATTAAAGCTCTATAGTAATCAATATCTGAACAATCAGGATATATTTGTTCGAATAAATCCAAATAACTTTCTAACTGTAGATGTGCAAAATCACTAACATAAATTTACAATCAAATAAAAAAGGAGACATGAACCCGATTCCTTGGTTAGAATAGATGTGCTAACAAACCATTCACAAGGAGGTTCATGTCTCATGAATAGATTAGCACATCATCAAGGAATCCACAAGTTTTTCATGACGTTGGGGTTGGCGCTTGATTTCTCGAAACCGATCTTGAAGCATCTTGTTCATATCGTCGATGCCTTGACGACCAAAGGATTTTCAGGAACGCTGACCGATGTTCATCATTGGAGCTTTCATCCCAACCATCGAACGACGCTCAGCCATTTTTTCACGAAAAGCCCTTGGAACGAGGAAAAACTGCTTGAGAAGCTTCAAGAGTGGGTTCTTCGTCAGATCAAACGCCTGACCCAACGAACGAATCAACCCCTGTTTCTCTCGATTGATGATACGATTTGCCAAAAAACAAAGCCTTCGTCACGGGCAATACACGCCATTCAAGGGTGTCACTGGCATTTCTCTCACAAAGATCATCGATCCGTCTGGGGGCATTCGCTCGTTTGGCTGATGGTGCACACCTTCACACAAGCCGGCGAGAAGAAGCAAAATCGACCTAGCGATCGAGATGCTTTCCTCGCTCAAGGTAAAATCGGATCAGTCGGTGTATGTGCTCATGGATTCGTGGTATCCGTCCAAGGAGCTCATCGAAGCCTGCCTGAAAAAGGGATTCCATGTTATCGCCATGCTCAAGACGAATCGAATGCTCTATCCGAAAGACATCGCCATCCAAGCGAAGGAGTTTGCCCGCTATATCGAGCCAAACGACACCCGCCTCGTCACAGTGGGAGAAGAGCGTTACCGCGTGTATCGCTATGAGGGAGCGATCCATGGCCTTGATGACGCGGTAGTGCTGCTGACTTGGAAGGCGGATAAACCGATGACATCGGATCATCTCCATATCGTCTTGAGCACCGATCGGGAGCTTAACGATGAAGACGTCTTGCGTTACTATGCCGAGCGCTGGACGATCGAGTGCTTTTTCCAACAGGCGAAAGACCAACTGAAGCTCGATGGGTATCGCGTTCGCCACGTTCGGGCGGTGAAACGGTATGGTATCGTGGTGCTATTAGCCTGCGTATATAGCATCGCGGAATCCCAACAAGACCTCTCCGTCGGGCTGGAGCTTCTTCGATCTCAGAAAGGACACAGCGTCGTCGAGTTCATCTATGACGCTGCTAAACAAAATATTCCTATTGATGTGATCAAAAAACAGCTCCATGTCGCCTAAGGGGTACCCTGTTTGTCTCTTAATGATGGAAATTAATTCAATAAAAATGCTCATCTACAGTAAATAATTTTCTTTCTGTTCATTTACACCTCTCCCTCCGCCTACTCAATTCGACAGAAGGAGGCATATTCATACAACTTTTGTTCGTCAAATATCGACAAAAATAATAACCGCCACCCCATACGAAGTGGCGTCCCGCTTCAACCAAAGTCTTTCACGTTATCATCATAACACCTCTGAACGAAAACATTGTGCCAAAATTGTGCCATGATTATGTAAACTTAATTTTGTGCAATCAAAAAGAGTAGCCAGTTTCGTATTTTATCTTTAAGAAACCGACTACTCTTCATCATCCATGTAATCTCCAATCGATACACGTGAGTTCTTTGATAACCAATCCGCCAATTCTTTCTCACGTACTTCCTTTTTAGCAACCTTGATACACATTTCAAACAGCTCATCATCTGAAACAATTAACTCATAGCCATTCTTCATTAGGAAAGAATATGCTGCCATCACCGCTGTTCGTTTGTTACCATCCGAAAAGTAATGTCCTGTTGCTATAGCAATCATGTAAACGGCCGCCTTTTCGAATAAGGACGGATACTGTTCTTCTCCGAACAAAACTGTGAACGGCTTCTGACATACATATTCAATCATACCAGGGTCTTTTTCTCCAGGTAACCCTCCATAGCGACGCAACATCTCATCATGAATGTAGCGCAACTCTTCAGGATAAAGTCTTTCTATCATCAGTTTTTAGCTAGTTTTTCTAGCGCTTTATCATAGCGCTTAATCCCTTGTTTTAAAATGGCGTCAATTTTACGTGTATCGATGTTCTTTTTCTTCTGATTCAATTCTTTCTGCAACATAGCCATCTCTTCTTCCCCCTTCCAGTTCCACATGCTATCACCACCTATAAAATAATATACGGTAACAGCATGCCCCTGATTACTTTTAATTATAAGTTTCATTTCTATGCTTTTCAATCACTATTTCAAACACGTTTGAGTCAAGACTTTGTGGGAGATTTTTTGGTTATATATGGTTTTATAAAATCATTATATGTAAGCGCTTTTACTCACTCTCATCCTTTAGGTATGTGCGTTTTCTCTCGTTTTAAAAACCTTTCCATGCTTGCAATGCCTCGTAAATCGGTGCCCCTGAAGATTGGCGAAGGTATGGGATGTTATCTCGTACCACTTCTGTCATTTGCGTTTGCACGCGCTTCAGTGCCTTTTTCACAATCGTTTCTCGTTTCGTTTCGCCATACATCACCCCATGGCGTGTCCGAATGAGTAACGTATCTTTTATCGCGACAATCGCTCGCAACATCGCTTCAATCCCTGCATCTCTCCAACTTCGACCGTTTTTGCTCCGTTTCGCAAACACATGCATCGTTCCTTCCGCACTCCCCATCGCCCTCATGTTTGTCGTGTCGATCCCTTTTTCCCTCAACAATACGCGATAGTCACGCAAACATCCTGGCATCTCCTCGATCCGACGAACAAGCTCCTCGAGTTGCTTTTCCTTCTCCTCATGTTCTAGCGACTGCGCAGCCTGTCGATACGAAGAACCTGTCACAGCGAGATGAATCGCTGTCTCCTCTAATAACGGGCTCACTCCATGCGCCCCATCGAACTGAAGAAAGGTTTGTGATATAATCCGGCATGGGCTCCACTCCTTTCTTTGGTTGTATTTTTTCGCACTTACTACCTTATCAGGAGGAGAGCCCGTTTTTCATCCATTTTGCTCACATATCTGACAGGCTCCTATTATACTAAATCAGGAACCTGTCTTTTTTTCTCCCACAAACATTTTACTCATACTTTACGAAAAAAAACCTTGTGCGACACAAGGAATTAAACAAGCGTTTTATGTTCTTCTTTTTTAAAAAAGCTTCTCATCGCTTGCAGTACATCAGACTTTTGTTTCAAAATGTAGTAGCGAAACTTTTCATCTTTAATATGCTTATATGCAGACATAAGCGTGGAATGGCGATTGTACTGATTGACTTCCCCGTATCCGAACATATTCGATACTTTCATTAACTCTTGTACGAGCTTTACACAGCGCGCGTTATCGGATGTTAAGTTGTCGCCATCGGAAAAATGGAACGGATAAATGTTATACTTCGTCGGTGAATAGGTCGTTTCAATGACTTCAAGCGCCTTTCGATACGCTGATGAACAAATCGTCCCACCACTTTCCCCTTTTGTGAAAAATTCTTCCTCTGTTACAACTTTTGCTTCGGTATGATGAGCAATAAAAACGATATCGACCGTTTCATATTTTGTTCGTAAAAAGCGCGTCATCCAAAAGAAAAAGCTTCTGGCCATATATTTTTCCCATACGCCCATGGAGCCGCTCGTATCCATCATCGCAATAACAACCGCTTTTGAATCAGGCTTAATGACTTCATTCCACGTTTTAAATTTTAAATCTTCCGGATAAATCGGATAAAAGCCTGGATTGCCGCTTAACGCATTTCGTTTAAAGGCAGCCATCATCGTTTTTTTCTTATCAATATTCCCCATGAGCCCTGTTTTACGAATATCATTAAATTCAATATGCTGGACAACATGATCAGCGTGTTGTTTTTTCTTTAAGTCTGGGAGCTCTAATTGACTAAATAACGCTTCTTCAAGCTCCATAAGCGACACTTCTGCTTCATAATAGTCTTGCCCTGCCATATCGCCAGCTCCTTGACCTTTCCCCGGTCCTTTTTGACCGTCTCCAGATCCATCTCGCGCAATAACATCGCCAACTTGACTGTCCCCATCTCCTTGGCCGACGTGCTTATTTTTGTCATAGTTATAACGAATTTTGTATTCATCTAGTGAACGAATCGGAATTTTTATGACGTCTCGACCGTTGGACATAATAATACTTTCTTCTGTAATTAAATCTCCAAGGTTGTTTTTAATAGCTTCTTTCACTTTTTCCTCATGCCGTTTTTGATCATCGTGGCCTTTTCGATGGAGGGACCAATCTTCCTTTGACACAATGAAATTTCTGCTCATTTTTTCCCCTCCTACATATAAGATAATGATGCACATTTTCCTTTGTTCTCGCATACACTATGTTGGCTTGCAAAAATCATTGATGAATGGTTGGTTACTTTATCCTATGCAAAGACCGAAAAAAATTGACAAATGATTTCGAAAATTGTTCCAGTCTCTTTTCTTTGGACAAGCCTGTTTTCTCAAGTGATAAAACAAAGCATGCCAAGCGCGGCATGCTTTATCGGTTTAACAAACTTCCGACGTAACGAAGCAATTCATTCGCAGAAGTCGAGTTATAACCGTGTTCGTCAATCAATCTTGCAACGACTTCATTAATTTTCTTTAGTTGCTGTTCATCAGGCGTTTTTGTAGATGTTGTAATTTTTACGATATCTTTTAAATCAGCGAACAATTTTTTCTGAATGGCTTCGCGCAATCGTTCATGTGAATTGTAATCGAATCGCTGACCTTTTCGTGCGTACGCAGAAATACGAATCAAAATTTCTTCACGAAACGCTTTTTTTGCGTTTTCTGAAATGCCGATTTGTTCCTCAATTGAGCGCATGAGCTTTTCATCTGGATTCATCTCTTCCCCTGTAAGCGGATCGCGAATTTTAGCTTTGTTGCAATACGCCTCTACATTATCTAAATAATTGTCCATCAACGTTTTCGCTGATTCTTCATATGAGTAGACGAACGCTTTTTGTACTTCACGTTTAGCAATTTCATCATACTCTTTTCGAGCAATTGAAATGAAATTTAAGTAACGTTCCCGATCTTCTTTCGAAATGGATGGGTGATGCTCTAATCCTTCTTTTAATGCTCGTAATACGTCTAGTGCATTAATGGACGGCACTTCTTTTCGAATAATACAAGACGAAATGCGGTTAATAACATAGCGAGGGTCAATGCCGCTCATTCCTTCGTCCGGATATTCTTTTTTCAGCTCCTCGACATCCACTTCATTAAATCCTTCAACTAACTCACCGTCATACAAGCGCATTTTTTTCACAAGGTCAATATCGCCGCGCTTCGGTTCTTTTAATCGCGTTAAGACAGTAAACATCGCAGCAACTCGGAGCGTATGCGGTGCAATATGCACATCTGCTACATCGCTTTCGCGAATCATTTTTTCATAAATACGCTCTTCTTCCGACACTTTTAAGTTGTATGGAACGGGCATGACGATAATGCGCGAATGAAGCGCCTCATTTTTCTTATTAGCAATAAACGAGCGATACTCTGTTTCATTCGTATGGGCAACAATTAATTCATCAGCACTAATAAGCGCAAAACGTCCCGCCTTAAAATTTCCTTCTTGCGTCAAGGAAAGTAAATGCCATAAAAATTTTTCATCACATTTTAACATCTCTTGAAATTCCATAATGCCTCGATTCGCTTTGTTTAACTCCCCGTCAAACCGATATGCGCGCGGGTCAGACTCCGATCCGTACTGAGCGATCGTCGAAAAATCAATGCTCCCTGTTAAATCTGCAATATCTTGCGACTTCGGATCTGACGGGCTGAATGTTCCGATGCCGACGCGCTTATCTTCCGAGAAAAAGATACGTTCGACCATCACATCTTCAATGCGGCCACCATATTCTTTTTCAAGCCGCATCATATTGAGCGGTGACAAATTGCCTTCAATGCGAATGCCGTACTCTTTATAAAACTCATCGCGCAAATGGTGCGGGATGAGGTGAAGCGGATCTTCATGCATTGGACATCCTTTAATAGCATATACAGCACCGCGATCGGTATAGGAATACGCTTCAAGCCCTCGTTTTAACATCGTCACAAGCGTCGATTTCCCGCCGCTAACTGGCCCCATTAACAATAAAATACGTTTTCGAACATCTAATCGCTTCGCGGCTGGATGAAAATATTCTTCCACAAGTCGTTCTAACGCTTCCTCAAGCCCGAACAATTGACCGCTAAAGAAATTGTATTTTTTCTTCCCGTCCACTTCCTCGATGCCAGCATCTTTGATCATATTGTAAACGCGGGAGTGAGCAGACTGAGCCACCCACGGCTTTTCTTTTACAATTTCTAAATATTCCGCAAACGTCCCTTCCCACTTTAATTTTTGTTCTTCTTCTCTATATTTTTGTATTTTTTTCAAAATGTCCATACACGGACCTCCTCCACCGTTGTGATCTAGCATTGTGATTAATACCATATGTATGCAAGGATGTCCGGGATCATTCGTGAAAGAATGACTTTCATCCCGACATGTAATTAAGCTATAATGAAAGCGTGGACATTTGTTGTCACTTCATCAAGGGAGGAGATTGTATATGAAGACGCTTCTCGTTCTTGGCGTAATCGGTGCCTTTTTGGCGGCGATCTTCACAGCAGGATATAATGATAAGCCAGAAGTAAAAAATTAAGCGACTTTCATTCGAAAGTCGCTTAAAATACATTTGGAAAGTTTTGTTGTCTTAATGCTTCATACACGAGGATAGCAGCTGTGTTTGATAAATTGAGCGAACGGACGTATTCATTCATCGGAATGCGCAAACAACGTTCCATATTGTTTTCAATTAAATCTTTCGGCAACCCGCTTGTTTCGCGACCGAAAACAAAAAAGTAGTCTTTCGTTTGATCGCTATAATCAAACGAGGTGTAATATTTTTCACCAAACTTCGTAATAAGGAAAAATTCTCCTTCCTTATATTTTTCAAACAGCTCTTGTAATGAGTCGTAATAATGAACGTCAACATACTCCCAATAATCTAATCCAGCACGCTTTAACATTTTATCATCGGTTGAAAATCCGAGCGGTCGAATTAAATGTAATGATGTGCCTGTTGCTGCGCATGTACGCGCGATATTTCCTGTGTTTGCTGGAATTTCTGGTTGGTACAACACAACATGTAAAGCCACGTTCTTCACTCCTATATCCGATCAATAATATGAAAAAACTTATATTGAATATTTGGCGTATACGCCGTTGAATCTTCATATGACCAATAACGCATTCTACTATTGGACGTATGAGCGTTGACGAGAGGCATCCCTTGTTTATCTTTCGCAACAACGATCGTCGTATGATCGAAACGTCCGTCCCCTTGAAAATCATAACAAATGACATCACCGAGAGACAACTGTTCTGGCGATTTTTTTTCAACTGCTTGAATGCCTGTTTTCGATCCGCTTAAATACCAACGAAATGCATGTGCAACCGTCCACGTATAGCTCCAATCGTTTTTTCGCATCCACCATCCTTTCGTTTTATTTGGACATCCCATCATTGGAATGCCGCCCGCATACAAACATTGGGAAACGAAATTTGTGCAATCAACAGGGAATGTATGAAACGCGGGGTTATAGTCGTTCCACCATATTTCAGCGTATTTTACCGCCGCTAACCGATCATACGTATAACGAACTCGCTCATCGTCATGATGTTCTTGTTTTTTTTCCATTTGTTCCATCTCGAGGCGAGGGACAACAAGATGGTCGCTCACAAGCTCGCCGCGTTCAAAAACGGCTTCCCGTGTCTCTTGTTTCTCCTCGACATACATCCACCCGTCTTGCCAAATAAAAAAACGGAAATGAACGATGTAGCTTACGAACGTGCAAGGAACAAGATGTTTCCTCTCTATTACGACTCCTTTTCCTTCACATTTCACAAGCTTCGCCTGTCGCTTCGCAAGCAGTTGCTTTTTTCGTTCGATCTCCTCGTCCGTTACATCAGTCGTAAAAAAGGAACGAACACGCTGATCGAGAAGGTCGTGTAGCTGTTTTCTCATCTCGCTCACCACTTTTACGTTTTTTACTACGTTATGTCGTAAACAATAGAAAAACAACTACACGTTTTTAAGCATTGCTAACGCGTGGTCGATTTCTCGAATCACATCTTCGTCTTGTTCTTTTTCTTTTGCTTGCTGCAACATCGGCACAACTTCCCTTTTTCCGATTTTCCCAAGCGCCCACGCCGCAGTTCCACGAATGACTGGACGTGAATCTTTCTGAAGCAATACGAATAAATCATCGATCGCACTTTCATCTTTATAATGAGCCAATGCAATGATCGCATTCCGTTGAATAGGTTTTTTTCCGCGCCACGCCCCCGATAAGTGTCCAAACGTCTCTTTAAATTGCCGATTCGTCATATGAAGAATTGGTTTTAATAGCGGCTTCACCACTTTCGGATTCGGTTCCATCTCGGGATGAAAGTGAAAGTCTTTTCCTTTATTTTTTGGGCAAACGAGCTGGCACGTATCACATCCGTACAATCGATTGCCAATTTTATCGCGAAACTCATTAGGAATAAACGTTTTCGTTTGCGTCAAAAAAGCGATGCATCGCTTCGCATTCAACTGCCCACCCTGCACAAGCGCGCCTGTCGGACAAGCATCAATGCAACGTGTGCACGTCCCGCATTGATCTTCAATTGGCTTATCCGGAGGAAATGGGATATTCGTAATCATTTCTCCTAAATATACGTACGATCCAAACTCTGGAGTAATAATTGAGCAGTTTTTTCCACTCCATCCAATTCCTGCACGCTCAGCTACCGCCCGATCCGATAATTCCCCGGTATCGACCATCGATTTTACTTTTGCATCTGGCACACGAGTGAGGATAAATTGCTCTAACTTTTGCAGTCGATCACGTAAAATGTGGTGATAATCTTGTCCCCAAGATGCGCGACAAAAAATGCCCCGACGCTCTTTTTTTGTACTTCGTGGAGCGTTTTTTAATTTCGATGGGTAGGCAAGGGCGATCGCAATAATGGAACGCGCTTCTTTCAGCAACAAAGATGGAGTTGTTCGTTTGTCAATGTCGGGCTCTTCAAATCCCGATTCATAACCGAGTCGTTGTTGCTCGCGCAGCCGTTCTTTTAATTCGCTAAACGGATCAGCACTAGCAAAACCGATTTTATCAATACCAATCGTTCGGCTATATTGAACAATTTCTTCTTTTAATGCAGCAACGTCCACTGCCCATCCCTCCTTTCATCGCTGTTTATGATACAATGTAAAGAAAAAGGAGTGAACGATATGGTAACCATTTCTGATACAATCAAACAACATATAGCTCATTTTAAAATCGGAGTCATTACATATGAACAAATTGTTGTCGGGGCATCCCCAAACATGTTGAAAGGGAAACTTCGTCAATTTCAAGAGCTATTGTATTTTGACATGGAGCAAACACCATTGGCTGACTGGCCTGAGGTGAAAGAATGGCGATCGGTGTTTAAACAGGTCGGCACAGATCCAAGCCGCTATCGCCCCTCATCAGAAAGTTTGCTTCGTCGCATACAAAAGCAAAGTTTTATTCCATCCATTCACTCAGCTGCCGATGTAAATAACTTTTTTTCCTTATATTATAAACTTCCTATCGGCATTTATGACCGTAACAACTTGCACGGGGACATTGTTGTCACAATCGGCACTGAAGCAGACGAATACATCGGCATCAATGATCGTACAACAAATTTCGAAAAGAAACTTGTCACAAAAGATGCACAAGGTGCATTCGGTAGCCCGATCGTCGATTCCAAACGAACGATGGTTACAGAACAAACGACACATGCGATTCAAATCGTATACTTTCTTCCGTCATTTACAAAAACAACATGCGAGCAAATACTACAAGCAATGAAAGAGATGTTTATTCAAATTCATGGTGGTTATGCATATACACAGCTTATATCATAACAAGTACGGGGCATGTGCAATAAAAAAACGCAATGCCCCGTTCATCTTCGAAACGAAACACTGCGTTGTCCCCGTATGTATGGAGCGGGTGATGGGAATCGAACCCACGACATCAGCTTGGAAGGCTGAGGTTTTACCACTAAACTACACCCGCACGCTTAAGTTCACTATACCCACAATCATTTATCACGCCCGACCATGCCTCTTCCTCT
>Ga0209721_1002636_pt1 | contig 10871 bp, 8 predicted proteins | sample TshhotsprinmetaG_FD_184139 | JGI IMG/M metagenome (GOLD analysis project Ga0209721, IMG submission 184139) | Hot spring microbial communities from South Africa to study Microbial Dark Matter (Phase II) - Tshipise hot spring metaG (SPAdes)... | ecosystem: Environmental > Aquatic > Thermal springs... | reverse complement strand
TTCAGTATCAGTGGTGTTTTCGTTAATGTCTTCTAGTGCAAAAAGTTTACTCATGTTAAGTTTCCTTGCAAAGAAAGTTGTTAACACTACACGTGTAGTCAAAAAACTTTGACCACACTATTAGTTAGTAAACTAGAGCTTTAGTCCTTTAATTTTACACATTGGTCAAGGACTGATTTAACACTAGACATAAACTCAATGATTATGTTGATATTTATATAACTACTTTCAATAACTAGTTTAAATTTAATAAAGTCTTGTATCTTGCTATCTATATCTATAGAAGCTAAATTCTTATATTTATCTTTATCTATATCAAAGATAATAATTTTAATTTCATCGATAAATTTAGTAAAATAAGTATTAATGTCCTTTAGATTATCTATCATTAGTGAGACATTAACTAGTAGTTTATCTAATAAGTTTAATAAATAATTAAGTTCTCTATTCTCAGTAATAGTAATAGCTTCAAGATTATATAAGTCTTCAATCATTAAACTCTTAAGTTTATAATAGTGAAATTGCCTAATATCAGTTTTAAGATAATTAGAATACTGATCAATATGAACTCGAATAATGTTAAAACCAGGTAATACTGTTTTATATACAAGATCACTATCTTCTTTTATAAAGTTAGAAGTTGTATATGCGTCAATAATCTTACTATACTCATTATTAACTACAAGAGCATTTGCCTTTACTGAATCTTCTATATAGTTTAATAAAATCTTTGCGGTCTCATCTAAACCTGTTTTATCTGGGGTAGCAATGTTACTAAGAATATCTCTATCATTAACTAATTCATTTGTAAAATAGAATTTCTCGTTTTTAATAAATTCTCTAAAGATAGTTAGTTTTTCATTGAGATCTTTTACAGAACTACTAATCTTATTAATAAAATTAGTGTTATTATCTATATAGTTATTAGCTAGAGTAACTAAGTTATTCAATGATTCTATAACTGACTCTTTTACATAAACAATTGGTTGTTCTTCTAATGATAGCTTTTTCGAACTTAGATTAAATGCTTCTAGAGCTGATACATAATAAGCATAACGCTGATGTAATGGAGTAAAGATCTTAGATAAAGTAACTTTAGATTTAAATGATTCAGTAGTTGTCTCTTTCTTATTATTGTCTTTAGAAGAATCTTTAAGACCACTTCCAACTAAAGACTTTAGAGAATCCTTATCATCAGCAGCTTCACTTTCAATTTCTTTATCTTCATTGTTTTTCTCTTTCTTAGCATTATCATCTACTTTTTTATCCGTATTATCACTATTTTTGTCAGAAGACTTATTATCTTTCTTTTCTTCTTGTTTATCAGAAGACTCATTATTCTCTTTCTCTTTTAATTTATCAGAAGAGTTATCATCTTCTTTTTTATCATCGTCTTTCTCTTCTTCTGGTTTAGCTAAAGACTCATCATCTTTCTTTTCCTCTTTATCCTCTTCTTTATCGTCTTCTTTATCTTCTTCCTTGTCTTCCTCTTTATCCTCTTCTTTATCTTCCTCTTCTTCTCCTAATTCGCTAAAAAGTTCATCATCTTCTTTTTCTTCTAATTTACCAGAAGAGTCATCATTTTTACTATCTTCTACTTTATCTGAAGAATCATCATCTTTCTTATCCTCTAATTCATCAGAAGACTTGTTATCATCATCTTCTTTTTTCTCAGAATTTAGCTGTTCTATAATTTTCTTCTTTAACTCTTTACGTTTATTAAGAATATCTGCTGTTAGTGAAATTGGTGATTTTTCTTGTTTAGCGTGATTGAGAACTCTATTAATTAATAAGTCATTATCACTATCCTTGTTAACATTTTCTTCTTCAAGTGAAAATAACTTAATCATAATACTACCTTAATAGCTATCTACAAAGATGTATTTAAAAAACGTACAAAAAGCAGAACGATCGTTAGCTAATTTACTTAGCAGATTCTGCCAAGTAGCTAACGATCGTTTTTTACTATTACGCATAATTTTTAAGTTCTCTTCAATACGTTCTGAAGTTAAACCGTTATTTATGCTAAAACGTAGATTAAACGGAAAAATTGCATACTGACGATACGTTTTAAAAAACATACCATTTAATAACTCTTCACACATCTTAATACCAAAGGCTGAAATATGAGGATTATTAGCTTGTAATTTAAAAAACTCATCGTAATCAATTTTCGATAAAATATCTGTTGCGATATCAACCATGAAGATAAAATCTTCAAAAGAGCCAGAACCTTCGAATTTTTTATAAGCTTTATTAGCAACTTCTGAATGATAAATCTGATTAGTATCGATTAATTTATTAATACCACTATTGACGCTATATAAGACTGTTCTATTAAAAATAGATGTATCTGCTATTTTATCTTTAGTTAATACAGTGTAATAGTTATTATTAGGAATAATAAAACCAGATGTAGTTAAAATATGTAGATTATTCATTAATACTCTCCTCTATCTTACTAAGTTTATAATCAATATCAGTAATACGCTTTTGTAGATATTCGATTTCTTTTTCTATATTAATATCTGATTTATTTTGTTCTTTCATTAGCTTTAGATGTAAGTATCGAAGTTCTAATAATTTCTTTTTATCTTTTAGACTTTTATATCTATCAGCTTCCCATTGTGCAAAAATTAACCGAATTGAATAGATCGGAGATCCGATAAATCCAGCTGGTAAATTATTAAATATATCTACTTTATCTGAATTATAAAAGTTAATTACCTCATCTACTTGATCTTTCGGAATAGTAATTTCATTGATTTTTTCTAATCTACTCTTAAAGGCATAATGTTCATTACCATATATAGCTAACATTCGTGCATAAATCCACATGTTCTTTGTAATAAATTCTTTTTGTTTTTTATTTAATTTATAATCTTTACTAAGTTCTAGTCCAGCTTCTTCTGATTCAGTAACATAGAAGAAGTTTGCTAAATCTAATGCAAAACGTGTCATGAAGTAATAATGCGCTACTGCACGCAGTAAGTTAGCTTTATATGCTGTTAAAGCATCGCTTACAACAACATCATTAATCGCATCAGAAATTTCTTTAAGTAAATAATCACCATTAATTTTAACGTTCTTAAATAATATTAACGTATCTGTTGCGATGTTATTTGTAGGTGATAATTTAACTTTATATTCAGTCTTATCGAGTTCTTTGTAGAACTCTTTTACTAAGTCCTTATTAGCTTTAGCTTTAAATTTAGCAACCTTAATAATCTCTTCTAAATTCGCATAAGTTTCTTGAATCGTAGCAATACTCTCTAATGAGATTTCAAGATCACTTTCCAGATCAGACTTATTAAAAGAAGGTAAAATCTTTTTAATGAAACTGGAGATGTTAAGAGACATATTGAACCTCGCTAGAAAGAAGGTGCGTTATTAAGAGTAAAAGCTTTCAGAATATCAGCAATATTATTATTATTTTTATCCGTCATTGATTTAAAACTATCAAACGAATTTTGAGAAAATCCGTCAATATCTTTAATATAAATAGATACACGTTCCCATTCAGAATCTACTACAACTATCATCATAACAGAAGTATTATCGAAAACAATATCACGAGTCTTCTGATTAGTTAATTTACCACCGATTAATCTCTGTACCTCTTGTTCATCTTGTTCAGAGATTACAATGATGCTAGAAATACCTGCTAGTGAAATATTACCAGATAAAACAGAATATAAACGCGAATTATTAATACGTTTTAATAACGTACTGTAATACCCAGTAGGATCTTTAATCATTGTTCTCTTTTGTGCTTTAATTAAATCAGAACAGAGTAAAAAGTCCTTGATAAAACTAATACGACCAGAAATAGCATCTTTGAAACGACTACCAAGTGTAATCTCATCTTTATTTATAGTCATAATACGATTAATAACCTCTGCCGGAATTATCATAGTGTCAAGTTTTACAACCACTGGAATCTCTACTTCAGTTCCTGTACCTCTATTATCTCCTTTATTTTTTACATTAAATTTTAATCCGATTACTTTACCTACAGCTGAACCTAGTTTTTCAAACGTATCTAATTTTCTAATAGATGTTGATAGATTATTTTCTTCATCTTCATCGAAAATACTCTCCATACCGATGTTAATGTCACTGCTATCTGATTCTAGCATCGGTAATTTGAATTTACAACCTTCAAGTGATAAAGTCTTAATATTTCTTAAAGCTAATCCATAAGTTTCATATGCCGTATACCCAGAAGTTATTAATGTTTTTATATCACGATCTGGATTAGTTTTATCCAGAATCTTAAGAATTCTTACATCAACTAACTCTGCGGATAAAATACTAACAGCTTGTAAATAATACGCTGCGTAGATATTTAATACACCATGTAAAATGTTATATAGTTCTTTATTACCAGATAGATTAGATGAAATTAACGTGATAGGCTCAACACGTGCAATTTTAGAAATATCAGCTAAGGAAATAGGTTCACCAACCGTACCTTTATAAGTTACAATGATATTACGAATTAATTCTAAAAACCCAATATCTTCACTATTAACGGTTGACATAATTTATTCCTTTACAAATTAATTGAAATCACAATATTTTTTAGGGTATTTAATATGACTACTAAAGAACTAAAGAATAATCCAGCATCTAATGCTGGAGAAATTGTCTTTAATCTCTCAGTTGACCAGATGCTTGAAAGTCTACCTGTTGGTAGTATCGATAAAGCAATTGGTAACAATATGTATGGTATAAACTTTAGACAAACGGGAAACGCCGTTCCTAGGTCTAAAGATGTATATGGATTTACATTCTTTACAAGACCTCAATTAAATCTTTCAAGAACAAACATTACCAATTATCGTGGGTTTTATAGTCTTCTAACTAGTAATCATTTAAGTTATCAACGATTTACACGTTTAAGTCTAGATCCAAGATTAGCTATTATGGACGGAACATTAACATGTCCTTTTGTTGATAATGAAAATCCTTTTTTATCAATATTAACAAATAACATTGTTTCTGTTTCAGGTTGGCCTGATCTAGCAGTACCAACTTATACTAGCGAGACAGGTATGTATGGTGAGGAATATAGTTTTGTTGATGGTGTTGTAAACCATTATGAAAGTTTTGATTTAGATATTACTTTTAGAAATACTAAAGGTAATCCTCTTATATACTTATTCTACATTTGGATTAAATATGAAAGTTTAGTGTTTGAGGGAATCTTAAATCCGTATATAGATATGATTACTGAAAATGAAATTGACTATAATACTCGTATTTATCGTATTGTACTAGATCAACAAAAACGATATGTAACATATATTGCTGCTACAGGTGCTTCTTTCCCTATTAATGTTCCTACAGGAAATTTATTCGACTATAATATTGATACTCCTTATAACACTAAAAATAGCGAAATTAACATTCGTTTTAGATGTTTAGGTTTTACAGCGTTTGAAGATATTCTTAAACTAGAGTTTAATAAAACACTAGCAATTTTTAACGGAGAAATGGAAAAAATATTAATATACGACATGAATGATAGTATACCTGATAAAAAGAAAGAAAGAAGTGACGGTACAGTTGCTTATAGAATAGATGGATGTTCATATGTAAAACTTCCTCATTACCTATCTATGGTTATAGATGATAGTATCTTTAGTAACAGCTTTTTCAATGTTAATTATCGTGCTTATCCGTATATTAATCTCATTACAAATGAATTAGAGTGGTGGGTAAAAGACAGCATATTTGAATCTAAAGTAAAAAAAGACTCTGAGAAAATAGTAACTTTAAGTAAAAACTCCAGTAATAGAAAACCTCAGGAAAAAAACAAAAATAGTGGAAAAACCTCAGGAAAAAAACAAAAATAAAAAAACTTCAAGTTAAGGAGTAAACTATGTCGAACATAAACGCAACTTTCAAATTAAATATACAAGATGAACTAGATAAACTATCACTTTATAAATACCATCCTAATGGTATTCTAAATATAGCACTTAATAGACTAAAAGATATGCTAGATGGAAAAGTTGAAATATCTGATCCATCTAATCCATTTATTTACCTATTAGAGACTAACTGTTTAAATACCGCATTTGCAGTACAGGAATATACTCTATTAACAAGAAAACTATATCCTCGATTAGCAAATCAAGAAGAAGATCTATATCTTCATATGTCAGATATAGACTACTTAAATCGTTTCTCTGAACCAGCTTTTGCAAACGTACTATTTAATATTCTCTTAAATGACTTTAAAGACAAAGCTGTCTACAACCCAACCCAAAAAGAATATATATTAAAAATACCACGTCATTTTAAGTTAACAGTAGATAAATATGTCTTTACATTAACAAGTGCTGTCATTATTCGTTTAACTGAAAATGATGTATTAGATGTAAAATTTGAAAATCAAAACTTCAATAATCCATTTCCAGTTCAAACAAACTATATCAACTTTAATGTATTTAAAATAAATCAAACTGAAACTTACTTAAACTTCGAATTAAAGCTTCCTGAAATTGATATCGAAACAATTGAAATTCCTGTTGAGAAATCAAAACTGTTTAAAAACACATTGACATATAATCCAAATAGACAATTCTACTATTATAGAGCATTTTATTTTAAAGATGGAAAATGGCATGAGATGCTAGTTACACATACCGATATGGTATATGATATTTATAAACCAACATGCATTATTAAAGTATTACAAGAAAAAAATAGTTTAGAATACTATATTCCGCCAGTATATATTAATAACGAGATGATCGGAAGTAAAGTAAAATTCTTAATCTACACTACTAATGGCTCTATTAATGTTAATTTTAATGATTACAAGATTGGTGATTTTAAAGTAGAATATAATCCTGTTTTCCAAGAAGAAGAACTTGATAAATATACAGAACCACTACAACTAATAACAAAAGTCATCTACATTAAAGATGAAGTAGTAGGTGGTAAGAATAAAAAATCCTTTATAGAACTTAGGAATAATGTAATTGAAAATAACGTTTATGATAGAAAACTTCCTATTACTAATAAGCATATTGAATTTGAAAGTAAACAGAGGAATTTTAAACTGATTAAAGATGTCGATATTGTCACTAATCGAATATTTCTATTAGAATGCAATATCCCTAACGCTCTAACACGTTATCCAATTGCAAAATTCAATTTCGATATTATTGAATATAAAACAACTATTACTGATTTACGATTAAATACTAATAACGTTGTTGCTATAAACGATAACGTTACTATTATTCCTGAAAACACTGTTTTTAAGATGACTGATAATAGTATTCGAATTCTCGATAAAACAGAATATACTAGATTAGTAAGTTTATCTGGTATTGATCTTGCAACAGAAGTTAATAACAATAATTATCTATCTCTAATGTATCATTACATTTTAGATACTAGTGATAATAAAACAGACTTAAGAGCTTATGATATTAGTAAACCTATAATTAAACAGATTAATTTTAAGGAATTTAATCCAACAGCAAGAATCGGCATTAATACAAGTAATATCACTATTGCTAAAACCTCAAATGGGTTTATAATTGACATTCTATCTAATTTAAAGAAATACGTAAACGGTATTAGTGAAGCAAATATTACGCCATATATAGTGTATCGAGATAATGATAGTACATTTTATTTAGAAGGTAGATTATATACTAAAATTAAAGAAAATCCAGTATATCGTTTTGAGCTAGATAGTAACTACTATATTGATGCTAATAATCGCATTAGTATAAGTAATTTTAAAGATGCTAATAACAATTTATCTAACATTAGTTTAGATTTAGATAGTACATTAGAGATCATTTATGTCAGTAATGTTATACCAGTCAACTATACTGCTTCATCAATGGACAATTATATCTATAATAGCTTTTTAGCAGTTGGTAGAGTTGTAGTAACACTTGAGGAAATTAAAGTTAAATTTGGTTATCACTTAGAAAGATTATTTACTAGAGTACATACCAGTACAGGTACTTATACTTATGAAACATATGAAGAAGATATTCCGTTAAGATATAAATCAACTGTTTATAATAGCAATAATGAAATTATTCATATGGTAAATGATATCGTTTATGATAATGATGGTAATATAGTATATGAGCATCGTAAAGGTGATATTAAATTAGACGAAAACGGTAGACCGATTCCTATTAGCAATTTAGAACTGAACTACTACATTAACTTATTGTTTATTGATTATAAAATAATGCTTAGTAACAAGAATATTATTAAAGACTATCGTAACTATGTTAAGAGCTATCTAACAGAACAGATTGTTGAAAATGCTAAAGTAATTCAAGAACAGCTACTAGAGAATACAGAAGCATTTGTAGTTGTTCCTAGAAACATTAATCAAATTAAAGTTAAAACACCTACAAAAACTACTTATATCAAGTCAATGCAAAAATTCCAAGTAACTGTCTTTGTAAATGAAAAAATATATAACGATATAGAGACACGAGATAACATTGTATATGTTATTGTTAGTGAAATTGATAAGTACCTACATAATAACACTTCATTGAGTAAAACAGAGTTACTGAATATTTTATATAATAAACTAAGAGAATTTATTAGCAGTATAAGTATTGATAAATTTACTGAACTAAATGAGGAGTACATTAAGATTTTAGATACAAATGCTAGAATAAGTTTAAATAAGCTACTAGTAGCTGAACCAGATGGATATGACTTAAAAGAAGACCTGAGTGTAACTTTTCATTTAGTTTAACATAAAATAACCACTGGAGATTAACTCTCCAGTGGTTATATTTTAACTAAAGATTTTCTACTAATGCCAGTGATATTAGTCTAAAAATTCAAGTAATCTCTTTAGTTTTTCAAAGAAGTTATCTTTACTATCTAAAATGTCAAATAACATCTTATACGTGTTAATAATCTTTACAACAGAATTAAAGTTATTTGCTAAATAGATACTATTATCGGTAATTACATTGCTATTATTATTTAACTCAGCTATTAGTTTTTCGTTATAATTATCTAAAAAGTCTTTATCAGAAATGATACGATTCTTTAAATTTACTATTTTCTCACATAAATCAGCTAAAGTAATAGGCGGGATAGAGGTATCTTCAGATTCTTCTTTAGCAAATATGATAGAATTTATGAACGTTTTAAATGTTGGATCGTAGTATAAGTCTTTAAACATGTTATTTAATTTACCTTCGTACTTTTTATAATCTAATTCTGTATCTTTAAAATATATACAGTTAGCTAAGTCTTCTTGAAACAGATTTCTACTTTGTCTATTGAAGATGATGATAGGTTTATTTTCAGAAAGTCGTTTTGACTGAAGTTCACAAATTTCTGCATAGAAAGTTATCCATTCTAAGACTTTATTTATCTGATCTTGATTATCTCTAATTTGATTAGAGATATCTGTTAGTGATGTAGTTAGTTCTGTTGGTTTTGTCTCAGTAACACTGTTTAATACGTTATCTAAAACGCTTTTATTTATAGTAGATGGATAAGTAGTGATTTTTGCTTGATTTACTAAATTAAGATCAGGAAGCATTGTAAATACTTCTTGAGCAATTTTACTGTCAACTTTATCTAAGTGACAGATTGTTTTTTTAATGGTAATAAGATTATGTAAAGTGTTAATTCTCTCTAGAACTTTTTGATCTAGTGGAATTAGAGCTATCTTAAACTTAGATTCTTCTTGATTATTTACTAAAACACTTTCGCTAGTGATATTAATGTTATTTACATCACTTTGTAGTTCACTTAATATCTGGGTAAGAGACATTACTAACTCCCGAATTACTAAATTTAATACTTGTCTTAATTTCCTTTGCTACATCTCTAAACATTCTATACATCCAATTAGCTTTATCTATAACATCTATAACTGAGCAGATATCACCAACATCTACATATCTAATTAAACAGGAAACATCGTCAATTACAGTATTTGGATCTCCTCTAAATAAAATATAAGGAGGATTATACGCAATATTATATCGCCATAAAGTTAGCTCATCTATAATTCGATATAGTGTTTTAACGCTTTCTTCATCAATGTAGGTAAAATCAGAAAGAGAATAAATTACGTTATTTATAAAACTACGATGACTAATTGTAAATAAAGCAATGTTTTCTGTATCAGCTGGTGGTAATGGAATAGAATCAGCAATTGCCTTTGCTAATAAGAATAACTCCCCTTTATTTAACTTCTTTTGTTGTAATAAATTAAGTTGGTTTAACAAGTTTGGAGAAAAAGAATACATAGAGTAACTCCTTATAATGTTCTTAATTTAGCACTAGAGACAAAGAGAGTGTTATTCAGAGAATTCTCTATAGTTTGTTGTAAATGAATATAGTAGTTATTATTTCTATTTGATGGTAAAATATAGTCAGCTATAGTTGGTAAAATACCTTTAAAATAATCGCTATCTTTAATGACTTTATCAATAAACATATACTGCTCTAATAAATCTTTCATAAGTGCTTTTGGTAAATTAGTATTTTTAAGATTGTTAATAATCCCGTTCTTAATTCTGTTATAACGATCAATCGGAAAATCATAAGTCATATGGTTATAGTCGTGCCCATAGACAAATATAATTATAAATACCATTAATATTACACCTGTTGGACCCGACATTATTAGCAATAGAACATTTTCAATAAAATCTAATAGCAATAACGAATAATAAACAAATTTAGATTTAGGAAAAACTACGTTATGAAGTAAATGTACTTTATGTAGACCACTTACTAAATCTCTTCCTAAATTAAAACGATTAGCAAAACTATCTGCTAAATTTTCATAATTTGTCTCGTCATATTTACCTCTAATTAAATGTGATTGTAACTCA
>Ga0209721_1002633_pt1 | contig 10875 bp, 11 predicted proteins | sample TshhotsprinmetaG_FD_184139 | JGI IMG/M metagenome (GOLD analysis project Ga0209721, IMG submission 184139) | Hot spring microbial communities from South Africa to study Microbial Dark Matter (Phase II) - Tshipise hot spring metaG (SPAdes)... | ecosystem: Environmental > Aquatic > Thermal springs... | reverse complement strand
CCGCGGGAGCAAGGTTGACCGTGATTCGCCTGGAGGGAAAGTCATAACCACAATTTTTTGTTGCGGCTTTGACCCTGTCCTTTGACTCCTTGACTGCGCCCTCTGGAAGACCAACCGTTGCAAAGGCAGGAAGTCCCTGTGCGATGTCAACTTCGACTTCCACCACATAGGCATCAATTCCAAAAACGGCACTACTCAGGACACGGGCTAACATATCCTTTCCAGTCCTTCCAATATTTGCAATCATGTATATCAAAAATGGGAGAGGGAGACAAGAGGAAATATTAAGACCATACCTTCCCTAACAGGTTACAGGCGTTAAGGCCTCTACCTCATCGGTGTCATTCAGGGGACAACCCTGAAATGTCAGCCCTAAAGGGGTGAGTTAAAAATTACAATAACTTTGAACTCAGTCAGGGCTGATGGATTGCTCGATAATAAATTCTTGACTTTTTAAGACGATTGAATAGAATGAAACCACTCTAATCGTTTTGAGGGTGATGCTATGGTTGACATCGTGAAGAATCGGTATCCCTTGCTTGATTTAATCCAGACAGCTTTTGTTCTAACGGACATCCATGGGAAGATCCTCTATCACAATCGTTATACAGAACATCTCCTCGGCTATACGAGGCAGGAGTTAGAGGGACGCAAGGTTAGAGAACTTTTCTTCCCAGAAGACCTCAAATTTTTTCTACCCAATATGATCTATTTAACCATTGATAAAACGGGTTTTGAAGGGGATGGACTCTTACGGCAGAAGGATGGGAAAGGGATCTTTGTCCACCTTTTCACCTCCTCTTTTAAAGAGGGGGGAGAGACTTTTCTTACCTTTTCTTTACAAGAGATTCAACGCTTGAAGCGATTGGAGCGCGAGAAACTGGAGATGAGACATCGGGCAACGCTCGGAATGATGGTAGAGGAGATGGCCCATCAGGTTCGCAATCCGATTGCTTCCATCGGAGGATATGCCAGACGCCTTATTAAGCTATCCGATTCATCTTCGAGGAGAGAACTTTATCTTAACCGGATCCTTTATGAGACGAGTCGGCTGGAGGAGATGATCCGGCAGATGGAGGAGTTGGTTAAGATTCCCAGGCCGATTTTTCAAAGAGAGAAGGTTCTTGAGATTGTGGAACAGACCCTCCAGAGCATTTCAGAGGAGGAGAAAACGACGGACATTTCTTTCAATTTAGAAGAGGGTTCTTTTAAAGGAGATGAATTTTTCTACATTGATCGAGATCTGGTGAGCCGTGCTCTTTCTCATCTTCTAAAAAACAGTATCGAATCGATTAGACAGTGCAGGGAGAAGAAGGGGCCAAAAGAGATAAAGGTCTCGGTTGCTGGTGACGAAAAGAGTGTGGAGATTTCGATTTCAGACAGAGGGGAAGGGATTCCTAAAAAGAATTTGGATCGTATTTTTGAGCCTTTCTTTTCAACAAGGCCTGAACGGGTGGGACTGGGCCTCCCATTCGTCAAAAGGGTAATGGAAGACCACGGAGGAGCAATCCGGGTGGACAGTCGACTCCGAAGGGGGACAACCACCACACTCATTTTTCCAAAAGATCGCAGACGACCAATCCGAGGAGAATGGGTTTCATCAGAGGCTCGAGACCATCTCTCTTTCCTTTGAAAATGGAATCGATGAGCATTTACGATTCGGTGAGGATCTCTTATGGACGAAAAAGTTAAACAAAGTTTTTTTAAACAGGTGAAAAAGGAGCCTTTCGCTAAAAAATTTGGACTTAAATTGGTTGATATGGATGATGGGTATTCCAAAGTGGAGATGAGATTCACTCCCGACATGGAAAATCTCTTCGGGATGGCCCATGGAGGAGCGCTCTTTGCCTTGATTGATGAAGCCTTTGAGACCGCATCGAATTCCCATGGGACTCTTGCCGTGGCTCTTAATATGAATATCACTTACCTTGCTTCTCCTTCACCCGGCAGCCTTTTGGTTGCCGAAGCAAGAGAGCATCATCAGACCCAGAAGACATCACTCTGCGAGATTAAAGTATTTGATGATCAGAATCGTCCCATTGCTTCCTGCCAGGCCCTCGCCTACCGCAAAGGAATCCCTCATCCCTTTATTAAGAAAGAGAAAAGATAGCTTATCTTCACACAGGGTTGACATCTATTCCATAAAGGTTACAATAAGAAAAATTTTACGAATCAAACCAACGATAACGAATTTCACGAAAAAAACTTTTTCGGGTTGTTCGTTGTTATTCGGCCCATTCATTTTACAGGCGATGTTATGGAACAGGAACTGCTCGAAGTTAAAGTCATGGGGATCGTGGTGGATGCGAAGGCATCGAATCCGGTGGTCGTCTTAGTGGATTTGAATGGGCAGAAAGCCCTTCCAATCTGGATCGGTGTTTTTGAGGCTGAAGCGATTTCCAGAGGACTTGAAGATGTGGTGACACTTCGTCCCATGACTCATGATCTTCTTAAACAGATTCTTGATTCTTTGCACACCTCGCTTACTAAGGTGGTCATCAACGATATCAAAGAGAATACCTTCTATGCAAAGCTCCATTTCAATATGGAGGGGAAAGAACTCGTCGTGGATAGCCGGCCAAGTGATGCGATTGCTCTGGCGGTTAGAGTGAAGGCTCCCATTTTTATTGCCAAGTCCGTTGTGGAGGCCACAAAGAGTTTAGGACTTCTGGCCACCCGACTCCTGGAAGAACAGGACGAACTCAAAACGATCATCGAGAACATGAATCCCGAAGACTTCGGCAATTATAAGATGTAGCTTCCTTTCCTTTTCCTCAGCAGTCCTTCAAGACAGGTTTCTCAACATGGACAATAAGATAGGTTTTTAGGTAGGGTTAAACACCCATCAATTGACCCATCAACAAAGCTGGCTCCTTAATCTTCATCCTCAAAAGAAGAATTCTAATCATAGGCAAACCTGCAATCTTGCAATAATGTTCCTACCATTGACAATTTGTCACTTATCGTGACTTTTCCCCAGTTTACCAGAGTTGATCAGAATACTTTTAATTTTTGAAAATCAAATAGTTGTAATCAAAGAGTGGAATTCAGCGAAATTGGCATATATTTTGCATTTTTGCGAATAAATACGGGGGAAGGAAATTCGATGTACGTAATAGAAAAAGACCAAGTCTTAACCACAGAGGATGCAATCGAATATCTAAAGATCTCAAAGCCCACTTTCCTAAAATATGTCCGTCTTGGAAGGATCAAAGCGACCAAAGCCGGAAAAGGATGGAGGGTTCTCCTCTCTGAATTGAACCGGTTTTTGAAGGGAGGTGAGAATTGATATGATAGGGATTCGAAGGAGTATTACCTTCAAGGGAATCATCTTTTCCATTCTGCTGGCAACGATTCCGCTCGCCATTGCAGGGATTAATATTTTTCAGGTTTATAAGGAAGATTTAAAGGATTCCGTAACCCAGATTGAGAAAGAGAAAGCCCTCTTGGTGAGGGAGAAGGTCAATGGCTTCATCAAACAGACCACAAGCCTTCTTCTCCTTCTTGCCAAAGATGACCATTTAGTAGAATCACACCCTCCTCATTTTAAAGCCCATTTTAGACCTTTTCTCTTCCAAGCCAATCAATTTCTTGAATTGGTTTTCTTCGATGAGAAAGGATTGGAAAAGTTTAAAATTTCAGCATTTGAGAGGGAAGGAACTTCAGATCAGAAAGACCAATCCATGAGCCCGATGTTTCAGGTGGCGTCTAAGAAGCAGATTTATCATGGAAATTTTTATTACACTTCAGATGGAAAACAGGCCATGGTCATTGCTGTCCCGGTTGAAAAACCGGATGGAAGACAAATAGGTGTGTTAAAAGCAAGGGTATTGCTCGAACCATTGACGGATCTGCTCCATCAAATAAAGATCGGAGAAAGGGGTTCCGTTTATGTGGTTGATAGCGAGGGTTTTCTCATTGCTCATCCTGGGGAGAAAAATATTCTTTTGGGTCCTTTTGTGGATCGGGTGATTGCTGGAGAGGAAGGGGTTTTAGAATTTGAAAACCTGCGGAAAGAGAAATTTCTGGTCGTCTATATACCCATCCCTGAGTTGAAATGGGGGGTGGTGGTGCAGGTGCCTGTAGAGGAAGCCTATGCCCCTCTCCAAGAGGTAACTCAAACAGCGATCAAATGGGGTCTCATCGCCTGCATCTCTGCTTTTGCTTTGGGTCTTTTTCTCACCAGACAATTAATCTCACCGGTCAAACAGTTGTCGAAAGAGATGGCAAGGGTGTCCAAAGGCGATCTCAATGTTTACATCAAACCTGTGACCCGAGATGAAATAGGAGATCTTACCGAATCGTTCAACCGGATGATCCAGGATTTAAGGCAGTCTCAACAAGCCCTCCAGGAGGCAGAAGAGAAGTATCGGATGATCTTTGAAAATTCAAAGGACATGGTCTTTATCACCTCCTTGGAGGGGAAGTTCGTCGAAGTCAACCAGGCAGGAGTGGAGATGTTGGGTTTTGACCATAAAGAGGAGTTGATGAAGACACATGTTAGAGATTGCTATTTTAATCCTGAGGGAAGGGCCAAGTTCCAGGAAGAAATTGCACCAGAGGGATTTGTAAAGGATTTCGAAATTAAATTGAAGAAAAAGGACGGCACGTCACTCGACTGCCTCATCACGGCCACTGTCCGAAGGGATCAGGCGGGCAATATTATTGGATATGAAGGAACTGTTAAGAATATATCGGAAAGGAAAAGGGTGGAGGAAGAACTGATTCGGAGGACGGAAGAGGCCCAGATCCTATATGAACTGAGCAGTCTGCTCAATCAATCCTTGGAACTTGAGAAGGTCATACCTCTTGCCCTGGAGAAGGTTTTAGCTCTTACCGGTTTCGAAATGGGCACCATCTATCTGATCAGTGATGACAGAGAATGGCTGGAATTAAAGTATGATAAGAATTACCCATCCCACCTGAAAGAGGCAGTGAAAAGGCTTCAATGGGGCGAAGGGGTTACCGGTTCGGCAGTGAAAGAGAGAAGGGTCGTCATTTTCTCTATTGATGAATATCCTTCCCAACGCGTTCTTTCGCACCTGAAAGAAGAGAGAATTAAAATAATGGTTGGGATTCCCCTCTTTTCCAAGGGAGAGGTCATCGGGGGGATCTGCTTAACCAGCCGCTCTGATCGCCTTATCGCACAGAACGAGATTCATCTGTTTGAGAGTTTCGGAAACCAGATCGGAATGGCCATTCAGAATGCAAAACTGATCGATGAGATTCGAAGTTCCGAAGAGAAATACAGGACTGTGGTGGAAGGTGCCCATGAGGGCATCTGCATCATCGGTCCGGATAACCGAATAAAATTTGCCAATAATGGATTGGCAGAAATCTATGGGTATTCGATCAAAGAACTCATAGGAATGGATTTTCGAGATCTCTTGAATAAAGAGAGCCGAATATTTATGGCAGACCGGTTTTTGAGGCGGGAAAAGGGAGAAAAGCTGCCATCCAGTTTTGAATTGATGGCGGTCCGGAAAGATGGGAATATTTCTAATATCGAGATTAATGCAAGAGCGATGAAGAAGGTACAAGGGAAGCTCGAATATATCGTATTTGTGAAGGATGTGACCGAAAAGAAGAAGATGGAGGAGCAACTGTTTCAGACCGAAAAACTTCGGGCCCTGGGTGAGATGGCGAGTGGTGTGGCCCACGACTTCAACAATGCCCTGGCTGCCATTCTTGGTAACACTCAGCTTCTCCTCTATACGGCCCAAGATGAGGAGGCCAGGGAAGCCCTTAAGACGATTGAGAAGGTGGCGAAAGGTAGCGCTCGGACCGTCAAGCGTTTACAGGAATTCACCCGGAAGAAGGGGCCCCAGGAACTATTTAAGCTCGATATTAACTCGATTATTCGAGAGGTCATTGAGATCACACGACCGAAGTGGAGAGACGAAGCACAGGGAAAAGGAATTTCGATTGAGATGATTTCCAATCTTGAGAAAGTTTCGCCAGTAGCAGGAAATGCATCGGAGATGCGGGAGGTGATCACCAATATCCTTTTCAATGCGATTGAAGCGATGCCCAAAGGAGGAAGAGTCGAGATTCAGACCTTTGAGAAAACCGGAAAGGTTCATATCCGGATCTCTGATACTGGCCTTGGCATCAGCGAGGAAAACCGAAAGAAGATTTTTGAACCCTTCTTTACGACAAAGCCTTTCTCCCATACCGGTCTCGGATTAAGCATGTCTTATGGCATCATCAAACGATTCGGCGGAACTGTTGAAGTTGAAAGTAAGGTCGGGTCCGGTACGACCTTTACGATTATTCTTCCGGTCTCAGTCGAAGTCAAAGAGGAGATCGTATCCGTTCCTTCCACGAAGATAGAAAGATCGATCAAAATTCTGGTGATCGACGATGAGGAGACAGTGAGAAATATCCTTGCTAAGATGCTTTCTCGGGTGAACCACCAGGTGACTATAGCAAAGAATGGGCCAGAAGGAATTGAGCTTTTTAGAAAAGGGGAATTTGAAATGGTTTTAACAGACCTCGGGATGCCAGAGATGTCGGGCTGGGAGGTGTGCAAGCATATGAAAAAGATAAACCCTTCTATTCCGGTGGGGATGATCACGGGTTGGGGACTTCAGATCGATCAGGCGCAAAAGGAAGAGGCAGGCCTCGATTTTGTTATCACTAAGCCCTTTGATTTCAATCAGATTATAAAGGTGGTTTCAGAGACAATCCAATCTAAAACCCCAATTTAAGGTAACCCCTGAACAAGCCATTCCAGTCCCGATCTTCATCGGGAGAATCCAGTTCCGCTTTTGGCGGGTTTGAAATCACACGAGCGCCTGATGGAGCATTTCCGTTTTTGATACGGGGTAGAAGTGATGAATTTGGAATTATTAGAAGTTCCTTTAATCCTTACCGTCGATAGCACCAGATAACAGAAAAGAAAAAAGGATCTTTGTGGTGGAATGGATATCTTATGAGGTTCAGGGGATTGATCTAAATTATTTCTGTTTTGTCCTATTCTCTTTTGTCCTGATTTCTCTGGTCCTCTTCATGCTTGCATTGATTGACGGGTTAAAGGAGATCAAGACCCATTTCAGTCTGAGGCAATATGTCATTTATATCTTAGGAAATCTTTTCATTCTATCAAGCTTCCCTTTATCGCACTTCATCTTTCTCCACGGCCGGCTTTGGTTAGCGGTGGCAGTGATCATTCTCTTCAATGGGGCGGCGCCCTATTTCTTTTATAAATCAAGCCAGATCATCAGCAACGGAAAGCGATAAAAAGATTTTTTGGGCACGATCTTCTTATCATTCTTCCTTGTCGTTTCTCCGGCAACTCCAAACATTGAAACTTATTTTCTGTACAGATTGGAGGAAAAGAGAAGGATGCGATGAACCATTGCTTTTCCATCCTCGACGGGAAAAAAGTCATCACGGGTTTCCAAGGTTGGGCAATTAGTTCTGCAGAAGGAGATGACAAGTCGATTTTAATGATTCCGAATAATGATCTGAGGAACGCTTATCAAACCGAGTTCGACCGACTCGGGCGTGAGAAGAGGGTGATCAAATGAAGTTCGAAGTTATGGAAGCAAGATTACCTGCAAGGCTATGCCTGCGGCAGACCGTATCCATCCAACATACTTACCTTCCTTTTTATCTCATACAGACGACAGAGGGATCATGTCCTACAATCATGTAAAGGAATTAAATGCGTTTGTATTGATTGATTCACTGTGAGGTTAACCGAAAAGAAGGCTTGGAAGCCAGGTCGCAATCTTTGGAAAGAAGAAGACCAGTCCTAATCCGATCACCTGTAGTATCATAAAGTCCATCATCCCTCTGTAAATATCTTTTAAATCCCATTGTGGTGCCACTGCTTTGAGATAATAGGCTGCCATGGCCACCGGCGGCGAAAGAAAGGCCGTCTGCAGGTTGACTGCAACCAGTGCAGTAAACCAGAGAAGATCCATCTTCAATTCCTGAACCACCGGCAGAAAGATCGGCAGAAAGATGTAGACAATCGCCGGCCACTCCAAGGGCCAGCCTAAGAGGAAGATGACCAGCATCACAATGGCGATCAAACCAAGAGGATGGATCTGGAGGTTGAGGAGGGATTTGGCAATCATCGTGCTCGTGCCGAGACGGGTAAAAACAGCACCATAAATATTAGAGGCCATTCCGAGAAAGAGAATCATACTTGAGGTTTGAAGAGTTTTTAGAACGGTCTCCTTTAAGGTTAGCCAGGTCAATCGCCTGTAGCAGAGGGTGAGAAGGATGGAACCGGTAGAGGCCATGGCTGCAGCCTCTGTGGGAGTTGCAAGGCCGAGGAGAATACTTCCCAATGCGGCAAAGATGATAAATCCCATGGGAAGGATGCCGGAGACAAATTCCTTTAGCATTTTCCGTTTTGAGGCAAGGCGTTCTTCGGCCGGTAGTGGAGGCCCAAGTTCAGGCTTGAGATAGCTTTTAAACATGGTATAGCCAATATAGAGAGCGGACAGAAGAAGGCCAGGTAGAATCGCTGCTCCGAAGAGCTTGATGACAGAGACCCCTGCAATTGGTCCCATGACCACCAGCATCACGCTGGGAGGAATTAGAATTCCAAGTGTTCCCCCAGCAGTGATCGTTCCTGCAGAGAGCCTCACATCGTATTTACTTCTCATCATGGCCGGTGCTGCCATGATTCCAATCACTGTCACAGAAGCGCCAATAATTCCTGTGGCAGTCGCAAAGATGGTAGCCGTCAGAAGAACTCCGAGGTAGAGTGACCCTCTCACGCCACCTAACATTAGCTGAAAAGAGGTGAAGAGCCGTTCCATCAGACCTGCTTTTTCAAGAAGATGCCCCATGAAGATAAAGAGAGGCACAGCAGCAAGCGTCTCCTCTTTCATCACCCCAAGCGTCTGGTAGACCATTAAAGGAAAGACCGTATCGCCAAAACCAATATAGCCAAATACGATGGAAAGAATGATCAGTGTAAAGGCGATTGGAAATCCCGCAAAGATTCCGACTAAGAGAGAGGCCAAGAAGATCAGACCGAGGTATTCGGAACTCATATCCACTCTCCCTTCAGGGCAGCATGCAGGCTCTTAAGAAACTCTGAAATCCCTTGAATGATCAAAAGAAGGGCGGTCAGGGGAATGACCGTCTTAAAAGGGTAGAGGGGGGGTCTCCAGGGACTGAGATCCGATTTTTCAAGAATTATCCAGGAATGGATGGTCACGTCGAGGCCTGAGAGAAAGAAGAAGATCATTCCCGGAAAGAACAGGAAGAGATAGGAGATGACATTGACCCAGCCCTGGCGTCTTGGAGACCAGCGGTCATAAAGCATGTCGGTCCGGATATGCCCATTTCTTTTAAGGGTGTAAACCGCCCCCAACATGAAGAGCGTTCCATAAAGCATATAGGCGATGTCATAGGCCCAGACCGTAGGGGCGTGAAAGCCGTATCGGGCAATGACTTCATAGGTGAGTCCAAGGATCAGAGGGATGATCAACCATCCTACGATTTTTCCTGACCATTCGCTGAGTGTGTCAATGAACCGAATGGTCTTCTGGATATTTTTTGGAAAAGAATTCATTTTGTGTTCTCGCCACTATCAGAAGGGTAGATAAAAAGAGTAGGGAACGGTATAAAAACCGTTCCCTACTGTGAGACCGATCAAGGACCAAACCCTGCATCAGGGTTTAATGACTTTGTAGGGGTTGACTCCTTTCCAATAATGGTCAGCGATCATATCATAGGGAGGGTGGCTGACCTGCCGGAAGGGAACCATCCGGCTTGCCCAGGCTTTTTGAGAAGCCAGAACTTTCCCGAAAAATGGGCTTTCTTTGGATTTGCGCTCCGCCAGTCTGTCCCAGGCCTTGAGCATCTCCATAATCATCTCTTTGGATGTTTCCACCACATTGACTCCATGTTTTGTGACCATGGTTTCGAGGTCTTTGACATTCTGATCCATATGCTTCAAAGAAAAATGGAGCGTTTCTGCCATGGTGGCTGCCCGGACAATGGCTTTGAGATCAGCAGGAAGCTCATCCCACTTTTTTCGATTGATGAAGATCTCCATATTACCGGTGGGCTGATGGATGCTTGGCATATGGAAGAACTTGCGAACATTATGGAGGCCAATGGACATATCTGCACTCGGAGAATGAAACTCGGCTGCATCAATGACGCCTCTCTCAAGCGAAGGGACGATTTCACCGCCCGGAAGAATAACAACGGACATTCCCATCTCTTTGAATAGCTCGGCTGCCAATCCGGCTGTTCTGAATTTGACTCCCCTGAATTCGGCTGTTGATTTCATCGGTTTTTTGAACCAACCCAATGGCTCCGGAGGATCAATTGAGCTCGGGAAAGCCACCACATCGAATTTCAACTCTTTTTGTAACAGTTCGTTATACAGTTCAATGCCGCCTCCGATATAAAGCCAACTCATATAATCATCGTTTCCCATGCCAAATGGGCCTCCACCAGGGGAACCAAAGAGGGCGACGGCGGGATGTTTGCCACCCCAGAACCCGGCCCACCCATGACCAGCATCCAGGACGCCTTTATGGACAGCATCCAGGACTTCAAAGGCAGGCACAACTGCGCCTGCAGGAAAGAGTTCGATCTTTAACCTGCCACCGGCCATCTCTTCCAGTCTTGCCACCAGGTCTTTAGGGTTTACATATTCATAGGCACCGGCTGAAAATGCACTCTGCATCTTCCAGGTGTAGACCTTTGTTTGAGCGAAAACCGAGGTGGATAAGAGCCACAATGAAATTCCTACGACCACAAAAATCAAAAAACCCCATTTTTTCATCTTCATTCAACCCCTCCTTCTAAATAAATTCCCGAAAAAATTTAATATGTTCAAGCCGTATTGTCAAATATTTTATCCTTTTCGCCGGGATGAAAGAGGATGAGATC
>Ga0209721_1002632_pt1 | contig 10876 bp, 10 predicted proteins | sample TshhotsprinmetaG_FD_184139 | JGI IMG/M metagenome (GOLD analysis project Ga0209721, IMG submission 184139) | Hot spring microbial communities from South Africa to study Microbial Dark Matter (Phase II) - Tshipise hot spring metaG (SPAdes)... | ecosystem: Environmental > Aquatic > Thermal springs... | reverse complement strand
CGGGGAGTCCAGATGAACCTGACCGCCTGCGGCCTCGATGGCCCGCACCAGAGCCAGAGACAGCCCCCCCGAGCCTCCCCTGGGCCGGGCCACCCCGCCCACGTGGTAGAGAGGGTGCCAGAGCAAAAACGGCGACGAAAGCGGATCGGAGGGCGGGGGGCCGGACTGCGCGGCCATCCACACCAACGGCGCGCGCACCCGCTCCTCGCTAAAGTACTCCCTGGCTACATCGCCGTAGGGCCGCAAAATTTGTGGTAGACGCTTCTTCCAGTCGCGCCCGAAGCCGGCTCCCCAGATCATCTTCCGCCCCAGGTTCAAGGGGCTGGGGGAGGCCAAGAAGGCTTCCTTGACCGCGAGGCCAAAGGGCATCCATTCGTGCATGAAACGGCGGTAAGCCTGGCCCTGCCCCGGATACCGTTCGTCCAGCTCTGCCGCCGTGCGCTCGGGGTCGCGCCAGATAAACCAGCTCTCCTTGGCGTTGGAGGCATGGAAGAGGGGGTCAAGTTCAATGTACTCGAGGCCATGCCTGTAGAGCTCGAGCTCGTCAGGGATGGGGGTCAGGCGAATCAGGATATGGGCGCTGCCTCCCAGGTCAAAGCGGAAGCCCTCGTAATCAATGGTCGAAACGGCCCCACCCGGTACTTTACGCCGCTCGAAGACCCCTACCCGGAACCCGGCCTTGGCCAGGTAGGCTGAGGTCACCAGGGCATTGTGCCCCGAACCCACCACCACCACATCGAAGTCGGACATGTCGGGGGAATGATACCGCAGATAAGCTAGATCATACAGGAAGCGGTGCGGACTTTTGCAAACTCAGACGGGCGCCCCTTAACCTGTGGGAGTGAAGCGCCTGCCCTTGTTCCCTTTGCCCGAGACCGTGGTCTTCCCCGGACTGCTGATTCCTTTGTACATCTTTGAGGAGCGATACAAGCAGATGGTGCGCGACCTGCTCGCCCAGAGCGAGGAGCAGCGTCGGTTCGTGATCACGCTCGCCACGCAGACCGGCATTCGCGAGGTAGGGGGGTATGTGGACCTGCTGGCGGCGTCCGAGAACCCCGATGGAACCTTTAACATTGTGTGCCGGGGAGGGGAGCGATGTCGGGTAGAAGGGGTGGGTGTGTTCGAGAAAAGCCTGTACCAGACCACGCTCGACATTCCCTTCCCCCTGGCGCGTAGGGCCCGCAGCGAAGAGATTGTGGCTGCCTGGGACGCCATGGAGGCTTTCCGAAGCTACATGACCGGAGTAGCCGACCCCCAGGCTTTGGAGGAAGCCATCGCTAACTTGCCCGACGATCCCCTCTACCAAGCCTCGTTTTTGTGCGTGAACCTTAGGGTACCGGCGGTAGACCGCCAGGCTCTGCTCGAGGCGCCCTCGCTTGTAGACAGGCTCGAGCTGGCTCAGACCCTCATGCACCAGGGCTCGTTTTCAAGCGGCAGTGCAGAAGCCTAGAAAGCGCTTTATACGGGATTCATAAAGATGATCTTCCCAGTCAAAAACTCAAGAGGCTTGGTTGCGCCGCGCGCGGCGCAACCAGAATCCACGAGCACACCCCACCCCTCTCTGCCCTCGGCGAGACCAGCGTATCCCTTCCAAGGGGCGGTATCGCGTTCCGTTAGTGCAATAAACGGTATTGCGTTCCCAATGATGCAAAGAGGTATCGCCCTCCACTGCGCGGATCACTCCGGTCGGTCGTCTCGGCGTCACACCATGGCCCGGCGTGGGGCGAGGTGAGGCGAACAGTCGGTGCCGAACGGACCCAGTCTAGTATTGCACAGCCTGGAGCAGCTCAACCAAAGCGGCCGGTTATGTAGGCTTCGGTGCGCTGGTCTTTAGGGGTGGTAAATAGTAATTTGGTGGGACCAAACTCTACCAGGTCGCCATTCAAGAAGTAGCCGGTGAAGTCCGATACCCGGCCCGCTTGTTGCATATTGTGGGTCACGATAGTTATGGTAACGTGGTTCTTGAGTTCGGTTAGTAGGTCTTCGATGGACTGCGTAGAGATCGGGTCGAGGGCACTGGTGGGCTCATCCATCAATAAGACCTCGGGTTCGACTGCTAGAGCCCTGGCGATGCACAAGCGCTGTTGTTGTCCGCCCGAAAGGCTCATACTGGGCGCATGGAGGCGATCCTTAACCTCATCCCACAAGGCAGCCTGGGTCAGGGAACGCTCCACGGCTTCGTCTAGGAGAGATTTTTTACGAATGCCCACCAGTCGCAGACCCGCTACCACATTCCCGTAAATCGATAGGGTCGGGAAGGGGTTGGGCTTCTGGAAGACCATACCGATTTTGCGTCGCACCTCGACGGGGTCTATCCCCGCAGCGTAGACATTGACACCATCTAGCAGAACCTCGCCGGTTACACGTGCGCTGGGGGTCAGATCGTGCATACGATTCAGGGCACGTAAAAAAGTAGTTTTCCCACAACCCGAGGGCCCGATTAAGGCGGTCACCTTGTTGGTGTAAATGGGCATATCCACGTCTCTGACGCCGGCCTTCTGCCCGTACATTACGGTAACACCCCGTGCTTCGATACGTGGCTTGAGGCTTGGATCTAAGGTCATGACCTCGGTATGTCCTGTTTGAGGATTCTGTGCTGCTTTGAATTCGCTCATCATCAACTCCCTCAACGGCCTCGAGTTACCCAGCGTGCGAGCAGACTAGTTAGAACTATTAGTCCCAACAACACTACTGCTGCCGCCCAGGCCTGCCTGTGCCAGTCATCGTAGGGGCTAATGGCATAGGCATAAAGGCGTAACGGCAGGGCATCCATCGGCTGTGCCAGATTGAAAGTAAGCAAGCTATTGCCAAATGCGGTGAAGATTAGAGGGGCTGCTTCCCCAGCAGCTCTTGCTGTTGCCAACAACAATCCGGTTACAACCCCGGCCCGGGCAGCGGGGAACACCAGTGACAGGATGACCCTCCAGCGTGGCAGTCCTAAAGCCAGTCCAGCTTCGCGAATGTTCCAGGGCACCAGTTTCAGGACACTTTCGGTGGCCTTGGCAATAATGGGAACCATGATGAAGGCCATAGCCAGCGCTCCCGAGAAGCCTGAAAATGTGCCCTGGGCTTTGACTACCAGAACATAAGCCAGCAATCCTTTCAGGATGGCGGGCATTCCGTTGAGTGTGTCAGATAACAAGCGAAGGGTAGGATTCAGCCTGTTGTCGGGGTATTCTGCTAGCAGAATACCAGCCCCAATGCCGAAGGGAGTGGCTAGCAGTAGACCTGTCCCAGTGATGAGGAGCGTACCGACAATGGCTGGGGCCATGCCACCGCCAAGCTCTCCTGGGGGCTTCGGCGCCTTTGTAAAGAAGTCCCAGTTGAGTGAGGTAAATCCATTGGCTAGAGCGTAGCCCAGCACCAGCGTCAGCGGCAGCGCGGCCAGGATGGTTCCGACAATTACCACGGCCAGAATCAGGCGATCGCGTGTATAGCGTGCTCGAAGATTGCGCATGGTGTCTCCTCTAAGCCCGTTGGCCCTCAACCTTCAGCTTGTTTAGAAGATAACTTGCGGTCGCGTTCACGATGAACGCGACCAAAAACAGGTAAAAGCCTACCCCAATAATGGCTGAGTAATGCAAATCCTCAACGGCTTCTTTCAACTCGAGGGCTATAACTGCAGGCATGGTAGAGGCAGGGCCAAAAAGAGTGTACGGCAAAACGTTGCCGTTCCCGATGACCATAGCTACCGCCATTGTTTCGCCCAGAGCGCGACCTAGGGCGAGCATGGCTCCAGCAAAAATCCCACCCCGTGCGTACGGAAGTATTGCGGTCTGTATGACCTCCCAGCGAGTTGCCCCAAGGGCGTATGCGCCCTCTCGTTGGGGAGCAGGAACCAAGTTAATGGCATCCCGCGACAAAGCTGCCGTGAAAGGTATCACCATGCTGGATAGAACCACTATTCCGGTAAACAGCCCATAGCCCGATGGATTGCCTAGATAGCGAGACAACCAAGGGGCGTTTTCCGCGGCCCACACAAAAACAGGTAGGTAGAAAACTTCCCGCAGGAAAGGGGCCAACACAAAAATGCCCCAGATACCATACACTACGCTCGGAACTGCAGCCATGAGGTCAACCAGGTAATTAATAAAACCTGCTAGCCAGCGCGGAGCATACTCAGCTGTAAAAATGGCTGCGGCGAGGGCCACCGGTACCGACAACACCAGAGCGGCCAGGCTGGTGATAATGGTACCTGAAACATAGGGCCAGATGCCAAACTCGATCTTGAGGGCTGGATCCCAGGTAGTGCCTGTCAGAAAGCCAAAAAAACCTTCTTTGTTTATGGTCTGTGACCCTCCCAGGTAAAGGTAGTAGCCCAGCCCAAGGGTCAGGGCTACGATACTCAGGGCTAGGGCCAAAACAACAGCTAAAAAAATCCGGTCGCCAAGTACGCGAAAGATTGCTGAGGGTTGTCGTTTAATGATGGAAGACTGTGCAGGGGCCTGTTGCATGCGCATGCCTTTAGTCTACAAAGTGAGGTGGGAGTCAGGCTCCCACCTCATAGTAGTTCTTATTGGCCTACAACCTCTTTACCAATGGGTTTGCCCTGATAGGTGATGCGGGAGATCATGGCCAGCGCGCGGGCTTGAGCGGCGTCGGTGAGACGGGCATAGGTGAGCGGCTCGTTGAACTTTTGACCTTCAGTAACGATCCACTTCAGCAACTGCACAAAAGCCCTGGCTTCGGCCTCGCTCTTGAAGGCTTTGTTTTTGTCCAGTTGCTCGTAAACCAGCATGTAGGCAAAACTGGAAACTGGATACCCGTCGGGAGCTTGGGTATTGGTCAGGGAAACACGGGCATCGCCTGGCAGCACTACGTTTGCGGCCGCGGTAATGGCGGGCAGTTCGGCCACCATAAAGCGGCCAGCACGGTTCCGTACGGCTCCGAACTGGATGTTGTTTTGTACTGCGTAGGTTACCTCGTTGTAACCGATCGCACCCGGCGTGTTGCGCACCACCCCGGCAACACCCTCGTTGCCACGCCCCCCCACTTTGTTGGCCGGGATCCAGTTTACGCTGTTGCCGCGTCCAACCTTTTGAGCCCACTCAGGCGACACCTTGGTGAGATAGTCTGTCCAGACGAAGGTTGTGCCCGAGCCGTCGGAACGGTGTACGACGGTAATTGGGAGCGGTGGTATGCGAACATTGGGGTTGAGTGCAGCGATCGCCGGGTCGTTCCAGTTTTTGATGTTGCCCAGAAAGATGTCGGCTAGAACCTCACCGGTGAAGTTCAGGCGCTGGGTTACCCCAGGTAGATTGTAGGTAGGCACAACCGCACCCAGTACGAAGGGAATGTTCAGGGCGGGTGAGCCGGTATTTTTACGAATATCTGCCATTTGTTGGTCGTTAAAGGGGTTGTCGGAGACCCCAAAGTGTACGGTTTGTTCGATGAACTGGCGCTGACCCCCACCCGAGCCAATGGACTGATAGTTGACGCGTACCTGGTTGTTGGTTACTTTGAGGTACTCATCGAAGTATTTTGAGAGAACTGGAAAAGGGAAGGTCGCCCCCGCACCTGTCAAGCTCACCTGAGCCAGTGCAGAGGTAGCAAGGCTCACAAGAGCTATGGCTGTAATCAGCATTTTTTTCATCAAACGCCTCCTGTTGCGGTCAGTGGTGCTCAGGCACCACCTCACGCTTGATAGCTTGTCAGCGGATTGTCATAAGATTGTCATGTACATAGCAAAAAAATGATGAAGAAGGAAAATTTCGGCACGCAGTTGTAAGGTGCTTGTCCCTTTTTTGGCTTATCCTGCTAGTGATGTGTTGGAGTGGGGCCATCCTGGCTGGAGGGTTATCCCGCCGGTTTGGGCGGGACAAGGCGTTGTATGTGTACAGGGGCAAGCCCCTGATTGCCTGGGTCATGGACTCCATGGCCGAAGCCTGCGAGCGCTTTGTGGTGGCGGGTCGTAGCTACCCCGGACTAGGCCCGGTATACCCCGACCTGAGGCCAGGGGGGGATGCCCTGTCGGGCTTGCACTCGGCCCTGGCCCATGCACGGCACGAATGGGTGGCAGTGGCAGCCTGCGACCAACCTTTTTTGAGACGAAATTTCTGGCGGTACATGCTCGAGCACATCGCCCCGGAAACCCAGGCGGTCGTGGCTGCTTCAAGGGATTTCCTGGAGCCGTTGGGAGGGCTCTACCACAAGTCCCTCGAGGTCCAGATCTTACACAGGCTCGAGGTGGGCCACCTCAAGATGCAAGACCTGTTGCACAGCATTCCGCATGTGGCCCTGGATAAGGCCGAGCTGGAAGCTCGTTTTGGGGCTGGCTTGTTTCTCAATGTCAACCGCCTCGAAGACCTGCTGCCAGAGGGGCCTTAGGAACAGGTGCAAGCAGAGGAACGGGGCTATCTTTGTGCTTCGCATGCAAACCTGTACAATGAAGCGCTATGGCTGGGATGTTCTCGTTTCGCGGTGAAGATGTGGGTATTGACCTGGGGACTGCCTCGGTGCTGATTTACATGCGTGGCAAGGGTATTGTGCTGCGTGAACCCTCGGTTATTGCCATGGTTAGCGACACCAAAGAAGTTAAGGCGGTAGGGGCCGAAGCCTACCGTATGCTGGGGCGCACCCCAGGCAATATCGTAGCGGCCAGACCGCTCAAAGACGGCGTGATTGCCGACTATACCCTCACCGAGCGAATGCTTACCCTCTTCATCAAGAAAGTTCTGCCCCCTCTGCGCTTTTTTCGACCCCAGGTGATGGTCGGCGTGCCCTCTGGCGTGACCGAGGTGGAGCGCCGCGCGGTCGTACAGGCCATCGTGGAAGCCGGGGCCAAACGGGCCTACCTGATTGACGAGCCTCTGGCTGCGGCCATCGGGGCCGGAATCAAAATTGCCGAGCCGACCGGCAGCATGGTGGTGGATATTGGGGGTGGCTCCAGCGATATTGCGGTTATCTCGCTGGGCGGTATTGTGCGCTCATCCAGCCTGCGTATTGCTGGTAACGAGTTTGACGAGTCCATCATCCGCTACATCCGCAACAAGTACAGTCTTTTGGTAGGAGAGCGCACCGCCGAGGAGCTCAAAATAAAAATCGGGGCGGCCATGCGCACCCCCGACGAACAGAATGCGGTGGCTGAGGTGCGCGGCCGCGATCTGATCTCGGGCCTGCCCAAGAGCATCGAAGTTACCACCGACGATATAGTGGAAGCCTTGAGAGAACCGTTAGAGAAGGTTGTCCAGGGGGTGAAGAGCGTGCTCGAGACCACCCCTCCAGAACTGGTGGCCGACATCATCGACCGGGGTATTCTGCTGACTGGCGGCGGCGCTTTGTTGCGCAACCTGGATCTACTGCTCCAAGAGGCCACCGGAGTACCGGTGGTGGTCGCCGAGAATGCGGTTGAGGCCGTGGCGCTGGGTACGGGCAAGGCGCTGGATATGCTGCACGTCTTGCGGGATGCGTTGGTTACCTCCGACAATGTGCTCAAACGCTGATGAGCCATCCCATGCGGTGAGGCGGATAAGCTAAAGGTGCTGCGGGATGCGAGTTTGTGAAACCATCTGGCGAACGGCGGAGTTTCCGTGCTAGCCGGCAGACTGGGCCTAGAAGACGATTCGGCTTATGTTGCTTTCTGAGATTGCCCAGCGGGTGGGGGGCCGCCTCGAGGGCCCCGACCAGGATATTATCGGTCTGGCGGCGCCCGGTCGGGCGGGTGCAGGCGAGCTGGTGGTGGTGCGCGAGGCAAAATTCCTCGAGGTTGCCCTGGCCAGCGGTGCGGCCTTGCTGCTGGATGAAACCTGCTTCTGCCCGGATACCGTCAGTCGAATTCGCGTTCCCGTGGTGCAGAAGGCTTGGCTTGCTGTGCTGGCGCTTTTTGATCAGCCGGAGCCTTGGGCGGCTCCAGGCGTTCATCCCACCGCTACCATCGAGGCTGGGGCCAGCGTAGATCCTACCGCGAGGATAGGGGCCTATGTGCTGGTACGTCGGGGCGCGAAGGTAGCTGCGGGCGCGGTCATTGCGCCATACTGCTATGTCGGCGAGGGGGTTGAAGTTGGCCCCCGAACGGTGCTCGAGCCCAGGGTTACGCTCCATCGCAATACCCGGCTGGGGGCTGACTGCCTGGTAGGCGCGGGTACGGTGCTGGGGGCGGTTGGCTTCGGATTGCAGGATAATCGGCGCCTGCCGCACACCGGTAGGGTGGTGTTGGAGGATGGGGTGGAGCTGGGGGCAAACTGTGTGGTTCAGCGCAGCGTGGTTGGGGAGACCCTTATCGGGGCGCACAGCAAAATTGGCGACCTCACCCACATCGGCCACAATGTGCAGATTGGCAAGGATGTGGTGATGGTGGGCAGCAGTGCGATTGGTGGCAGCGTTGTGGTGGAGGATCAGGTGCTGATGGGGGGCTGGGTGGTGCTGTCCGACCATGTGCGGGTGGGTAAAGGGGCCCGACTGACGGGCGGGAGTGGGATTTCCAAAAACGTTCCTCCCGGCGAAACCTGGGCCGGGGTAGTACCCGCCCAGCCCATCCGCAAGCACTGGCGACGTCTGGCCTTACTGGACTGGTTGGTGAGCTTTGAGCGCACCCTGCGGCAGTTGCCTAAGAAGCAGCCCTAGTTGTTAGCGGCCATGACCATACGAGGAATCGGCCTCCACAGCGGAGAACAGGGTACGGTGCGGTTTCACCCTGACGACGGCCCGGTGCGTTTTCGGGTGGGTCGAACCGAGTTTCGGCCCCTGGCTTCCGCAGTGGTGGACACCACCCGATGCACGGTGCTGGGCCACCTCGAGACCCGGCTGATGACGGTTGAGCACCTGTTGGCGGCCCTGTACATTCGAGGTATCTGGGAGGGCTTGGTCATCGAGGTTTCGGGTCCTGAGGTTCCCATCCTGGATGGCAGCGCGCAAGAATGGTTGGCTGCCTTACAAAGCTTTCCCGCATCGGTCCCCAAGCCCTTACCCCTGAGCGAGGCAATCCGCATTCAGGAAGACCAAAGCCTTCTGCTGGGCCAGCCAGCCGAGGCTTTCTCGCTCAACGTTACGATTCTTTTTCAGCATCCCAAAATTGGTTACCAGCAAGTGCGTTGTCCTCCTACCCGGCTCGAGGAACTGGCTCCTGCGCGCACCTTTGGTTTTTTGAACGAGGCGGAGGTCATGCGGGCCAAAGGCCTCATCAAGGGGGCTTCTCTGGATAACGCCCTGGTGTTTAGCGAGCACGGTTTTGTCAGTATGCCCCGGATGCCCAATGAACCGGTGTGGCATAAGGCCTTGGATTTTCTGGGCGATCTGTACTTAGCAGGCCGGCCCTACCAGGGGCATTTCGCAGCGCATCGGGGCTCTCACAGGTTGCATGTAAAACTAGCAAAGCTACTGCAGGGCTGAGGAAGCTGGAGTAAGTGGGCTAATGCCTGATCTGCTGGGTCCGTCACCTGCCGACCGAAGGAAAACCCACATTAGCTGCGAGGCCTGTTTCGCCAAATCGCTTTCATCACGCTGATATCGGACATCACCGATAGGCTTGTGCGATCAAACGATGGTCTCGTCGTGCCTTACGAGGGGCCGGGAGTTGGCCACTAAAGATACGCAGCAAATACCTTGGTAGTGCTGTGTGCTTTGCCGGGCGAAGTGCCCAGGGGTGCCGAGCCAACCGTGGTGAGCGTAAGGTGCTTCCGAGTTTTTTCTGAACGACTGCCTAAAAAAAGTGGTTGCAAAGGCGCTGCCAGTGTATCATCCTGCTGAGTAGGCAGGGACTGTGCATCACGTTACGAGGATTCTATGGAGCTAAATGTGGGCGTGGTGGGCGTGGGCGTTATGGGGACGTACCACGCTCAGGTATATGCAGGGTTGCCAGGTGTTCGTTTGGTGGGGGTTGCCGACCCGGATCCTTTCCGCCAGGCCGCTATCGAGCAGGATCTGGAAGTGCCTGCCTTCAACAATCCCGAAGAACTGCTCGGCAGGGTGCAGGCGGTCTCGATCGCTTCTCCGACCTCATACCATTTCGAACAAGCGCACATGTTTTTGGATGCAGGGGTTCACGTGCTCCTAGAAAAACCCATGACCCGTACCCTGAAAGAGGCGCAAGAACTGGTGCGACTAGCGGAAAAGCGTGGCGTTGTTCTGCAGGTTGGCCACATCGTGCGTTTCTACCGGGCGGTGAGCGACCTTATGAACCTGGTGAACACCCCCTGGGTGCTGGAGGCCCGTCGGATGGGCAACAACCGCCGCATACGCGATATTGGGGTGGTGTTGGACCTGATGATTCACGATCTGGACCTGGTACTGCTGCTGCTACGGGAAAAACCCCTTCGTTACAGCGTGGTTGGACGGCAGGTCGAGGGGCTGGATGAGTACGCCCAGGCGGTGGTGGACTTTCCCTCGGGTGTCAGGGCTCTTTTCACGGCCAGCCGCATCTCGCCCCAGGCCGAGCGTTCGCTAACCATCACCCAGCCGGGTGAGGTTCTGCGGCTGGATTTCAACAGCGAGTTTACCGAGCTCTCCTTGCACCGCTCCCCCCCCGTGCATCCCGATCCCGACCGGACAGAGCCCAACGGGCGTACCCAGGTGCAGACCGAGCGAATCGCAATTCACAACGATAACCCCTTGCGCCGCCAGTTGAAGCACTTTGTGGACCGTATCCAGAAGGGAGAACCTTCGCTGGTAACCCTCGAGGACGACCTTCGAGCCCTCGAGCTGGCCCTGGAACTCTCTGGGGCTTTGCAACCGGTCATGACCCGTTAGCGGTTCAGAGGGGCCTCCATATGCGCTGTGCTGGCTGGATGTTCAACCGTTTGTCCTCAACCCATTAGTACACAGTCGCAGAAATACCCGTACACTGATAACATGCAAAATCAACTCTACCCAGTGCGGTTGCAAAGGAAAGAACGCAGTAGCCTGCTGCACCTGTGCAAGAAGGGTACCGTGGAGGTACGGG
>Ga0209721_1002627_pt1 | contig 10902 bp, 9 predicted proteins | sample TshhotsprinmetaG_FD_184139 | JGI IMG/M metagenome (GOLD analysis project Ga0209721, IMG submission 184139) | Hot spring microbial communities from South Africa to study Microbial Dark Matter (Phase II) - Tshipise hot spring metaG (SPAdes)... | ecosystem: Environmental > Aquatic > Thermal springs... | reverse complement strand
AGAATTATATATCAAATTATACAAGATGAAGTATTTATACATTGTATTATAGATGGCAGAAGAGAAATTCAAAAGATATTACAAGAAAGATTACTGAGAATTTAGTAAAAGTTATATAAAAAGAAATTGCGAATGAACCCGCCAAAGAACAGGCAGACTCACTATTGTAGTTTAGGAGTAATGGTTAGTCGTTCCGATAAAATTTGTTGTTAAAGTGTATTTCTATTATTCCTAAGTACCAGTTATACTACCTCACAAAAATTTCAACTGTATCTATCCAATCTAAATTTTTCGCCGAGGTAGAGTTTTCTGACTTCTTCATCTTCAGCTAAATCGTGTGCGGTGCCTTGTTTGAAAATTACTCCGTTAATTAGAATGTAAGCATTATCAACAATGCTTAAAGTTTCGTGAACGTTATGGTCTGTAATGAGTACGCCTATTCCCCTATTCTTGAGATTTGCCACAATGTTCATAATATCTTCAACGGCAATCGGATCAACACCGGCAAATGGTTCATCCAAAAGAATAAAACTCGGATCTGTCGCCAATGCTCTTGCGATTTCTGTCCTTCTTCTCTCACCACCACTTAGTTGGAAGCCAAGACTTTTTCGGATTCTTGTGATTGAAAGTTCTTCAAGTAATCTATCACATTTTTCTTTAATTTCTTTTGAACTCAATTTTGTCATTTCAAGTACTGCGAGAAGGTTTTCTTCAACAGTAAGTCTTCGGAAGATAGAAGCCTCCTGAGGTAAATATCCGATTCCAAGTCTTGCTCTTTGATACATAGGAATTTTAGTTATTTCAGTTTGGTCTAAAAATACTTTTCCGCTGTTCGGTTTTATCATTCCTGTAATCATATAAAAAGTTGTGGTCTTCCCTGCTCCGTTGGGACCAAGCAAACCAACGATTTCTCCTTTTGAAACCTGAACACTTGCATTGTTTACAACTGTTCGTTTCTTATAAACTTTTACAAGATTTTCACTTCTTAATGTGTGTGCCATTTGAATTTACTCAATTTTTCATACATCATTTCTTTTGAAGGTCTGTTGTGTATCAAATTAAATTTAGGCAGAAGAAAATTTCTTTCTCTTTTTTCAACAAGGTTTTCAGGATAATACTCACTTCCCGGATTGCCTAATAATTTTACATCGCTTACTTCGTTATCTGTTAAATAGATTATTGCATCCCTTGAATTTGCCTTAATCAGTCCGTTAGGCTCATTGTCTTCGTACATATAATAAATCGAAAATACATTATCAAAATACTCAACACGAGTTACTTTGTTGTCAACAAAATAAAGTTTTGTTGATGAGCTTGATGATTGATCGAATCGTTCGGGAAAGTTTTCATTTTGTGTCAGCATAAAAGCTTTTCCGTCCACATCAAGTTGAACAATTTTATTATCATAAAGGTAAATTGTAATTGAATCGCCAGTAAGCTGAGAATAAGCATACCAAATTACCGGCTGAGGAGATTCATCGGATTTTTTATAAGTGATAATTTTTGAGGAATCCTGTGAATAAAAAGTTATCTCATTGATTGAACTGAAAAGTCCACGAATGATTTTTACTGAATCAATCGCCAGAAATCTATCTTCTTCATCTCTGAAAACTTCCATTTTGAGTGATGAAATGAAAAGTGTGTCAAAGGTTGTCTGTTCAGTTCCATCATCGTTTTTTACTATGACCGTATCAATCTGAATGAGTAATGGTGAATAATCAATGATTGTGTATTTTTTTATTCTATCATCCTCAAGATAATTGCCGAACACCAGAACATTGTTTATGTTATTTTTAATCAATACGTTGTTAAAAGCAAAAGACTTTTGCTCATTTCTGAAATGTTCCAGACTATCAGCATAAATAGTATTTTCTTCATCTACAATTTTTACATTGCCAACAGATATTGCTCTATCCTCTTTCCTGAAATAAATAAGTTTTTCTGATGTTAAAGTTGATACTGTATCGTAGAGTTTAACATTATCATTGAATACAGCTTTATTATCGTCAAAAAAATATTCTCCCTGTTTAGCGGAGAGAATTACTTTTCTATCATCGAGAATTACACCAGAGTTACTTACAGTTTTTCTGAGATTTCCGAAATAAAATCCTTTTTCTGTCTTGATGGTCAAATTATCCTGAGTTACAATTACATTTCCAATCAGTTCCGCATCATTTCTTGACAAATACTGAATGGCTTTGTTGCAAGTTACTTTCACATTCCCTTGAGTAAGAACGACATTTCCAGAAACTTCTCTTATAGACTCACCATTTACGACCATTCCAATCAGGCTGTCGCCCACAATAATAATATTTTCCTGAGCTAGAAGAGAAGCAGAAAGCATTATTATCAAAATGAATGATTTCATTGAACTGAATCTCTTCTTGTTATGTAAGTGATACGATATATGGTGTAATTTTTAAGTGATTGGTCTGATTCAAAACCATATCCCTGAATTTTCTCAGTGGGTGAAATGATAGTTACAAATTTATCTGATACAATTTTTCTTTCTTCATTTTTCCATTTTATCAGTTCAGTATAAATAGTAACGCTATCACTGAAAACAACCACACTGTCAATCGCATAGAGATCTGTTGTCAAATCATCTACTCTACCTCTTTTTGAAGTAAGTGTAGTTGTTTTTGTTTGCTCTTCATCGTAGAAATCTACCTTGACACCATCATTTATTAAAGTCTCATTTCTTTGCGGAAATACTTGAATGTGACCAGCAAACAGAATTGCTTTTATCTTACCTGAATCAGAAAAAGTTACCTCTGAATTCCATGATTCCTGTACCGGAATGTCCTCATCTTTGAATGAGTAATCAATAGGAGGTTTTAGTCTTTCACTTTTACAACTTACAATTAATGATATTATTAAGAGGGACAGAAGATATTTCATCTAGATTGAAGCCCAAGATTAATCAACTCGTGTAAATGAATAATTCCTATTGGTTTTAAGTTATCATCTGCAATAATTAAAGAAGTTATTTTATAATTTTCCATCATCTGCAAAGCAAAAGAAGCAAGAGTATCGGATTTTATTACCTTGGGATTTTTAGTCATCACATCTGCAGCACAAAGATTTTTAATATCGAGAGTTTTTTCAAGAAGTCTTCTCAAATCGCCATCAGTAATAATTCCGGTAAGAACTCCATCATCATTAACGACACAAGTGGTTCCTAATCTTTTACTTGAAATTTCATAAATAACTTTGGTCATCAAATCAGTTTCTTTAACAATTGGAATTCTATCACCAGTAATCATAATCTCTTTAATCTTAAGAGATAATCTTTTACCAAGACTTCCAGCAGGATGGAGAAAAGCAAAGTCTTCTTCAGTAAAATTTCTAAGATGAAGCAGAGTAACAGAAATTGCATCACCCAAAACAAGGGTTGCAGTTGTCGATGAAGTTGGAGCGAGGTCGTAGGGACAAGCTTCTTCTTTGACTGCGATACTTAAAAACACATCTGATTGTTGAGCTAATTTGGAATTTTTATTTGCGGTCATAGCAATAATCGGGACTCCAATTCTCTTAAACATAGGTACTAGATTTAAGATTTCATCGTTTGCACCACTTTTAGAAATAACGATAGCAACATCTTCATTTCGAACCATTCCGAGATCGCCGTGTAAAGCGTCGGTGGGATGTAAAAATATTGCAGGAGTACCGGTTGAGTTTAGAGTTGCTACAATTTTTCTTGCTATCAAACCGCTTTTTCCCAAACCAGTTAAAACAACCCTTCCATTAGATTTATAAATTATCTCAACAGCTTTTACAAAATCTGCATCAATTGAATCAATAAGATTTTGAACAGCTTCACTTTCAATTCTAATTACTTTTTTAGCATGTTCAATTATTTGTTCATCTGTTAATGTAATTTCTTTATGGTTATTCATTTATTATTCTATTTATTGGAAGATTTAATTAGTGAATCAATTGCTTTTATTTCTGAGATAAGAGGTTCAAGTTCTATTAAAGGTAATTGACTGGCAGCATCACTCAAAGCTTCTTTAGGATTAGGATGAACTTCTAAAAACAGTGCATCAATTCCGACTGCAGTAGCGGCTTTTGCAAGAGGTTTTATGAATCTTGGTTCACCACCGGAGATATTTTCTTTGCTTGGTAACTGAACCGAATGAGTGGCATCCATTACAACTGGATAACCAATTTCTTTCATAATTACAAGTGATCTCATATCAACAACAAGATTGTGATAGCCGAAAGTAGTTCCTCTTTCGGTAAGTAAAATTTTATTGTTCCCTGTTGAAGCTACTTTCTCTGCTGCGTGTCGCATATCTTCAGGAGCAAGGAATTGTCCTTTCTTAATGTTTACAACTAAACCTGACTTTCCTGCTGCTAATAACAAATCTGTTTGTCTGCATAAAAATGCTGGTATCTGAATGACGTCAACGGAATCAGCAACTAATTTGATGTCGTCTTCTTTATGAATGTCAGTTAAAACTGGCAAATTAAAATTTGTACGAACCTGACTTAAAATTTTAATTGCATCCTCATCGCCAAGTCCTGAGAAAGATTTAAGACTTGTTCTGTTTGCTTTCTTAAAACTGGATTTAAAGATAAAATGAATGTTCAGTCGTTCAGTGATTTTTTTTATCTCTTCTGCTGTCTTGAAAATGATTTCTTCAGATTCAACTACACAAGGACCCGCAATCAAAACTAAAGGATTGTTATCGCCTATTTTTATGTTTCTTACTTCTACCATAATATTTTTAATAATTGGTGGTTAAAATATAAATTTTCTGCCTGTTAATGAAGCACCTATAAAATTCTATTCGGCTGATTATAATAAATCATCATTTGTAAAAATAAACTTGTATTTTTTTCATCTGAGTGAATCTGTGAAATCTGTGGTTAAATTAATAAACCACCGATAACACAGATTAAAAATTTTTATTATTTAAGTAATTTGTTTTTATTTTAACAGTAATGAAAAACAATAAAAGAAAAAATCAGTTAATTAAAGCTGCTTCGAAAAGATTTTCCAAACTCGGATATTATAAAACCACTTTAGAAGAAGTTGCTAGAGATATAAGAATCGGAAAAGCAACTATTTACCATTACTTCAAATCAAAAGATGAATTATATACCGCTGTTTTAGAATCGGAATCAATTGAGTTAATTGAAAAGATTAAAGCAATATTTAACGATGAATCAATTGATATAATGGATAGATTCTTAAAATATTTTGAATTAAAGAACAATATTCTTTCAGAAAACAGAATGGTTGCTCTTTTATTCATCAGAAAATTTACATCAGAACTAAGTGAGAATGAATCAAAATTATTAGAGAAACTTTTATCTGATGAAATTAATGTTGTTAGTCTTGTTGTAAGTTTTTTAAATCGGGAGAACATTGAAAAATTCGATAACAGAATACCAAAAGAATTAGTTTATCTCAGTTGGATGATTGCGATATTCAAAAACACAATAAATAAAGATGAAACTGAAAAAAGTGTTTTCAGTGAATCAAGGATAAAATCATTTATCAAATCTTTTCTGCCTTAATCCTCATCAGAAGTATCTTCGAAGAATAATTTCTCGTATTTGTGCTTAATCATTTGGGCTTCGTAGATAAAGAATACATCTTCTGCAATGTTAGTTGCATGATCGGCAATCCTTTCTAATTCTCTTGATATAACCAGTAATGCAACTGCTCCTTCAATATTATCAGGACTTTGTTTCATTATGTTCTTAAGAATTGCATGATTTTCGGCATTTAATTTATCCACTTCGCCGTCATCATAAATTACAGTTTTTGCCAATTCAGGATTTCCATTAATATATGCATCTATTGCATTTTTGAGCATCTTCTTTGCATTTATAAACATTTCAGGAAGTTTAGTCTGATTGTAAAAATCAGGTTTCTTTTCAATCAATATGAGATTTTCAACAATATTTACTGCTATATCACCTATTCTTTCCAAATCAGTATTTAGTGTCATTGAAGACATAATTAATCTCAAGTCCATAGCAACTGGTTGGGTGAGTGCAAAAATCTTCTGACAGATTTTATCAATCTTAAGGTCGAACTTATCAACTTTTTTATCCTGTTCAATTACATATTTAGCAAGCTCAAGGTTATCTTCATCAAAAGCTTTGCTTGCAAGCTGAACTTGTTCATCAACCAGACTACACATTTTAATTACTCTGGTTTTTAATTTATCTAAATGTTCATCTAATAAACGTTCCATTTTTCTCTCCTAAAAAATTTTAACCAAATCTACCTGTAATATAATCTTCAGTTTGTTTATTTGAAGGATTGGTAAAGATTTTTGAAGTTTTATCAAATTCAATCAAACGACCCAAATAAAAGAAAGCCGTATAATTGCTGACACGAGCTGCCTGCTGAAGATTATGAGTAACAATAACGATTGTATATTTCTTTCTTAATTCGTGAATCAGTTCTTCAATTTTTGCTGTTGAGATTGGATCTAAAGCACTTGCAGGCTCATCCATTAAGAGAATTTCCGGTTTGATTGCAAGAGCACGAGCGATACATAACCTCTGCTGTTGACCTCCGGATAAACCGAGAGCTGATTCATCCAATCTATCTTTTACTTCATCCCATAAAGCGGCTTGCTTTAGACTAAATTCTACAATTTCATCCAATTCAGATTTGGACTTATTTCCCAATCCACCAATTCTCAAACCGAAGGCAACATTTTCATAAATTGATTTTGGAAAAGGATTTGATTTCTGGAAAATCATTCCAACTTTTTTTCTTAATTGGACAACGTCTAAACCTGATTTATAAATATCCTTCCCATCAATAATAATTTCTCCTTCGACTCTGACGTTATCAATTAAATCATTCATTCTGTTTAATGTTCTTAAGAAAGTGGACTTACCGCAACCCGAAGGTCCAATCAAAGCAGTTACCTCATGAGATGGAATATTCATCGTAATTTTTTCTAGAGCAAGTGTATCGCCATAATAAAAATCTAAATTTTTCACTTCTACTTTCAATTTAGATTTTTTATCTGTACTTCCGTTTGGTTTTTCGACAATATCTTTATTAACTAACTCCATAATAACTCCAGTTCTAAAATGCAGAAGATTTATATTTTTTTCTTAATCTCGCACGAATAATCATAGCAGTAATATTTAACAGTACAACAATGAGAATTAAAAGCAAAGTTGTTGTGAATACCATTGGTAAAGCAGCTTCGATATTCGGAGACTGAAAACCTACATCATAAATATGAAATCCGAGGTGCATAAATTTTCTATCCAAATGAAAGAAAGGGAAATTAGCATCGAACGGCAAAGTTGGAGCAAGTTTAACGACTCCTGTAATCATAAGCGGAGCGACTTCGCCGGCTGCACGAGCCATTGCCAAAATCAGTCCTGTCAAAATTCCTGGCATTGCTGCGGGGATGATAATTCTTCTGGTAACCTGCCATTTGGTAGCACCAAGAGCGAGAGCAGCTTCTCGCATGCCACGTGGAATTTGTGTTAATGCTTCTTCAGTTGCAACTATAACCACAGGCACTGTAAGCAACGACAAAGTTAATGACGCCCAAAGAATTCCACCTGTCCCCCACGTTGGCGCTGGTAATCTTTCGGGATAAAATAATTGGTCAATCGTTCCGCCAACGAAATAAATAAAGAAACCTAAACCAAATACACCAAAAACAATTGAAGGGACACCTGCAAGATTATTCACAGCAATTCTTACTAAACGAACTAAAGTACCTTGTCTTGCATATTCACGAAGATAAAGTGCAGCTAATACACCCAACGGAACAGTAAAGATGCTCATTATCAAAACCATCATAACAGTACCGAATATTGCAGGAAAAACTCCACCTTCAGTATTTGATTCTCTCGGCTCGTCGAATATGAATTCAAAAATCTTTGTGAATGTAAAACCTAACTTGCTAGTAAAATTCATCTGATTTGGTTGATAGAATCTAACAACATCAAGAAGCGAAATTGTTTTTGGTCGTCCATTAATATCTTCACAATAAATTGAGTACAAACTTGCTAAAGATCTCAATGAATCTACTTTCAATTTCAACTGTTCATATTTAGAATTTTCTATTGCAATAGCTTTATTCAACTCTGCAATTAATCGTTCTGCTTTTGATTTATCATCTTCCTGATACTGAATTTTTTTGATTTCAAGGCGAAGACTTTCAATGTTATAATTTATTTCACCAATATCTGATTTTTCAATACTTTTAATTTGTTCTCTGTAAGCAGCTATTTCATCAGCTTGTTCTTTTACTTTAATAATAAAATCAGGTTGATCTGATTTAATAATTTTATCATCAATTATCAGTTCTCTGATGAATCCATAAAAATTACCAAACTCTGTTCTTTCGATAGTTACAGCATCATCAGGGAAATTCACGGATATAATATTTCTCGCATCTATCCATTGAAAATCAAAACCATAAATATCTCTATTTCCGATTTTTAATTGAATTCTTTTCAATCCGGTATTCTTAAGTGAATCCGGCAGATTATAATTAGGGATTAATTCTTCTTTAACTACTTCACCTAAAATTTTTCTTCCATCATTTAAAGTAATCTCTCTTAATTCAGAAGCCCAGAAATAATCTTTACCATTGAGTAAAATCAGAACTAATAAACCCGAAATCATAATGAGACTGATTCCAAGTCCCATTCCTGTAAACCAAATAAAAATTTCTCCGGATTTATATCTGTTTTTCATTATATCAAAGCTCTGCATATTTTTTTCTTAATCTTTGTCTGACAATTTCTGCAACAGTGTTAATTAAAAAAGTAAAGATGAAAAGTATTGTTGCAGAAAGGAATAAAATTCTATAAAGAGTTCCGCCATAAGGTGCTTCAGGAATTTCAACGGCAATGTTAGCGGAAAGAGTTCTCATTCCGTTAAACGGACTAAATGATAGAATCGGAGTATTACCGGTAGCCATTAAAACAATCATTGTTTCACCTACTGCTCTACCGAAGCCAATCATAATTGCTGAAAAAATTCCGGGACTTGAAGTTGGTAAAACAATTCTGGTAGCAGTCTGCCATTTTGTAGCACCAAGAGCGAGAGAAGCCGAAGTTAAACTTGAAGGAACACTCGATAAAGCATCTTCGCAAATGGTGAATATTATCGGTATTACTGCGAAACCCATTGCAAAACCAACTACTATACTATTTCTCTGATCATAGTTCTGATTTAGAACATCTGATATCCAGATTCTGTAATCACCACCGAGTAAATGAACTTCAACTAAAGGTCCTAACCATTGAGCTACAAAAAATCCGAGTATGATTAACGGAATTATAGCGATTAGTTCCGAACCAGCTTTTAGTTTTGATGTGAATTTACCGGGTAGTTTATTCCAAATATATAGACCAAGCACTATCATAATTGGAATTATTATAAAAATCAGCATCACTCCAACAAATATTTTTTCAAGCAAGGGAGCAAGCCACAATCCTGCAATAAATCCGATTACTACACTCGGTAGTGCAGCCATAATTTCAACAGTGGGTTTAATAAAATTTTTAATACTCGGATGAGAGAACTGTGAAGTGTAAAGCGCACCCATCAATGCTAATGGTATTGCAAAAAGCATCGCATACAAGGTTCCCTTCAAAGTTCCTAATATCAAAGGAATCAAACTGAATTTAGGTTCAAAATCATCAGTACCACCAGTAGATTGCCAAACAAATGCAGGTTCAGAATAACCTTCATACCAGACTTTACCAAATAGTGTTTTGAGTGAAGTTTCCGGATGAGGATTATCAATTTCAAAAAGAGCTATTTTCGAGTTGTTATATAAAATTGCAACTGCATCACTTTTTGGTGCGTATGATATATCTTTTATCCCGGTATCATTACCTGAAAATTCTAATAAAGTTCTTTCACTTGTCAAATGATGAAGATATGATATTCCTTTTGAATCACCGGTAATAAACGTTTTATTTCTTGATGAAGCTGAGAAGCTACTTATAGTACTATTATGAGCTTTGAAGATATGCGGATTTACTAATTTCCAACCATAATCTGATTTTTCATCCAATATTCTCATAAAAGAAGCAAGTTTGCCGTTAGCATTTCCCACGATTACTGATTGATCACCAATTACAAATCCAAGTTTTGTAATGGCTTCAGTATCTCCTTCAAAAGGATATATTGATTGAATCAACTGTGGATTTTCTTCATCTTTAATGGAAAGATAAAGTAATTTACCGTCGAAAGTTCCCACCATTAATTTTTCGCAGAAATTATCCATTTCAATTGAAGTAATTTTAGTATCAATGAATTTGTCTAAACTACTTGAGAAAGTTTTAATGGATTCTTCTCCGTAAAGATTAATCGTTTTAGAATAAGTGTATTGCAAAAGATTATTATTTGAATTGACTGCAATTACTGTATATGAATTATCATTCTTTAATCTGAATGACAAGTGCTGTATCGAATGTTGAAGAGAATCAATTTGCAAAAGATTAATGAAATTAAATTCAGGAACTATTATTCTTTCACCAGTTTGTGAAAATTCTGCTCTGAAATTTATGCTGAAGAGTACTACTTTACCTTTATTAGTTCCCAAACCGATGTAATTATTCGAAAAGGTTTTTGAGACGGAAGTAACTTTCTCTCCTTTAATCGTATCGAGTGAAAATGATTTTATGACAGAATCTTTTTTAAGATTGATAAAATCAATCACACCTGAGTCGGTAACAACGAATAAATTTTCTTTGTACTCATCAATTCCGATAAGAACAGGAACACCTTTATTTGAAAGATTATGATAGTTTATCGTTGAAGATTTTTGAGAATCAGCGCCAAACCATAATGGTAAAGATTCGAAGAAAATAAAAACTAATATTGCTATTACTGAAAAGATAGTTGCAATACCACCTGAGTAAATTATTCCCTTAGATAGC
>Ga0209721_1002626_pt1 | contig 10904 bp, 8 predicted proteins | sample TshhotsprinmetaG_FD_184139 | JGI IMG/M metagenome (GOLD analysis project Ga0209721, IMG submission 184139) | Hot spring microbial communities from South Africa to study Microbial Dark Matter (Phase II) - Tshipise hot spring metaG (SPAdes)... | ecosystem: Environmental > Aquatic > Thermal springs... | reverse complement strand
CCCTACCGACTGATGTGCGGTGTGATTGCTGGCGCGGGCGTTGCCTGGAACAATCTGAGGATGTGCAGTTGGTGCGGCGCGGCGTGGAGCAGTGGCAGCTCGTCGGGCTCATAACCCGAAGGTCGCAGGTTCGAATCCTGCCGCCGCTACCAGTGCGTGTGTGTTGAGCGCGGTGGTCCCACCCCGTCCCATCCCGAACCGGGTCGTGAAACGCCGCAGCGCCGATGATACTGGGGTTTGAGCCCTGGGAACGTAGGTCCACGCACGCTACCATTATTTAGTACGAAACAGGGCGGGGGCAGCTTTGCTGCCCCCGCCCTGTTTTTGTTCCGGGTGACCACCTGGCTGACTAGGACCCGCCGGTCTCGTCGAGGCCAGCACGGCTGCGAAAGGCCGCATCGCGGATGTCGACCTCCTGGCCGGCCAGGTCAGCCGCCGCGGGATGACAGAGATAGGCCACTGCCTGCGCTGGAATGCGTGGATCGGCCAGGTCCTCGCGGCGCAACCGGCTGATGGCGTTGATACCCGAGGCGCGAATGCTGGCCTGCATGTCGGTGTCAACCACGCCCGGTCGCAGACCGTAGGCCCGGATGCCACGTTCACCGAACTCCAGCTTGATCGATTGGGTGAGCATCGCCATACCCGCCTTGGCCGCACAGTAGGCGCTCCAGCCCTCCCGCGGCGTGCTCGCCGCACCCGAGCTGATGTTGATAATGACCCCGCTGCCGCGACGTACCATTATCGGCAGCGCTGCCCGACAGCCATGAAAGGCGCCAATCAGGTTTACTGCCACGGAAGTGGCCCACGCTTCTGGATCTACCTGGTCGAGAAAGCCAATCGGCTCGATGACACCGGCGTTGTTCACCAGAATGTCAAGCCGCCCGAACCGCTCCAGGCTGCCCTCGACCACGGCCTGGACCTGGCTGTAGCTGCGCATATCACAGAGCGGCACCCAGCCCAGGTCGTTCACCCGGGCCAGTTCCTCGGCCAGTTCCTCGGCGGCCTCCGTGGTGCGCACGGTGGCTACCACCGTCGCCCCGCGACGCGCCAGTTCCAGCGCCGTGGCCCTGCCGATGCCCCGACTCGCTCCCGTGATGATAACCACTCTGCCATCGAGCGCCAGTTCGCTCATTGCTCTTGTCCCTCCACCTGTCAACCCGGCGTTCCAGGGATTGGATCATGCTACCATATTCCCACGTGTAGCTGTTCATCCCTGGTGTAAAGCGCCACCCCGGGCGCGCGGGCGTCTCGCTCGCAGTGGCCTGGATGGGGACAAGCTGCCCGCGCTTCCGGGAGAAGGGCGAACACGTATTCCCGCATCGTGAACGCCCCCCCAGCCGGGGTGGTTCAGGGACGAACAGAACATTCGAGCCAGCGCAGCTTGTACCGCCTCGGAACGCCCCCGCGCGCGGCTCTGGTCGCCCCTCTCCCCCGCGCGGGTTTAAGGGCGGACAGAACATCCGAGCCAACGTGGCTTGTACCGCATTAGAATGCCCCCGCGCACGGCTCTGGTCCCCCCGCTTCGACAGGCTCAGCGCAGGCTCTCCAGCTTCGCTGGAGAGGGGGAGGGGGTGAGGACTAACCAGCGCATCCCAACGCCATAACGCCCGTCGGCGCTCATACGTTCTGTCCGCCCTTCTCCCCCGCGCGGGTGAGGGGCTTTTATTACCCCCCTGATTCTTGTGCGGCCTTTTACGCATATACCCATGTACGAAGGGTGCTAGGGAAGTGAGGGCGCAGATCTTGTCGAGGGCCACTTTACATATGTTAGCGCGAGCTATATAATATTTTGGTAATTTAGTACCTTTACATTTTGTGCTATGCTGATGTATATTAGACCCATCGCGGTGGCTGCGACCGTCCGAACCGGAACGCCGCGCTGCACCTGCTCAGTGCCCGGGCGGGGGAGACCAGGGCGATGACAGATCGCAGATGTGCGATTGTTGATCGGGCGTAGCGTATCTGGACGCGGTCGGTAGCGTGTTCACATTTGGTGTAAGGCATCACGCCGGGAGCGCGGGCGTCCCGCCCGCAAGGACCTGGATGCGGGCAAGATGCCCGCGCTCCCGGGAGATGTGTGAGCACGTACGCGGTCGGCGTTGCGCTGATGCCCGAACAGATAGCCTGGAGGTGTGCTGATCTGATCTCGGGGCAGATCGCCGTGGACGACAACGGGCTTATGGCCATCCCGGAATGGCTCGACCTGCCAGATCTGCGCGGCTGTAGCGTGACCGACATAATGAGTGGCTATGTGCGGCTCAAAACCTGGACAGCGTATGTCATCCACTGCCGTCTCTGTTACGTTCTTCAGCTCAAGACGGTATTGCGCGGTCGACTCGTCATTCAGTTTGTAGCCAGGGAGGATGTGAATGATGCTGCACAGACGTTTCATGCCGCTTGCGTTGGTGCTGCTGCTCGCGATGCTGACAGGATTGACGCTCCCGACAGCGCAGGCCCAGGGCAAGGGAGAAGGGGGCCCTGCTCCCGCCCAGGCCCCCGGTCAGACGATTAACGGCGCGCCCCTGACCATCAGGGTGCTCGATAGCCTGGCTATGGCGGTGAATTTTGACGGGCGACAGCAATTTTTTGCTGACGTTGCCGGAGGCACCTTCGTTCAGGTAGATAATGTTGTTTATGGTAGTGCGCCACCAGCAGGCGGCAGTTTCACCCCCCGTCCCTTTGTACCGGTATCCAACAGTCCGGCGACTGGATCTGGCACGGCAGCCGATCCTTTCAGGATTGTAACCGAGGTGGATGCTGGCACATCCGGCGTGCGTGTTTCGCAGGTAACGAGCTATGTAAATGGGGACCTGCGCTATCGGGTTGACATCACGGCCAGAAATACGTCATCGGCCAACCGCAGTGTGCGCATATTCCACGGCGCTGATCTCTATCTCAACTTCCCGGGAAACACACTGGATTTTGGTTTTGGATTCTTCGATCCTGCCACGGGCGCGGTAGGAGCACTATCTCAGGACCAGCGCTCCGTTCAAGTCTTTATTCCCATAACGGCCCCAACCGCTTACCAGGAAGCCTTCTATGCCACCTTCTGGAGCCGCATCGGTGGCCCCAATGGTGCGCCCGGGCCGGGTTTCAACAACACCATCAACCCTGATTTCCACGACACAGCCGCTGGCCTGCAGTACGATCTGACGCTCGCTCCTGGCGCCAGCGGGACGGTTAGCCTGTTTGGGGCCTTCGGGCTGGCTGAAGATGTCGGCGTGGCGCCACCCGGGCGCGAATTGCCCCCGGAACCTGCTGATGTCTGGGTTGTCACCCGTCCTTCGATCAATCTGATCGTGGCGCCGCGAGCGATCATTGCCTTCGAGATCGTAATCACGAATATCGGACGGGGCACGGCCAGCAGCACTGAGATCATCTTTCCCTTTGATCCAGATCTGCTCGAGGTGGTTGATGCCAGGTTCGATGTCCCAACCACCTGGGTGGCGGCTGTCAATCGCGACTCGCTGGTGATCCGCAGCGGTTTGCTCAGCTCGCGCTCCGGGCGTACCCAGGGAACCATTCGCTTCGTAGTGCGCGAGAATGCGCGTCAGGGTGCTGTCATTACCGGACGGGCGCAACTCCGCTGGACAGATGGTGGCCGGGGTGGTCGCAACCAGGGCAACCTCTTCAGGATCGCGGTAGGTCCGGCTGTGCAGAACAGTCCTACCTACACCCTGGTAGTCGAGCCTGCAAATGGATCATCTGGCACGGTGTTCAGGTTCACTAGCCCGATCTTCGTTCCACGCGAGCCGGTAGGCATCTGGTACAATCTGCCTGATGGTCGCGCGGTTGCGGTCAATACACTCCGCGCCGATACTGATAATGGGGAACTGACCGTTAACTTCAACAGTCGCGGTCTGCCGCCCGGCGCCTACTCGATGGTTTTCTACGGCCTGTGGAGTGAGTTTACCGTGGTTGCACCGTTCGTGATCCAGTAAGAAGCGGGTGCGTGCTGGTGTATCGGCCCCTCACGCGGAAACGCGCGAGGGGCCGGTTATTGCAGATCGGGTTTTCGAAGCGCCTCTGGCGGAGGGCACGCCTTCGAATACCCGTGACCGGCGCTGTATGACAGGCCGCACAATCTGTATTACGGGGTTGAGCAGGGCCGACCCGGTTCATAACGTCTCATCCGCATCGGGCATGAACACGTCCCTCCGGGATGTGGAGACTTGCTGTGCCCGCTTTCCGACCGAATCCTGATGTGAACATATGGGGAAACCGGGTTTCCCCATCCCCCTGCCTGTGGGAGGGTTTGAGAGGGCGCAGCCCTCCCAGGAAACAACCCGCCCGGCGGGAGGGTGTGGGAGGGCGCAGCCCTTCAACGGGTTTCACCTGCTCTGGAATGGGCTTCCTGGGACGCAGAGGGGAAATGGGCCAACGAATGGGAAACGAATAAACGAATGCGCAAGGTGTGCCTGACTCTGAGGTGAACAGAGCCCGCGCGCGGGAGGGTTGGGGCGTAGGGGCGCGGCGCCGCCGCGCCCCTACGCCCTCCCAGGAAACAACCCGCCCGGCGGGAGGGTGTGGGAGGGCGCAGCCCTCCCAGGAATAAGCACGTTCATGCTGGCGTTGCGCGTCCCGCGGATGGGGCACAACGTGAACATATGGAGAAACCGGGTTTCCCCACACTCCTGCCTGTGGAGGCGGCAAGCCATCCCTCGGGGAGGTGCGGTTTGACAGGCTCACCGCAGGTGAGAAACCCCGGGCTCCCCGTACGTGTTCAGAGGTGCGGGCGAGCTGCCCGCATTCCCGGGAGAAGGGTAAACATATACCCGCAGCCAGGCTTGACAAACGCAGTGGGTGCGCTAAGATACAAACAGATGTTCGTTACAGGCAGGAGGGTGACGATGACCCTGGATACGGCCGATATTCCCCAGGCGGATCAACTCTGGGATGTGGCGCGCGTGCCTGAGGCAATTGCCCAGGGCCGCCACAGCACTGAAGAGGTCGCAGCGTACATCGGGATGAAGGTGCCACGCCAGGGCCATTACTACATCCAGGCGGCGCGTATTCTGGGCCTGGTCACCGAAGGCGGCCCTGGAGAGGCGCCGCAGCTCACTACCCTGGGTCGTAGCTTCGTCCGAAGCAATCGGGTCGAGCAGCGCACCTTCCTGCGCCGCTTGCTCCTCCAGCGTGAGCCGATGCGCTCGATCATCACCAGGCTGCGCGCGGGTGAGGGGCTGGATCGCCAGGAGCTGGCTCACGCGTTGCAGCACCTGGCTCCTCTTGCTGCCAGCACGGCCAGCCGCCGCGCCTGTACCATTGCCGCCTGGCTGTGCGCCGTGGATCTGGCCCGCTGGCAGGACGATCGGCTGGTCTATACAGGTCCCGCTTTCGTTGGTGTGGGTGAGGGGCAGCTAGCCTCACCCGCAGGCGAGGCCGGGGCCAGGGGCGCTCCGGTTTCCCGCGGTTCTCATTAAACACCCTTGCGGTTGCGCCGCATAGCTACAGAATGAACCCGGGTTTTTTCCTGGGAGGGCGGCGCTCTCCCAGACCCTCCCCGCTGGCGGGTTGTTTCCTGGGAGGGCGAAGCCCTCCCAAACCCTCCCGCTGGCGGGTTGTTTCCTGGGAGGGCTGCGCCCTCCCAAACCCTCCCGTGGGCGGGCTATTTTCACATCAGAGACTCCGGTTTCCCCTGGGTTGGCGTTAGCCGTCTGGTGTAACTGCTCGTACCGCTGCCTCGACGTTGAGCGGTGGGCCGCCGGGCTGCAACCAGGCCAGGAACTCGATGTTGCCCGCTGGCCCGGTAATCGGGGAGCGTGTCAGGCCGCAGGGTGTGAGATCCAGTTCCGCAGCCGTTGCCAGAACAGCGTGGAGCACTGCCCGATGGACGGCAGGATCGCGTACCACTCCCCCGTGGCCCACTTGCTCGGGGCCGGCCTCGAATTGGGGCTTGATCAGCGCTACGATCCAGCCGGTCGGGCGTATAAGCCGACGCACGACCGGTAATACCAGGCGCAGGGAGATGAAGGAGACGTCAATCGTGGCGCAGTCGGCGATGACTCCCTCGGGTAAGGCTTCCAGGTGGCGAATGTTGGTGCGTTCGAGCACCGTCACCCGTGGGTCGGAGCGCAGCCGGTAGTCGAGCAGGCCGTAGCCCACGTCCACGGCGTAGACATGGGCGGCGCCTCGCTGGAGCAGGACGTCGGTGAAGCCGCCAGTGGAGGCGCCGACGTCGAGAGCTATCAGGCCGGTGGTTCTGAGGCCGAAAACGTCCAGGGCATGGGCCAGTTTGTAGCCGCCGCGGCTGACATAGGGCAGCGCTGCGATGACCTCGATGGCGGCGTTCTCGTCTACCAGCAGACCGGGTTTGGTTGCCGGTTGGCCCGCGACGCGCACGCTCCCGGCCAGCACCAGGGCCTGAGCCTTGCTGCGTGTCTCGGCCAGCCCACGCGTTACGAGCAGTTGGTCAAGGCGTGTTTTTGCCATTGCTTGAATATCGGGGAAACCCGGTTTCCCCATCCCTGTGCCTGTGGGGGGTGCCAGCCGCGCCCAACAGCGATTGGGAAATGGGGAAACCGGGTTTCCCCACCTGCGGTGAGCCTGTCGAACCGCACCCCTGCCTGTGGGGGCGCCAGGCGTCCCCCCCACCGGTTGGGGGATGGGGAAACCGGGTTTCCTCCCCGCCCCTGCCCAGTTTAGGGGCGGACAGAACATATGGACGCCGACGGGCGTTATGGCGTTGGGATGCGCTGGTTGGTTCTCACTCCCTGCCCCTCTCCAGCTTCGCTGGAGAGCCTGCGCTGAGCCTGTCGAAGCGGGGAGACCAGAGCCGTGCGCGGGGGCGTTCCAGAGGGGTCCAGGCCACGTTGGCTCGGATGTTCTGTCCGCCCTTAACCCCCTGCCCAGCGGGGGCGCCAGGCGACCACGGAGGTGGGGGAGAGCTCTGCCCTCCCACATCCTATGCCTCATCCTTGCGGGTCGCACGGTTGCCCGTGAGGCCGGCGCGTTCGCGCTCCAGGCGCTCGATCTCCTGCTCCAGGTCTGTCGCCATTTGCCGCAGCCAGTCCGGCGGCGGGTTGTGCGGATCGTGGAGCTTGGGGCGTAAGCGCCGCAGCTCGGCTCTGCGTTGTCGCAGCGCGGCATCGAGCGCATCAACAGGTTCGGGTGGCGGCGCCGGCGGCTCTGCCTGGGTCTCCAGATAGGCTGCGACCAGTTCGCTCAGCAGTTCGTCCAGATCGCGATTGGCATGCTCGAGCAAACGCAGCAGTTTGGCGCGTTGCGTCGCCGTGAGATGGATCCGGGTGGGGATGGCAAAGCGTCCTTCGTCCATAGCTTGTGTGTGCGGATCAGGCGTCCGGCTGATCCAGTGCGACTCTATCACGTAGAACTGGTATACGCCCCGCGTGCCCGGTGGTCCGGATGTGCTGGAGTCGCGCCCGCGCGGGTTGCAGGCGGGCCCATCCGGGTCCTTCCGGGGGGTATTCGCGCGAACGTTAGCGTAGCTTCTCGCGCAGGTACAGCGGCAGGTCGGCGATGGGCACGCGCTCCTGGGCCATACTGTCGCGGTCGCGCACTGTAACGGTGTCGGTGAGAGCCGGCTCCCTGCCCTCGCCGAGGGTGTCGAAGTCCACTGTAATGCAGTACGGTGTGCCGATCTCGTCCTGGCGACGGTAGAGCTTACCGATGGCGCCGGTATCATCATACACCGTCCGGACGCCAAGCTCGAGTTGCAGGCGCCGGCGGATGCGGCGCGCCGTTTCGACCATCGCCTCGTGGTTGCGTTTGAGGGGGAAGACGGCCACCTTCACCGGCGCGAGGCGGGGTCGCAGGCGCAGGACTGTGCGGAAGTGCTCGTCAATCAGAGGCTGGGCCTGGCCGCGCAACTTCTTGCCCAGTTCGATTGTCTCGGCGCCGGGCATGGCCAGGAGTGGCTCCACCTCCGGCAGGCGCTCGGGCAGGGCGGTGCGGATGGCCTCGCCATAGGCGAGCAGGGCGTCGCGGGCCTCGGGCGCGAGTTTCTCGCTGCGGCCCACCGACTTGAGAAAGGCGCTGAGGGCCTCGGTCACGGCCCGTACCTTCTCCCCGTCCGGGGGCCTGGTCATCTCTTCGGCATAGGCCTCGCAGAGCACCGCCAGCGCGCCCCGCCCCACACCAGCCGAAGGCTCGATCACGTAGGGTACCACGTGTTGCCGACTCTCGGGATCGAAGTAGGTCAGACGGGTCGTACTGTCGGAGTTCGGATTGACGCGCGCAGTCAGGTTCAGACTGGCCTGATCCCTGGAGTGCGAGCCGAGGTCATAATCGGTGCGGTTGGCGATGCCCTCGATCTCCTGGGCGCCCAGGTCCGGATACTCGTACATCAAGTCGTAGGTGCGCTTGGAATAATGGGCCAGTTCATCGGGGGGCACATCGTAGATGGTGATGCGCTCACGGGGCACGCCGACGCTTTCCCACCAGCGCAGGCGATCCTCGAGCCACTGCTGGTGCCAGGCCTCGTCGGTGCCGGGCATCACGAAGTACTCGATCTCCATCTGCTCGAACTCGCGCACGCGGAAGAGGAAGTTGCGCGGGTTGATCTCGTTGCGAAAGGCTTTCCCCACCTGGGCGATGCCGAAGGGCAACTTGCGGCTGGTGGTTGCCAGGACATTGGCAAAGTTCACGAAGATGCCCTGGGCGGTTTCGGGGCGCAGGTAGGCCATGGCGCCGCTGTCGGCCACGGGGCCGACCTGGGTGCTGAACATCATGTTGAAGGGCCGCGGCTCGGTCAGATCGGTCGAGCCGCAGTTCGGGCAGCGACCGTGAATATGGTCGGCGCGCCAGCGCCCCTTGCAGACCCGGCAATCCACGAGCGGATCGTTAAAGGTCTCCTCGTGGCCGGAATATTTCCAGACCAGGCGATTCATGAGAATAGCCGCATCGAGGCCCTCCATATCATCGCGTTCATAGACGTTGGCGCGCCACCATTCCGCGATGAGGTTGTTTTTCAATTCAACCCCCAGGGGGCCGTAGTCGTAGATTCCCTGCAACCCTCCGTAGATCTCGCTGCCGGGGAAGACAAAACCCCGACGTTTACATAACGAGATGATCTGATCCAGACTCGTGGCGGTCATACCTCTGCTCCTCTGGAGCGGTGGCGCTTCCAGCGCTCGCTTCGGCCCGGGGCAACAGAAAACCCCAGGCGACCTGACATCGCCTGGGGACGCATCATCACGACGCGCGGTTCCACCCCAGTTAGCGGCGCCACCGGCGCGCGCTCACCTCATTCAGCGGGGGCGCGAAGCTCCCCCAGCGGCTCCCCGGCGCCCTTCTCCCGAACCGTGCCACCGGGCTCGCACCATCCCCGGTTCGCTGGATGCCGGCGCTCGGGGTACTCCTCCGGATCATAGCCCGCAGCGAGGGTTTCACGCAGCCTTGCATTCAGGTGAAGGAGCATGCGCTCTGGCGCTCCCCTTGTGGTTACGATGCAGAGCTGGTCAGGGCTTCGTGAAACCTTGTTCAGTTATTAATGCTCCAAGTATACCACACAAACCTGCTCCGGCGGCCCGGGGTTGAGAAAACTGCCAGGCCGATGCAATGCCGGCAGGCAGAGGCCATGGGAAACCCGGTTTCCTCTCAGGCAAAGCGGAATGCCGACGCTACTCCTCTTCTTCCACCAGCACTTCCCGATAGACACCGGCGTGCTGGCCGTTGCGCTGCGTAAGCTCACCTGGCCGGGCAGGCCGGCGCCGGGCCGGGGAACCATCGGGCAACTGGGTGTAGATCTGGGTTGTGGAGAGGGAGGCGTGGCCGAGGCGTTCCTGCACCTCGCGCAACTCGGCGCCGTTTTCGAGCAGATGGGCCGCGAAGGAATGGCGCAGGGTATGGGGAGTGAGATCGTGGAGCCCCACCTCCTCGGCGTATCCTTTGAGAATCAGCCAGAGGCCCTGGCGGGTGAGCCGTTTGCCGCGATGGTTCAGGAAGAGCGCCTCGGTCGGCTGGCTGCCATTGTGCAGCAGGCGCGTCCGCGCCGTATCCAGGTATTCCTCAAGGGCGGTCGTGGCCGTTTCGCCAAGAGGCAAGACCCGTTCGCGGCCAGCCCGCCCGGCGCAGCGGACAGTGCCCTGTTCCAGCAGCACATCCGAGACATTCAACGCCACCAGTTCGCTGACACGCAACCCGGTGGCGTAGAGGAGTTCGAGCATCGCCTTATCGCGTAGCCCCTCAGGCGAAGAGGAACGCAGGGGCAGTTCGAGCAATGCGTCTACCTGATGCTGGGACAGGGCCCGGGGCGGGTAGCGATCCACTTTTGGCGAGTCGATGCAGCGGGTGGGGTCATTCGCGATGACCTGCCGTTCGCTCAGGTAGCCGAAGAATGACTTGAGCGCCGCAGTACGACGCGCAATCGTCGAATTGGCGTAGCGCCGTTCGCGCAGGAACAACAGAAAGCCCAGGACGTGATCGGGAGTGACATCGTGCCACTCGCTCAGGTTCTGGTCGCGCAGATAGGCGCAGAGTTGGTCGAGGTCGGTACGATAGGCGGCGGTGGTGTTGGCGGATGTCCCTCGCTCCGCCGCCAAGTACTCCAAAAACTGATCGACGTGCTCTTGCATAAATCCCTATCTTGCCCAACTACATAATTGTTATGCCAGAAGCGCGGCGGATGGGCCGTGCAGCCGGCACGAGGGCGCGGAATGGGGCGTATGGTACCGCAAAGGTAGGGTGGTGTCAACCGCGGCCCGTGGCCCGATCCAGGGCGCCACAGACGGGGTTTGCCGCGTCAGGACGCGCCCGGCGGCCCGCCAGCGTGTCTGTCCGGGCCAGGCAACGTGGTTACCGCGTCAGGAAGGCCGCGCCGGCTTCACGGGTGACGGAGCGCGCCTCAGAAGCAGCAACTTTCCTTATACCCGCAGTTGCGGCAGCGGTGGTAGTTGGCCCAGAGGTGCAACTCCGCGCCACAGGCAGGGCAGAAGGTGACCTCG
>Ga0209721_1002625_pt1 | contig 10904 bp, 11 predicted proteins | sample TshhotsprinmetaG_FD_184139 | JGI IMG/M metagenome (GOLD analysis project Ga0209721, IMG submission 184139) | Hot spring microbial communities from South Africa to study Microbial Dark Matter (Phase II) - Tshipise hot spring metaG (SPAdes)... | ecosystem: Environmental > Aquatic > Thermal springs... | reverse complement strand
CGTAGGGGTAGACCCCAAGCATACCAGCCAGGACTGTCCGGCGTGCGGCTACAGGGAAAAACGCCCGCTCTGGGTGCGGGCGTACACCTGTCCTCGGTGCGGCGCCTATCAGCACCGGGATGTGGCTGCTGCCATTAACATCCTGGCCCGGGCGGGGCGTGCACCCGACCGCCGAAGGGCTCGGACGGAGCCTGCGGGGATGGGTACAGCAAAAGCCGTCCCGTGAGAACCGCGAAGCCCCGTTCTTCAGAACGGGGAGTCGTCACAGCAGGTCATTTGACCTTAGCCTGGGTTGTTAGGCTACAATGCATTAAGGAGGGGTTATGGTTCCCAATGTAGGTAGCACAGACCGGCTGGTTCGCTATGTTCTGGCGGTGGTGTTCCTCCTGATCGCTCTTTTTGGCAGCAGCGGCATCTGGGCCTGGGTGTTCGGGCTGTTAGGGATAGTTATGGTGGTAACCGCTACCCTCAACTTCTGCCCCATATGGGCGATGTTCAAGGTTAACACCAGGGGCAAGGCAACCTGAACGCGCTCCTACCTGGCCCCGGCTCTCAGGCCGGGGTTTTGCTTTGGGGCAGGGCATGGGAGGGCTGGGTGTCGATTGCGCCTCGAGCCCCCCACAGCAGCAAGAAAGCCAGGGAGAAAAAGAACGACACCAGCAGAAACAGCGCAGTCGGCCCCTGGGCCTGGTAGAGCGCACCCCCCACCGGCCCGGCCACCAAGGGAGCCAGACCAAAGGCCAGTCCGTTGCGTAGACTTTGCAAAGTGCTGACCTGATGGGCCCTGGCACGAGCATCCACAATACGCACCGAGCCCACAAAAAACAGGCCGAAACCCATCCCGACCACCATGCCACAGGCCAGCATGAACGCCGGGTGGTTCGCCAGGGCCATGCCCACATAGGCCAGGGCATACAGCCCTGAGGCCAGCATCATCACCCCGGCGTCGCCCAGCCAGCGGGAAAGCCTGCGCTCGTAGCGCATGGTTAGCACTTCCACTAACGCGATGATGCCATACAGAAACCCCACCGTGGCGGCTGCACCGCCCCGATCCTGGATGGCCAACCCCAGAAAAGGGGCCGCTAGGCCCAGCCCAAATCCCATCAGCAGCACCACCAAGAGCAGCAGCAAGGTGCCCCGTTCGTGCAGGAATAGTTCACGCAAGGTTTGAACTCAAGGGGTGTGGGGCGGCAGTCCCCGACCAGACCGTAGCTGGGTTGGTCGGGGAAGGATAGCCCCACGCCGCCTTGGTACAAGGCGGCTGTTCCGTGGGTCTATGCCGAGTGTTGCCAGCGGTCTTTGGCCTGGCTATCAACACACGCTATAATAAGGACGTGCAGTACCGGCAGGTGCGCTACAAGCTCTACCCAACCCAGGCTCAGCTAGAGACGCTGGAACGGTGGAACCGCTTGCACTGCGACCTGTACAACGCCTGGGTGTACGGGCGTAGCCCGTCCCGCAAGGGAATCTACCCCTGTTTGCAGCAGCGCCGCGAGGCCTGGCGCAAGGGCGCAAACCTGGGGTACTACGACCAGCAAAACGAACTGCCCGCGCTCAAGGGGGAGCTGCCGGAGTACCTGCCCTTGGGTAGCCACGCCCTGCAAGCGACGGTGCGGCGGGTAGACCGGGCGTTTCAAGCCTTCTTTCGCCGCCTCAAGCGGGGCGAGAAGCCGGGTTTCCCCCGGTTCAAGCCGCGCCCTTTTGTGGGGTTTGGCTACCCTGACAAGGCGGGATGGAGGTTCGAGCCCGGGCCAAACGGCAAACATGGGGTACTGCACATCAGCAACCTCGGGGCCATCAGGTCCAGAGGCAGGCCGAGACAGGTGGTGCTGACCCGCACCTCTATGGGCTGGTATGCCACCATCACCCTGTGTTGTGCTCCCGAGCGGAAGAAGGGAGACGGCAAGGTAGGTATAGACCTCGGGGTCGAAGCGGTAGCCACCCTGAGCGACGGTACACGGGTGGAGAACCCCCGCTTTCTCCAACGGGCTAGCAGTAGGCTCAAGCGCTTGCAGCGCCAACTGTCCCGCAGAAAGCACAAAGGCTCCAACTGGAAGCGCACCAAAGCGGCGGTAGCCCGGCTATACCGGAAGGCTGCCAACCAGAGGGAGGACTTCCAGCACAAGCTGACTGCCGGATGGGTAGCGAAGTATAACCTCATCGCCACCGAGGATCTACAGGTCAAGAAGATGACAGCCTACGGCGGAAGCCGCAAGGCAGGACTCAACCGAGCGATACTGGACGCAGGGATGGCGGGCATCTACGCAAAGCTGGCGTACAAAGCGAAGGAGGCTGGTACGCGGCTGGTAGAGGTTCCTGCCCTCAAGGCCAAGCCGTCGCAGACCTGCCCAGCCTGCTTCCGTCAGGAAAAGAAAACGCTGGCCCAGCGGGTGCATAGCTGTCCTTGCGGCTGCACGATGCCCCGTGACCAAGCCTCGGCCCAAGTAGCGCTGTTGTGGGCCACAAACCCCTGGGAACCAGGGGGCAGGGAGAAACCGAGGTCTGGTTTCGTAGAACTGCGAAACCCCGACCATACCGCGAATGCGGTTGGTCGTGGGTAGTTCATATCTGTTCCATCGGCAGTTTTTTCCGCTATGCGAAGGGCTATCGGTGAAAAACCCCATCTGGACGGGGTTCGTATACCAGCTTCCGATGGCCCAAATATGGCCAGTACCGCTGCTGTAAAACCGATGCTGTAGCTTTGCGCTTTGGGCTTTGGGCCTTAAGCTAGAACCCGTGAGTGCCCTCTACCGCCAGGCCCGCCCAACCACCTTCGACGAGATGGTGGGCCAGGAGCACGTCAAGGAAGTGCTGCTTAACGCGCTCCGGCAGGGTAGGCTGGCGCAGGCCTATATGTTTTCGGGGCCCAGGGGGGTGGGCAAGACCAGCAGCGCCCGGCTAATTGCCCAGGCGGTCAACTGCGCCTCTGACCCCAGGCCCTGTGGGGTGTGCGAGGGTTGTCGGCTGGTGCGCGAGGGGCGCCACCCCGATGTGCTGGAAATTGATGCCGCCTCCAACAACTCGGTGGAGGATGTGCGCGACCTGCGCGAGCGCATCCTGCTGGCCCCCATTTTGGGCCAGCACAAGGTGGTGATCCTCGACGAGGCCCACATGATGTCCAAGAGCGCCTTCAACGCGCTCCTGAAAACCCTGGAAGAGCCGCCCCCGCACGTGATTTTCATCTTTGCTACCACCGAGCCCGAGCGGATGCCCCCCACCATCCTCTCGCGCACCCAGCACTTTCGCTTTCGTCGGCTTTCCGAGGCCGAGATCGTGGAGAAGTTGCAGCGCATTCTGGCAGGGCTGAACCGGACTGCCGAGCCCCAGGCCCTGCAGCTGGTGGCCCGGCTGGCCGACGGGGCCATGCGCGATGCCGAGAGCCTGCTGGACAGGTTGCTTACCCTCGAGGGCCCCCTCACCCTGCAACAAACCGAGGATGCCCTGGGGCTGCCCCCGCAAGAGGCCCTGTTTGCCTTGGCCGAAGCCCTGGACCGAGGGCAGATACGCCAGGCGCTGGAGCAGGCCCAGTGGCTCTACACCCAGGGCTTTGCCGCCCGTACCCTCGCCCAGGGGCTGCTGGAAGCCCTACGAGCAGGGCTGTATGGGCGCATGGGGCTGGGCGTTGGCCCCCACCTGAACCAGCCCGAAGAACGCCTGGTAGCCGCCATGACCGCGCTGGACGAGACCCTCGAGCGACTGCTCAAACGCTCCGATGCCCTATCGCTGGAGCTGGCCATCCTGGGTGCCTACCGGGCCCTGCACGACGCCCCCGCCCCGGCGGTTGCGGCGGCCTCCTCCAGTATTCCCGACTTCGACCCCAGACCCAAAAAGCCCGAAGGCCGAGAGGCCAGAGCCGAAAGCCGGCCAGAGAAACCCGCGTCCCCCGCCACCCCGTCCAGCGTGGCCGAGCTGGCTTCGGAGTGGCGGCGGGTTATGAACGCCCTCAAGATAACCATCCGGGGTTTTGTGCGCGAGGCCGAGCCGCGTTTTGAGGAGGGCCGGCTGGTGCTGCTGTTTCCCGAGCGGGCCGGCTTCCACTACCAGGGGGCGCAGAAGAACCTCGAGGACATCCAGAAAGCCGTTTGGGAGGTACTCGGCATCGAGCAGGTCGAACTCCGGCTGGGCGGAAAAAAAAACCACTGAATGAGCCAACGCTCCAATCCCCTGCGCTCCTCGGCAGTCCCGAGACTGCTCCCGGCGTCGCAGATCCCACGGTCGGTCTGGCCTCCCCGGCCCTGGAGCACCGGCCGCCCCACCCCCCGCAGAGCCCTTTGGAAGCTGCCGTCAACGAGCCACCCTCCCCCGATACCGCGGCCAACGAGCCAATCCCCCCCGATGCCCCCTGGGAGGAACCCCATCTGCGGCACCATCCCGACCTGGGGCCGCCCGAGCCAGCGCCCTGGGATCCCGAGGCCGCACTCCTGGACGAACCGCCGCCCGAGGGTGTTCCGGGGGAAACCGAAACCAAACCGGCCAGCGAGGCCATCCTGCTGGAGGACCCGCGTTTCGAGCGGCTGATCAAGTTGTTTGGGGGCCGGCTGCGCAAGTTTTATCCCGATGCCCCACGCGAAGCCGCCCTCGAGGTCTCTCCGGCCGAACTCGAGGGGGAACCGGACTGAACCCCAGGATGGCCGGGAAAACCCGGTGGTCTGTTGGCGGGCCCGGTAGGCCCCTGGAGGCTAGGCAGCGAGGAAAACGAATCCCTTTGGTTGGGTCAGTTCGTCAGCGAATGGTAATGAACTTACCGAATCTGGCATGTGCGGGTATAGACTAAAGTGTTATGAACACATCCGATCTTGATGGGGACACCCTGGATGGCATCCTGAAGCGTTTGCGCCGGATCGAGGGGCAGGTGCGGGGCCTGCAAAAGATGGTCGAGCAGGGGCGCCCCTGCGAGGAGGTGCTGACCCAGATGACCGCCACCAGAAGGGCCATGGAGTCAACCTCGACCCTAATTCTCCAGGAGTTTTTGACCCTGTGCGCCACCGATATCGCCAGGGGCAACACCCAGAAACCTGTCCAGATTGCCGCGATGCTACGCAAGTTTGCCAGCTAGGGCTGCTGCGCACGGCCCAAAGTTTGACGGGGAGGCCCATGCACCCAAGCCAGGCCCACAAACTGCTGCAGACCCTGAAAACCCGCTTTGAGCAGAATGTGCAGCGCCATCCGGCCCTGCCATGGGCTGCCGTAGAGGCCCGCCTCGAGGCCCATCCCGACAAGCTGCTCGCGCTGTTTCGAATGGAACAGACCGGCGGCGAGCCAGACGTGGTGGGCCACGACCCCCAGACCGGGGTCCTGGTCTTCTACGACTGCTCTGCGGAAAGCCCTTTGGGCCGCCGTAGCCTGTGTTACGACCGCGAGGCCCTCGAGGCTCGCAAGCAGGCCAGGCCCAGGGGCTCGGCGGTCGAGATGGCCCGGGCCATGGGCATCGAGCTTCCGAACGAAGAGGAGTACCTAGCCTTCCAGCAACTGGGGGTTTTTGATGCCCGAACCTCGAGCTGGCTCAAAACCCCCCCAGCCATCCGAAAGCTGGGTGGAGCCCTCTTTGGCGACCGGCGCTATGGCCGGGTGTTTGTGTACCACAACGGGGCCGGGTCGTACTTCGCGGCCCGCGGGTTTCGAGGCGTGCTTCGGGTTTAGCTTGTGCTGGTGCCGGGAGCGGGACTTGAACCCGCACAGGCTTGCGCCCGCTACCCCCTCAAGATAGTGTGTCTACCAGTTCCACCATCCCGGCAGGCAAACACTAGGTTAGTAGCCCTCATCCCCCTTGTCAAGGATGCCCCCTTGGTCACGTCGCCCCAGGCTTGCATCGTGTGGTGTCGCAAACAAAAATCCCCGTAAGGGGATTGCAACCTAGCATGGCGACCGAAATTGGTGTGCTCGTGACGAAATACCCTTGTTGAGGGTGGTGCTGTGGTATAAGTTTTGGCAAATGCAGGGAGTTACACCGCTAGAACTGTCTCTGGCGGGGCTTTTGCACGATGTGGGCAAGCTCTACCAGCGGGCGTACTGGGGTAGTGCGCCGGAGGGGCTTTCGGATTGGAGTCATCCGGCTTTCACCAAGTGGGCCATTCAACAGCACCGGCATTTGTTCGAGAAGGCGGGCTTAAAGGCCGACTGGCTTGCCGAGCAGGCCGCCAGACACCACGAGGGCTGGGCGGATAAGCCCCAGTTTCAGCCGCAGAATGCCGTGCAGTGGTGTGTGGCGCTGGCCGATACCTATGCCTCGCGCGAGCGGGCCGAGGTTGAAAAGCGAGAGGGGCAGAGTCCAACCGAACAACCCCTAAAGTCGGTTTTTGCTCACTTGTGCGTGCAGGAAAAGCAAGGCCAGCAGGATTTCGGCTACAGCATGGTGGAGGCCAATACCGAGGTGGGGCTAAAGCCTGGGCTGGCTTACCCCACGAGCAAACCCAACGTGTCCAAAGACACCTATTGGCGATTGGCCCAAAGGCTGGATGGGCGCCTGGGCGAGATGCTGAGGCTGTCTTTTAACAAAGAGGCTCTGTTGACCAGTCTGATGGGTAGTTTCCAGGAGCTTTTGTGGAACGTGCCTTCCGACACCCAGGGTGAACCCGATGTGTCGCTGTTTGATCACCTACGCCTGACCGGGGCCATTGCGGCGGCGCTTTGGGCCTACCATGGGGCCAGCCCAAGCATAGAGGCACTGCGGGACGAAAAGCCCAATAAGTTCCTGCTGGTGATTGGCGACCTGGGCGGCATCCAGGGCCACATCTACCGCATCCAGGGAGCCCAGACCGGGGTAGGGGGCCTGGCCAAGCGGCTGCGCGCCCGCAGCCTCGAGGTCTCCCTGGCCGCCGAGGCGATGGGCCTCGAGCTGCTAAGGCGCACCGGCTTTACCCCTTTGCAGCGCGTCATGAGCGCGGGGGGCAAGTTCTACCTGCTCTTGCCCCACACCGAGCCCGTGCTGGAGGCGCTCGATGCGGTGCGCCGGGAGTGGGAGGGGTGGGCTTTGGAACAGGGGGCGACGCTGCTGCCCTTTCTGGCGGCCCACCCCTTTGCCCCGGCAGGGTTCAAGGCTTTCAACGAGGTGTTGCGGCTGGCGCACCGGGCGCTGGCCCAGGCCAGGCTCGCCCCGCTCAAAAGCCAGTTGGGCGGGCCCTACCTTTCCTCGGGCCAGCAGAGCCTGCGCCCCTGCAAGGCCTGCGGGGTGCGTCCGGCCCGCTCGGCCACCGCCGAGCTCTGCCCGGGTTGCGAGCGCGACGCGCACATAGGCCGCCTGATTCCCAAGCAGCAGGATATCGGCTTTTTCCTCCAGGAGACCACCAGGCCCCACTACCGCTTTCCCGCGCTGTGGGTGGCGCTGGAGCCGTCCGACCTCCACACCCTGCGCACCCGCCCCAATTTCAGCCCGGCCCCTCACCCCTGGGAGGTGCGGCTTCTGGCCGGGCACGTGCCCACCCTCGAGCAGGCCCTGGCCGCGGGCGACTGGCCCGACCTGGCCGCCTACAAGGCCTGGGCAACGGAACACGGCCTGTGGGAGGAGGAGCAGGACGGCGAGCGCAGCAAGGATGACCCCCTTACCCTGGCCGAGCTGGCCGAGTTTTCCAGCGGGGCTAAGTACCTGGGGGCCCTGATGCTCGATGCCGACCGCATGGGCGAGGCGTTCGCCCGAGGGTTTGAAAACCCCAGCCCCAGCCGGATAGCCAGCCTGTCGCGGATGCTCGAGCTGTTCTTCGCGGGAGAGGTGCTGGAGCTAATCCGCAACCCCAATACCTATCAGAAGCGCCTGGGCTGGGACGAGGCCACCGCCCGGGAGAAGGCGCGGCGCTACCCCCTGATCTACTCGGTGTATGCCGGCGGCGACGATCTGTTCTTGCTGGGGCCGTGGGATGTGCTTTTGGAGTTTGCCCTGGATCTCGAGCAGCTCTACCGGGCCTTCACCGGGCATCCTGGCCTCACCCTCTCGGGCGGCTTTGTGCTGGTGAACCCCTCCCTGCCTATCCCCCTTTTGGCCGAGGCGGTGCAGGAGGCCGAGCAGGCCGCCAAGGCGGCTGGACGCGACCGCCTGCACCTCTTCGGACAGAGCGTACCCTGGGCCAAGCTGCGCGGGCTGGTGGACTGGGTGCGCAGCTTCCGGCAGCACCTCCAGGCCGAGGGCAAAGAGGGCATGACCAGCGCCCTGGCCTACCGGTTGCTTCGGCTATGGCGGCAGCACCAGCGCTACCCCCAGGACGACCCGGCCCGGATGCGCTACAAGCCGCTTCTGGCCTACGCCCTGCGGGAGCGCCAGCCGGAGGTGCGCGAACACTACCTTCACCTGACCGACCACCAAAGCCCAGCCTGGCAGTATCTGCCGGTCTGGCTGCAATGGGGGCTTTATCTGGAGCGTTAGGGAGGAGACATGGAGTTTTACCAGGACCGGGAGAACAGAATTTTGCGGCCAGGGCTCTTTGACAGCGATGCCCGCAGGGATGCCGAACAGATACAGGGTATTCAATCCAGTCAGTTTCGCAACTACTTCCACGAGTTGCGCACCTTGGAAGCCAGGTTTGACCGTGAGGCCAAGAGCAGCGTTTCGGTAGCTTTTACCAGGCTGGTGCCCCAGCTCGAGCTCCTCAAGGCCAAGCTGGCCTATGGACAGCGCAAGAACGGCCCTTTGCAAGGTGCCGGGAGTTTTGTGAAATTCATGAATCTGTTGATAGACGCAGGCAAGAGGAGCCCCGAGGACTTCGAAGCCATGATGCAGTACCTCGAGGCCGTGCTGGCCTACTTCTACGCCAAAGAAGGGCAAAGCCAGGGGGGACGCAGATGAAATTGCTCGGCTACAAACGCATCCACGGCATTATCCGCCTCAAGAGCGGGCTTCGCATCGGTATGAGCAGAGACCAGATGGCAATTGGGGACGTGGACAACCCCGTCATCCGCAACCCCCTGACCGAGGAGCCCTATATTCCCGGCTCCTCGCTCAAAGGCAAGATGCGGTATCTGCTGGAGTGGTATTTTGGGGGCGACTATGTCACCAAATCGAGCGAGAAGCACGTGTATGTACCCGACGACCCCAAAGACCCCATTGGGCGCATCTTTGGCAGCGCCCCCAGCAGCGAGGAGCAGCGCCGGGTAGCCCAACAGCGCGGCCCCACCCGCCTGCTGGTGCGCGATGCCTACCTCACCCCGGAATCCAAGCAGGCCCTCGAGCGCATGACTGCCCGCGGGGGCTACCTCACCGAGGTCAAGCAGGAGGTCTTCATCCCCCGCATCGGGGGCAACGCCAACCCCCGCACCGCCGAACGGGTGCCCGCCGGGGCCGAGTTTGCCTTCGAGATGGTCTACCGGGTGATGGACACCGGCGACGGCGGCCAGACCGACCAGAAAAACTTCGAGTATGTGAAGGAGGCCCTCGAGCTCTTGCAGCTCGACGGGCTGGGAGGGTACATCAGCCGGGGCTACGGGCAGGTGGAGCTGGAATACCAGGTTGAGGAGAGATGAGGGCCACCGCCTACCACCTTTCCCTGGGCAGGCTCACCGCCCCGCCCAGCGCCCCCACCCTCTGGGGCCACCTGGCCTGGTGGGTGCGCTATACCCAGGGCGAGCAGGCTTTGCAAAAATGGCTCAAGGACTTCCAGCAAAACCCTCCTTTCCGGCTTTCCTCGGCCTTCCCCACCGGCTACCTGCCCCGGCCCCTGCTGCCCCAGGTGGCGGCGGAGGACACGGTTTTGCGCAAAAGACTCAAGCGGATTCGCTATCTGAGCCTCGAGACCTTCCAGCGGGTGATCCAAGAAGGGGAAAAGGTTCTTTTGCAGGCCCCAGAGCGGGAAGCACCCCAGCCCCGGATGGCCACGGCCGCCCAGACCCGGGTGGGCATCGCCCGTGCCACGGGGACGGCCCAGGAGGGGGTTCTCTTCACCGAGCGGGTGTACTGGCCCGACCCAGAGCAGACCTGGACGGTCTACGTGGAGCCCCCCCAGCCGGTGGACTACCTGAGGGAAGCCCTGAAGCAGATCGGCCGTCTGGGCTACGGGGGCAAGGCCAGCGTGGGCCTGGGGCGGTTCGAGGTGGTGGGTGTGGAGGCGGTTGACCTGCCCGAGGCCGAGAACCCCACCCACTACCTCACCCTGGCCCCCGCCCTGCCCCAAGGGGAGGGCTTCTGGGCCCTCGAGGCCTACTGGGGCCGCTTGGGGGGCCAGTACGCCCAGGCCGAGACCCCCTTCAAGCGTCCCTATCTTCGCGCGGTGGAGGGCAGCGTGTTCAAGGAAAAAGCCCCAGGAGGGCTGCTCGAGGTAACCCCCAGCCCCCCGCCCGAAAACGGGGTGCGGGTTTGGGAGTACCTCTATCCCTTCTGGTTGGGGGTGCGGGTATGAGTTTTCTGGAGAGCTACCGCCTCGAGCTCGAGGCCCTGGGCCCCATCCATGTGGGCACTGGGGAGGCCTTTCCGGCCTATAGCTACCTGGTAGACGAGGCCAAGCGGGAAGCCCTCATCCTGGACGCAGGCCGCCTGCTGGAGCTGCTCAGCCCGGAACAACAGAAAAACTATCTGGAAGCCGTGGCCCAGGGCCCTAAGCGGGCGCAGGAAAGCCTGCAATCGCTCTGGCGCAGCGGTCTTGTGGATCCCACCCCGGCCGTGCTGCGACGGGTTCCGGTTACCTCGGCCTTTTTGCAAACCGTCAAAGACGCCACCGACGCCGCAGGCCTGGAGTTCCGCCCCCTGCCCCGAAGCCCCCTGGGGGCCTACCTGCCCGGCTCGTCCATCAAGGGGGCGCTGCGCACGGCCTGGCTGTTCCAGTGCATTTTGCAGAAGGGGCAGGACATCGATTACCGGGAGCGCGATGGTTGGCGTTGGGGTGAAAAAGCGCCCAAAGATGAATGGCCACTGATTCGTGCCCCGAACCCGAAGAAGATCAGCTCCAACGTAGCGCAGCGGTTTGAGGGGTTGGTGCTGGACTATG
>Ga0209721_1002620_pt1 | contig 10911 bp, 9 predicted proteins | sample TshhotsprinmetaG_FD_184139 | JGI IMG/M metagenome (GOLD analysis project Ga0209721, IMG submission 184139) | Hot spring microbial communities from South Africa to study Microbial Dark Matter (Phase II) - Tshipise hot spring metaG (SPAdes)... | ecosystem: Environmental > Aquatic > Thermal springs... | reverse complement strand
TTGAGTGGGTAACCTCCCCTTATGTTAAGGGGAGGTGGGGAGGGGTTATCTTATTTCAGGTGACCAGGATACCCCTCTCCGTCTGGGCATGATTACACCTCAATTCCCATCAATTTTGATTTAATATTGGTTCGTTATGAAGGGATTTCCTAAACCCTTAACCCCCCTTAATTTAAGGGGGGAATGGTATGGAAGTACAGTTTAGGGAAAAAAAATACCCACACGAAAGCCAGATGAACCTGAAAAGAAAAAGGGGCGCCAAAGCCCCTCTCTCTTAAAGCAGAATCTTTTCCTATCAATTGCCATGTGATAAGGGTTCTGTCCAATAGGTTGATGTTGGTCGTTATCGAAGCCCGTTTCGATGCCTTTTGGTCGAAGCTGGAAGCCCATTTTTTATCAAGCGTGGGACTTCTTTCGTCTCACTTCGATACAAGCATCATCACCGTTAAACGGCATTCTTTTGAACCTTAACCTCTTCCTTCTATACCCCTACGCCTCTGAACAATCCTGCCCCTCCGAAAAACAGCGGAGTCAGAATCGCCGCAAAAATTAAACCAAAAAAGATAACTAGGGGGAGGAAAACCGCTAAGACCGCTTTCCCAGTGGTCATCCCATGCCCTTCCCTCACGCCGATCACAATAAGGACGATCATATAGATGGATCCAACGAAATTTCCAACAAACGGTATAATGTAAAAAAGACTCGTGCAGAACGAATAGGAGATTGCTCGAAAAGTCGCTTGAAATCCTCTCTTGTTTCCACCTATGATCATGATGCAGAGATGGGTGATCACGCTTCCCAAAAAAATGGAAAAGACGACCGTGAAAGGAATTGAAATCATCAAGAAAGTAAGGATAAGATTATAAGGGATGAAGGTATGAACCTGTGCAGGGATGAAGGCGGAGAAGAAGAACCACTGATAGATCAATAATACTCCGATTCCAATAATCCCCGAAATGATCCCATAGATGAGCGGAGACCAGTATCCTTCTCCTGCTGAAACCTTTTTAAAGAATTGAACAGGGGAAAAAAGAGCTTCCTTCGTGGTTCTAAAATAAGCGCTGAATAGCCCTCCACCACTTTCCCATGGTAAAACCTTCTCTTCTGTAGAAATCTCTCGAACCTGGTCTTCAATCGATTTGGCCTTTTCCTGATACGGCACGAACTTTGAGATGACAACGCCACATTGAATGCACTCATTGCGTTCGGGCTGTTCAAACCCGCATTGGGGGCAAGTCATTATAGGACCAGTAGGGAGCTTCTGTTCGAGCCTTGACTTTGGTCGGTATATCGGTTCGGGTTCCTTCGAGATCTCTTCCACTTCTAAATCAAGCTCTTCTTCAACCCTCACCTTTCCCCCGATCTCCTCAAGCGCTCTCACATATCGCTCCATCTCCTCTTTCGGGATCCCCTTTTTCACGACGATAGGAACTCTCTGAAGCAAGCTTTCTGCTCTCTGAGGAGTGAGGTTGAATCTCTTTTGAAGGCCTTGAATTAATCGGGTCTCCTCTTCTGGCCCGGCCACTTTCAGCCCTAAAAAGATCACTTTATAAAGGCCCATCGGTTCGCCTCCATACCCCTAACCAAACCACTTCATCTTAGTTACCATATTCGACTTCAAACTACAAGTATGATTTAGTCAGATATAAGGCTTCTTCTGCCGGCAATGGTAACGATGCCCGCCCTGTACCATATTAGGTTCAGGGCCCATATCGTCTATGAAGGGCTACGTATGTAGTGTTTAATGCTTTTAAACATAACCGTTACCGAATGACGAAACGAGCCTCGTAACCATAACCTTAACCCAGATCCGTTGAGTATTTTCATTTTTTGTGGGAGGCCAGGCGGTCATGACTATTCGTTATCATTTGTGTAATGCGTAATGATAAATTGCAAAACCTTTCTGAATCTGGAATAATCTTCAAGGTCAAACCCTAACGGATCATGCTCGACATCAGAGGAGGACAATATGAAAACAAGAATGACTGAGCTTTTAGGGATCCAACATCCGATCATGCTTGCTGGGATGGCTTTCATCAGTCTACCCAAACTCGTTGCCGCAGTGTCAAACGCCGGAGGAATCGGAATGCTAAATTCTGTGGCTTATACACCCAACCAGGTGAGAGAGGTGATCAAAGAGATCAAATCTCTCACCGATAAACCTTTTGGAGTCAATGCCACTCTGGTCATGCCCAATGCAAGAGAAAATATTGAGATCGCCCTCGAAGAAAAAGTACCGATCATCAATTATGCGCTGGGTAAAGGGGATTGGATCATTAAAGCGGTTCACGCTTATGGTGGCAAGGTTCTGGCAACGGTGGCCATCGAGAAACATGCTCGCCGTGCTGAAGCAGACGGAGCCGATGCTCTGGTGGTTACAGGGCATGAGGCCGCTGCCCATGGAGCAGAGGTAGGCACGTTGGTATTGATCCCTTCGATCGCCTCCCAATCGAAACTTCCCATCATTGCCGCCGGAGGTTTTTGCGACGGGAGGGGATTAGCTGCGGCACTGGTTTTAGGAGCGGATGGAATCTCCATGGGAACCCGATTCATGTTGACTCAGGAATGCGAGATGCATGAACAAGCAAAAGCTCTTTCTCTCAAAGCCGGAATGGAAGATACCATCCTCTCGGACAGGATTGACGGTCTGCCTGGAAGATGGCTTAAAAATCCTGCTGCGCTCAAGATGGCTAAGGGAAGACCATCGCCCTTTCAGGCCTTCTCCAGTGCCCTTCAGATCAGACGAATGATCAATGTCCCCTTTTATAAACTTTTACTCGGAGGGCTTAAACAGCGTGGCGTGCAGGATCTGGCTCGCCAAGCGCTCGGTTTGAAAGGGCTGAGAGTAGCCATTGAGACCGGCGATCTTGACAATGGTGTCTTACCGATCAGCCAGGCCATCGGTCTGATGAAAGATCTGCCAACCTGCAAAGACCTTATCGAACGTATCGTTGCTGAGGCCCAAGCAGTCCTGGAAGCTGCCAGAATAAAAGCGACTGCCTGAAGTTGATTGATCTAAGGAGGGAATAGATATCAATGATACGACGAAACCTGAACCATCCCGAAGTGAAGGCAACCCGCTACATCGCCCATGGAGGAGGCATCGCTCACATGATTCTTACCACTCAGTATCTGAGAACCCTCATGTTCCTGGCTCATGCCTCCGTTCCGCCAGGCAACAAACTTCTTGGTCATATTGACCCAATGGAGGAGATCTATATCATCCAGAAAGGTCAAGGCTCTATGCAGGTGGGCGATGAAATCTGCGATGTGAAACCTGGAGACGCCATCCATATTCCTATTGGTCAATACCACGAACTAACCAACACAGGCGGTGAGGAACTGACCCTCCTGGTCATAGCTGGCCTTATTCCCGAATGAAAATGCAAAAATGAATCAAACTCAACCCCGTAATGATAGAATAACGGTATATGGTTTATGGCTTATAGTTTATAGTTTATGGTCTATCGTCTTTCATCTCTCATCTCTCATCTCTCGTCCATCGTCTATCGTCCATCGTCTCTCGTCCTTCTTCCCTCCTCTCTCGTTCTCTCAATCTTTCCTGTGCCTCAACAGCCAGAAAAGTCCAATGACGATTAAAAGAATGGGTAAAAAATAGAGTTTGATTACTTCTGGTAAAGAAATATGGATGGAGTAGTACTTTCCGCACAGAATCAAGATTCCAACGATTGTGGTCACCCAGGCGCCAATGCTTCTCCGATTTCGGAAAAGACCTCCAACTCCAAGTGCCACAACCACCCAGGGCCATCCTTCTCTTAATCCATACCCTGCTCCCATCCGATCCAGGAAAATCAGAGCTCCCAACACGATCATGACCAATCCAAAACCCATCTTGAGCCTCCTTTCTGGTTACTGCCGTGTGAAACGATTCTCGAAGCCAATGGTTCCAACTGAAACGAAATCGCTACTTTTCCATCTTGAAATATTTCTTCAAATTCTTCATAATAGACGCCATGAGCGATCTCTATTTTCAATACATCATCTCTACCAAAAAGGCAATCAATTCCACACATTCTAAGGGGGAGTGCCTATGGATCCGAAATTGGTCAAACAGTTAATTTCTTTCTTCATCCTCCTCTTTGGATGGACAATTGTTATTCTGCTGGTAGGCCCCAAGTAAGACTATCAAGAGGTTTGAGGTTATTTAGAAATTGGAAATTGTTTGGTCCCTCCTAGGCGAGATTAGAATTTGATTTATAAGCCCACGTAGCTCAACGGCAGAGCTGCTGATTTGTAATCAGCGGGTTGGCGGTTCAAATCCGTCCGTGGGCTCCATGTATTTATTCCTCAAAAGTTCAAGAAAACCAACCGGTCTTCCAATCTCCTCCCATTCACCAATCCAGCATCTAACCGGTGGTGGACAAGAAATCCGCAATCCTTTTCCCAGCTTCAGAGTCAATTTTGCTCAATCCGGAGATCCCCTGCTTTACCCGTCTCACCCACCCCTTCCCTCTCAGTTGGATCTCCTCCCAAACCATTTGGATATCCCCGGGTCGCTCCTCAATAAGGATTGAAAAAATTTGTGCTCCCTGGCGGAGATCCTTCGCCCGCTTCGTGTGCATGATGGCCACTCTCTCTCCAGAAATAATAAGCTTATGAAACGCCATTCGTGTTGGGTCAGGAATGTTCACTAAAATACCACCACCATCTATGATAGCTCCTCGAACCGGCCGTGTGATGAGGAAATCGAGAAATGGAAGGGGTTGTGCCACAGCATTCAGCCGGGGAATGCCAATCGGCCCTTGAGTTCTTTTCCCTCGCAGCGGCGTGATCAGGTCAACACGTAGCCCCTTACCACGCACCTTGAAAGATGTCGATGGTTTGCGGGGATCAAGTTGGGGGATCGGGAGAAAACCCATCTTAAGGCCTTCAAGCACACCCGGAATATCCGCCCTAATGTCAGGGATTGCAATGCTAACCGTTGCTTCTGCCGCTATATCAATATCCTGAGTCCTTAATAAGCCGCCTCTCCACCTGACACCCAGGAGGTTCCCAAGAACCATAAACGCATGAGTCCCAACAAGCACCCCCCCCAAATGGAAAACTCCTCCATCAGAAAGGGCTTTTAACACCCGAGCTGAAGCGGGGTCAGTCAACATAGCGCCGCCTGCTCTTAGAAGGCTACAGAGACGATGTATGCCTATTTCCTCCTCTGAAAAAATCTGTCGCCCCTCTCGGTATTGTTTTATGACTTCGTCTAAAAATCTATCCTTTCTCCCGATGTAGACTTGTCGTTTTATGCCACCCGGGTCGGAATACTGAAAGTAGTAGTAGGTATCCCCTTTTATTGTTTTGGTGACGAAACTACCCGGGACATGGCCGATCGATCTCCCAGCGTCAAGGCCAGTCAACCGCTCCAGGAGTTCGGCATAGAGTGTTTGGATTTCAAGAGGCATTCGTTCCATGGCGTCGCTACCACTGAGTTATACGCAGAATACCAGATACCGGCGTATAATGCAAGCGGGTCATGGGGTCAGGCTTAAATAATTAAGTATTGACAGGAAGCAATAGAAATTGATATACGTCTGGCATGGCAAGGAAAACACGAGTCCACTTTCCGGGCGCTCTCTATCATGTGATCGCTCGGGGAAATCAAGGGCAAATCACTTTCCGAGAGGTCGAGGATTACCGTCTCTACCTTAGGTTTCTGCGTGAATATAAGGAACTTTTCGATTTCCTTCTTTACGCATATGTCTTGATGCCAACACATCTCCACCTCCTCATTGAAACCGGTGATATTAATCTATCCAAGGTGATGCACCGGCTGCAATTCCGATACACACGCAATTTCAACCTCAAATACAGAACGTGGGGACATCTCTTCCAGGGGCGCTATAAAGCCATTCTGTGTGACCGCAATACGTATCTTTTGGAGCTCTCAGCCTATATTCATCTGAACCCTGTGCGGGCTCGGTTAGTGAAAAATCCTGATGACTATCCGTGGAGTAGCTACCCTTCCTATTTGGGGAGAGAAAAGAATCCTATTGCCAACATCGATTATGTGCTCAGTCAGTTTTCAGACAGAAAAGGTGTCGCAAGAAGAAGATACGATCTCTTTGTTAGGGATCGTCTTCCTCAAGGACATCGAGACGATCTTTATGAAACGAAAGATCAACGATTCTTAGGAAGCGATGAGTACCTGAAAGAGGTTGAGCGGCATCTAAATCAGACTCTTCCGTTTATTTATGAAATTACACTTGAAGAGATCGTTTCTCGGGTGGGATCGGCACTTAAAATACCCATAGATCTTCTCTATGGTTCTACCCGGAGCCGTCAGGGAGCCTGGGGCCGCGCTGTATGTGCTTATTTAGGTCATGGGCTGGGAGGTTTTAAGGTGAGGGAGATCGCAAAGCATTTTAGTCGCGATTCGGTCGCAATCACGTACGGTCTTAAGAAGGTGGAAGAAAGATTGAGAGAGGATGGCAAAGTAAGGGCCGAACTGACTGCTCTCAAAAATAGTCTCATAAAAGACAAGAAACGAAAAATAAAAACTTAATTACTTAAGCCTGCCCCCAATTTGCATGACTCGCATACACACTTCGGCCTTCTCCATAGTAACTCTCAAAGATATGCTGATAGACGGCGTTGCATTTCTGAGTGTAAATCTCCCGTGTGAACACCCGAGGGAGTTCATCCAGTTTATCCTCAACAGTCACACGGACAGCCGCTCGTGTCGCCTGCGTCTTTCGCCAATCGAGCACCAACTTTTCCCGCTTCAGCGTTTCCAACAGTTCCCGGGCCACTTTCTTGACTTGCCCCTCTTCCTTCTTAGTGAGTTTCATATCAGGCTTAGTGATCAGGTCGAAAACCGCAAGTTCTTCCTCGGACAGCCCCTCTGAAACCCCCCGTTTCTCCTCTTCTTGAAGTTCGTTTACAAATTTGAGCAGTCGCTCAAAGAACTCCTCCAAGTTCACCGCACCCTGATTGTATTCCTCAATCATCCGTTGGAATTTCTCCAGGAAGTCCACCCGGGTCTTGTTCAGTCGCACCATCTTCTCCAAGGCTGAGTTGATCGCACCCCGGAGTTTCTCGATTTCTATGCGTCTCCGTTCCTTGGCAAACTCCTTCTTGAGAGCCTTGAAATCAATCCTGCTGAGGTCAACCAGTTTTTTCCTCTCATAGGGTACCACCGGGTCCCGGATGATATACCCCCTGGCAGTGATGTTCTCGTCCAGTAAATCCTCCACCTTCTCCATGACTAGGGATATATCGGCCTCGGCTTGAAGGGCCTCTATTTTGAGTTGAATGGCCCGGAACAGGGCGCAGACAGAGACAAACTCGTTGGCTTCGGGGTCTGGTAGGATCGCCTTGTAGATGCGGTTGACGGTGTTGGAGAGGTTGATAAATCGCTTCTTGGTGTTGTCATTAACCAATACTCTGTCAACGGCCTGATCCAGTAATTTTACCCTTTCAAATCCTTTTGCAGCGATAATGGGTTCAACTTCAACACCCACTTCTTTGAGGAACTGGACAGCCTGAGCGATGGCGGATCTGAGCATGGCGACCAGTTCGGCTTTCTCTTTGACCGGTTCTTCTCCGGGTTTCACCCCTCCGCCGGAGCCAGAGCCATAGATCGCCAAGGCCCTCTGAAGGTTACGAAATACGCCCACATAGTCCACAATGAGTCCGTTCACCTTATCCTTAAAGACCCGGTTAGCCCGGGCGATGGTCTGCATCAACGTGTGATTTCGCATTGGCTTATCAAGATAAATAGCAGAACACGAGGGGACATCAAAGCCGGTCATCCACATAGCGCAGACGAATACCAACCGAAACTTATCATCCGGGTCTTTGAACTTGGTATCCAGATCCTCCTTCACCATGCGTTGTCGGTGGGGGAGAATATCAACACCCTTCTTTTTCATCTCAGCCACTTCATTCTGTGAGGAAGAAACCACGACCGCCATGTCTGTTTCACGCATATAGGCAATCTTCTGTTTTAATTCCTCTCGTTCTGGCCCCGACAATTTGCTCATCTGCTTTGTGAGCCGGTCTATTTTCTTCTTCCAGTACTTCCGCACCTTGTCATACATCTTCACGGCGGTGGCTTTATCAATGCTCACGACCATGCCTTTGCCCGGTTGTCCCCGCTCGGTAAAGTGTTCAACGATGTCCTCGGCGATCTTTTCCAAGCGATCATCCCGGGTAATGAGATGATATTCCCGGGAAAACTCCCTCTCCAACTTCTTCTCTTGATCCTCGTCAAGTTCAGCCTCTTCCAAAAGCCTGTCCATCCCCTCCTTAAACGCCGTTTCGTCTTTCAACTGAAGTTCAGGGATGCGGTTTTCGTAGTAGAGCGGAACCGTGGCTCCATCGTCCACGGATTGTTTGAAGTTGTAAATGGAAACATACTCCCCAAAGACTTCCCGGGTCTTTTCCTCTCCGATGATGAGCGGCGTTCCGGTGAAGGCGAGAAAGGATGCTTTAGGAAGGGCGTTTCTCATGTTCAGGGTGAGGGTGTCGTATTGGCTTCGGTGGGCCTCATCCGTGATGACGATAATGTCATCCCTCTCCGATAGGACAGGATGGGGACTGCCATCCTCAGTGCGGAATTTGTGGATCAGGGTGAAAACGAACCGGTGATCCTCGGTGAGGAGTCGCCGGAGGTCTTTTGAACTTTCGGCCTGACAATGGCCTTCCGTGATTACCCCTGCATTTGCAAAGGTCTTATAGATCTGGTCGTCCAGTTCTTGCCGGTCGGTAACGATAACGAATGTCCAGTTGCCCGGAACTTTCCGCAAGACCTTTTGGGAGAAGAAAATCATGGAGATGGATTTCCCGCTCCCCTGCGTATGCCAGAACACACCCAAACGTCCCTTTCGGTTCTTGATTTCCCGGAGGGCCGCCATCGCATTTTCCACTCCAAGATACTGGTGGTTCTTAGGGACAATCTTGACGATACCGCCCCGGACTTCCATGAAGAGGAGAAAGTTCTCCACGATGTCCAGAAATCGGATTGGTTCGCACGTCCCCCGGAGAAGGGTTTCAAGGGAGATGACTCCTTCCTCTCCCTCGCTGTTGATCTTTTTCCAGTCGTTGAAATGGCCCCAATCGGATGTAATGCTTCCAACCTTGGCCTCGCTTCCATTGGAGAGGATGATGAAAGCATTGAACCAGAAAAGTTGTGGGATGGTGTCCTTGTAGTCTGTCAGATTTCCAGTGTAGGCGGTCTGAATTTGTTTATGCGCGGCTTTGAGTTCGACGAAGAGGAGCGGAATGCCGTTGACAAACCCCACAAGATCAGCCCGCCTTTTATACATCTCCCCTACAACCCAAAATTGTGAAACAAGGAGGAAGTCGTTGTTGGCGTGATTATCCCAATCTATCAACCTGACAGTCTCAACCTTTTCCCCGCCTCCTTCCAGGTCGGGAAGATGAACTTTAATTCCATTCCTCAAAAGTTGATAAATCTCCCGGTTAGCAGCAGGCATACTGAGCCGGGAACGATCTCGTGTCAATTCCTCATAGACGAGGTCAAATGCTTCAGAAGGAAGGTCGGGGTTCAGGCGCTTGATAGCATCACGAAGGCGGGATTGGAGGATGATTTCGGATTGATTGTCCCGGTCAAGCGTGCCGGAGGGACCAAGAATTTCATGCAGGGCGTTGATATGTTCCCAACCAAGTTCTTTCAATAGTTCGATGGCAGGCTGTTCAATAAGTTCTTGCTCGGTATAGCCAATTGATACCACGATATCTCCCTCGAAACCGTTTTTGGGAATCCCATACTAATCGCGCATTAATTGCGCACTAATCGCGCAGTAATCCCGCAGTAAACCCGCACTAATCCCGCAGTTCCGAATTGCTGGTTGGCACATAAAATAATTACTTCCTCCCCCCTTGCGGGGGAAGATTACCCTTTTGCTTCCTCCCCCCCCTTGCGGGGGAGGAGTGAAATGGGGAGTATTAGAACGTTCTTCCAACGCCTTCATGATAACTTCTTTTACCGACTCAATTTCTTTTAAAACCTCATTATCCCAGAACCTCAGAATAAAAAACCCCTGTTTTTCAAGCCATGCATCACGTTCTTGATCATAAGACACTTGTTCTGAATGGTGTCCACCATCTACTTCAATAATTAACTGCCTCTCAAGACATACAAAATCAACAATATATTTCCCTATCGGTTGCTGTCTGCGAAATTTATGGCCTCCAAATTGTCGAAGCCGGAGTTGCCTCCATAAAAAGCGCTCAGCTTCAGTCATGTTTTTTCTTAGTTCTCTGGCTCTAATTCTATCCATTCCCCCCCCCATCCTACCCTTCCCCCGCAAGGGGGGAAGGTTCATTTCAATCAATCTTGATGTCCAGTTCTGATACATCCAGTTCGCCGGAGATGAGTTTGGGGAGAAGAAGATCACGGGTTTTGCGGAGGTTAAGATTTATCTTAATGAGGTTTTCAATAAGTCCACACATCGGTTCCAAATTTTTAGTAAAAGTATTTTCAATGGGAGGTGGCGGAACAACTATCAAGAACTCCCTAAACTCCCCTCGGCTGATCTCTTTATAGGTTGCACCAGAGGCAACGCTAATGATCTTCTCCCTGTTCTCCTTTACCCAAAAATACAAATGGAAAACTGATAGTCTCTTGTTTGGAACACAAGTAATAAATCCCTGATTTGTGCAAGCCTCTTGTGTGTTAATTGCTATAACGCCTATAGTGGCTCTACTTGTCATCATGAGTGAGTATGCAGGGAAGAGTTTTGCGGAACTTTTTTCAAGGCCGAGATTAGCAATTTTCTTTGAAGATCCATTGATGAACATTGATCCAGATGCGGTCAAATCAGATGGAGTATACCAATCAATATTCCCACCTTCCCAATAGGAGAGTTCTTTGGTCGAGGGGGTTCCACCGCCCAAGGTTTCAATCACATCACCTATCTGCTCAACCTCCCA